>Ga0310829_1001653_pt1 | contig 11866 bp, 9 predicted proteins | sample WT_ome_4_FD_202244 | JGI IMG/M metagenome (GOLD analysis project Ga0310829, IMG submission 202244) | Sorghum-adapted microbial communities enriched on wild type (WT) sorghum from Joint BioEnergy Institute, Emeryville, California, United... ... | reverse complement strand
GGTCAAGCAGGGGCAGATTATCGGTTATGTGGGCTGCACCGGCATGTGCTCAGGGCCGCACTTGCACTATGAGGTGCTGGTCAACAATCGGTTCGTCAATCCTCTCACGCTGCAGGTGCCGCGTGAGCGGCAGCTCACCGGCCGGCAACTCGCCGACTTTCAGAAGGAAAGAGCCCGGATCGACGATCTGATGCGTCGTGCACCGGTGTTGACGGCGAGCCGGTGAAACAATGCAGTGACCAGGGCTCGTGACGCCCTTGTCAATGCCGCACAAGCGAGGCTGATCCGGATCAGATCGCGGTCACATCGACCGATGGCACGTCAACTTTTGGCCGAAACCGGTAGAAGTGCTCGAGATGAGAACGATAGTTCAGGACCTCCTCGGCCGTGCGCTTAGCGTCCCACCCGAGTTCCTTAGCAACGGCCTCGGCAGCCTTCTCCGCAATGTCGTAGCCCATACCCACCGACCAGCCCACGCCAACCCGGCGAAACATCAAATCCACTAGATTGACCACGTGTTCATGGCGGGCCGCGAAGGTTAGATCCGACAGCTTGATGGTCGCATCCTCACTCATCAGCGGCGGAGAGTTCTGGTTGTCGGGAAAAGTCCGGGCAACATAGGACGGAGGCTGCGGTGCCCGCGAGGGCGCAATCTTGCTGGCGACCAAGGCAGTCAATTCCGGACCCGCGGAACGGTGCGTCATGATGGGACCGCCAGTCATCGCGTAAACGCCAGGCATACCGTCAGCGGTCAGATCGTGAACTTCGCGCGAGCGCTTCCCCTTGGGGAAGTCGGGATCGGCCCCGAGTGGTCGAACACCAGCCCATGAGAACAAGACGTGCTCGCGGCGGAGCCCCAGAGCCGGCAGCATGTGATTTGCTTCCTCGATGAGCCAGTCGATCTCATCATCGAGCGGCCGCACGTCGTCCGGATCTCCTTCGTAGAGGGTCTCGGTTGGTCCGAAGTAATGCAGTCCCCGCCAGGGAACGCAATAGAACGGTTCGCCCACGCGGTTGATTGTGGCAATGCCGTGATCCGCGCATTCCGGCGGTAGCCGAACCACGATGTGGGCGCCCTTGGTGCCGTTTATGCGGCGCCTGACACCTGTCGCCGCAGCAGCATTAACCTGATCGATCCAAATGCCTGCCATGTTGAGCACGATGCGAGCGCTGACCGTGGCAGAGGCCCCGGCATCAAGCTGGTCCATCAGGGTCAATATCCAGCGCTCGCCCTCCCGCTTCAGACCGGTCACACGAGTGTAGTTCCGAGCGACGGCACCAAGACGCTCGGCGTCGAGAATCGTGTCCATGATGATCCGCTCGGGCCAATCAAATTGATACTCTCGAAACATGGCAAGCCCGAGCAGCCGTTCACGGTCGCGCAACCAGCGCGCTAGCGGGACAGCATCGATCTCCGATGGCCGGATGTACCGGTAATCGAGCGGCACCGAGGCGGGACCGAGCCGCTCCAGCAGCCGCATTGCCAGCGAAACTTGCCATGGCTTGTAAGCACCGCCGGCGTATACCGGAAAACAGAAATTCAGCTTACGCACTCGCTCGGGCGCAGTGGTAACAAACTGAGCGCGCGAAGCCATGGCCTGGCGTGCCATGCGAAGTGCGATGCCCATCGCCTTTGGTCGGCGAACCAAATCCCACATGGAGCCGCCAGGCGCCAAATAGCGCAAACCGCAATGTAGGAGTCGACTCGAACGGCTGGATGACCCCGAGCCGTAGTCACCCTTATCGACGATGAGGACGTTATAGCCGGCGGCGGCAAGGTGCTGCGCGGCACTGGCACCGTTCGCGCCAGCTCCGACGACGGCGACGTCAAATACCTTGCCGTCTAGCTCCGATAAAGAGATCCGTGGCATGAGCCCCCTATCCATTCCAGGTCATAGACAACGAATGCCGAGTAGCAATGCTGAAAAACTCGGCGACTGACTGCACCCTCGAACGGCATCTGTGGTCGACCGGAACATCGATCCATGACCTCAGAACCGCTTGACGAGAGGCGGTTCCTCCAGAATTGCTAAACCTTTTTTTCAGCAACCTGCTAAATGTTAGATTTGCAAGGAGAACTCTGAATTCCCGTCGGGCACTCATGTTCGTCAAGCAGTTAGAAGCATTCCGCGCCACAATGCTAGCTGGCACCGTGAGCGGCGCCGCCGTGCTCCTCGGCATTTCCCAGCCGGCCGTCAGCCGTCTCATTGGACGGCTGGAAAAGGAGCTTAATCTCACCCTGTTCGACCGCAGCTCGGGCCGGCTTGCGCCGACTGCCGAGGCGCAACTGCTTTTCGATCAAGTCGAACGTACGTTCGTGTCCGTGGAGAAGATCAAGGAAGCCGCCACTGCAATTGGCAAAGCGCAAGCCGGCCACCTCTACGTAGCTGCGTTGCCGGCGATCGGCCTCGGCTTTCTGCCGGCCGCTGTCGAGGAGTTCCACCGCCTGCATCCAAGTGTCGGCATTACTCTCGAGGTCAACATGTCGGCTCGGGTCGAAGAGTCGGTCGCTGCGCAGCGCGTCGACCTCGGAATCGGCGAATTTCCATTCCGCCTCACAGGGCTCGAAACGGAGGTCTTCTGCCGGGCACCGAATTACGCCGTCGTGCCCGTCGGGCATCCTCTGGCTGAACGATCCCACATAAAACCGGAGGACTTGCACGACGTCCCGTTTGTCGCACTGACCCGCGACCAGGTAGGGCGACACATAGTCGATCGCGTTTTCGAGCGCGCGGGCGTCGTGCCCCGCATCGTCGCCGAGAGTCAGGTGAACTCCGTCCTGTGCGATATGATCACCCGCGGAATAGGTGTCGGGCTCATCGACCCGTTTACGGCTGCCGATTTCGCGGGGCGTGGCATCGTCGCCGTGCCTTTCCGGCCGCAAATCGAATTCCGCCTCGGAATACTTTATCCGACCCACCGACCCCTCTCGCGCGTAGCGCGCGCCTTTCTCACCGTGTTGCGACGCCGGCGAAACGATCTGCTGCGTAACGCTTCGGCGCAGAGAAATCTACCACGAAGGCTCGGCGAATAGGCATTACATTGCGGTATAGCTCGAAAACGCGGCGGTATTTGACCCTTTTTGCCGCCAACATATAGTCGGGTTTTGTCAGTTCTGGAGAGAAATCGAATATCTAGTCAGTGCCAGCTAATATCCAGAAAGAGCCAGCTAAAGCGCCGATCGAACATGATATGACGAGACGTGCGGCTTTCTCGGCCTTCCGTCATTGTCCAAAGATAGCCGGAGCCGTTCGAGACCGCGCCGCGGCACAGTCGGGGAGATAAAGATGATGAAAAGGCGTGACAAGGGCATCGATCGCCGCACGGTTCTCGGCGCGGGCGCGGCCGTGGCAGCCGCTGGTGCAATGCCGTCGTGGCTGGCTCATCCCGCTCACGCAGCGGCTGGCACCCTGCGCGCAGGTATTGCAGGGTACAACGTGATCAATACCCTGGATCCCGGAAAGCATTCGCTCATTCCAGAGGCGTATCTGGTCTGGGCACTCTTCAATGCTTTGGTGAAGTTCAATGCCAAGATGGAGATCGTGCCCGACCTCGCGGAGTCTTTCGCTCCAGCAGGCAGCGACACGCTGGAATTCAAGCTGCGCAAGGGCGTCAAGTTCCACGACGGCAGCGAGATGACCGCCGACGACGTGAAATTCACGATCGAGCGCCTTCTCGATGAGAAATTTGCTTCGCCGAACAAAGGCAAAGTATCGCAGGTGAAGGAGGTCAAGATCGTTGATCCCTACACCGTCCAGATCATCACCAAGCAGCCATTTGCGCCACTCCTCGCACTCCTGACCAATACTCGCACCGGCACGCAGATCGTGCCCCGAAAGGTCGTCGAGGCAGTTGGCGACGAGGCATTCGGCAGGGCGCCAGTTGGAACTGGGGCCTACAAGCTGAAGGACTGGAAGCCCAACGAGAGTGTCACGTTAGTGGCACACGACAGCTATTTCGTCCCCGGCCAGCCGACGCTCGCCACAGTCGAGGTACCTCTAATCGCCGAGGAATCGAGTGGTGCGACGGCTATCAAAGGTGGCCAAATCGACCTCACCAGTACAGCGCCGTTCGCTGACGTACCCGCTCTTGAGCAGGACAAGAGCCTGACCGTGCTGAAGCAGCCGGGCATGAACTGCCGATTCATCGCGCTGAACCATCGCAAGCCACCTTTCGATGACGTGCATCTTCGGCGCGCTGTATCCATGGCGTTCGACCGCAATGCGATGGTCAAGGTGGTGCTGTTCGGGGAGGGAGTGCCATCGCACGGGCTGATTCCGCCGTCGCTCGCCTACGCCTATGAGTCCAAGCCGCGGGAAACCGCGGTTTACAATCCCGAACGCGCCAAGGCTGAGTTCGCCAAGTCGAAGTATGCCGGCACCAAGGTATCAGCCCCCATCCTCACGTGGGGCTCGAGCTGGTGGAAGCGGACGATCGAGGTGTGGACGATGCAGGTGAACCAGACGCTGGGCACCAATTTCACCGTCGAGGTCAACGAAGCCAACACGGTATATGCGCGCCAGCGTTCGGGCGACTATCAGGGCAGCGTTTGGGGCTGGCTGGGGCTCATCGATCCGGACGAGTATGTGGGCGAGGTCCTTCACACGAAGGGCTGGCGCAACTTCTACGGCTACAGCAACCCCAAAGTGGATGAGCTGACCGAGAAAGCTCGCGCCGAGCTTGATCTCGCTGCCAGGGGCGAACTCTACAAACGGGCCGAGGACATCGCCATGGAGGAGGCGGCTGTCGTACCCTGCTTCTGCTCGAACATCCACAACCTGATATCGAACAGAGTGCAGGGCTTCACGCAGCTTCCCTATTCGAACTTTGGCGATCAGTTTGCCTTCATCAAGATGGCCTAGGGTGACGCAATCCTGACTTCCATGTTGGAGACTGCGGGAAACAGCGGATCGGAGCGAATCGGCGCCTTCCGTTCGATAAGTGGATTTTTGCCAAAAACGGCGGTCTTCATCGCCAAACGGCTCTTCGGAGCGCTCGCCACGATCGCGGTCGGAGCGCTCATCGTCTTCTTCGTCATGAAAGCGGCGCCAGGCGACCCGGCGCTTGCGGTCCTAGGCGACAACGCGACACCCGAGGCAGTCGAAGAGTTCCGGCGCCGGCATCATCTGGATGAGCCGCTCGTCGGGCAATTCGTCCTTTGGGTGTCCGGCATGCTGCGCGGCGATTTCGGGCTGTCGCTCACCATTGGGGGCGGCATCCCGATTTCGCAGCTCATCGCGACGCGGCTGCCGATAACCGCCTTCGTAGGCATCTACTCCGTGCTGATTGCCGTGCTGGTCTCGCTGAGCATGGGCACCATCGCCGCCCTGCGCCGCGGCCGCGCCGCCGATACCATAGCGACCTCTGTGGCGGTGCTCGGCATCTCGATGCCGGATTTCTGGCTGAGCTACGTGCTCATCTTCGCCTTTGCGATCGGCTGGAAGGTGTTCCCTGCATACGGCTTCATCTCACCAGTCGATTCTCTCGCCGGTGCTCTCTATAGTGGATTCCTGCCCGCGCTCGCCATTGCTGCGCCAATGGCCGCAGTATTCGCACGCATGTTGCGTGCATCGTTGGTCGAGGCAGCCAGCCGAGAGTACGTGTTGGCCGCAACCTCGTTCGGCTTCGGCAAGCCGTTCGTGTTCCGCCATTTCGTGTTCCGCAATGCGCTCATCCCGTATGTGACGGTCATCGGCTTGCAGATCCGCTATCTCCTGGGTGGCGTCGTGGTGATCGAGCGCATCTTCGGCATACAGGGCCTCGGCTCGCTGGCGGTCGATGCTGCCTTCGCCCGCGACTACCCCACAGTGCTGGCCTGCACGGTGGTTTTTCTGGCCATCGTGCTGCTGGTCAACGTAATCGTCGATCTGATTTGCGCGGCGCTCGATCCCCGGAGGTCACTATGAACTCGCGCCACGGGCTTCTCGGTCATGCGACCACGCTGATCGGTGCTTCCATAACCCTTGTTGCGATGGTTGCCGTCGTAATCGGGCCGATGTTGATGCCATACGGGCCGAACGACTCGGACTTTTTCGATCTGCTGTCGCCACCCTCCTGGGCCCACCCATTCGGTACCGACTCTTTTGGTCGCGACGTGCTGACGCGCGTGCTTTACGGAGCGCGCGTCTCGCTCGTCGTCAGTGCCGCCGGCGTTGCCTTGGCCACAATCATCGGCACCGCTGTCGGCATGGTCGCGGCCTACAAGGGCGGGTACGCGGATCTGCTTTTGATGCGATTTGCCGACCTGCTGTTTGCCTTCCCGGCCTTCGTCCTCGCCCTGTTTCTCATGGTCGTGCTGGGCTTCGGTACGATCAATGTGGCGCTGGCTATCGGCCTGATCTATTTTCCCATCTTCGCCCGACTGGCACGCAATATGACGCTCCTGGTGCGCGAGGAGCCCTATGTCCAGGCGGCCCGGCTGATGGGACAGTCGACGCCGCGCATCCTGCTACGGGAAATCCTGCCGAACATCGCCGCCCCACTCATCGTGCAGGCGACGATCGGTATCGCGTTCGGCATCATTATCGAGGCGGGCCTGAGCTTCCTAGGCGTCGGCGTGCAGCCACCGACGCCCTCGCTCGGCGTGATCATGGCGGACGGCCGCGAATACTTCCAGCGCGGGCCGTGGGTGCTGACGCTCACAGGCCTCGCCATCTCCTTCGTGCTGCTCGGCCTCAACCTGTTCGGAGACGGCCTGCGGGACCTTATGGACCCGCGTCTACGAGAGAGGACAGGGCAATGAGCGGCGGGCCAGCCGAACCGGTGCTGGAGGTGCGCGACCTGCGCACGCGCTTCCGCTCTCGCGGCGGATCGATCGAAGTCGTTCGCGGCGTCGACCTGACCGTGGCGCCTGCCGAGATGCTCGGGTTGATAGGAGAATCTGGCTCCGGCAAAACCGTCACGGGCCTGTCGATCCTTCGCCTTCTGCCAGATAATGCTGAGACCACTAACACCACTCTGCGGTTCAAGGGCCAGGACCTGGACAGTCTCGGCGAGGAGCAGTTCCGGGCGCTGCGAGGCCGGCGTTTAGCGATGATTTTCCAGAACCCGGTCGGCGCCTTCAACCCGGCCAAACGGATCGACTGGCACCTTCGCGAGATCATCCGACGGCGGACCGGTCAAGATGCGCGCTGGAGCGAGCTTGCGCGTGACGCCCTGGTGGCGGTGGGAATTCCCCAGCCTGATCGTGTCCTGCGGCTCTACCCGCACCAGGTCAGCGGCGGCATGGCGCAGCGAATCCTCATCGCCATGGTACTCGCCCTAGAGCCCGATCTGATTGTTGCCGACGAGCCGACAACGAACCTCGACAACATCGTCGAGCGCCAGATCCTGGCGCTGTTTCGGAAGCTGCAGAGCAGGCTCAATGCGGCGTTCATCTTCATCACCCACGACATGTCGGTCGCCGCCGCGCTGTGCGATCGGATCGCCGTGATGTATGCGGGGCAGATCGTCGAAGTAGGGCCCGCGCACGAGATATTCGAGGCGCCGCGCCATCCCTACACACAGGGTCTTATCGCAACGGCAACGGCACTCAAGCAGAAGGCGCCGCGCCTGAAGGAAATCAAGGGCGAGTTGCCCAATCTCGCCTCACCCCCACCCGGATGCCTGTTCGCCCCGCGCTGCCCGCAGGCAATGCCGCAATGCCAGGAGCGGGAGCCTCCGGTGCATGGCGAGGCTTCGCATTTGGTCCGCTGCCATCTGGAGGCGCAAGCATGACAGCGGAGCAGACTTTGCTGAAGCTTGAGAACCTGTCGGTGGCGTTTGCTGTCTCCGGAACGGAGATAGGTTCGCACCGCCGCTTTCGCGCCGTCGATGACGTGACGATCGACGTGGCACACAGCGAGGTGCTCGGGCTCGTCGGTGAGTCGGGCAGCGGAAAGACGACGCTGGCTAAAGCACTGCTCCGGCTTTATCGGCCGAACGCAGGGCGCATCCTCTATCGCGGAGTCGACTTGGCGTCTCTGGGCGAGCGCGCGCTGAAGCCGTACCGCCGCGACATGCAGATGGTCTTCCAGGACCCGCTCTCCTCGTTCAACCCGCGCCACACGGTGTTCGAGGCGCTTGCCATACCGCTGCGCCTGCACCGAATCTGCCCGCGCTCCGAGATCCCGGAGCGAGTGGCTGAGACCCTGAAACGGGTGGGGCTTTCGCCCAGCCTGAAAGACCGCTACCCGCACGAATTGTCCGGCGGGCAGCTTCAGCGCGTTGCCATCGGACGTGCGCTGACCCTGTCGCCCAGCCTACTCGTGGCTGACGAGGCCGTCTCCAAGCTCGATGTCTCGGTCCGGGCCCAGATCCTCAATCTGCTCAAGGATCTGCGAGAGTCGCTGGGCCTGTCGATCCTTTTCATCACACACGATCTGCACGTCGCGCGCTATCTCTGCGACCGCGTGGGCGTGATGTACTTCGGCAAGCTGGTCGAAGTGGGCGAGACAGATCAGGTGTTTGCAGCCTCGCGCCATCCCTACACGCGCGCATTGCTGGGCACGCTAGAGGAGGAGCTGAGCGGGCAGCGGCTGGAAGAGACCATCGCCCCGCCATCCGCCACCGGTTGCCGCTACGCATCGCGCTGTCCCTACCGCGTCGAGCGTTGCGCCACAGCGCACCCACCCATGGAGGTCGTGGAGAATGGCCACGCCGTCGCCTGCTACCGGTGGAGGGAGCTGCCGTGGTGATCAGAAATGATCTGGCCGGCAAGGTCGCCTTCGTAGCTGGTGGCACTCGCGGCATTGGTTTCGCAATATCGAAGTTATTTGCGCAGAGCGGCGCGATGGTCGTCTGCTGCGGCTCGACGGCAGCCAGTGTCGCCGCATGCGCCGAGGCTGCCTCAAGCGAAGCATTGGCGATCGAAGCGATAAAGCTCGACGTCGAACAGGCGGACGCCGCGAAGACCATCATCGGCGATGCTGCCGCGCGACATGGTCGCCTCGACATTCTGGTGAGCTGCGCTGGCCGGGCATTCCGCGGCTCGGCCCTTGATACGACGACGGAGGATTGGGACCGCTGTCTAGCGATTAATCTGCGCGCGCCATTTCTACTGTCTCAAGCGGCTCTACCGCATCTCTCACACCAACAAGGGAGCATCGTGTTCATCGCCTCGATCTGGGCGGTGACGGCAACGGCGAACCGCGTCGCCTATATCGTTGCCAAGTCGGCTCTGACGGCATTGACCCGTGCGCTCGCCATGGACGTCGCGCCTTCGCGGGTCCGCGTGAACGCTGTTGCGCCGGGGTATGTCGACACGGAGTTCCTGCGCGCCTCACTGCTCGCGGCTAATCCGGGCCGTGACCCGGGCCAGATCCTCGACGAGGCCGCAGCGCGCCATCCGCTCGGACGCATCGCCAAACCTGAGGATATTGCCGATGCCGTACTTTACCTCGCCAGCGATCGCGCCCGGTTCGTCACCGGTCAGACGCTCATAGTCGACGGGGGTCTGACCACTCAGTTCGGTCTCTCTGATTTTGCAACCAAGTCCATCCCAAACAACAGCGAGTAGGCAATATGGTCACAACATTCACGGCGGCGTCTCATACGCCAGCCTCGCGCGACCCGCTGCTGCAGCCGCTGCAGATCAAGCATCTCACGCTAAAGAACCGCATCATGAGCACCAGCCACGCCTGCGGGCTGGAAGTCGACGGAATGCCGACGGAGCGTTACCAGCTCTATCACGAGGGCAAGGCCAGGGGCGGTATCGCGCTCACGATGTTCGGCGGGTCGTCCAATGTGGCCCCGGATTCGCCCAACATCTTCCGCCAGCTCAATGTCGGCACCGACGCGATCATCCCTTATTTGCAGCAGTTCTCCGAGCGCATTCATAAGCACGGCGCGGCGCTGATGTGCCAGATCACGCATCTCGGCCGGCGCGGCGAGCCTTACGCCACCAACTGGCTGCCGACCATCGCGCCCTCACCGATTCGGGAAACCCTGCATCGCAGCTTCCCGAAGGAGATGGACGAGCACGATATCGCCCGCGTCGTGAAGGCTTACGGTGCCGCTGCGCTACGCTGTAAGGAAGGCGGGCTCGACGGCATCGAGACGCTGGCGGGCGGCCACCTGATCGGCCAATTCCTTTCCCCCTCGACCAACAAACGTACCGACCGATTTGGCGGTTCGCTCGAAAACCGCTGCCGCTTTGGCCTCATGGTTTTCGAGGAAATCCGGCGGCGGGTGGGCGATGATTTCCTGGTCGGCCTGCGCTATGTGGTGGACGAAGGTCACGGTGAGAGCGGCCTTTCCTTCGAAGAATGTGTTGAAATCGCACACGTCTTCGAGAAGTCCGGGACAGTCGACTTCTTCAACGCCATTTACGGGCGTATGGACACCGAGATCGCGCTCGCCGTTGACAACATGCCCGGCATGGCCTCGCCGATCGCGCCGTGGTTGAAGCGCGTCGGCGAGTTCAAACGCGAGGTGAAGCTGCCGGTATTCCATGCAGCGCGCATCTCGGACATCGCCACAGCGCGCTATGCCATCCGCGAGGGCCTGTTGGATATGGTGGCCATGACGCGGGCCCATATCGCCGATCCAGCTATCGTGGCTAAGCTGGAGGCCGGCGAGGAGGATCGGATCCGGCCCTGCGTCGGCGCCACACACTGTCAGTCTCAATACCGTCCGCACTGCCTGCACAATCCAGCGACGGGCCGGGAGCCGACCCTGCCGCAGGTCGTTCCGCGTGCGCTCCGGGGGGGTCGCAAGATCGTGGTCGTCGGCGGCGGGCCGAGCGGTCTCGAAGCCGCGCGCGTGTGCGCCGAGCGCGGTCATCGCGTGGTGCTGTTCGAAGCCGCAGCTCAGCTCGGCGGGCAGGTGCTTCTGGCAGCGCGTGCAAGCTGGCGGAAGGACCTAATCGGCGTTATCGACTGGCGCCAGCGCGAGCTGGAGCGACTTGGCGTCGAGATAAGGCTCAATCACTACGCCGAGCCGGCCAACGTCCTGGCCGAAAGCCCCGAGGTGGTCATCGTCGCGACGGGCGGAGTTCCGGATCTCGCCTGGCTGCCTGGCGCCGAGCTCTGCACCAGTGTGTGGGACGTGCTTGGCGGTTCGGTCCAGCTCGCATCGGACGTGCTGGTGTATGACGGCACGGGCCGCCACCCGGCGCCGCAGGTGGCCGAACTGGCATGCACCCAGGGCCGCCGCGTGCAGCTCGTGACCATCGACGCGCAACTTGCACAGGAACTGACCTATGCCGAGCGCGCCATTTGGAAGAGGCGGGCTTATGAACTGGGCTTTTCCATCACCACCGATCATGCGCTCGAGCGGGTCGACCGCCGAGGCAATCAGCTCATTGCGACCTTTCGCAACCAGTTAACCCTGCAAACGACGGAGCGCCCGGCAGACCAGGTTATCGTCGAGCACGGTACGATCCCAGCCGACCACCTCTACCAGGAACTCCGATCCGCATCGGCGAACGATGGCGTAACGGATATTGACGCGCTACTCGCGCTCAAGCCGCAGCCGCGCGACTTCCGCTCAGCGCCCTTTGAGCTGCACCGGATCGGTGACGCGGTTGCGAGCCGCAATATCCATTCCGCCGTGCTCGACGCGCTGCGGCTGTGCGTGGCAATGTGATCTCACGTCCAGCCTCGAAACGGAGAGCGCGCGGAGAAGGCCCAACAATGCTCGGGGCCTGATCGCCGAATCAGGCCCCGCCTCGCGCCAGTACAGCCACTTAGGCCGCCGCTCTCGCAGGCTCGCCGTTGATGACAAGGCCGCCATCACCCGCAGTGACATGCACCGTCTGGCCATCCATGACGCGACCGGCGAGGATCTGCTCGGCAAGCGGATCCTGCACGTTCTTCTGAATGACGCGCTTGAGCGGCCGCGCCCCGTAAGCGGGATCATAGCCCCGCTCCGCTAGCCAGTTCCGTGC
>Ga0310829_1001651_pt1 | contig 11880 bp, 10 predicted proteins | sample WT_ome_4_FD_202244 | JGI IMG/M metagenome (GOLD analysis project Ga0310829, IMG submission 202244) | Sorghum-adapted microbial communities enriched on wild type (WT) sorghum from Joint BioEnergy Institute, Emeryville, California, United... ... | reverse complement strand
ACTTCACGATTGATGCAATGGAAAACACCTGTGAGTTGCTGAAACAACTCTATCCTGATATTGAAGAACATCTCCAACCTTGGAAAAAACGTAAGTCGAGCTACAACTTTAATGCGGGGGAATTATTCAATTCCCTCCCCATTTTACCTTTAGCGATGATAAGGCTCTCCTCGAATAATCTTAAACGCCCGGTAGATCTGCTCGACAAGGATAAGCCGCATCAGCTGATGAGGGTAGGTCAACCGGCCGAAGCTGAGCTTCTGATCGGCTCGCTGCAGGACGGCCCGCGACAACCCCAGGCTGCCGCCGATGACGAAGGCGACCTGGCTGCGTCCATAAGTAGCGAGGCTCTGGATCTGCTCCGCCAGCTCCTCGGACGACCATAGCTTGCCGTCGATAGCGAGTGCGATCACATGCGTATCCGGCTTGATGAGCGCCAGGATCCGTTCGCCCTCCCGCTCCTTCGCCTGTTCCTCCTGAGCAGCGCTCAGAGACTCCGGAACCTTCTCGTCCGCCACTTCATGGATCTGCAACTTCGCATGCGGGCCGAGCCGCTTGCTGTACTCTTTGATCCCATCGATGAGGTATTTCTCCTTCAGCTTCCCCACTGCAATGATCTGTATATTCATATGAACGACTCCGTTTGGAAATATAGTAGCATCGTATAAAAACATAAGCCCGGCAGACGTCACTGACTTGAGAATATGCGGAGCAGCATCTTCTCTCAATCAGCTTGCACGGCCAATGGGCATCATTCGTATAGAGCGGTCGTTCGTAACGGAACGTCATTCCGTTATCCTATCGAAAAAGGGCCTCTTCCCAAACCTAACGGAACGAGGTTCCGTTATTAGCGAACTTCGGGTGCGAAATCCGCTCCAACATAGCCAATAACGGATCTGTGTTCCGTTAGCACCTGACAAACCGCCAAAATCCACAAAATAGCGGAACTACGTTCCGTTGGCCCAACGACCGCATCGACGCTGACAGCAAAGTGAAGCCCGAATTCCGACATCGACCTCCGTCTGCGAAGCGAAAGCCGAACTATCGGCTTCTAACGCTGGCCGCCAACCGAAAGCCGGACTCCCAACATCGACCTCCGTCTGCGAAGCGAAAACCGATCAACCGGCTTCAACCACCGTCCGCCAACCGAAGGCTGAACAACCGGCAACAGCCGCCGTCCGCGAAGCGAACGCTGCACACCCCGAAACGACCACCTAACTACTGTTCACCCATTAGAGGTCATCACGGCAGTTCGCCCAGCTTAAAGTTGTACGAGCGCTGGCGGCCGTTGCGGTATACTGTCACTTCGATCGGATCGCCGATCTTCTTATGCGTGTAGAGGTACTTGCGCAGATCGATCATATCGTCGATCCTCGTCTCATCCAGCTTGACGATAACGTCGTAAGCACGCAGCCCGGCACTCTTCGCTGGTCCTTCGACCGACATGATCACCGCTCCCGATGTCACTTCCTTCGGGAGATCGAGCGGTTCCATGCCCGTATAGTCGGCGACACTGACGGCGCTGATGCCGAGGTACGGCCGACTGACCCGCCCTTTCTCGAGGAGCTCCTCGATGACTGGTGCGGCCAGGTCGATCGGGATCGCGAAGCCGAGTCCCTCTACACCGAACCAAGCGATCTTCATCGTATTGATGCCGATCACTTCGCCCTTGATATTCACCAAGGCTCCGCCGCTATTGCCGCTGTTGATCGCCGCATCGATCTGTATAACTTCCATCTCCCAATCCAATATGCCGTTGCCGCTCAGCGACACCGGAATCGACCGCAGTCCCTTGGCGCTGATGATCCCTGCCGTGGTGGTATGCGCATAGCCAAGCCCGAGCGGATTGCCGATGGCAATCGCCGTTTCCCCTGGCTGCAGATCGGAGGATCGGCCGAACACTGCTACCGTCTCGATTCCCTTCGCATCCGTCTTCAGCACAGCCAGATCGGAGATCGCATCGCTGCCGATCACTTCGGCCTTCCTCTTCACGCCGTTAGACAGGACGATCTCCAGCTTCTCCGCAGCAGAAGCGACATGATGATTCGTCACCACATACGCAGTATCCCCTTGCACGAGGAAGATAATGCCTGATCCGATGGAGTAGATATCCTTCCAATCTGTGATCTCTTCATCACTTTCCATGACGATGCTGACAACCGCGTCGTATACCTGCGCGATAGCCCAAGCCACCTCACTTCGATACTCCGCCAAGCCGTCTGCACCCCCAACACCCGCTCCGGCACTTGCGCCTCCGTTCGAGTCGCTGCTGCTTCCCGTGCTTGCGTCTGTACCAGAGTCAGAGCCTGAGTTTGCGCTGCCGCTTGATTGCTCCTGCGAGCCTGCTTCCCGATCTTCGCTCTGCGACCCAGCAGCCTCTCGGTCGTCCGTGCCGCCTCGATCATCACGGCTGTCTTGCTGAACCTCTCCACTAACTGGAGGCGCTTCCGATTGGTTGGCTAAGACAACTGCCACCAGTGTTATTCCGAGCACCAACAAGGCGATCGCCAGCCACATTGTACCTGACTGCCTGGCAGCAGAGCGGCGATGGTATACCCTTCTGGAAGGCTTCGTGGAGTAAAAATCATCTCGAAATAAACTCATGCCCTGGCCTCCTTCCTACCCATTACTTATAAACTATCAGGAATATTCGCTTGGATCGATGACTAGAATAGCTAATAGAAATGACCACTTGAACACGTACAAGATTCCAGACCAACAATCGTTTCCATCCTGCCAGTCGATCCTAACGGAATCAAGTTCTATTACACGGCTGATTCCTCATTAGGCGAAGTGACTGTGTCCCATGACGACATTCCGCCAAATGCGAAATCCACCATACCAAAGGAGACATGACCTATGAACCGTATCCGTGACGCGATGCAAGACGTGAATATCATCGGCAAGCTGGCCGATCTGAAGGATCAGCATTACCGCAATACACTGCTGCTCAGCGCTATCGTGGAATTGCTCGTTGAGAAGAACCTGATCTCGACGGACGAGCTGTCCGACAAGATCAAACAGCTCGATCAACTGGCCATGCCGGGCAATCCCATCAAGCTGACTAGGCGTGAAGCAGATCATCCCATTCAGTAGGACGATCATAGTAGGTATCCATCAGTGCGATTCCTTTGGATCCTGGAGCGCCAGTCTGGAATCCTCTCTCCTGTAATAGATTACTCATCGTCAACCTGGCCAAGTCCAACAAATTATGATGACGGCTCAGATGCGCCATATAGACGCGCCGCAAACGGCCGGTCAGCATATCACACAGCGCTTCGGCGGCCGCATCATTGGACAGGTGGCCGTTGTCGCCCAAGATGCGGCGCTTGACATTCCACGGATAACTGCCGGCACGCAACATCTCCACATCATGATTGGACTCGAGGATCAACACATCGGAATCTGCGAGGAGTGTCTTCATCTTATCGCTGACATAGCCAGTATCAGTTGCCAGACTCAAGATCTGATCGCCGGCATGGAATCGATACCCGACAGGCTCAGCAGCGTCATGCGACACCTCGAATGATTCAACGGTCATGGAACCGAAGTCGAGCCGTTCACCTGTGCGGAACGTCCGCCGCTCCAGCTCCTCACACTTCGGGACGAGCCGCTCCAGCTCCGCCCATGTCTTCTCATTGGCGTATACTGGGATATGATGCTTCCTGGCAAATACGCCAAGGCCCTTGATATGGTCCGAATGCTCGTGAGTCACGAGTATGCCGTCGATCCTCGCCCCATCTCGTTCTCTGGCAGCCAGCAGCTGATCAATCTTCTTGGCGCTTAAGCCTACATCTACTAACAATCGAACTTCTTGATTCTCCACGAGCATCGCATTGCCGGTTGAGCCGCTCGCCAGCACGGTAAATCGCAATCCCATCTACTCTATCCCCTTAGTTGGCAACTCTACTGATCCATTAATCGCATGTACATAGTACATTTCATTGTCACTAGTCATAATACGCCATGTTGGAGCCAATACCTGCGTCTCGGAGTTGAATATTTGGCCATGATAACCTAGTTGTACATCTGTGATCACCGATCCGGGACGCATGTAATTCTCAACCAATCGACCAATCGCCAGATAGGCGGATAACACCCTCTGCTCCGACGCTTGATCACCGCTCTCCAAGATCTCCACATAATTCTGCTTGTACGAAACGATCTGCTGCAGTTCAGCCTTCAGTTCGAGGCGCACATCGAACATGGGATATCCGTTCGCCAGCTGATGCAGAACGACAATCCCTGAGTGGCTGGTATAAGGATCATATCGATATTCATCCAGGTTCGGGATATGTTCAGCCAGCACAGTCCAGGCTTCACTGCCGGTGATCGCTATATTGTAAGGGATCGCTTGGTCAAATTCTACCTTCTTACCCATGATGCCTTCTTCACCGAAGGTCACCGTGATCTCATTCATCCGCGGCGTCTCATTCGGTATGACTGCATCCAACATGATGTTCTTGCTGGCTGCGATCGACATGACTTCCTCAGCGATTAATTCGATTTCGCTGCTCTCATCAGGCAGCTTAAACTTGCTCTGCCAGAGCTGGTACCCGAGCATTAGATTCAGCATGAGAAAGGCCAAGATCAGGATCGTTTTCGCGCGCCCCCACTCCATCGTCCAACCCTCGTTTCATCCACAGCTATCTCCTATGACGCTGTCAGAATAGATACTCTTTCAATCCGCTCGTATACTCGATCACCCATGTTGGCGTGAGTTCCACATATTCATCATGAAGCATCGGTCTATATGCCGGATAGATATTCGTCATCACGACGAGATTCGTATGGCTCTGCACCTTGTTCAGCAGTTCCTCCCCGCCGATCAACCTCGCTTCCTCCCGCATGATTCCGGATTCCAACAAGATCTTGCTTCTCTCATATAGATTGATGATATCGTTATTCATCACGACTCGGATCACACCAAACGGCTGCTGATGCAGATCGACGATCGGATATTGTCCGAAATATTGGCGGAACAGATACTCCTGATCACTCAAGGTCGCATATCGCTCGATGCGGAAGGTTCCGTTCCAGCCTCCATGCTGGTTGACAAATTGCACCGCTGCCAGCAGATGATTCGGCCGCTCGGTCCCGGATTCCGCAGGTGCGATCGGGTCTGAATAGCTGAGCCATTCGCGATCATGATAGATTTGCAAGCCCCGTTTCCCGTCGGTGTAGATCTCCGTACCATCTCTCTCCATCAGCTTCCGCGTAATCCCCGGATTCACGAACAGGTTATTCTGCAGCTGCTCCGATGTAAACGTATCATACCTCACCTTGATCTGCACCATATCCAGATCCTGCTGCGGCAGATACAATACCCTGCCGCTGTTGCCGACAGGCAGTGTCGTATACTTCGGCTGGTACTGAACGCCGAAGCCGACGAATTGCTCTACGTCCTTGCTCGTCAGATCCGCTCTGGTCACCTCATAGATCGTATTGTCTTGCGAGTTGAAGAAGAAGGTTCGCACTTCCTCCCCGGATTCATTGGTGGTGATCCATATTTTGTCGAAGGTTTCGTTCTCATCTGGGAACCGGCCTTCGATCTGCATGACCGTATATAGGATGGAAGCAGGGACCTGTTCATGGTATCGGATCTCTACCCCTCTGTACTGCTCACGCAGCAAGTCCCAATCCACCGAGCGGCGGTCAATCTCACGGAAGCCGCCGAAGCTCCGCACACTGACCTTCTCGAATATTTCCTTATAGAAGACATTCTTCGGATGAAGGACCACATGCTCACCTGTCCCCAGGTGCAACACGATATCATTCGGATAGATCAATTCATGCGCTTCCGCACGCGTCCCGATCAACTCAGGCTGGATGTACTCCGTATCTTCCACCCATTCATAATAAGCCTTGCCATAAGCCAGCATATACGTTTGCACGAGACTGCCTACCACCAAGATAAACAGCAGCACAGACTTCAATTTCTCTTTCATACGATCGCTCCCTCCTCCCGATGCAGAGGCAGCGTGAAGACAACTTGCGTACCTTTGTTAATCTCCGACTCGAGGTAGATCGTCCCACCGTGTGCCCTGATTATTTCCCGGGCAATAGACAAACCCAGGCCCGTCCCCCCCATGTTTCGGGAGCGTGCCTTATCTACGCGGTAGAACCGGTCGAAGATTCGATCCAGATGCTTAGGCGGTATGCCGATTCCCGTGTCCTTCACCGAGATTTCGACATATTCTGCATCCCTCTGTCGAGCTTCCACATCGATCCGACCCCCAGCGTAAGAGTACTTGATCGCGTTGGAGATCAGATTGTCCAGCACCTGGTCGATCTGGTCTGGATCACAGGACACCTTAGGAATGCCCTGCTCCACGTGCAACCCGATGCTGATGTCGCGTTGCTGCAGCTGGAAGGAGAAGCGGTCCACTACCTCCTCCAGCATCGTTTCGATCTCAACAGGCTCTCTCATCATAATCGCCTGATGCGAGTCGAACCGCGACAGATGCAAGAGATCCGTCACGAGTCGAATCATCCGCTCAGATTCCGTTCGCGTCACTCCGATGAATCTTCGGGCCAGTTCGGGGTCCTCCAGTGCCCCGTCTTCCAATGCCTCCAGGTAGCTCTTGATGGTCGTAAGCGGCGTACGAAGCTCATGTGAAACGTTCGCAACGAACTCGCGACGCGAACTTTCCATCTTCTCTTCTTCCGTCACATCGTGCAACACCGCGATCAATCCGGTCATATCCTGCCCCCTGCGGCGGATCGTCGAGAAGTTCACCTTCACTTTGATAACCTCTCCATCGTTGCCTTCTCTCTGAAGCATGATGCTGTTGTCTGTCCCGGTTACCTTCTGTTGCAATTCGCCTGGTTCGATTTCCAGAACCTCTGATATCAACTTGCCCATCGCTTGCTCATGAGGCAAGGCAAGAATCTCTTGTGCCCTTCGGTTCATGACGATGACTTTCCCGGAATCGTCTGTTGCGATCACACCGTCGCTCATATTCGATAGAATCGATGCCAGTCGATCCTTCTCCTCCTCATTGGAAGCGAGCGCCTCGCGAAGCCTCATACTCATATAGTTAAATGCGTCACCGAGTTGGCCGATCTCGTCGTGACTCTGCACCACCACGTTGCGGCTGAAGTTGCCCTCCGCCATCTCTGTAGCTTGTTTCGTCATTTCCTTGATCGGCTTCGTGATCGTGTTGGATAGGATGATGCTGAGGAGCACCGTCATCGCCAGCGCGATCAATGTGCCATACATGAAGAAACCGCTGATATTGTTGATCGTCTCGAACTGTTCTTCCATCGAAGCGATCATGTAGACAGCGCCAACGACCTGCCCTCCATCACCGACACGGATCGCCATGGTCTTCTTCCGCGTGCCGCTCGAGTCGATGATCTCCTTCTCATTCAATCGAATACCTTGCAGAGCCCGCGTCACTTCCGTCTGCGAGTTGCGTTGGCCGATGATGGACCTGGGCAATTGCGACGATGCGCTGACGACGATCCCCGTCGCATCGATCACCTGGATCTCCGCACCGCTGATGGTGTTCAGATTGTTAATGATCGCATCCAGTTCTTGCTGGATCTGCTGATCATTGAGCACATCCGATCCAGGCGCAAGATAGGGCTCTACGTAGTTGGCCAGGATCGCGGCCTGATTGCGCAGCGACTCGGAGAAGTTGTTTAGGAAGGAATTCTCAAGCGTCCGCAAGAAATAAACGCCGATGAGTTGCATCGCAAATAAAATCAGCAGCATGAAGATGACGATGATCTTAAACTGAATCGTCTGAAAGACACTGGTCCTCCGCATCGTCATCCACCGGCTTTCGGGTTGCGCAACATGTATCCCAGACCGCGCCTCGTCATGATATATTCGGGCTTGCCGGGATCATCCTCGATCTTCTCACGCAGCCTGCGAATCGTCACATCAACGGTACGCACATCTCCAAAATATTCGTACCCCCACACGACCTGCAGCAGATGCTCGCGAGTCATCACCCTGCCATGATTGCGCACAAGATAGAGCAGCAGTTCAAACTCCCGATGCGTCAGGTCCAGCGGAATGCCGTTCTTATACACCATATAGGTATCCACATCCACCAAGAGCTCATGGACGCGCAGTTGTGAATGTTGCTGCTCTGTGGTCGCATTCGCAGATTCCTTGGTCTTATTCTGTCTGCGAAGATGCGCCTTCACGCGAGCCAACAACTCCCGAGTGCTGAACGGCTTGGTCACATAATCGTCTGCTCCCAGCTCCAACCCCAGCACTTTATCCAGTTCCGTGTCCTTGGCGGTCAGCATGATGATCGGGATATTGGATTGCGAGCGTACTTCCCGGCATACATCCATCCCATCCTTAATCGGCAGCATCAGATCGAGCAGGATCAGATCCGGTTTCACGGAGAATGCCAGCTGAACGGCGGTTTCTCCGTCGAATGCACAGACGACTTCATACCCTTCTTTCTCCAGATTAAACTTCAGTATATCCGCGATTGGTTGTTCATCATCAACGACTAATATCTTCCCCATCGAGACCACCGCACTTACACCTGCCCCCGAATTGATCTCTATCTATATATCTTCTCTCATATTAACATATTATCATAAGCTCGTTTGTTATATGGTGAGTTTTTACATAAAATGCGTCTCGTATTATAGATGAAAAGAGACTCGTTCCCGGCATTTTCATGCCATCGGGATCGAGTCTCTTATGCTAGACTTGCTATTTCAGATAGCTTAACGGATTCTGATGTTTGCCGTTCTTGCGAACTTCGAAGTGCAGATGAACACCGGTTGAATGACCGGTGCTGCCCATGATGCCGATCTGGTCACCCTTCTGGACAACATCGCCCTTCTTGACGCTGTAAGATTTCAGATGTGCATATACGGTCTCATAACCGTTGCCATGATCGATGATCACGACATTGCCGTAGCTGCTCTGCGTACCGGCGAAACTAACCTTGCCATTGTCCGCAGCTTTGATCTTCTTATCGGAAGAAGTGATGTCGATGCCGCGATGCGTCGTGCCCCATCTTGCACCGTATTTGCTGGAGATCTTTGCATTTTTGACCGGCCAGCTGAAGCTTCCTGAGCCTACGCCTTTGACGACCATCGTACCGCGTCTAACGATCGCCTTCACCGGTTCCACCAGCACGACTTCATCGATCAATTCCTCATTTGACATCTCGCCATTCAGCTTCGTCACGAGATAGGTAACTTTCTTCAACCCATCTTGCCCTTGTTGTACGACCTTCGTCGTGCCCTTGCGCATCGTATCATCGTTGATATACTCGGTCTCATAGCCGACCGGGATCTCTTCCACCACGATCTCCTCGGTGCGAACCGTCAGATCCGGTTGGAGAACTGTCAGATCGAGTTCATCGCCGATCTGCAGGAAGTCATTCTCTATCCATGGATTCCGATCATAGATCTGCTGAGCGGTCAGTTCGAACTTGCGAGCGATGCCCAGGATCGTATCGCCTTCTCTGACGATATATTTGGTCGGCTTAACTCCTCCGGTCTGGATGCGTTCCAATACCAACTCTGGCGCTTCGATCGCATCCGGCTGAGTCTCGATACTCTTCGTCTTCACTTCCTCGACAAATCCGACAGACTGCAACTCAGCTTGTCCCACTTCCGGTTCTGCAGATACGGATAAAATCTGAACCTCGCCCGAACGCTTCTCTTGCTCAGATATGTATTGGCTCTGTATCTGTGCCAGGAGTTCATCTGCCGTCTCCTGATCCTTCACGATCGCGTAAACCTGACCGTCGATGATTAACTCCACGCCGATCGCCTTAGCCGACAGATGGTCGCCTACGGCCAGCACGGCTTCTTCATCATTAAACTCGCCCTTAAACTTCTTCTCCGACTTGTAAGAGATTTGATCGGAATTCACAACCATATGCGCGTGCGGATTGGCAGCGACGATATCGCGTGTCTTCTCGATCACGAATTGTTCCACAACCGCCGGATCACTTACTGTTCCGATATGTTGATCTGCAAAATAGACATGGTATATTTCGATCGTATTCGACTTGACGTAGTGATGTCCTGCCACCGTCAGACCGCCAAGCAAGCTTATAGCGGCGACACTTATGGCAACATTTTTGATAATCGACATCTTGTGCCGATTCCATCCGGCTGCTGCTGCTGTTGCCACAGATTTGAGCTTTGCGGTCACAGCACCAGAGCGGATCTTCGCCCATAAATCCTTCATGCCCGTCTCCCCGTTATCTAGTGTGAAATACTAACAGCCGGACATAGCCCGGATTTCTCCCGTTTTCTACTTTACCACAGCTGTTGGACGCATTTCAACGGTAAAACGCTTTCATGAGGATTTGTGTACGGATTATTCATATTTTTGGAGAATATTGGCCAGTTCGCTCATTTCTTCTTCTGTCAGATATCGACTTAGAATTTCATAGATTTGCACGGTTTCGTCAACCGTTAATCCTCCTTCGAACAGATAAGACAGATTCTGATACTCATGATGCGGAAGCCTCGCCATCACAAGTGAGAAGATGGTCATCTTGTCCTCATCCGACATGCTGTCCTGCCACCATGCAAGATCTTGGGAAGACATCACTGTCTCATCCCCTTGAGCTTGATCTTCCTCCAGCAAATATCCAAACACGGGAACCGCATCTGACTGACCGCCCTCAACTTGATCTGGTTGTCCGGGCTGAGTCTCGGAGATCCCTGTATCTTCGCTGTTCCCATTCCACGCCATATCATCTGAGTAAGTCGTCTCGCCAGCCTGCACCGAATTTCCATCATCACCTTCAACATTCTGCTCCATCAGCCGATCAAACGGAGACTGAGCCGCGACGGCTCGCCCCTCCGCGCCGCTGAGATGCAAGAGCCAGTCCTTAAAATGCGCTCGCCCGACTTCATCAGCCAAACCCAGCTCGGCGATCCATCTGTTCATATACATTTCGACCATGTTCCACGTAAGCATGACGGTTAAGCCGCTGATGAGCAATACACGGCACAAACTCTTCACGATCCAATTGGTCCAACCTTTAAACAACGATAACTCACCTCTACTGTAGAATCGTTCGCTGTCGAACATTACCAGTATTGCCCAGTCTGGTGCGTTCATAACCTTGTCTATGAAGACCTTTTGCTAGGCAGGCAGGAGAGGCGACTGCGGGGACATCTCCTAACATGCGAAAAAGGCTGCCCCAGGCAGCCTTTTCATACAAGAGTTACTTATTCGGTTCAATCTTCTACACATAGATCGGACGAACGAGCGTCGTCTGTTCACGATTGCGGCCTACGGAGAGGATGCTGATCGGAACGCCGGTAAGTTGCGATACCCGCTCCACATAATGTCTTGCATTGGCAGGCAGTTCGTCCAGCGACCGCACATTGCTCAGATCCTCGTCCCAGCCAGGCATCTCCTCATAGATCGGCTCGCACTTGGCCAGTTGTTCCAGACTGGCTGGATACGATTCGATCGTCTTGCCATCCAGCTGATAAGCGGTACAGATCTTCACCGTCTTCAGACCGCTGAGCACGTCGAGCGAGTTGAGCGAGAGCCCGGTGATGCCGCTGACTCTGCGTGCATGACGCACGACTACGCTGTCGAACCAACCTACGCGGCGCGGACGGCCTGTAACGGTGCCATATTCGAAGCCGCGTTCCCGGATCCAATCGCCGATCTCGTCATTCAGCTCTGTCGGGAATGGTCCGTCTCCGACGCGCGTCGTATACGACTTGGCAACGCCGATGACCTGGTGGATCTTCGTCGGTCCGACGCCGGAGCCGATGCAGACGCCGCCTGCGATCGGATTCGAAGACGTTACATACGGATAGGTTCCATGGTCGATGTCCAGCATGATGCCTTGCGCCCCTTCGAACAGGACACGCTTGCCTTGATCGATCATGTCGTTCAGCAGGACAGAAGTATCC
>Ga0310829_1001646_pt1 | contig 11903 bp, 7 predicted proteins | sample WT_ome_4_FD_202244 | JGI IMG/M metagenome (GOLD analysis project Ga0310829, IMG submission 202244) | Sorghum-adapted microbial communities enriched on wild type (WT) sorghum from Joint BioEnergy Institute, Emeryville, California, United... ... | reverse complement strand
CCGGCATCTCGACCGCCGCGGACGCGAGCCTGGAGTCGGCGCGGAACATCCAGAGCCTGGAGGAGACCGTCCGCAAGATCGACAAGATCGTCGACGCGATCGTCAACGTGACGATCCAGACCAACATGCTGGCCGTGAACGGTTCGATCGAAGCGGCCCGCGCCGGCGAGTTCGGCCGGGGATTCTCGGTCGTCGCCGGCGATATCCGGTCGCTCGCGAACGAATCCGCGGAGAACACGGACAAGATCAAGGACCTGGTCCGGGGCATCCAGAGCCAGATCCAGCGGGTGGCCGCCGACATCGACTCGTCCAGCAAGACGTCGCTCGCCGAAGCGGAGAAGGCGAAGAAGATCACGGAGAACCTGATGGTCATCGAGGAGAGCATGGTCCGGATCATCGCGGAAGCGCAGGAAGTGCAGAAGAACGCGGACGAATCGATGGTCGCGCTGGAGCAGGCGAGAAAAGGCGTGGAGCAGATCGCCGCCGCCGCCCAGGAGACGAGCCGCGCCGCCGAAGAAGCGACGAACGCCGCGGCCGAACAGTCGAAGGGCATGCAGGAGCTGGTGGAGGCGATTGAGGAAATTTCCGGTCTCGCCGACGAGCTGCAAAATATGTGACGGGACGGGACGATGCGATGACGGCGATAGATCAGCAAATGAACCATGCCGAACGTCAGCTTGTCACGTTCCATCTGGAAGAGGATGAGTTCGGAGTCGACATTCGCAACGTGCGGGAGATCGTCCGGGTGCCGGACATCAAGCGCGTCCCGAACGCCCCGGATTATATCGAGGGCGTCTGCAACCTGCGGGGGCAGGTGCTGCCCATCATCGACGGACGGGCCAGACTGAACCTGGCCCGGAAGGAGCAGGACGTCAACAACCGGGTGCTCGTCATTGACGCGGACGGCACGGCCATCGGCGTGATCGTGGACCGGGTGTCCGAAGTGCTGAGCGTCGGCGCGCCGGATATCGAAGAACCGCCGCAAATCGTCAGGAACGTGAGCGCCGATTACCTGCAGGGCGTCGTCAAGCTGGAGGGCGGGGCCCGGCTCATCATGCTGCTCGACATTCTCAAGGTCGTGGACGCCGACCGGTCGGCGCAGCTGCTTTACGAACAGGAAAGCTCCGGCTCCGCCGCGGTCCGGACAACGGAGCCGACCGACGCCGGAGACGACGATCAGCTGGTGTCGTTCCTGCTGGGCCACGAAGAATACGCGATCGGAATCGGGCGGGTCAAGGAGATCATCCGCGTGCCCGAGATCATGAAGGTGCCGAACTGCGAGGCGTATGTGGAGGGCGTCGTGTCGATCCGCAACGACCTGCTGCCCATCATCAACCTTCGCGCCTATTTCGGCATGGCGTACCAGGAGATCACGGACCAGACCCGGATCGTGGTCGTCGACATGGGCGGGTTTTCGGCCGGCATCATGGTGGACAAGGTGCTGGAGGTGCTCCGGATTCGCGCCGACGTCATCCAGCCCCTTCCCAAATTTTCGCTGCAGGCGGGCGAGCAATTGACGGGCGTCGCCAGGCTGAACGGCGGCAAGCGGCTGATCATCCTGTTCGAGCCGGCGAACATGCTCTCCGCCGACCAGTACGAGGCGATCGGCGGCGCGCGGGACGACGGTCCGCGGCCCGAGGAGGCCCGGAGCGCCGGGAAGCAGGCGCTGGATGAGGAGCATCTGGTGACGTTCCGGATCGACGCCGAAGAATTCGGCATCAAGATCCGCGACGTGCAGGAGATCAACCGGCTCACCGAAGTGACGAAAATCCCCCGCGCGCCGCACTACATCAACGGAATCGTGAATCTGCGCGGCAACGTCATTCCGGTGCTGGACCTGCGCAAGCTGTTCAACCTCGCGGAGATCGAGGCGACGGACGCCACCCGCATCATCATCGTGGACTGCGGCGGCACGAAGACCGGCGTCGTCGTCGACTCGGTCTCGGAGGTGCTCCGCTTCGAGCGGTCGCTCATCGAACCGCCCCCGGAACTGCTGACGAGCGGCATCGACAGCGACTATGTGGAAGGCGTCGGCAAATTGAACGAAGGCAAACGGATGATCCTGATTTTGAATCTGGAGAAAGTGATCGGATTTCAACAACTGACGGCATGACTTGGTTTTCCCCAGACCGGGCGCGCACGCTGATCTGGGGAAAATCAATTTTCGAGGCTCAAGGGTGAGACGCATTGAAGCATCGCATCAAGGTTCTGATCGTCGACGACTCCGCGCTAATGAGAAGAACGCTGAGGGAGATCCTGCAGACGGACGACGAGCTGGAAGTGATCGGAACGGCCAGGGACGGTCAGGATGCGGTGGAGAAAGCGCGCGAACTGAAACCCGATGTCGTCACGATGGACATCAACATGCCGGTCATGGACGGCCTGACGTCGATGCAGCATATCCTGCACGACCGCCCGGAAATGCCGATCGTCATGATCAGCTCGCTCACGACGGAAGGCGCGTTCACGACCTTCGAGGCGCTGGCCCTGGGGGCGTTCGATTATGTCGCCAAGCCGTCCGGAACCGTCTCGTCCAATCTCCACATCGTCGGCAGGGAAATCATCGAGAAGGTGAAGCTGGCGTACAGGAGCAGCAAGCGCCGGAGCTGGATCAGCCGGGTTCAGGCGCGCAGCGCCGCCGCGGCGAAATGGAAGCCGCCGGTACCCGTCCAGACGCGCAGGCCGCCGGCGGCGCGGTCCGACGATCTGACCGCCGTGGTCGTCATCGGCATCTCGACGGGCGGGCCCGGCACCCTGATGCAACTCCTGCCGAAGCTTCCGCCTGATCTGAAGGCCGCGGTGCTGGTCGTGCAGCACATGCCCGCCTCTTTCACCTCGTCCTTCGCGAAGAGGCTGGCGGAAGCCTGCGCCATCTCGTTCAAGGAGGCGGAAGCCGGCGATGCGCTGGCGAACGGCCGGGGCTATCTGGCGCCGGGAGGCTATCAGCTGCTCGTCCATCGGGACGGCAGGCTGCTGCGCCTCTCGGGCAGCCCGGTGACGACGTTCATGCCGAGCGTCAACGTGACGATGGAATCGGTGCTGGAGCGGGTCGGCGGGAGCCGGACGGTGGGCGTCATCATGACCGGCATGGGGGATGACGGCGCCGACGCCATGGTGAAGATCCGCCAGGCGGGCGGCATCACCATCGCGGAGGACGAATCGACGGCGATCGTGTTCGGCATGCCCCGGGAAGCGATCCTGCGCGGGGGAGCGGAGATCGTCGCGCCGGCCCATCGGGTGGCGGACGAAATCGTGAAGGCGGTCGAGCGCATCCGGAACGCGCGCGGGAAGACGTGACCCACCGGCCGGGCGAGGTGAAACGTGATGGATTCGATGTATGCGACCTATTTCGAGGAAATGGACGAACTCCTTCAGCGGGCCGAGGATTGCCTGATCCGGCTGGAGAGCGGCCGCGAAGCCGGCGACATCCACGAGCTGTTCCGCATCGCCCATTCGATCAAGGGCTCCTCGCAGATGATCGGCTACGAGCCGATCGGCGCCCTGACGCACAGGCTGGAAGATCTGCTGGACAGCATCCGGAAAGAGCGGATCCGGCTGGACGGCGAGGTGCTGCGGCTGTGCTTCGACGCCCTCGACCACGTCAAGGCGATGACGGAGTCCAAGAAGTTCCGGTTCGACGAAGATTTCGACCGGGACGCCATCGCGGAGGCCGACCGGCTCGGCGGCGAGATCGCACGGCTGCTGGGACGGCAGCCGGAACCGGGCGAAGGCGAAGGAAGCCGGGAAGCCGCGCCGGCGGGCGACGGCATCGTGAGCGCGCTGAAGGCGGCGCGGGGCGCGGCGGACCGCCGCTATTACATCTCCGTCCGGTTCAGCGACGACGCGCCCATGCTGCAGGCCGTCCTGTACATGATTTTCCACAACATCCGGGAGATCGGGGCGCTGGAGTACTCGACCGTGTCGGACGAGGACATCTTCGGCGCGTCGGATGCGCAACCGGCCTCATCTTGCGCGATGATTCTGAACACCGAACTGGATGCGTCCGAATTGTACCCCTATTTCGACGTCCTGTACGCGGAACGGGTCGAGATCGTCGACCTGTCGGACGAGGCGCTGCGCGAGCGGTCCGTTCCGCGGGACCGGAGATGCCAGGCGTTCTTCGAGACGGTGCTCGACGGGCTTCGCAAGCTGCGGCCGCTGCTGTTCGGCGGGGAGAAGACGAGCGCGGCGAAGCTCGCGGAGGCGCTCCGGGAGCAGTCGGCGCGAGTCGCGGACGAGGCCGCGGGGCTTCCGCCGGGCGCCGTGCCGCCCGCGATCGGGCGTTTCTACGAGCGTTGCCTGCTGCTGCTCGACGGAAGCGCGAAGCTCCGGAAGGAGCCGGCCGAACATCTCCGCCGGGAGTACACCCGCCTGCTGGAGACGGTATACGGTCACGTGCGGGGGCGGATGATTTTCCAGATCGTGAAGGCGAGGGACCGGCTGTTCCGGAAGCGGCTCGGCGAGACGGCGGAGCGGATGGACCGGTCGAAGATCCGCGCGCTGCTCGTCGACGTGAGCGGACTGTCCGCGATGGACGAAGACGACCTGGCGGAACTGATCGCGGTCAAGCGCAACCTCGGCGGCGCGGGCATCGCGGTCGGCATCGTCGCGGGCAGACCGATGAACAAGCGGATCGTGAATGTGCTCGAGGCGATCCGGCCGGTCGAATCCTTCGACGTGTACGGCACCGAGCCGGAAGCGGCGCTCGGCGATCAACGGGAGAGCGGGAGGAGCGGGAGGAACGGCGATATGGACCACTACAATATCATGATCCTGGACGCTGCCGAGGCGTCGGCGTCGCTGAAGAAGACGCTGGAATCGGCCGGCTTCCGGGGCGTCGACGCGTTCGCGGACCCCGAACGGGCGATGGCCGCGTTCCGGGACAAGAAGTACCACATCGTGCTCGCGGATATGGACCTGCCGGAGATGGACGGGCTCAAGTTCCTGGCGCGGGTGAGGCAGTACGATCCGATGGCCCAGGTCGTCATGATGACGGCGGACGCTTCGCTCGACCGGGTGCTCGGCTGCCTGGAGCTCGGGGCCGGCGACTGCGTGCTCAAGCCGTTCGGGAGCGAACGGGACGTGACGGAAGCGGTGGCGCGGTCGGCCATCCGGCTGGAACGATGGAAGGACATCATTCGGGATACGGTGCTCCGGCGGCACGAAGCGGCGACGGGAGACCGGGAGGGAACCGAACGGAATACGTGACGGGATCGGGAGGATCGCATGACATTATCCGACGAGCTGTACGGCAAATTTGCCAGGCTGATCTATCAGCGAACCGGCCTCCACTATGAGCCGGCCAAGAAATACTACGTGGAAAAGCGGCTGGCCAGACAGGTGGAGCGCCTCGGGCTGGACAGCTTCAACGCCTACTACATGCTGCTCAAATTTTCCGACAGCGCGTCGGAATTCGAACGCTTGATCAACGATCTCACCGTGAACGAGACGTACTTCTTCCGCGATTTCCCGCAGCTCCGAACGTTCGCGGAAGATGTGCTGCAGCAGGTCGTCCGGGAGAAAAGAAAGCGCAACGACAACCGCCTCAAAATCTGGAGCGCCGCCTGCTCGACGGGGGAGGAGCCCTACACCCTCGCGATCATCCTGCAGGAGATGCTCGACGATCCCGAGCGCTGGGATCTGAGCATCATCGCCTCGGACATCAACACGGACGTGCTCCAGAGCGCCCGGATCGGCCTCTACGACCGCCGGGCGGTCCGGGACGTGCCCGTCGAATATTTCGAGAAATATTTCACCGACAGCGACGGAAAATTTCTGATCCGCAAGGAGATCCGGAACCGGATCCAGTTCAGGAAGATCAATCTGATGGATTCGAAGGCGCTGGGCAAGATCACGGGCTGCGACTTCATCTTCTGCCGCAACGTCCTGATCTACTTCGACGATCTGTCCAGGAAGAAGGTGCTGGACGACTTCTATCACAGCCTGAATCCCGGCGGCTATCTGTTCCTGGGCCATTCCGAGTCGGTGGGGAGAATATCCTCCGCCTACACGTCCGAGAGAATCGGCGACACGATCGTGTATTCGCGGCCCAAATCGCACTAGACGCGGCAGGCGGACGGGGGAGTGCCAATGAACGATCCGATGGTTTCCGAACGGGTTTTGCGGGAGATGCTGCTGAAGGAATGGACGGAATGCGCCGGCGTCCTCGAGAGCCGGATTCTGCGGCTTGAGGTCAATTCCCGCGACGGCGAATTATTGGAAGAGATTCTGGAGACGATTCGCCGGGTGAAAAGGGGATCCGCCTACATCGGAGCGACGGGCGTCACGAAGATCGTCCACGAGCTGGAGTCGGCGCTTCGGACGATGGGGGATCTGGGCATCCGGGCGGACGCGGAGCTGATCGATCTGCTGCTCTTGGCCGTCGAAGCGCTGGGCGACGGGCTTCGGGCCTTCGGCGACGCGCTCGACGGACGCGGACCGCTCGCGGCGGACGGCCCGTTCGCGCCCGGGACCGACGCGGAAGCGAAGTGGAGCGAAGTCGCTTGCGGATTGCGGGCGTATTTCGATCGGGCGCATCCGGGCGCGCCGGCGGCCGGCGGTGGAGCGAATGCGGCAGGCGGCGCAGCGGAGATGGCGGGCGGCAAAGCGGATGGGACGGACGCGGGTGCGGCGGATGCGGGCGGCGGAGCCGGCGGGGCTGACGCCGCAGGCGGGCCGGATCGGGCGGAAAGCGGAGAAAGCGGGAACGGGCGCGGGCAAACGGACATCTTGGCGCGGCTCCCGGGCGGTGCGGACGGGCGACCGGGGACCGCGGCCGATCCGGCGCGGAACGCCGCGCAGCTTTCCCACCACCCCCAAAGCATCCGGGTCAGCCAGGACAAGCTCGACAAGATGATGAACATGATCTCCGAGCTGCTCATCGCCAAGAACGCGTTCATGCATCTGTCCGCGCGGCTCAACGTGGAGTACGACCTGCCGGAGTTGTCCAAGGAAGTGAAGGAAATCGGCTTCTCCGTCAACCGCATCACGGACGAGCTGCAGAACGCGATCATGTCGATCCGGATGGTGGAGATCAGGACGGTGTTCCAGAAGATGCCGCGGATTGTCCGGGATGTCGCGCATTTGACGGGGAAGAAAATGGAACTCGCGATGGCGGGGGAGACGACGGAGATCGACAAGACGATCGTCGAACAGATCAGCGATCCGCTCGTCCACCTGATCCGGAACGCGGCGGACCACGGCATCGAGGACGCGGAAAAACGGCTGCGCAAGGGCAAGAGCGAGACCGGCCGGATCGAGCTCCGGGCGTACAACAAGGACAAGCACGTCTACATCGAGATCGAGGACGACGGCAAGGGCATCGACCCGGAAGCCCTGAAGCGGAAGGCGCTCGAGCGCGGGCTCATCGCGCCGGATCAGGCGGAACGGATGAACGGAAGCCAGCTCGTCAATCTGATTTTCCTGCCGGGGTTCAGCACGGCCGGGCGCATCACGGAAGTGTCCGGCCGCGGCGTGGGCATGGACATCGTGAAGAGCAACATCGAGAAGCTGGGCGGCGCCGTCTTCATCGACAGCGAAGTGGACAGGGGAACGAAGGTGGTCATCCGCCTGCCGCTCACCCTCGCGATATCCCGCGGGCTTATCGTCAATGTCGCGCGGGAGTCGTACATCATTCCGATCGAGTACATCTCGGAGACGGTCAAGTTCGGCAGGCGGGACATCCATCGGTTCGACGGCAAATTTTTTGCCCACCACAAGGGCTCGGTGATCGGCGTCGAATGGCTCGCGAAGCTGTTCCAGCTGGGCGACCGGGATCTGGACGGGAAAGACGAATTCCACGCGGTCATCATCTCGGGCGGCGGCGAGAAGTTCGGCATCATCGTGGACAAGCTCCTGAGCGAGCAGGAGTTCGTCATCAAGGCGCTGCACGGCCGGCTTGCGGGCATACCGGGCATTTCGGGCTCCACCTTGCTGGGAGACGGACAGGTTGTATTGATCGTGAACCCCCTGGACCTCATACGTCTTGCCAAAAACGGTTGATGTGCGGGGAGGCTGCCTATGGAGAACAAACTGACGAAATTCGCCGTGTTCAACAACAAGGGCGGCGTCGGCAAGAGCACCCTGGCCGTGCATCTCGCCCATGGTCTCGCGCGGGCAGGGTACAAGGTATTGCTGCTCGACGCGGACGGCCAGAACGACGCGAGCCTGTTCCTGGGCATCGGAGACGAGGATATCCGGAAGACGCTGTACGACATCATTTGCGGCAGCCGCAAAGTCGGGCTGGAAGAATGCATCATCCGGGCCCGGGACAATCTGGACCTGCTTCCCTCCGCCCGGCTGGATCTCATCAACATGGAACTGTACCGGCAGCCGCTCGACATCCTGCATGAGAAGCTGATGCCGCTGGAGGCGCTCGGCTACGAGATCGTGATCATCGATTGCGGGCCCCAGCGGACCAAGGTGAACGACGCGATCCTGCATTACGCGGACGGACTGATTGTGCCCGTGCAGATGCAGGCCGCGTCCGTCCGGGCGATCGGCAACATGTACGAGTACCTGTTCGATCTGAAGCGGGATGCGGGCCTGATCAAGCTGTTCGTGCCGATGATGTACGACCGGCGGCTCAGCGACGCCCGCGAGAACATGGAGATTTTGAAGGAATTTTGCGCAAGCGACGATCTGCTCGCCGCGCCCGTCCATCGCAGAACCCGCATCGCGGAGGCCGGGAAGCTGGGGAAGACCGTGTACGAGTATGACGAAGAATCCGCCCGGCAGTTCGACAGCATCGTGGAAAGGGTGATGTCCCATGTCCCGCGGAAAGTCGAATCGAAATGACCGGTCCAACCTCGAGAAAATGAAGCGCGAGATGCGAAGGAAGAAGGAGAAGGCGGAATCGCTGGCGGGCGGGGCGGGCGGATCTCCTGCCCCGCCGGAGCCGCCGGAGCCGTCGGAATTTCCGGCGCAAGCCAAGCCGCCGAAACCGTCGAAGCCGGCGAAGCAGACGAAGCCGGAGGAATCGCCGGAGCTTCGGACGTTTCCGGCGCGGCCGGAACCGTCCGTCGCGGCGGACGAAGCGGCGGCCGATGGTACCGCCTCCGTCGTTGCTGAAGTCGCCGCCGCTTCCGCCATTGTCGCAGAGGGCGCCGCCTCCGAGATCGTCGTCTCCGAGGCTGTCACCGCCGAGAGCGTCGTCTTCGAGACTGCCGCCGCCGAAACTGTCGTCTCCGAGGCCGCCACCGCCGAAAATGTCGTCTCCGAGAGCGTCGTTTCCGAGACCGCCTCTGCAGTGGAAGCCGTTGCTTTCGAGATTGCTGCCTCCGCTTCCGCCGCCGACGTTCCGCAAGAGCGGGAAGTTTCGATCGAAGCGGCACGGGACCGCAAGCTCGATCTTGTCATTTTCCAGACGGGGGCGGAGAAGTTCGCGTTCAGGCTGACGCATGTGCGGGAGATCGTCAGGGTGGAAGGACTGAGGTCCGTTCCCGGCGCGCCGGAGCATGTGGTCGGGCTGCGCAACCTTAGGGGCGAAGTGTTGCCGGTCATCGACCTTCGCAGCCGCTTCCGCATGCCGCCCAGGGCGTACGACGACGACAGCCGGATGATCGTCGCCGAAGTCCACGGCAGCCCGGTGGGCATGATCACGGACCGGATCTCGGAAGTGGCGACCGTGGACGTCTCCGACGTGATGGAGCCGCCCGCCAACATCCGGAGGATCGACGAAGGATACATGACCGGGATCGTGGCGAGGGGCCGGGATCTTGTCATGGTGCTGGACGCGGAGAAGCTGATCGGGACGATCGCGGATCGCGGTTCCCGCCAGGATGAGAGCGGGGGGCGGCATGAAGAACGTGACGCGCATCGCGACCACCGCGATCGGAGCCGGGAGCTGGTCGTGTTTCAGGTGGGCAGGGAGAATTACGCGCTGGACATCGGGCATGTGCGGGAAATTTTGCGCTACGGCGAACTGCTCCATGTGCCGAACGCCCATCCCTGCGTGGAAGGCGTCATGACGGTCAGGAACCGCCTGCTGGCCGTGATCAATCCGGGAAGTATCTTCGGCCTTCGCGATCACCGGATTTGCGAGTCAGCCCGGATCGTCGTCGTGCAGACGGAGACGATGACCTTCGGCATCGTGGTGGACCAGGTGTCGGAGGTGGCCCGCGTTCCGGAAGACCGGTTCCACAAGCCGGTCCATATCGCAGGCGCCGGCGATACGGATCTCGTCAGCGACATCGTCGAGCTGAACCGCGACCGGCGGATGGCGATGGTGCTCGATCCCCGCAGGCTGACGGCGTTCGCGGAACTGGGCGGGCTGTATGCCGGACTCGGACAGGCGCGTCACGGGAGCGGCACAGCGGATCAGGGGAGCGGCGTATCGGATAAAGGGAGCGGCGCAACGGACCACGGGAGAATCGCTGCGGATCATGGGGCGGATTTTTCCCGGGATAAGGCGCTTCAGGAAAAAATCGTCACCTTCCGCGTCGACGGCGGCGAATATGGCATCGGCATGGACCGCGTCCGCGAGATCAGCCATCCGGACCGGATTGTCGGCATACCGGGAACGCCCGGCCACATTCCCGGCATGGCGAGCCTGCGGGGCGACCTGTTCCCGCTCGTGAATCTGAGGGTGCTGTTCGGCTTCGCCGATCACGCGGATTTCGGGAAGTCCAGGCTCCTGGTCGTGGAGCACGGCGGACAGCGGGCCGGCCTGCTCGTGGACGAGGTTTCCGAGGTCCTCGATGTGGATCGGGAACGGTTCGAACCCGTCTCGCGTCTGGCGGAAGCGGCGGACCGGAGAAAGTACGTGGACCGGTTCTGCAAGCTGGACGGGGGAAGAACGACCGTGCTGATGGTCAATCTGGACGCGGCGCTGGAAGGCGTGTTCTGAGCCGGCGGAGCCCAACCGCGGCAAGGTCCGACCGGTTCGAGCCATTGATCCGCGCCATGCTGGCGGCCAAAGCCTGCATCGAGAGCAGAATCGGCGATCGCCGGGCGTGACGGCGGGCGGAGCAAAGTGATGAGGTGCATTTTGCACCAGGAGGAAATTTCCGCCGGGGGCGGACGATGGTCGGGAGCGGGCGAACGGGCCCGCTTTTTTGATGCGTACCGGTGAAGTCGGCAATTTTTATCAATCCTTCGACTTGCGGCGGTGTATAGTGGTATCAGGGGGACGAGGGGGTGCCGCACACCGCATGGATTACAGGGAGCATATCGCCAGAGCCGTCGCGTACATCGAACAGAACCTGACGGGCGACATCGACCTGGCCGCATGCGCCCGGGCGGCCGGCTACTCGAAGTACTATTTCCTGCGCGTGTTCAGGGAAGCGACGGGAATGACGCCGGCCGACTACATCCGCAAGAGGCGCCTGAGCGAGATCGCCAAGCGGATCTGCGAGAGCGACGGGCCGATCGCGGACATCGCCTTCGCCTACGGGTTCAACTCCAAGGAAAATTTCATCCGCGCGTTCCGGAACGAGCATCACATCCTGCCGTCGGAATACCGAAAGGCCGGGAACAGTCTGAACCTGCTGGAGCCGATCGCCTTCGAAGAAAAGCCGTTCTCCGTCACGCCCGACATCGTCGCCATCTCCGCGTTCTCCCTCACCGTCTTCAGGAGCGACGAGGACGAGCCGCCGAAGTTCTGGAACAAGTACAACGCCAGGAAGCTTTCCCTGCGCTTGTCGGGCGGCCGCGTCTGCGAGGATTACGGCGTGAGCATCCGGAACCCTGACGAGAACCGGCTGGACTACTATATCGGCATACGCACGGAAATGGCCACGGGAGATGTCGCGGGCACGATGGAACTGCACATTCCGGGCGGAATGTACGCCGTGTTCCGGACCCCTGTCGCGTCCCACGCCAATTTCGTCAACACCATTCGGCGCACGTGGGACTACATCCATTCCGTCTGGCTGCCGCGGAGCGGCTACCGATACACGGGCGGC
>Ga0310829_1001643_pt1 | contig 11907 bp, 10 predicted proteins | sample WT_ome_4_FD_202244 | JGI IMG/M metagenome (GOLD analysis project Ga0310829, IMG submission 202244) | Sorghum-adapted microbial communities enriched on wild type (WT) sorghum from Joint BioEnergy Institute, Emeryville, California, United... ... | reverse complement strand
ACAAAAAACACCGGATGTCTTCTCAACCAGCTCATACTTTGATACAATGACCATGTTGGGTTGGGGATGCATCCCGTGAGCCTGTTGCCTCAGGCCCACATCATGGGAGGCATCCTTTTCCTTTCCTATGATAGGGTCATTATATCCGGCAACTTCCGGATTGCCGTCCGTTCTGGTCAAGGAGTTGATGGTCACGTTCGTCATTCCGTCTTTGGGGTCGTAAGTCCATTGGAATGAGCCGATATTCAGTTCACCGGTGCCGTTCGACGTGCTGTACACGCCTTCGCTGAACGTGATATCGACGTAGCTGTTGAAGGGTCCCAGATCGGCATTCACGATTTTCGGCGCCAATTGATCGGCCAGCGTGATCGTGCCGGTCGTTTCCGTCGCCAACGCCTTGCCCCTGTCATCATAGATCGACGCGCCGCTGGACGGTTTCAGTTCGATCGTTTCAACACCGGTCGGCGTGCCCGTCACCGTCAGGTGCACCCGCACGACCGACTCGCCGCCGGTGAGCGCACTGCCGTTCGTCTTGGTCACGGAACCAATGGTCACGTTCGTTGCGCCGCCGCCATTTGCGTTGAACGACAGCGCGAAGGAATCGGCGGTCAACGGGCCCGTGCCGTTCGCAACGCCGTACACGCCTTCGTTGAACGTCACGTCGACGTAGCTGTTGCCGCCCCCCAGCGATTTGTCCGTGATCGTTGGCGGTGTCGTATCCGGCGGCACATCGTGGGAATGGGCATTTGGTCTGACCGTGACCGGTCCCGCGCCATCAATCTTGATGAAGACGGGTCCTGTCAGACCCGGGAGATTCGTCGTCACCACCAACACGTAGGTTTGACCGGCCGTCAGCGTGACGTTGGAAATGTTGGAGGCAAGATCGTTGGAGGTGGAGTCCGCCGTCCGATATTTGTCCTCGTTGCCATATAACAGATTGGCAAGCGGATTGGACGGATCAAACAAACCGTTGTACAACAACATATGCGTATCGTTCGGATTGCCCGTGCCCGTGTCCGGGATTTGCGTTTTGAGCGAATCGACATCAATGGTGTAGCTGCCCGTTTCGCCCGGAATCAAATTTCGCGTAAAATAATAATAGGTGCCGCCCCTTAATCCGATGGCTTCATTGCCCGCGTACACTTTCACGTAATCCAAGTATGACAGTGGATTCACGTCATAAGGCCATTCGGGTCGCTGAAACACGCCTGCCGTCGTGATTTCACCGTCAAATTCGGTGACGGCGGCATAAGCGACTTGGATTTGGAAGGCAGAGAACAAGAGCGAGACAAGCACGACAAGGGTTGCAGATTTTTTTGCGATGCTTTTGAAAAATGCCAACCGAACCATTCCCCCCGGCAAATTCAGTTGGCCCAAGTATACTATAAAATCCTGATCCTGTAATAAGAGATCGGATTTTCCGGGATCGAACGCCGGAAAATGATGTTGATTCCGATCAATAAAATCACGATAATCGCGCGAGGAAGGAACATTTTCGTGGATACCGCATTTTTGTCGCAACAAATGAACGCTTACGATATCACCAGTTGCATCATCTGGCGGCAAAACCGGGTGATCTGGCACCATGAGCAGACGCCGCAGGCATCCGCCGGTCTGCTGCCGGTGAACTCCTGCACGAAAAGCATCCTGTCCGCCCTTGTCGGAATCGCCATGGACCAAGGGTTGCTGCCTGCAACGGACACCCCCGTCAGCGACTTCTACCCTGTGCTGCGACAAGATCCGGATGAGCGCAAACGGCAAATGACGCTGCGCCATCTGCTGAACATGACGGCCGGATTCCGCTGGCAGGAATTCGGCGGCATCCAGTCGTTTCCGAGCATGGTCCGCACGGATGATTGGATCGGGTTTGTGCTGAAGCAGCCGATGGCGTTTGCGCCCGGCGAACGTTTCGCCTACAGTTCGGGCGTGTCCCAGTTGCTGGCGGGCATCCTCGCCGAATCGACCGGCATGCCAATTCCGAAATTTGCCGAACGACATCTGTTCGGGCCGCTTGGCATCGGCGCCTATGAATGGAAGACCGACCCGCGCGGCATTGCCACCGGTGGATTCGGACTTCAGCTTGCCGCTTGGGACTTGTTGAAATTCGGCCAACTGTATTTGCAGCGAGGCTTTTGGGAGGGCAAACCGGTCGTCCCCCAGGCTTATGCTGAGCGATCCGTCCAACCCGACATCGCCGTGGAGCCTCCTGAACGCGGCCATTACGGCTGGCATTGGTGGACAGACGAAATCCCCGTGCCGCGGGATGCGGTCGCGGGTCAATCGGGTTCGGTTTCCTATTATTATGCCAGGGGATTCGGCGGCCAGTTTGTCTTTGTCGTGCCTGCTTTCGATGCAATCGTCGTATTTACGCGGAAGCGCCTGCGAAAGGGCAAATCTCCGCACGTGCTGTTCCGCGGGCATGTAATCGGCCAACTGGCACGTGCCCGCATCTGACGGGGCGATCCTTCCGTGGATTTCGGGGTTGAAGGGCATTCCTGAAAATTTCGCAGTGCAGTTTCCTTTGTCCAATTGGACGTATCAATGACTTTGGAAGCATGATGTTGCGGCATCCGGATTCTCTCCCTCCGCCTAATGCGTTCCTGATCAACTAGCGCAATCCTTTTTGGCGATTCGATTTCGTTTCCCTTCTTTTTATTTGCCGCGGTTTTTGCTACAATGGCTTCTCGAAAGCCGTTAAGGCGGAACAGAACAAATCCGCACACTTGTCCACGAAGCCGAGCATGGATCGGGTTTTGCCTGGATCCGTGCCCGGCTTCTTTGTTGCCAAGGCAGCGGGGAGCGGAGATGACAAGATGGAAAAAGGGAAACGTCTGCAGGGCTGGGATTTGCGGGCGAACCATTTCGTTGTGCCTGCGGTGTTTTTGGGCGTCTTTCTGTCGGTTGCGGTTACGCTGTGGCTGACGAGGGACAACCTTTTTTATTTGTTCAATTTCACTTATATCGGGCTGGCGGTGGCCACGGGGCTGGCGTTGACGTCGGTCATGCCCAAGCGGATCAAGCAGCGAGGCAGGCTGGTCACGCAATTTCTCGTCGGCACCTACATGGTTGTTTTTCTCGGGCTCCTCGGCAAGGAAAACATGCAGATCGAGGGGTTTTTCTACCTGTTTACCGGCGTGTTTGCGGGGGCCACGATTCATTATCTGGTAGCCAAAATCGGGGGGACGCTGTTTTTCGGCCGCGGCTGGTGCGGGTATGCCTGCTGGACGGTGGCCGTGCTCGACCTGCTTCCCTGGAAAAAGCCGAAGGAAGGCCGCATCCCATACCTTGGCGTGTTCCGTTATGTCCATTTTTTCGGCTCGCTTGCCCTGGCGCTGCTGCTTCTGTTCGTGTCCGGAGCGCGCCTGAACCCGAATCGACGGGCGAACTGTACTGGTTTTTGATCGGCAATCTCGCCTATTACGGGCTGGGCTTGCTGCTTGCGGTGGTGTTGAAGGACAACAGGGCGGTGTGCAAATACGTGTGCCCGATTCCCGTCGTGCAGAAGATCGGGTCCCGTTTCTCCATGATGAAAATCCGCATCCGGCCGGAGAAGTGCGTGGAGTGCTTCGCCTGCGAACGGGCATGCCCGATGGACATCAAGCTGCTGGACTACATGTACGCGGGCAAAAGGATCCTGTCCACGGAATGCATTTCCTGTTCGACGTGCATCCACGTTTGTCCCACGGACGCCGTGGCCTACACGTTCGGCTTCGACGGAGGGCTCAAGGAGTATTTGCGGCGATACGGCGAACCCGCGGCAACCCGCAAAAGCCGTGCATCCGCCCGGCCGCTATTTCCTACGACAAAATTCCCTTGATTGCGCCAAATGAGAAGTGGTAAAATCCCTTATTGTTTCCAGACGATGTTAAATTCATGCCGAATTTGCCCAAATGTGGAGGTTTTGTCGTGGGGAAGAAGATCCTGATCATCTCGATCGCCGCGGCCGTATTGGTGTTTGGCGGAGGCGGGCTGTTCACGGCCTATGCGATGTTTGACGTGTTCAAGTCGCCGAAAACCGTCTATCTGGAATCCGAATACAAAGCGTGGCGCGCTTTCGAAGCGGAGCTTTCGGAAGCGATCCGGAAATGGAAGACGGAGTATGAGCTCTTCCTGAAGGAACCGTACGAAAGCGAAACGGAAATTTCCGATTTGAACGTGGAAGGGCTGGAAAATGACGAAGTCGCGGGCGAGATGCTCGATTTTCTCCGCGATTGGACGTTGTCCGTCCGTACGAAGACGGATCCCGGGAATGAACGCTACTTGTCCGAGACGGTCCTCAGCCTGGACGGGGAGCGGTTTGTCGGCATCGATACGGCGGTCGAGGAGACGCGGATCGGGTTCCGGGTCGCGGACATCCTGGACAAATATCTCGTCATCAATTTGCAATCCGACGCGAACGACGAGCTGCCGAACCGGATCGTGTCGGTGCAGGACATGGTGGATGCGCTCCGGATTTCGGGTGAAGACGTCAAACCGATCCTGGCCAAGTATGTTGATATTTACGTCAAGGAACTGAAAGACAGCCAGGTGACCCTGAGTAAAAACGTCCCGTTCAAGCGGGGCGATTTCGAGAAGAACGTGCGGGAAGTGACCGTCACGTTCAGCACGGATGAACTCGTGAACCTGATGGTCAAGTGGCTGGAACAGATGGAGCAGGACGAGGCGCTGATCGATCTGCTTTACGACAAGTACGAATCGTTGGCCAAGCTGGCGGAAGACAGCGGAGAGTCCGTCGACGTCATGAGCAAGGGCGAGTTCACGGGCAAATTCAAGGACGGTATCCGGGAAACAATCGACGAACTGGGAGACGGCGACAAGTACGACGACGCCCTCAGGATTGTCCTGCTCGTTGACGGCAAAGACCGCATGTTGAGCCGGGCCGTCACCCTGAAGGGCACGGACGATGCCGTTCTGGAAGTCGAACGGGCGAAGTGGACCGATTCCGGGAATACGGAACAAGTCGAACTAGTCGTCCATCTGGAGGAAGACGAAGGGGACTTCGATTTCGAAGCCGGATACACCTGGCAGGCCGAGACGGGGGAAGGCACCTTCCGGATCGAAGGAAGCGGCGAATCGTTCGGGGACAAATCGGCCGTCGCGATCGGCGGCGCGTTCACGATCACCGACAAAGAAGGCCGCGAAGCGGCGGTGATCGAGTTTGACCTCAAAGTGAAGGAAGCCTGGGACAACGAATTGAGGGAGGTTCTGCGCGCTTCGATCCGTACGGAAGGCGAGCGGGACGAGGCCGGGCGGTCCGGCGACCACACGAGCCAGGTCTCGCTTGCGGTTACGGATGAGAATGACCGGCAACTGACCGTCTCCTTCAAGATGCGCACCAAGACCGCCGTGGGCGGATCGTTCCCGTTCCCGTCCTACAACGACGACAATTCGATTGATCTGTTAAAAATGGCCAAAGAAAATCCCGAGTTTGATCCGCAATTTGTGCAGGAACTGATCGACTCGCTGACCCGGTTCATGGAAGAGGAGCGGGACATTCTGGATCGCATCGGCGAAGTGTTCGGCATTTCCATTCCCGGTCCGGACCAACTGCTTGGACTGTCTGGCGGTCCCTGGGCGGACGATCCGTTCGCGGGCTGGGAAGATGTTCCATACGGGAATTGGACCGACGGTTCGTTTGACGCCTGGCTCGATGGTTCGTTCGATGTTTGGATGGACGGTTCGTACGATGCCTGGCTCGATGGTTCGTACGATGTTTGGATGGACGGTTCGTACGATGCCTGGCTCGAAGATTCGTACGGTGCCTGGGTGGACGGTTTGTACGACGATTGGATCGAAAGTTCGTCCGGGACGGTCGGTTCGAACAACGATCGGACCAAAGGTTCGCATGAAAACCGGAAGGACGGCTCGAATGGCAACGGGCTCCAAGATCCGGAAGATGCGGTGATGGATTGGCTGAACAGTTCCTTCTCCGAAAAAGAGTGGAAATCGATGTACGAACAGTGGGTGGGCGATTACGCCAAAAGCCTGTTCGGTGATTACATTGATGAAGACACAATGGAGTTTTCGGAGGAGGCGCTGAGGCAGATGTATTTTCAATACACGGAAGTTCCGATGGACTGGTGACGGATCCGTTTCCGGAGAAGCGGTTTCCGGATGACTCAGCGGGCGGCGGCCGGAAAGTTTTCCGATCGTTGCCCGTTTTTTGGCACGAAAACCGGGACCGGACCAACATCGTTTGATTTGTAAAAGCTTGACAAAACATGGTGCGCCTTCGTATTTTACATATGGACATAACAGAATGTGAGGATAAAAGGAGAATCGATGCGTATGGCAAAACTGTTGAAATGGGTGACCTTCATCTGGGCATTGTTTCTGGCCATTCCGTTCGTAGGCGGGCTGGACCTTTTCGGCGGTCCGTGGATTCCGTCCCTGGTCGCTTTGGTGTTGCACCTTCTTGCATGGCTCGTCATGAAAAAGCAGGATCTTCCCAGAACGGGCAACCTTTTTGGCATTTTGGCTTCCATCGTCGGCGTTCTCGACATCATGGGATGGATTCTCCACGGCACAACCGCCTTTTTGCTCCTGATCGAAGGGGTCGTGATGCATATGCGCGAAGAAGGCGACGTTGCACAAACGGCCGGTAACTGAAACGGGGAGGGCTCCCTGCGTGATTCTCGGGAGAGGTGTCTCCGCCTTCATTGCGGGATTGGCATTTGTCGCCATCATGACGGCGGCGGATTACACGCCTGCGGCAGAGCGGGCGGAGAACGTACTGTATCACCCGTTTTTCACGCAGTTGATCCTTGGCGCCTATTTCGTTGTTCCGTTTTTTCTGTTCCTCGGCATTCCGATGTCCGTGCTGCTGGACCGTTTGATCTCGCGGCATGGAACGGACAGCCGTGCCAAAGACTACCTGTTTTCCGTCGGGTATTACGTGCTGGGCGGGCTGGCGGCCGCGCTGCTGCTCCTGGTGTTGATTCGGGGCGGACGGGCGGACAGTTTTGCGGCGTTCTCCGCGATGGCCGGAGCGGCCGTTCTGGCTTCGCTGATGTTACTGCACGTTTCGATGTTGCTTGATGCATGGTTCGGGAGACGGAGAACAAAAAAACTCCCCTCAAGGCAGCCCTGAGTTGTTCAGGTGTCTCCTCGAGGGGAGTTTTTCCGTTTCATTTTATGACCAAAACATTGACGGAATGGGGAAGAAGTTCCACGTCGAGACGGTTTTGCGGATTCCATTGCACGGGCTGTTCGACGATGCGGACCTGTTGTTGCCCGATGTCGTTGTACGCGTCTTTGGAATCCCCGATCACGCTGTAAAGCGTGGCTGTCGAGAATTGGACGGCACTGCCGGGATGGATGGAGACCGCTTCGGGCTGATCGGGATGACGGTTGACCATGGCAATTCGCAGGGCGGGGTCGCCCGACCGCCTCGTCGCAATCGCGTCCAGAACCGGGACATGGACCATCTGGCCGTTTTTCGTCACGTCAAACGTCCGGTTTTCGGACATCCAGGCATCCACAATGATGTCGCCAAGGTGGCGGGTATACAGCTCATAAACAAAATACGTGGATCTGAGGACGATGCCTTCCGGGTGCGTATAAATCATGCCCCTCGTGTTGACGGTCGGGGAGAAGTTGGCCATGCCGACCACATCGCTGTGTTTGAGGCATTGATTGAGGAAGCAGGCCGAAAAGACGGCATCCGCCATCGTGTAGCTGGCATTGATATCGTTTTTGTCCCTCGGGGTCAAGTAATCTTCCTCGGCGGAGTCGATATGCGGATGATGCCATCCCCGAAGATTCCACTCGTCGTAGGCGATCCGGATTTTGCCCAGAAAGCCGAGGGCCCCGAGGATGTATTTGGTCTTGAGAATCGGTTCTTCAATGTCCATCGTATATGCCATGCAGGTTTCATAATCGGACAGGTTGTTCTCCTGCGCGAGCAGGTCCCAGTAACTGTGAATGGCGATCCAATCCAGGTATTTGCCGGCCTGACGCAACAAATCCAGGTTCCAATCCAAATCGGATATGCTGGCGGCCACCAGTTCGATGGAAGGGTCCACCCGTTTCATCATTTTGGCCGATTCCCGGACGAAACGCCCCCATTCTCCGATGTCTTTGGCTCCCATTTCCCAATAGCCCCAGTTTTCGTTGCCGATGCTCCAGTATTTGACGTTGTGGGGAGCGGGATATCCGTTTTCGATTCTGCGCTTTGCCCATTTTCCCCCGGACGGCAAATTGCAGTACTCCACCCAATCGCTCATGTCCTCCGCCGTGCCGGTTCCGGCGTTGGTGCAAATATACGGTTCCGCGCCGACCAGGCGGCAGTATGCGATGAATTCGTCGGTTCCGAACAAATTCGGCTCTTCCACTCGCCAGGCTTTGTCAAAATAGGGCGTGCGGTGTTTTCCGATCCCGTCTTTCCAAGGATAAGCGGACACAAAACAGCCGCCGGGCCAGCGGATGATGGGCACCCGGATATTTTGAAGCGCTTTCAAAACGTCCTGGCGAAAACCGTGTTCATCGGAAAACCGGGATTGCGGATCAACGATTCCGCCGTAAATTTGGCGATGGAAATGCTCGAGAAAGTGACCGAAAAGTTTCGGATCGCGAATGCCGAGTTCCCTGCGGGGCAGAATGTCCAGGCTGGCCATTATGGGATACACTCCTTTTTTTGGGCTTCGTGTGCGCACACGAACAAGTTTAGCCGAAATATATCCCGATTATCCCGTCAAGTCAATAGTTGTTATGGTGGAGCGCGATCATGTTCAATTCCACCATTCCCTGCTGCAAGGTGACGGCCGATACCGATCCCTTGCTGTGGAGGACCGGGTGGCCTGGTTTCATGCCCATGTTCCGGAAAGAAGGTTTGCAATTTCCTGTTGCCTTCAGTTGGCAAGCTGCTTGACCATTTGAAGGTTAATGGAGACAAAGATTGAAGACGTTGAAAACAAGGGGCCGGTCTGTTATAGGCAAAGCGGGACAAAACGATCCGTGCCCGTGCGGCGGCGATTGGAACTGGACCCGAATGACGGTAAACAGCTGCTTCAATGGGTGGCCGGGCAAATTCGATAACAACTGGATCGCATTGCAAAGTCATGTTGGGGTTTCCCGTCCATCTTCGGACGGGGCCCTTTTTTTCGTGATTATCCCGTAGTTGAGTCGCAGCAGTTCCACGGCTTTGTCCACATCTTCCTCGGATTTCAGTCGAAACGACACCCAGCCGGAATTCGGTAACTGATGATGGGGCGCTGCACGCCCCGAACTGACAAGCTCGTCGCGGACGGTTTTGGGAAAAGGAATGTCAAGCAGCCAGTCCCCGTGCAGGTGGCCGATCTCCTTTCCTTCGCACCGAAATTCGATGCCGCCAAACCGGTGGGGATGGCGGGTTACTCCCGGCCAGGCGAGCACCTGTCCGGCGATCAGGTCGCTGGCGCTTCGATTCATTTGAGGTCACCCCTTTGGTGTTCTTTGAAGATGGACAGGTAAGTTGCCAGGATCGCCATGTGCAAAAAGGCCAGCACGAGATACAGGTTGCCGTACAGGCCGCTGGCTGTGTCGCCATACATCGGAATCCAGCTGACGGCGGCGTTTCCTTCCACGGCCAGGCCGTATGCGCCGACGGCCATGCCTTGGGCGATGAAGTTGAGCATCGAAAACAAGCCCATGCCTACACCGACTTCCTCTTTCGGCAGCGTGCGGGAAACCGTGTTGCCCATGGCGACCCCGATGAACGACTGACCGACCTGGCCGAAAACGAGAAATGCCGCAATCCAGTACGGGGATGTTCCGGCAAAAACGGACAGCAAGAGGAAGCAGACGATGAGGGAAGCGGAGGCGATACGAAACAGGAACGGATTGCCTCTCATGTCGGCGAGTTTTCCGCCCTTTCTCCCGAGGATGGCGGCCGCGAGGGCGGCGGGCACCATGGCAAAGCCGATCCGGTCGGCACCGAGCCCGTGCAATTCGGACAAAAGCTTTGGCGTGACAAAGTACAGGGAAATGCCGATGGCATGGATGAGAAAGGAGAGCGCCAGGGCGGTGGAATACCGTTTGTTCCGGAACAGGGCGGGACGGACGAACGGCTGCTCTGCGGCGCGGATGCGCAGGACAAACAGCAAAAGAGCTGCGAGACCGGTCAGGATCAACAGGAGGCTGCGGTTGGTTGTGCCAATGAGAAGCAGGCCCACTGCGGCGGCAAGCAGCCCGGCCCCAACCCAGTCGAATTTCCCCGGAGCTCTCTGTTCCTCTTCGGCGAGGTATTTGCGGAAAAAGGGCAGCATGGCCAGGAGAAGCAGTGGGGGCGCGAACAGCCAGCGCCAATGGGCGAAGCTCACGATGAGGGCGGAGACGACAGGGGCAAGGGCGCTGCCCAGGGCCACCCCGATGGCGGACATCGCCATGGCCCGGCCCCGGCGCTCCGGCGGGAAATACCTGGCCGGGACGATCATCGCCAGCGCGGGAATGCAGGAAGCGCCTGCCGATTGCAGGCACCGCCCTGCCAGCGCGGTCCAGAAGTTGGCGGACAAGAGCCCGATCAGGGAGCCGGCAGCAAACAGCGTGAGCCCGACCGCGAGCAAATTTTTCAGGCGAAACCGGTCCGCCAGTTTGCCGTACGTGACCGTTCCGAAGGCGTACAGGACGGTATATCCCGAGGAAAGCCAGCCCGCCTGCGCGTAGGACAGCCGGAATTCCCCGCTGATTTGCGGCAAGACGATGTTGAACATGAGCGACGTCATCGAGGACATGGTGACGGTGACGAGCAACAGGCGCATCAATTTTGTCCCGTGCGTGAATGTTTTTGTTTCCTGCAAGGGAGACACTCCTTTTTCAAATTGAATGCAATTGAATGTAAGCACTTGCTTGCAAATGCGGCAAAAAAATCAGGGGGATATGCCCCGGACAAAGAGCGAGACGCTTTCTTCAATAAATGGTTCCAAAACCACGCCCGATCCTGGGTGTTCGCCCAGTTTGCTGATGAAGGCCCCGTAATTCATCCACATGAAGGACAGCGCGAGCAGATCGGGACGGGAAGCGACGATTTGGCCGCGTTCCGCCATGGCGGCGAAATAATCGGTGAGCAGCCGCTTGAGCTGCTGCGGATGCCGGATCGCCCGTTCATGGACCTTGTCGGGAAGATTGTTCCCTTCTTTCTGCACGATCATGATCAGTTTGCGGTTTTGGTTCATGAGGCGATGGTACGTCTTGCCGATGAGCAGCAGATCCTCCCGCAACTCGCCGGTCAGCTGCTCCCGGAACAGTTTCTCCATCTCGTCGCCGTAATGGAACCGGTCGAAGGCGGCCTCCAACAGCTTCTGCTTGCTGCCGAAGTGGCGAAACAGCGTCACCTCGTTCACGCCGGCTTGCGCGGCGATTTCTTTGGTGGTGGTGCCGTGGTAGCCGCGTTCCGCCATGAGATCAATGGCTGCGAGCAAAATGCGGTCGCCGGTGCCGGGCGGCTGGACAGGTTGGTCGTTATGTTCCATGTCATTCCCACCTTGATAGCAAGTGCTTGCTTGCATTTATCATCATAAGCCACATTTTCCGTTAAGTCAATCACTCCGTCCCCAAATAAAGGAAGAAACTTCCCTTAATGGGCTCTCAGCACCCGCTCCGACCCCGAATAAGGGAAGAAACTTCCGTTATTGCGCTCCAAACACCCGCTCTGTCCCCAAATAAGGGAAGAAATGGACCTCTGTCAAGAAAGTGGACACGAAATAACAAGGTCATGAGACCACTTTTCCACAGTGTGCAGCAAATTGAGCGGGCGTCAGATACCCAATCGAACTGTGGATTCGTTTGCGGTTGTAGAAATTTCTATGTAGCGGTAGATCTCCCGGTACGCCTGCTCAACGTTTCTAAACTTGCGGCAATAAATCAGTTCTTTCTTCAAAATGCTGTGAAACGACTCCATGCATGCATTGTCGTAACAATTCCCTTTGCGGC
>Ga0310829_1001641_pt1 | contig 11928 bp, 14 predicted proteins | sample WT_ome_4_FD_202244 | JGI IMG/M metagenome (GOLD analysis project Ga0310829, IMG submission 202244) | Sorghum-adapted microbial communities enriched on wild type (WT) sorghum from Joint BioEnergy Institute, Emeryville, California, United... ... | reverse complement strand
CGTCGATCGCCACTTTGATTTTCCTCGGTTCCAATCGTTGATCCTCCTGAACTTCCGCTCGGGTTCGTTGTCCTCTGGTGCACATGTTATCGTATTCAACAAAAAAGCAGGCATTGCCTGCATGCAGCGAAAATTATACCACAATTTTGCGCATGGTGCAAAAGGGCAATCCTTACGATTCATATGGTTCTCCCTCCAACCGGTCCATACCGCTCAGGACGTCGCGGATTTCCGGGGAGAAGGGCATGAAATGAAACACGATGAGCGCAAGGAGCAGGACGAACAGGGCGATTTTCAAACACCGTTCCGTCCGGTCGCACCAGGCAAGCAGGCGTTCGGCGGCCGGCTCCCCTTGCGAATCGGATTTGGCCAAGGCTTGTCACCCGCCTAATCGCGAAATTCCAGCTGCCGCTCCAGACAGTACCGGATCACCTTCTGGCGTTCGGGCTCGGTGATTTCTTCGAAGTTGCACATCACCTTCCGGCGGATGTGGTCCATGTCCTCGATCCGGATGACGCGGCCGACGAACAGCGCCGTGTCGCTTTGCCCGTTCCGGTATCGCAGCTGTACGCGTCCGTTGAACTTGTCCTTCGGATAAATCGGCGTGTCTTTCTTGACGACGAAGCAGATTCCGCCGCCGCCGATGTCGACCGTCACGACGCTCAGTTTTTGACCGTCCGCCAACTCGACGGACACGTTCAGCATCGCGGGCACGCGCAGGAAATTGCGGCGTTCGGATCGTCTGACCGAGCCGGCGGCCGGCGGCTTGACGGACACGAGGGGGATGGCGTCCTCCCGAAAACCGACAACTTCCGTTTCAAAATCATGCGGGACGCCATTTCGGACGAAGCAGACGGTCACCCGGTCTTTCGGCACGAGCCGCAAAAACTTGCCGTCCTTCGTCGAAATGGGGATTTCGAGATGGAGCAGTTCGTCATCCATGTCCGCGACGCGCGAAATATGTTCCATGGATGCGATCGTTTTGTTCGGCGACTGCAAACGGACAAATACCCGTTCACCGATTTTTGGTGCCATGGTTCCGTCTCTCCCCACCCGTTTTTAAGCCATTATAACATGGACGGGCGGCGGTGAAAACGCCCGGCGCATGCAGGGCGTTTTCAGGCGTCTTTGTTTTCGAAGGCCGATTCGATCGGCTGGATGCGTTCCACCATCTCTTCCGTGCCGGTCTCGGCGTTGATGAACACGCGGAACATTTCCCCGTTGACCCTTCCCGTGAACACGCGGCAAAGCACCTTCGCGCCGAAATCGTTTTTGATCAGCGCCTTGCCGGAGGTCGCCACCTTGAAGGCCGGATTCAATCTCTGCCTCGCTTCTTCTTCCGTCAGCGCAAAGTTTCCGACGGCCTGCCCGGCGGGTTCGTACACGTAGTCCCGCGCTTCGAGGCCCAACACCTCTCCGTCGTCCAGGGCGACCTTGACGACAAGCTTGCGCGTATAAACCGTCACGTCGCCTTCCTTGACGGCGAAGGTGATGTTTCCGGTATGTTCGTATTCGTCATAATTGACCGGAACGAATTCATCCTTGTAGTGCCGGCTTTCGAGAAATTCCCGGGCGAAGCGCGTCGCCTGTTCCGGCGACAACCGGCTGTCTTCCGCATCCCGCGGATTGGAAAACCAGAGCAGCAGGCCGCCTTGCTTCGTGAAATCCATGCGGATCGGATCGCCGTCCGGCCGGTCCACCCTTACGCTCCAGGAAGCGTATTCCGTTCCCTGGCCGTTTTCCGTGACGGACAGGCGGTCACCGGGGTCTTCGCCGAGGAAGCGGACGGCCGCTTGCCGGATGTCCGCTTCGCTGGCCGGTTTTCCTTCCAGCATGGCCGGCGTTCTTTTTTCGTAAAGGCTCATGACCGACGGGCCCCATTCCACTTCGGAATAGCCGGCCACCTTTTCGTCCACCGTTTTGAACCCGTCGATGATGGCGTTGTCCATTTTTTTGTCTTCCGAGGCCAGGGCCATTTCGACGTCCATCCAGCGTAATCCGTCCTTGATTGATTTGCTTTGGATGGCGCGCAGTTCGTCGGACAGTTCTTTCGCCCGCTCGTGAAGGGTTTTGAGCGTGGCCAATTCGTCATCAGTCAAGGGCTGTTTCCGGAAATCGCGCAGGGAGGTTTGATGGGAGAACGTTGCCAGGCGGTCGAGAAACTCTTCCGTTTTGTTGAACGGCAACAGAGTGAGCGGCAACTGGTTGATCTGGTTTTGCGCCTCGCTGGTCATGCGCCAAACTTGGGCCAGTTCCTTTCGCTGGAACGATTCGGATTGGCGGCTGGCAGCCCGGGCTTTGCCCAGTTCCGATTGCAGCTGGTCCATGTAGTAAGTGAGTTCGTGGAACGCCCGCTGGTATTGGTTCTCGGCCTTGATCAGCAGGGCGTTTTTGTCCTGATGCTCGTAGTATCCCCACAGGGCGGCGCCCGTCAGCGCCACCGCCACGACCGGAAAGAGGACGGCGGCAAGCCTCTGGTACATCGCGGACAGCATCTCCTTTCGTCGCAGCCTCCATCATCTGCGAACTAGTGTCTGCTTCCGCCGGGGCGATTATTCATCTTCCACTTCGATGTCCAGGTCGCTGCGGTTGTTGCACAAACATTGCTTGAAGCCCGTTTCGATGCGGCCGTGTTCCCGCCGGCCGCGCAGCGTGAATTTGTCGCCGCAGCGCCTGCAGCGGATCGTCACCTTGACGCGCTCCGCCAAGGACCACCCCTCCTTTGGTTTCGCGGTTGTCGCGCGTCTTTCGACTCGCGCCACCCCATTATTTATTGACCGTTTGCGGGAAACTTAACCTTGTCCTCGCGTGCGTGGTCGGGCAGGAGCGGCATGCCGATGGCCCGGTTCACCTTGCGCAGGCCGCGATACCAGAGCAGGGCCATGAAGGGGACGATGAGATGGATCCAGTTGCTGCCGGACAGCAGGATGATGGCATCGTACATGCCGTGCCACAATACGGGATAGATCAGGGCAAGCCGCACGTTTCGCACTTCCTTGAACAGGTCGTAGCGGGCTTTGCCGAAATAGTAGCCCATCACCACGCCGAACAGGGCATGGCCGGACACGGGCAGCAGCGCCCGGGACAGCAGGTGGAGAAAGTCGGGATGAAAGTACAGGGAGTACAGCACGTTCTCCATGGTGGCAAAACCGAGGGAAACGGCGGTCGCGTAAACGATGCCGTCATAGGAATGGCGGATTCTTTTGCTGCGGTAGACGAGATGATAGACGATAAACCATTTGACGAACTCTTCCGCGCCGGCCGCGACGATGAAGGCGTAAAAAATCGGATTCTCGCCGAATCCGAGCACCATTCCCCGCTGGACGACCATGACCGGAAACACGACAAGGAGGCCAAGCACAAACAGCTTGGCCACGCTGGAAACCGGTTCGGATTCGTATCGGTCTTTCAAATAGAAATAAGCCAACAACGCCAAGCCGGGAGAGATGGCGGCAGACAAGAGCGACAGCGCAACCATTCCCGTTCCAGGCTCCTCTCGGCGTACTCTCGGATGACGGGCATCCGGATCATGCAAAATGGCGGGCAAGACCGGAAACCGCGTTTCCTTCAAACACCGTCTTGCCGTATTCCTGCAGCACCGCCTGCGTCAGGCCGGTTGCTTCCCCGTATTCGGACAAAATGGAAATGAGTGTTTGCCCCTGATCTCCGGACAGCAGATCCGGTTCAAACTGAAGCACCCATTTGCCGCCGTAGGCGTACAGGGAACCGCCGTCCGGCACGAGACGTCCGGCAGCCCGGGCGGCGCGGATCACGTCTTCGAAATCGTCGAAGGCGAACGTGATGACATCCGTATGTTCGAGGGTGACTTCCATCTCGTAGACGGCATCTTCCTCGTCCCCGTATTCGGCATCTTCTCCGTCGAACGCGGTGAAATGCGGCTTTGCCCGCGTCACGTAGATGACCATGCCCTGTGCCGGCAAGGCGTGCACTTCCACCGCCAGCGGTCCGCTGGCTTCAAATCCGAGCTCGGAATAGGCCTGGTCCATCATGTCGCTGAACAACTGTTGCATTTTCGGGATTTCGTGCCAGATTTCGTCCTTCTGGATGCCGCGTTCCACCAGATCGTCGAATGTCAGGAAAATCCTGATCTTGTCGTGACTCAGTCGTTCCATTTTCATGACAGGATCCCCCCGTCCACCGGATTCTTTGTATTACGTTCATGTTACCACTAAGTGCAAGGGATTAAAATAGAAAAAATGAAACAAAAAAAATCCATCCCCCGCTAGACGCACGGGATGGATCGCCGCTTGATCCCGCCTTCGCCGAAACACCCGGATCACGGATCCTCGTTGAACAGCATTTCGATCGCTTCGCGCTCCGCATCGTCGGAAAGACCGTTCTTCGCCCCGGTTTCGCTCCCGGCTTTCCGCCCTCCGTCCGCGTTTTGCACGGCGTTGACCGTTATCGGCATCGAGCGGATCGAACGAAGCATGTCCCCCATTTTGTCGATCGCCTTGTCCCAATTGACGCCCGCCAGCATGGCCGGTTTGTTCCGCGAAACGTACAGCGCCATGACCGCGCCCAAAATGCCGCCGAGCAGAAAACCGCTCATGCGCATGTTTGCCATCCCTCCCGATCATTGTGTCGCCATTAGTGTGGTTCCGGGGCAGGCAAACGATGCATGGAAGAACATGGCGGTCCGTCCCGCCGGCAAAAAGGCGGACCCGTGGACATTCCGTATGCTATACTGCTGTTGATCCATCTACTATGCCATTGCGGGAAAGCGAGCGAAGCGGACGATGAAACGGCATCGGCTTTGGAAAACAAACCGGATTCTGGCCGCCTTGTTGGCGTTTGCCCTGCTTCTGGGCACGGCCGCGGGTTGCGGCGGCCAAAGCGGCAATGCCGGGGAGAACGGTCTTTCGGCGAACGGCGGAACCGGAGGACAGGGCGCATCAGACGAACCGGCCGGCGGCAACGGCCCGGACGGCGGAGAGCAAACCGGCGTGACGCCGGACGGGGACGGGAACGGCGGCGGGACCGGCACGGAACAGGAAGAAGAGCCGCCCGGCGATCCGGCAGGTCCGGAAGACGACCCGGCCGGCGCGGTTTCCGGGGAAACGGCCAAAACCCATTACATGAATAAAAACTATTTCCTCAAGCCGATCGACGAAAACGGGGAAAAACGCGTCGTGCTTCTGACGTTCGACGACGGACCGAAGGAAGAAGGCATGCTCACGGACATCCTGGACACGCTGGACCGGCACGGGGCGAAAGCCGTCTTTTTTGTCAACGGGTTCCGGGTGAAGCAAAATCCCGGCCTGCTCCGGCTCATCGACGAACGGGGCCAGACGATCGGCAACCATTCCTACGATCACATCGTGCTCAAAAACGAGCCGGAGGACGTCATTGATGCACAGCTGGAAGGCGTGCAGGACATCGTGGAACAAACGGTCGGCAAGCGCCCCCGCTTCTTCCGTCCGCCGAACGGCGCGGGCAACGATTACGTGAAGGCCAAGGCGGCGGAACTCGGCATGCTGTACATGAACTGGTCCAACGGCTCCCTTGACTGGGCGGACAACAAAAACGATCCGGACGGCGTCATCCGCTCGGTCATGGAGCAACTGAATCCCGGCAGCATCATTTTGATGCATGAATTGCCGTGGACGGCCGAGGCGCTTGATGAACTGCTCACCCGCATCGAAGCGGAAGGGTATGCTTTCCTGGATCCGGAAGCGATCGATCCGGAAATGCGATAAAGCGGGACGGGCATCCTGAAGCCGGTCCGTCGGGAACGGCGTCATCCGCCGCCGAACAGCCGGAAACCCCAGACCGTCAGTCCGGCCAGCAGCAAAACAAACAAAACGAGCAGCGTATTGTAAAAAAGATTCACCAGTTTCCGCCGGTTGGACGGAAACAGCGTTTTGCGCGGGGGAAGCGTGCCGATCGCTTCCGGAACGTCATCGGACGGGCCGGGATCGTCCGGCACGGCTTCCCCCGCTTTCGCTTTCAGCTCCAGATGGAGCCGGATCAATTCGGAAACGTCCGCATTGTTTCGTTTTTGAGAGTCATCCATGGGTCGATTTCCTCCGCAACATGGATCCGTTGACCAAGTCAATCAGAAAATGGGCCGTGACGGGGGCGATGAGCGTGCCGGTCCGGTCAAATGCCCAGCCGAGGGCGAAACTGACGGCAAACAGCGTGAGCGTGGGCAGCCAGTGCCGCAAATAGCGAAAATGGACGGCGGCAAACACGACGCTCGTCCAGTAATTGCCGATCAGCGGTTGCAAAGCGCCGCGAAACAAAAGCTCCTCGCAGACGGCCACCACCAGGCATATGAACGCGACGTGCGCAAGCGGACGGCCGGCGAACAGTTTTTCGTCGATGCCGCTTTCGTCTTTCATCATCCCGGGGGCGAGCCGGCTCAGCAAGCCGTCCGCGGCCAGCACCAGCGCCGCAACCGCCGTTCCGAGGACGACCGCGACGACGGTGTCCTCCGGCTTGACGGCAAACAGCCCGGCGACGGACCCTTTCCCCAACCAGATTATCAGCAATGCGAGTCCGAGGACAAGACCCTGCGTCATGTACAAATTGAGCAAAAGCACCCGTTCATCGGGATCGCGCATATGCGGGTATTTTCTGTCCAACCGGTTTCTGCTCCTTTCAGACCGTGTTTTTGCTCCTTTCAGACCGTGTTTTTGCTTCTTTCGACAACTTCCATTTTCCGTCGACATCCCCTATACTGATCTTGATGCAAACGTTCGTTGATAAGGAGCGTTCGACCGATGAACAAACGCCTGACAAAAACGGACTACCTGCTTACGCTGCTGATCCTTTTTATCGTAGTCGCTTCTCTTGCCGCCTTTTTTTACGGCGTCAAAGTCGGCAGGGACAAAACCGCGGAAAAGTACGAACGCATCCTGGCCGAACGGGAAGAGCTCGAATCGGATTCGACGGCCTACCACCAACAGCATCTCGTCTCATTTTACCACACGGTGTTTCTTCCCTACGCCGAATTTCGCAACAAATGGTTCGAACATCTGGAGACGATCGACATCAACAGCGGTTCCGTCGACCCGGAAACCCTGCTGAAGGAATTGGAGCGGCTGGCCAGGGAAAAATTCCGGGAAGCCGAACCGATGGCCATGCCGGCCGCAAGTCCCCTGCTCCGGGAAGCCCATGACCACTATTTGAAAAGCCTGAAACTGTTCGCCGAAGCGCTCGACCGGTTCAAACCGGGAGGCCGCACCGGGGGCGCCCTCATCGCCGCCATCGAAGGCGACGAATATTTCCGGGAAGCGGAAAACTTCGGGCTCGTTGCGCAAAACTTGTATTACGATGCGATCGTCGCCTGGCACGCCTCCGTCGATTTCGCGGCCGAAAGCCGCACGCCGGTGCGGGACGCCGATTTGGCCGTCACGGACTGGGCGAAGCTGGACCTGAACCGGAAAAACGCCTTCATCGCCCGCATCATGGCGGAAAACGGCTATTTTGAACCGTACCTGCCGCAAGATTTGACCCTCCGCGTCGACGAGATGATCCTCGACGGGCAAAGTGGCGCGCTCGACATGACGACGATCGCCCCCATCGCGGACATGCTGGTCGCCACCGACGCGGTCCGATCCGGCGATTTTCTCCGCAAGCGGGACAAGTTTTACAAGGGCGAAACGCTGCCGCAGTTGCCTTTCTACTCTTTCTGAACCGTCGACGCCGGGCACCTTTTGAGAAAAATCGTTGCACGGACAAAGGCGATCCGATAAAATAGGGCAATAATAACAAAAGCGCTCGTCCCGCTCGAAAGAAACGGGACGAGGCTTTTTTGCAGACACAGACAAAGACAGAACGAACCGGCGGGTGCGAGAGCCGCCGGCAATCCCATCGCATTGGAGGAGTGGTCATTGTTTAAAGTTCTCGTAACGGATCCTATCAGCGACATGGGCATCCAGCAGCTTCATGACGCAGCCGACGTGACCGTCGACAAGAAGACCGGCCTGTCGGAAGAGGAACTGGTTGCCGTCATCGGCGACTATGACGCCCTGTTGGTGCGCAGCCAGACGAAAGTAACCGCAGCCGTGATCGCCGCCGGCAAAAAACTGAAAGCGATCGGCCGCGCGGGCGTCGGCGTCGACAACATCGATCTGGAAGCCGCCACCCGGCACGGCGTGGTGGTCATCAACGCTCCCGACGGCAACACGATCACCACGTGCGAACATGCGATGGCCATGATGATGGCCGTGGCCCGCCACATCCCGCAGGCGCACAAAAAACTGACGTCGGGCGAATGGGACCGCAAGTCGTTCGTCGGCGTGGAACTGCGCGGCAAGGTGCTCGGTGTCATCGGCATGGGCCGCATCGGCAGCGAAGTGGCCAAACGGGCAAAAGCGTTCGGCATGGACGTGATCAGCTACGACCCGTTCCTGACGGAAGAACGGGCCGAGAAGCTCGGCGTCAAGCTCGCCACCGTCGATGAAATCTGCCAAAAATCCGACTTCATCACGCTGCACACGCCGCTGACCAACGAAACGCGCCACATGATCGGCAAAAAGCAGTTCGCCCTCATGAAGAAAGGCGTCCGCATCATCAACTGCGCGCGCGGCGGCCTCGTGGACGAAGGGGCGCTCGTCGAAGCGATCGACGAGGGCATTGTCGCGGGAGCGGCCTTCGACGTGTTCGAAAAGGAGCCCCCGGCACCCGACCATCCGTTCCTGAACCATCCGAAAATCATCGTCACGCCCCACCTCGGCGCTTCCACGGTGGAAGCCCAGGAGAACGTGGCCATCGACGTTTCCGAAGAAGTGCTGCACGTGCTGCGCGGCGAACCGTTCAAAAACGCGGTCAACATGCCCCACGTGCCCGCCGCCGTGCTCAATCGCCTGCAGCCGTACTTCGCCCTTTGCGACTGCATGGGCCGTTTCCTGGCCCAAATCGCGGAAGGCGCCGTCACGGAAGTGAACATCAGCTACTCCGGCGAATTGGCCGAAGTCGACACGATGATCCTGACCCGCCATGTCGTCCGCGGCGTGCTTGCCCATTATCTCGGCGACGACCAGGTCAACATCATCAACTCGCTTCATCTGGCCAAGCAGCGCGATCTGAACGTGACGATGAACAAGGCGGTCACATCGGGCAAAGGGTTCACCAACCTGATCACCGTCAGCCTGAAATCGAAGAAGGAAGAACGCTCGATCGCCGGCACGCTGCTCAACGGCTACGGGCCGCGCATCGTGCAGATTGACAAGTACCCCGTGGATGTGGCGCCGGAAGGCCATCTGATCCTCGTCGCCCATACCGACAAACCCGGCATCATCGGACGGCTCGGCACGCTGCTCGGGGACAACGGCATCAACATCGCCACGATGCAGGTCGGCCGGCAGGGGGTCGGCGGCGACGCCATCATGGTGCTCACCGTCGACAAACAGGCGGACCGGAACGTCATCGATCAACTGATCCGCCTGCCGGACATGATCTCGGTGAAAACCGTCGACCTGTAATCCGAAGGACGGACATTCGAATATGCGGACAGGACAGGGGCCGCCCGGCGTTCGTTGACGCCGGTGCGGCCCCCTCTCATGTTTCACGACCAACAAGATTTTGTTCGCCGATCGGACAAGATTTGCTCATTCGATCCGCCACCGGACGGGAAAGTTCGCGGGCCCCCGCGGACATGCCGTTCACGCGACGGGCAGCAAAATTTCGAACCGCGTCCCGGCGCCCGGCCGGCTCGTGACGCTGATCGTTCCCCGGTGCAAATCAACGATCTGCTTGACGATGGCCAGCCCGAGCCCCGTTCCCCCGTTGGCCCTGGTGCGGGCTTTGTCCACCTTGTAAAACCGTTCAAATATGCGCGACTGTTCGTGCTCCGGAATGCCCTCCCCCTGGTCGGCGACGACCAGCTTGACCGCCGGCTTCCCTTTCCACTCCGCCATTTCCGCCGACAGGATGATTTCCGTTCCATCGGCGGAATGGCGGAAGGCGTTGTCCAGCAAGTTCGTGAGCACCTGCTCGATTCGTCCTTCGTCGCCGCCCTCCAGCACGAGCCGGCCGGTTCGGTTGTCCAGGGTGAGGCGGATCTTTCTGTCGCGCACGGGAATGGCATACTTGCGCACCACGCGGTCGAGCAGGGCGGACAAATCCACCTGTCCCCGCTTCAGTTCCAGCCGCCCGGCTTCCATCTTGGCCAAATCCATCAAATCGTTGACGAGCCGTCCCATGCGGACCGATTCGTCATAGATGACCTGCGCCAGCTCCCGCCGCTCTTCGGGCGTCGCCGCCACGTCGTCGATCAGCGCTTCGCTGTAACCCTGAAGCATGGAAAGCGGCGTGCGCAATTCATGGGACACGTTGGCCAGAAAATCGCGGCGCAACCGTTCTTCCAGGTCTTCCTCCGTGATGTCCCGGAGTGCGGCCACCGCTCCCCTGAGCCGCTCGTCCCGGTACAGCGGCGCCATGACGACCGACCAGACGCCGTTGCCGACATGGAGCCTCGTGGCAAGCTGCCTGCGGCTTTCGATCACTTCCCGGAACACGTCCATGAGCGGTTCGGGCAGCTGTCCTTCTTCCGGTGCGGGCTCTCCCACCCAATGCAACCGGCTCCAACCGGCCAGCAGGTCAACCCCTTGCTGGTTCGCCATGTCGATCCGCCCGTCCGCGTCGAAGGTGATGACCGCATCGGTCAAACTTTGCAGGATGTTGGCCAGCTTGTCGCGCTCCAGGCTCAAGTCCATGATCGTCCGTTCCAGCTCTTCGGCCATCAGGTTCATCGCCCGCGACAGCTGCCCGATTTCGTCGCCGCGGGACACTTCCGGCACGCGGATCCGGTAATCGCCGCGGGTGATCCGGTTCGCCGCCTCCTTCATCTCCACCAGGGGCCGGGTAATTCGCGTGATCAGGAAGAAGGCGAAAAACGTCGTGAGCAAAAACCCGGCCACGCCGGCATAAATGAACAATCGTTTGATTTCGCCGGGATTGGCGAAAGCATAATCGATGTACCGGATCAAATAATGCCCGACGATCAACAAGACGATGGCCACCAAACCGATGATGGTGGCCCACAGTTTACCGACTACGCTGCGAAGGAAGTTCACGTCACTTCGGCACCTCTAACTTGTATCCGACGCCCCAGACCGTCGTGATCATTTTCGCCGCTTCGGGAGAAACTTTGTTCAATTTTTCCCGGAGCCGTTTCACGTGGGTGTCCACGGTGCGCAAATCGCCGAAAAATTCGTAGTTCCACACGTCTTTCAGCAACTGTTCCCGCGAAAACACCTTGTCCGGCGACACGGCCAAATAATGGAGCAATTCGTACTCCTTCGGCGTCAAATTCACTTCCTGGCCGCCGGCGGTCACCCGATGGGCATCGTGCTCGATCATCAAATGCGGAAAAATGATGTCGTTGCCGGCGAGATCCGCCTTGGACAGGAAAGCCGTCGCCGACGAGCGGCGGATGATCGCCTTGACCCGGTAGATGACTTCGCGCGGGCTGAACGGTTTGACGACGTAATCGTCGGCGCCGGATTCAAACCCTTGCACGCGGCTGCCTTCCTCCCCCTTGGCCGTCAGCATGATGACCGGGGTCGCCTTCACCTGGCGAAGCTTCTGGCAAACTTCCAGGCCGTCCATCACCGGCAGCATCAAATCCAGCAGGATGAGCGCGTAATTGTGGTTCAGCGCCAGTTCGAGCGCCTGCTCTCCGCTGGCGGCTTCGTCGATCTCGTATCCTTCCTTCTCAAGATACATGCGCAGCAGGCGGCGAATTCGCTCTTCGTCATCGACGACCAGAATTCGGTTCATTTGCTGTTCCAAACGAACACCCTCCTCAAACCCCCGCGTAGGAGTGCAGTCCGGCAATCAGCAAGTTGACGCCGACGAGCGTGAACATGACCACAAGGAAACCGATGACGGCCAGCCACGCCGATTTCAGCCCCTGCCAACCGCGGGACAGGCGAAGATGCAAATAGAACGTGTAAA
>Ga0310829_1001637_pt1 | contig 11950 bp, 10 predicted proteins | sample WT_ome_4_FD_202244 | JGI IMG/M metagenome (GOLD analysis project Ga0310829, IMG submission 202244) | Sorghum-adapted microbial communities enriched on wild type (WT) sorghum from Joint BioEnergy Institute, Emeryville, California, United... ... | reverse complement strand
GAAGTGGCCTACATCGTGTCGTTCGACATCGGCTTCTCGCAGGTTTCGGCGGAGCAGTTCGTCAAGCGGCTGCTGGCGCCGCTTCGCGTCCGGTCCGTCGTTGTCGGGTTCGACTTCCGGTTCGGCCACCGCGGGCAGGGCGACCCTTCCTCGCTGCGCGAATATGCCGGCGGAGCGATCGACGTCAGGGTGATCGAGCCCGTCTATTTGGACGGGATGAAGGTGAGCAGCACCCGCATTCGCGATCTGCTGGCCCAAGGGGATTGCGAGCAGGCGGCGCTGCTGCTCGGACGCCCGTACGAAGTGGCCGGAACGGTCATTCACGGCCAGGCCCGCGGCCGGCTGATCGGCTTTCCGACGGCCAACCTGTCGGCGGAGGAGCGGTACGTCGTTCCCCGTCACGGCGTTTACGCGATTACGGCCGTCCGCGGAGCCGAAACGTACGGCGGCGTCATCAATGTCGGTGTCCGGCCGACCGTCGACGAGCCGGGCGGAGAAACGAAGCTGGAGGCGCATCTGTTCGATTTCGACGGGGATCTGTACGGAAGCCGGCTGACGGTGCGGTTCCACAAATACATCCGCCCGGAGCGAAAATTCGCGTCCCTCGACGAGCTTGCCGCCCAGATCAAGCAGGACGCGGCGGATGCGCGCGCGATTTTGGCCCGGCTGCCGTAAGCGGTTCGGCCGATCAAATTTGCATGCCGGCATTGTATCCCGCAATCTTCGTATGGTATACTAATACGTGTTGCGCACACCGTTTGCGCGGCTGCGGCACAAGCTGCCGCACATTGGGAACCTTGGCTTGGCCGTTCGCTCTCACCGGCGACCGCTAGGCCAACGGCGATTCGAACAAGGAGGTGAACGAGGATGGCACTGACGCAAGAACGCAAACAAGAACTGATCGAGCAATTCAAGACGCACCCGACGGACACCGGCAGCCCGGAGGTCCAAATTGCTATCCTGACGGAGAACATCAACAACTTGACGGAGCACTTCCGGGAGCACAAGAAGGATCATCACTCCCGCCGCGGTCTGCTCAAGATGGTCGGCCAACGCCGCAAGCTGCTGGCCTACCTGAAGAAGAAGGATGTTAACCGCTACAGCGAACTGATCGCAAAGCTCGGCCTGCGCCGCTAATTTTGCGATAACGCAAGAAGCAACCTGTCGTGTCGCACGGGAACGATCCCGACGGGCACCGGGTTGCTTTTTCGTTGACGATAGAGAGCCCGCTTTTAGGTTCCCCGGCGGCAAAGCGCATCCGCGCGATGGGCGGGACCGGACTTTTTTGTGCGGTTCTAAGTTGGTTTCGGCAGGAGATACTGGAAAGTGTGTCGAAAATACATACGTCCGATTAGAGGAGGGATATGCTTGGAACATCGTGTTGAAATGCTGCTGGCCGGCCGTCCGCTCGTTTTGGAAACCGGGCGCCTGGCCAAGCAAGCGAACGGCGCCGTTTTCGTCCGTTACGGCGAAACGGTCGTCCTGTCTACGGTTACGGCATCGTCCGAACCGAAAGATCTCGATTTTTTCCCGTTGACGGTCAACTATGAAGAACGGCTTTACGCCGTCGGCAAAATTCCGGGAGGCTTTATCAAGCGGGAAGGGCGCCCGAGCGAAAAGGCGATTTTGGCGAGCCGTCTGACGGACCGCCCGATTCGGCCGCTGTTTCCGGAAGGCTTCCGCAACGACGTGCAAATCGTCAATCTCGTCATGAGCGTCGACCAGGACTGCTCGCCGGAAATCGCCGCGATGATCGGCACATCGGCGGCGCTGTCCATTTCGAACGTTCCGTTCAACGGACCGATCGGCGGCGTGATCGTCGGCAGGGTGGACGGAGAATTCGTCATCAATCCGACGGTCGCCCAGGAAGAAAAAAGCGATATGTACGTTGTCGTCGCGGGCACGCGGGATGCGATCATGATGGTCGAGGCGGAAGCCGACGAAGTGCCGGAAGCGGATATGCTCGAAGCGATCATGTTCGGTCACGAGGAAATCAAGCGGATCGTCGATACGATCGAGCAGTTGCAAGCGGTAGCCGGCCAGCCGAAGATGGAAGTGGTTCTGCACACGGTCGATCCGGCCGTAGAAGCCGAAGTCAACGCTTACGCGAAGGAACGTCTCGTCGAGGCGGTGCGCATTCCGGAGAAGCATGCGCGGCAGGAAGCGATCGACGCGATCAACGCCGAGACGGTCGAGCATTTCGAAACCGTCTATGCGGAAACCCCCGAGAAGCTTTCCGATGTCAAAGAAGTGCTCTACGATATCGTGAAAAAGGAAGTCCGCCGGCTCATTACGCATGAAAAGATCCGTCCGGACGGCCGCAAGCTGAACGAAATCCGCCCGATTTCCGGCGAAGTGGGCATCTTGCCGCGCACGCACGGCTCCGGGCTGTTTACGCGTGGCCAAACGCAAGCGCTCAGCGTCTGCACGCTCGGACCGCTCGGCGACGTGCAAATTCTCGACGGCATCGACCTGGAAGAGTCGAAGCGGTTTATGCACCATTACAACTTCCCGCCGTTCTCGGTCGGGGAAGCCCGTCCGCTGCGGGCGCCGGGCAGACGCGAAATCGGCCACGGCGCGCTGGGCGAACGCGCGCTGCTGAAGGTGATCCCGGACGAATCCGAGTTTCCGTATACGATCCGCCTCGTCTCCGAGGTGCTGGAATCGAACGGCTCCACGTCGCAGGCCAGCATTTGCGCCAGCACGCTGGCGATGATGGATGCGGGCGTGCCGATCAAGGCTCCGGTCGCGGGCGTCGCCATGGGGCTGATCAAGGACGGCGACCAATTCTCGATTTTGACCGATATCCAGGGAATGGAAGACCATCTGGGCGACATGGACTTCAAAGTGGCGGGAACCGCCAAAGGCGTCACGGCGATTCAAATGGACATCAAGATCGACGGCATCGACCGCCCCATCCTGACGCAGGCGCTCGAGCAGGCGAAGGAAGGCCGCTTGTTCATTCTCGGCAAGATGCTGGAAATCATCGACAAGCCGCGCAAAGAGCTGAGCCCTTACGCGCCGAAGATCGTCACGATGAAGATTCATCCGGACAAAATCCGCGACGTCATCGGTTCCGGCGGCAAGATCATCAACAAGATCATCGAAGATACCGGCGTCAAGATCGACATCGAGCAGGACGGCACCGTGTACATCGCTTCCGCCGATACCGCCGCGAACGAGAAAGCGCGCCAAATCATCGAAGGCATCGTGCGGGAGGTCGTCGTCGGGGAAGTCTACACCGGTACGGTCAAGCGCATCGAAAAATTCGGCGCCTTCGTTGAAATTTTGCCCGGCAAGGACGGACTGGTTCACATTTCCCAGCTTGCGAACGAGCGGGTCGCGAAGGTGGAGGACGTCGTGTCGATCGGCGACCGCATCGACGTGAAGGTGACGGAAATCGATTCGATGGGACGCATCAACCTGTCGCGCAAAGTGCTCCTGAACGCGCAAAAAGTGCCGGCCAAATGATCCAACTCCATATTGCTGAAAAGAGACCGATCCTGTCAGTCTCTTTTTTCATGTCCGGGAAGCGGAAGCCGCTTTGAAGAGCCTTGTACATAATCGGGACGAAAAGGGCATAGGATGGAGGCGAGGCGACTCGCTGCCGCGCACGGGTTGTCCGGAACGAACGCCGCTGGCGTGCACACGAGGAGGGATGACCGATGCGAACGACGTCGCCGTTTCGCCTGGCGGCGATGCTGGCATGTCTGGCCGCCGTTCTCGCCGCCGGGCGCTACAGCCCGATCGGCGATTATGTACAAGCCGTGAAAAACGAGCGTTCCGCCTCCATCGCCTTTGATGAGTTCGGGGCGTCCGATCAGCGGCAGCTGGAGGAATGGATTCGGACCGAAGCTTCAAAGCTCCGCGAGCCGCCGGTGGATGCGGTCATCGACCGGGTATGGAAAGCGATCCCCGGTTACAACGGGCGCGAAGTCGATATCGGCGCCACGATTGCCCAGGCGAAGGCGATGGGGTTAAAGCCCGGCGGCAATCCGCAGGACTTTCCCTGGGTATTCCGCGAAGTGGCGCCCGCCGTTCAGCTCGACGAGCTTGAGCCGGCGCCGGTATACCGCGGCAATCCGAACAAACCGATGGTCGGGCTGATGATCAACGTCGCTTGGGGCGACGAATATTTGCCGTCGATTTTGAACACGCTGCGGGACGAAAAAACGAAAGCGACCTTTTTTTTCGACGGGTCCTGGCTCAGCAAGCATCTCGAAACGGCGAAGGGCATCGTCAAAGAGGGCCACGAGGCTTCCAATCACGCGTATACCCACCCGAAAATGAGCGCGCTTGGCGAAGCGCGCCAGCGCAGCGAAATCGCCAGGACCGAGGCGCTGCTCAAGGACAGGCTCGGCGTGAAAAACAAATGGTTTGCGCCGCCGTCCGGCGATTACAACGGGCTGACCGTCCGGGTCGCTTCCGAGCTTGGGCTGAGAACGGTGCTGTGGACGTTGGATACGATCGACTGGAAAAGCCCTCCGCCGGACAGCGTCGTCGCCAAGGTGGCCGCCAGGGCGGAGCCCGGCACGCTTATCCTGATGCACCCGACCGCGACGACGGAGCAGGCGCTTAAGGGCATCATCCGCGCCGTTCGGGCCAAAGGGCTGGAACCCGGGACCGTCTCGGATACGCTGTCTTCCGCCAGAGTGGAGCGCCGGAAACCTTAAAGAGGATCGGCGCTTGCCGGCTGGCCGGCGGTTGAGACGCGTGTCGATATTTGATATAGTGTTACTACTGATCTATAGGGGGAGAATGGGTGAACAAATATCAGCTGAAAAACGGTCTGCGCGTCATGATCGAATCGATTCCGACCAGCCGTTCCGTCGCTTTCGGAATATGGGTCAGAACCGGTTCCCGCAACGAGACGCCGGACAACAACGGGATCTCCCATTTTATCGAACATATGCTGTTCAAAGGCACGGACCGGCATTCCGCCCGGGAGATCGCGGATCTGTTCGACGGGATCGGAGGCAATGTCAACGCCTTTACTTCGAAGGAGTATACGTGCTATTACGCCAAGGTGCTCGACCAGCATTTGCCGATCGCGGTCGACGTGCTGGCGGATATGTTTTTCGAATCGAAGTTCGCGGACGACGAGCTTGCCAAGGAGAAAAACGTCATTCTCGAGGAAATCTCGATGTACGAGGATACGCCGGACGATACGGTGCACGACCTGGCGTCGCGCGCGTCCTTCGGCGATCATCCGCTTGCCTACTCGATTTTGGGAACGGCCGAACGGCTGAACGCGATGGGGGCGGCCGACCTTCGCCGCTATATGGCCGAGCGCTACCGGGTCGAGAACACGGTGATCAGCCTGGCCGGCAACGTCGGGGAAGAAGTGCTGGAGCTTCTGGAGAAGCATTTCGGACATTTTGCCGTGAGGGGCGAAGACCCGGTGCTGCAGGCGCCGGTTTTCCGTTCCGACGCGCTGTTCCACAAGAAGAAGACGGAGCAAAATCACCTGTGCCTGTCGTTTCCCGGCTGCGCCATCGACGATCCGAAGCTTTACGCCATGATTTTGCTCAACAATACGATCGGCGGCGGGATGAGCTCCAGGCTGTTCCAGGAAATCCGGGAGAAACGCGGACTCGCCTACTCGGTCTATTCCTATCATACCTCTTATTCGGACAGCGGCTTGCTGACCGTCTATGCGGGGACCGCGCCCAAGCAGACGAAGGACGTCTACGACTTGACGATGGAGATCCTGCAGGAATTGAAGGACAAGGGATTGACCGAAGCCGAGGTGGCCCGGGGGAAAGAGCAGCTTAAAGGCAATTTGATTTTGAGTCTGGAAAGCACCAGCAGCCTGATGAACCGGATCGGCAAAAACGAGCTGATGCTGGGGAAATATTTCACGCTCGATGAAATGCTGGAAAAAATCGATGCGGTGACGATGGAAGACGTCAACGGCATGCTGCGGAAAATCATGGCCCAACCTTGTTCGATCGCATTGGTCGGAGGGCAGGAGAAGGCGCTCGCAGGAATCGGGAGGGAGTTTGTTGTATCCAATACAGTTGAAACGGTTGCCGGGGAATGAAGATATCCCCTTGCCGCAAAAAATGTCCGAATGGGCGGCGGGATTCGATCTTCACGCGGCCGTAGCGGAGCCGGTCACGCTGGCGCCCGGAGAGCGGGCGCTGATTCCGACGGGCTTCGCCATGGCGATGCCGCGCGAGCTGGAGGCGCAAATCCGCCCCCGCAGCGGCCTTGCCTACAAGCACGGCATCACGTGCCTTAATTCGCCCGGCACGATCGACGCCGATTACCGCGGCGAGGTGAAGGTGCTGCTGATCAATCACGGCCGGGAGCCGTTTACGATCCGCCGCGGCGAGCGGATCGCGCAGATGGTGTTTCAAGTCGTTCCGCAGGTTAGGATCGAAGAGGTGGCCGAACTGTCCGAAACGGTCCGCGGGGAAGGCGGATTCGGCCATACCGGCACCTGATCCCGTCAGCGAATCCGCATGAAAAAATGGGCAGGACCCAAAGCGTTTGCGCGTCTTTGGGCCCTGCCCTTTATTTTTTTGCCGCAGGATTAACGACCGCGCACGAGCTGCAGCCGATACACGTACTCGAACAGAAACTCGAACGCCTCGAGATGCTTCTTCGCCTCGAAGGCGTCGCGGCCCCAGGCGTAAATGCCGTGCTTGCGCAGCAAAATGCCCGGAATCCGCGGATTAAGCCGCTCGGTTACTTCCGGCACGATGCGCGGGATGTCGGCGAAGTTGGAGACGATCGGGACGTCGATGACCGCTTCCTCATCCCAAATATTGAACGCCTTGATCAGTTCGACGCCTTCGACCGGCACGGCGCGGCGCTCCCAGAACAGCTCGGAGACCAGGTTGTTGTAGACGGAATGGATATGGAAAATGGCGCCCGCGCCGGTCAACCGGTAAATTTCGCAGTGGATCAGCGTTTCCGCGGACGGCTTGAGCCGGGTCGGCTCGCAGGGCTTGCCCGTCTGGTCGACGATCAGGAAGTCCTCCGGCGTCGAAGCGGCCTTGTCTTTGCCGCTGGACGTGACGGCGAACGTAAATTGATCGGGCGCGTAGTCCCCGATGCGCATGGACAGGTTGCCGCTTGTGCCCGGGAACCAGCCGCGGGCCGCGAAATCGGCCTTCACGGCGGCCAGCTCGCGGAAGACGCGCTGCTTGTCCTCCAAGTAAATCGGCTGCTTGGATGCTTCGCTCATGGTTTCCATTCTCCTTGTTCCAATTTGGCTACAATATCGTGAAACGTCTCAAACGGGATGTGCGCCAGGCCCAGCTCGCGGCATTTTTCCGTCAAGTGCGAGCGTGAGAAGACCAGGTCGGCAAGCCGCGCGCCGGGAAAATCCGTCACGCTGTCGCCGATCAGGATGCGGCGGTACCGCTCTTTGGGATAACGGCGGATGATCGTCGTCTTGCACATGCCGCAGCCGCCGTAATTGTCGCATTCATGGTCGCACGGGTAGGGCCAGGTAATGCGGATCCGCTCGCCGCTGAAGTCGCTGCCGTTGCAGAAGATGTGGTCGCGCGGAATGTCGAACGGCGCGAGCAGCGGATAGACGAAGAAGTCGATGCCGCCGCTGGTGACGAAAAATTCGACGCCGTTGCGCTTGCACCAGTCGAGCAGCTCGGGAAAGCCGGGGCGGATGGCCGCTTGCTCGAGCACGAATCGCGTAATTTCTTCCCGCATCGAGGAGGGCAGCAGGGCGAACAGCTCGCCGACTCCTTGGCGCACGGTTTTCCGTTCGTCGACGATATCCCGGACGATCGGCTCCCATCCCGGCGGGTCGAAATGCTTCATAATGGCGACGATGTTGTCGCTCATGGTGATGGTGCCGTCAAAATCGCAAAAGAGGACGGGAGGACGATGGCCCCATTCGCTCATGCCTTGCGGACCCCCCAACGCTCGATCGCGATCTTCAGCTCTTCATGCTCCGCCGCGTACGTTTCCAGGTCGACGCCGGCGGATACCGCGTCGATGGCTTGACGGAACGCTCTGCCGCCGGCTGCGGCGCCTTGCGGATGGCCGTGAACGCCGCCGCCCGCGTTGACGACGACGTCCTGCCCGAAGTCCCGGACGATCAGCGGCACCAGTCCCGGATGGATGCCGGCCGACGGCACCGGGAAGGCGGGCTTCATCGGCAGAGCCGGGTCGACAAGCGCGGCCTGCACCGCCAGATTTTCCTCCTTCGGCATGACGACGGAGCCGTACGGGGACGGAAAGAGCGACAGGTCGGCGCCTGCGATCCGCGTCAGCTTGCCGAGCAGCAGCGGGGCGGCAATGCCGTGATGCGGCGAAGGATAGAAGGCGCCGGCCATCGCGGGATGCGCGGCGATCGGCACGTTGATCGCGAGGTCGGCTGCGAGCTCGGCGAGCGCGTCGAAGCCGTAAGCGAGCACGTTGAAGAGCAGGCCGTTCGCGCCGGCGTTGATCGCCTTTAGGGCGTTGGCGCGAAGCTGCGATGTCGGTCCGGTCAGGTTGGTGAAATAGATCAGCTTTTGGCCGGTAGTTTGTTCGGCTTCCCTGGCCGCTTCGATGCACGTTTCGACCCGGCGCTCGAGCGGGGTCAGCGGGTTTTCGAACAGAATTTCGTCGTCCTTGATCAGATCGACTCCGCCCAGCGCCTGCTGCAGAAACTGCTCGCGCAAATTCGCTAGTTCGTAGCCGATGACGGATTTGAAGATGCTCATCAGAAGCGGCCGGTCATGAACGCCGAGGGCGGCGCGCACGCCTTCGATGCCGAACTTCGGTCCGGGGAACGCCTCGAGGAATTTGTCCGACGGCGCGATATCGAGCAGCTTGATGCGGCCGTCCATCGACAGCTTGCCGAACACGGTCACCAGCAGCGCCGGAAGGTCGCGGCTGAAATTGATATCCGGATAGGCGATCGTAATGTCGGCGTAACGCTCGCCGGGCGCGGCGCCTTCCGGCTCGTGCGCCTTGATCGACACGACTTTGCCGAGGTGCTTTTCCATGTTCCGTTTGGTTACCTCCGGCAAGTCAGTCCAGCTGCCGACGGTAAGGCCGACGGCGATGCCTTCGGCTTTTTTGGCGAAATCGGCTTTGTCGTCAAACAAACGATAGGTAGCCGTCGTGTATGCGTTGTTGCTCATCACAACTCCCCGCTTTCTGGAAATCTTGGGTACGTCACATGCGCTTGAGCGCTTCGCTTGCAATCGCTTCGCCCAGCTCCGCGGCTCTCGCCGCGCAGCGGTCCATCGCCCGGCGGACGGTCTCGCCGAAGCCGAGCCGGTCCATCGTTTCGATCGCAGCGTGCGTCGTGCCGTTCGGCGACGTCACCTTGCGGCGCAGCTCGGAGGGCGCTTCTCCCGTGCGGTGCACCATTTCGGCGGCGCCGCGAACCGTCTGCACGGTGAGCGCGCGCGCCGTTTCCGGCGTAAGACCCTGCGCGACGCCCGCCGCAATCATCGCCTCCATCATGTAATAGATGTAGGCAGGGCCGCTGCCGGAGACGGCGGTGACCGCCTCCATCAGCTCCTCGCGGACGACCGCCGTCATGCCGACGGCCTCGAACATCGCCAGCGCCAGCTCGCGGCCGGCGTCGGTAACGGCAGCGGAAAAGCTGAGCCCGGTCGCGCCGAGGCCGATCGTACTCGACGTATTCGGCATCGTGCGGACGATAGGGTGGGGTCTGCCGAGCAGCTGCTCCATCGTGCGGATCGACAGGCCGGCGACGACCGAGATGAGGAGCTGATCGCCGCGAAGATGGGACTTCAGCTTAAGCAACGCTTCGGCGGCGTCTTTCGGCTTCATGCAGAGTACGATGACGTCGCTTTCCGCCAAAGCTTTCGCCTTTGCGTCTTCGCCGGCGGCCGGCACGACCCGGTACAGCCGGCTAAGCTCCTCCAGCCTTGCGGCGTTCTGCCGGTTCAGGACGACGATGCGGTCCGGGGATGCGGCGCCTGTCGCCGTCAATCCGCGGATAATGGCTTCCGCCATCGAACCGGCGCCGTAAAAACAGATGCCAACGTTCCCGAGAGGGGACGAATTCGTTTGATTTGTCATGGTTTTTACACTCCTATCCAACGCCGGTTATTGGCGCACCTGGCCGCTGCCGGTCACTTTGTATTTCGTGGAGGTGAGCGCAGGCAGGCCCATCGGGCCGCGGGCGTGCAGCTTTTGCGTGCTGATGCCGATTTCGGCGCCGAAGCCGAATTCGAATCCGTCGGTGAAACGGGTGGAAGCATTATGGTAAACGGCGGCGGCGTCCACCTCCTGCAGGAACCGTTCGGCATGCTCTTTCGTTTCCGTCACGATGCACTCCGAGTGCTTCGTGCCGAACCGGCGGATATGGTCCAGCGCTTCGTCCAAAGTGTCGACGATTTTGACGTTGAGAATGTAATCGTTGTATTCCGTGGCGAAATCTTGCTCGGTGGCGGCGTTCGCCCACGGGACCAGCTTGCGGACGCGCTCGCAGCCCCGAAGCTCGACGCCGCTGTCGCGGAAGCGTTCGGCCAGAGCCGGCAAGCCGCGCTCGGCGAATTCGGCGTGCACGAGCAGCGTTTCCATCGAATTGCACACCGATGGGCGCTGGACTTTGGCGTTGAGCGCAATCGCTTCGGCCATCTCGGCGTTAGCGCTCGCGTCGATGTAAGTATGGCAAATGCCCGCGCCCGTCTCGATGACCGGCACGGTCGCGTTTTGCACGACGTTTTGGATGAGCGACGCGCCGCCGCGGGGGATGACGACGTCCAGCAAGCCGTTGAGCTTCAGCATCTCGTCGACGGAGGAGCGATCCGTATCCTCGATCAACTGCAACGCGTCGGGAGGGACGTCCGTGCCGGCCAGCGCCTGTTTAAGCGTCTCCACGATGATCCGGTTGGAGGAAATGGCGGCCGAGCCTCCGCGCAGCACGACGGCGTTGCCCGTCTTCAGGCACAGGCCGGCGGCGTCGACCGTCACGTTGGGCCGTGACTCGTAAATCATGCCGATCACGCCGATCGGCACGCGGATTTTCTCGATATGCAGCCCGTTGGGCCGCTCGATCGTCTCCAGCACGTCGCCGACCGGGTCGGGCAGCGCCGCGACTTCGCGCAGCCCTTGCGCGATATCCGCAATCCGCTCCTTGGTCAGCTTCAGCCGATCGAGCATGGCGCTGGTGGTGCCGTTAGCGCGGCCGCGTTCCAAATCTTCGCCGTTCGCGGCGATAATGTCCGCCTCTCGCGCAATGAGCGCATCGGCTATGCGCAGCAGCGCGTCGTTTTTCTGCTTGGTGGTCAGCTTGTTGAGCACGGCCGCGGCTTCCCGGGCCAGCTTCGCTTTGGTTTTGACTTCACTCATGTCGTATCGCCTCCTAGCCATGAATTCCTTATTGCGATTGCTGCACGTAAGTTTCAACCCATTCGTCCCGGTGGATCACTTCGATGCGCGGCACGTCGACGCGCCGCTGCGCTTCCTTGCTGGACAGTCCGGCGACGGCGGTGAGCTGCCACGAGGCGTAGTTGGATACGCCGCGTCCGAGCGTCCGTCCGTTCGCGTTCGCGACCTCGACGACGTCTCCGGGGTGAAAGTCGCCTTCGGCGCGGATGACGCCGGCGGGGAGCAGGCTGCGCCCCTTGGTCAGCAGGGCCGCTTCGGCGCCTTCGTCCACGATCACGCGCCCTTGCGGAACGGACAGAAACCCGATCCACTGTTTTTTCGCGGGCAGCGAATGCAGGGAGCCGGCGAAGTAAGTGCCGCGTCCTTGGCCTGCGACCGCCGCGGCCAGATCGCCAGGCTCGGCAACCCGTCCGATGAAGGTCGACACGCCGCCCCCCATCGCGATGCGCGCCGCTTCGATCTTGGAGCGCATTCCCCCGGTGCCGACGGCAGAGCCGGCGCCTCCGGCGATTTTGTACAGTTCCTCGGAGATGACCTCGACTCGGTCGATGCGCTGCGCGTTCGGGTCTTTGCGCGGGTCCGCGGTGTAGAGCCCTTCGATGTCCGTCAATATATAAAG
>Ga0310829_1001603_pt1 | contig 12117 bp, 8 predicted proteins | sample WT_ome_4_FD_202244 | JGI IMG/M metagenome (GOLD analysis project Ga0310829, IMG submission 202244) | Sorghum-adapted microbial communities enriched on wild type (WT) sorghum from Joint BioEnergy Institute, Emeryville, California, United... ... | reverse complement strand
CGTACAATACCGCGCCGACCGTCGTGCAAAGCCCCCTTGCATCCTTGATCCGTACCAAAATGCACAACCGAACCAACTATACCTAGTCCGGGAGCAACGAACGTCGCGGTCGAGTCCCTCACAAACACGCCGCTTTCACGCCGTATTACGGCAGCCGATCCGTAAAGAACGACATGCCGCGCTTAAACGCCGCCATCCCGTACAGCATCGAGCTCCAGTCGATCACCGTGACCTTCTCCGGATACCAGCGCTTCCCATATTCGAGATGATGCCACGAATAGCGGTGCAGTCCATAACGGTATGCCGCTCGATACTTCCGCTCATCCTCCGGGTCCTCCGGATTCGTGTATGTATCATAAGGAATGTGCAGTTGGTAGAGTGCATACAGGTCGTAGATTGCTGCCGGATAGACTGGCAAGAAGCCAGCTACGATATAGGCGGACGCAATATCACCTGGCGAATCATTGATTTTGTCCGCGTGATAGGTATTGTACAATCCGTCATTTGCGCCGGCGCCATAGCCCCACACATACGAAGGCACCTCCGCCAGCTCCTTCCACTTCAAGCGGTCCGCCATGCAGGCATTCGCATAATAGCGGTTGTACGTCTCACTCTTCGCATAGTCCGGCACCAGATAGTATGGGAACTGATGCACGAACGACGAGAGAAATGCCCCCGCTCTGCTCGTATTCGTATCCGTTAATACTGGAATATCCCGATACAGCGCCTGCGGCAGCTTGTCGATCCGCTCCACGGCGTAGGTGTTGTCCCACAGTTCGCGGATGTCCGGATCGTCCGGCCGTGCCAGTCTGGCCAGATAGGCAGCCAGCACGTATTCGTTATACGCAGGCAGCGGAGCGGTTCCCTGACCATCCTGGACGATCATGTTGATGACACCGGTCTCCTTGTCCGCGATGATGACCCGCCAATCAAGCCCATACAGCAACTCATCGGCCATGCGCGCGATCTCCGGATCCCGCTCCAGGAAGTGTTTGCCCGCAATCAACGCTCCGACGACGAGCAGAGAAGTATCGATCGTCGAGATCTCTGAGCCAAGATTGGCACCGGTCTCCATATCGATAAAATGCGCATAAAAGCCAGTCTTCGCATCCCGGGCGGGCTGGCAGCCCTCTGTAAGGCCGAGCACCGTGCGCAGCGTCAACTTCGCCTTCTCTAAGGCCTGATCATCCCAGCCTTCGTGGTCCGCAACAGCCAACCCGATCAGCCCGACTCCCGTCGCCGCGACCGAACAGCGCGACTCGGGATTCACCCCCATCGTGAAGTATGCATCGCCGTACAGGCCGGTTCTTGGATGGCGGCATGCGTCGATTAAGCCATAAGAGTCGGCGTACTGCCGATCAACGAAAGCTTGCAGATGAGCAGGTAACGCCTGATAGAATGGTGTCGTTTGCATGACGGTTTCTCCTTCCTCTTTTTCCGTTGGATTGTACAGGTTCAAGTCTATAGGGTTTGTGTCTGTAACCGTGACTGCAGTTACTGATATGTGCGATCGGAAGGTTCCGCTGATTGCAGTTGCCTTCATCGTAACGGAACGGTATGCCGTTATTCGTGATATAAGGGGCATTTTCGCACAGCTAACGGAACGTCATTCCGTTATCCGATGTTTCATGGGTGTTTTCCTCTTGGAAATAATCAAATAAAGGCTCTGTATTCCGTTAGCAACTGCATAATGCGTGAATCTGGCAAAATAGCGGAACCACGTTCCGTTATGCTCCGGCCAGCCAAATTAAATCTGATCACAGCCTTTACAGCCATTATTGATGCGTAAACTGCAGCGCCTCCAGCCCCTTCTGCACAGAAGGAACTTCCATGAATATGCGCCATACCGTACCGTTCCGGTAGTTGTCGGCCATCAGCAACGTGATGCCCTTGTCGATGCCGATGTAGTCCGACGCGACCCAGTTCTTGTCGAGGTTGAAGGCATCCTTGAGCCCATACTCACCGCTCAGATTCGGAATGGTGAGGTAATAGCGCAGAGCCGCCATCGACTCCTCCGGCGTGAAGACGACCGAACCGAGCGCTCCTGCCGGCGGCACCGTGCCGTCGACCACATGCGCCTTGTTGTCATAGCCGGATGGAGGCGACCCGAACAAGCCGTTATAGCCAGTTGGCGAATCAGACGCGGTAAGCCCCCATGAATGCTCGTGCAAGCCGGAGAAGCGCGAGCTCTGATCGATCGCGAACTGGCGGCTCGCCTGCGAGGCGATGACGGAGTTATGGAACCAATCGACTCCGTCCTGATCGACCAGACCGCGGAAGTCTATCCAGGCATGCGAGAACTGATAGGTGAAGAGCGACCCGAACCAGGAATGGATGAACGGCTCCGAATCGCCGTACGATGCGCGATGGCGCTTGAATCCTTTATAGACGTCCAGCCCCACCGGATGTGTGTCAGATCCTGCAGCCAGCACGTACAGCAACAACTGCTCCGCATAGAAATCCCAATGGCCTTGGAATCCTTTCTCCGGATAATACGCCATATAGAACATCTTCCGCGCTGGATCCACGAACCACGCCCAATCGATGCGATCGTACAGCTGCTTGCTCTTCTCCTGGACTTCCCCGCCGAAGTACTGGCCAACTGTCAGCACGCCGCCCATCAGCAGTCCCGTATCGATGCTGGAGATCTCGCTCTGCCATTCACGCTTGCCGGTACGGATATTGACGAAATGGTAGAAAAATCCGTTCTCATGCTCCATCCCAAGCAACGTACTCAGCGTCCCGTTGGCCCGCTCATACCCTTCCTCCCAGCTGATCCAACCATTCTCCACGCCGATCGGAATGGCGGACAGGGCGAAGCCGGTCGCTGCGATGCTGGCGATGCCTGGACTGCCTGGATAACGGTCTCTCGTCAGTCCATATCCCGGCGAGTCTGGATCGCTGTTCGACTGTTCCCACAAGTATTGGAACGAGGCTCTCGCCTCAATGTCCAGCTCATCTGGCTCCCGAGTCTCAACCGCTTCTTGCGTAGCAGCGATATTAGCGGAACTCCGCCAGTATCCATACGCAACTCCGACAACCACCAGCACGATCATCAATGCGATGAGCGACGTATATCTGTATCCAATCTTCACGACTAGACTCCTTTCCTGCTCCATGTAACAAGCGGCTAACAGGCGACGGTTCAAGTGAGGCGGTTCACCTTGCTGGCTTGACTCACTGCTGGCCTGACTCACTGCTGGCCAGACCCACTGCCGGCCTGACTCAGACTCACTGCTGGCCAGACTTACTGCTCGCCAGACCCACTGCCGGCCTTACTCGCCCGTGATGCCCGAGCGTTCCACGCTCTCCACGAACCAACGCTGCGCCACGAAATACACGATGAGCAGAGGGATCATATTCAGGAACGTTCCTGCCATATTAATCGCTTCATTCAAGCTGCGGCCGGTCTGCGAGTTCGGCGCGACCGGATACAGCTTCTGATAAGTCGCCGCGAACTGCTGCAGCTGCAGCGGCAACGTCCGCAGCTGATCGCCCAGATAGAGGGCCGCCAGCGTCGTCTCGTTCCAATACCAGACCATCGAGAACAGGAACGAGATGATAAACGCCGGCACCGCCATCGGCACGCTGATCACCGCGAAGATCCGGTACGGCCCCGCTCCGTCGATCTGCGCCGCTTCCTCCAGCGCCTTCGGGATCGACCGGAAGAACTGGTAGAAGATCAGGATGAACAGTCCGCTCTTCAAGCCTTGACCGAAGATCGCCGGGATGAGGTAGGCGAAGATGCTGCCGAGCAGGCCAAGCTCCTGGAACATCAGGAACTGCGGAATCATCGTGATCTGCGGCGGGATGATGAAGGTCGCCAGCACAAGTGCGAACAGAACCGGCTTCAGCGGGAAACGAAATCTCGCGAACCCATACCCGATCAGCGCGGCGGAGATCGTCTGCAGCGCCGCAGGCAGGAACGAGACGAGCACGGTTTGCAGCAGCGTCCGGCCGAAGTCCATAACTGCCGCTGCCCTGATGAAGTTGTCTAGATAGAATCCCGTCGGCAACAGATTCACGAGCGGATCGATCAGATCATCCGTATCCATGAAGCTGTAAGACACCATGTAGAAGATCGGATACAGATAGACGAAGCCGACCAGGGTCAGCAGGAAATAAATGATCAGCTTAAACACGATCCCTTCGCCCGTAAATCCCCATAAGATGCGTTTCCAACGGTCAATCACCCTGCGGTTCAAGAAGCCCATCCCGTTCACCTCCTATCGGTTCCTCTGTCTCACGAGCAATACAAACAATCCCAGCAAGATAAGCATCACGGCAAAATACAACCAAGCAAGTGCCGCCGAATACCCCATGCCAAACTTCGGATCATACATCGCATCCTGCACGTAGGCGATCACCGGGTTCAAGGCGAACACCGACTGGGTGATCAGGGTATAGACGAGATTAACGACGATCATCGGATTCATCACGGGCAGCGTCAGCTTCCAGAAGGTCTCCCAACGGGAAGCTCCGTCGATGCTCGCCGCTTCGTACATCGATGCATCCAGCTTCTGCAGACCTGCCAGGAAGATCAGCATCTGCACGCCGGAGAACCATAATATCGTGATAAAAGATCCCAACAGATACGTCACAATATCGGCCAGTAAACCCGGCAGCATCTCTTCCAGCAAGCTCATCTCAATCACATCTTCGATCCCAGGCAACGTCGTCGCTCCCTGGTCGATCAACTGCTTGATCACCGGACCGCTTGTGATGACTACCGGCAGGAAATAGATCGTGCGAAACACGCCCTTGCCGCTCACCTTCACATTCAGGAGCAACGCCATCATCAGAGCGAAGACGACGATGATCGGCACCGTCACCAGCGTCTCCATCGCGTACTGAACGAGGATGTCGCCGAACTGCACATCCAGGAACAACGCTGCGCGGTAGTTCTCCCAGCCGATGTATTGCGTGCGGATGCCTTCGGCAGTGATCCGCACTTCATTCAAGCTGAACAGGAATGTGCGGAGGAGCGGCCATAACGTGAAGATCAGGAATCCTACGATCCAGATGCCGATGAATGACAGCCCGGTCAACGCTTCCCGCCATCTGTGACTCAATCTCATATGCCGCTCCCCTCTCTGACCAGATAGCCTTGCGCAGGAATCGTTACACCGTCGATGCTCGCCTCAGCCTGCGTATAGTTCACATAGATGATCACGCCATTCGAATAGCGGTTGCGATAGACGCCAGGCCGAACTTCTTCCCGCTTCTCGAAGCTTGCGCCGTCCACCGCTCGAAGCGCCTGTGATACCATCTGATACTCCTCGATGATCTGATCCTTCCAGACGGAGTATTGTGAGGTATAGAGCCAGTTCGAGCCTGTGCCGAGCAGCTCCACCGGGTCGCGGGCGGTGATGATGAAGGACGGATAACTGCCGTAGTCGATCATCTTGAGCCGTTCTTCCCGCGAGTCTGCGTGGAAGTTGGACACCGGCGAATAGTAGTCGACCGCCCCCTTCAGCACCAGCTGCAGGAAAGGCACCTCCTCAGTGGCAAGCAAGAATCTCGACGAGCCCATCGGCAGCTCGAAGATGATGTCGGCATGGTTCCACAGATAGTGATTGGCAGAGTACAGGGCATAGCCGCCGGCTTTGTTCTCCGCCAGCATCGACTGATAGGCATGGATCGCCTCCTCGCGAGTGAGCGGCGAACGCTCATAGGTCGAGAACAGCAGACTGCCCAGCCAATCAAACGCCACATGCTTCATGTTATACCTCTCGAACTGCCGGAGCTCTTCCTCGAACAGGCGACGGGACACATCCGGCCGCAGCAGCCAGGCGTTCCAGTATGGTTCGATCTGCTGCCGCGAGATGGCTTGTGCGATATCCGTCTTGCCGTAGCCGTCGGCCGATTGATCAACGAGCGTATAGTTGGTGTAGAAATAGACCGGGATCCCTTGCAGCTCATATTTGTCGACAAATTGCTTCCACTCCTCGCCGCTGCCCACCTTCCGTTCGAATGGAAAATGCGTCGGCGAAGAGCCGGTAATGCCGCCCGCCGACCAGCCGCGCACGACTGTCAGCATCCGCTCCACGCCGCTGGCCTTAAGATCGCTTAAAATGTTGTCCATCTCTGCCAGCGTCGTCATCGGGATCACTTCGCGGCCGATCATGCGTTGCTTGTTCTCCGCTGCGATGAATTCGATGCGAATCGCCGCACCATCTGCTGCCCGCCGAGGCTCCGCCGGGAGCATGCCCAGCGCCGTCAGTTCCTGTCTCAGACGCTTCGCCATGCCGGAGTAGTCGGCCTGATCGCCGCTCAGCAGCATGATCGTGCGGGCGGCGTCGAAGCGATTGCGCTCCCGCTGATTCAGCGTCACACCATTGCCTTTCTTGTCGGTCGGCTGGAAGTAGTTCTCCCTGTACAGCCATCGCGCTGTGGTCCAGTTATATTCCGTTGTTACGCCGCTCGGATAGGCGCGGATCTCCGCATAAGCTGCACCGCCTGTGATCAAGGATACGTACGCGTCCGCCCCCTCCCGTAAGGCGATGCCGAACGCCGGCACATAGACCTGCTCAGGCGCCAGTTCCAGGCCGTCCGAGAAGAACAGACTTCCGCCCATGCCGAGGTCAGGGCCGTACACCTTGCCGATATACGGCTGGCTGGCAAGCGTTCGCTCATTCAGGCTGATCAAGGCGCCGGAGCCATCCGGGATGAGCATGTAGCCCTTGCCCTCTTGCTCTTCTTGCACACCCTTCGTCGCTCCGAAGAAGGGATACAGATAGAGCGATTGCAGCCTGTAATCCTCGTTCATCTCGCGAATCGAATCCTGAGGCACGCTCATCGATAACGCATCGCCTTCGAGCTGAACCCGGAGCGCCAGCTCGATGCCGAGCTGCTCATAAACGATCTTCGCCGTGAAGCCGTCCGCAGTCCCTTCTACGTTCACCTGAACTCCTTCACCGCTGACAGGCGCCATGCTGACCTTCTGTTTGACATCCATGTATTCGATCGTCAGGCCGGATTCGAAGAACGCCTGCCACGTCTTGTTCAGCCGTTCATCCTTCTCGTCGAGTGCGCCGCGCCATACATATCCGGTGCGCTTGTTCTCCACCCGGATGCCCAGCGTCTCTGGATGCACGTAGAGCTTAAACTGCCCATTGTCGGCTGTCAGACGATAGCCGGAGGAGCGATCTGGTGATGCTTCCTGAGCGTCTTGCGTTGGCTCGGACGCTTCGCCCTCTCCACCGGGTGCTCCTTCTGAGGCCGCATGCACCATCACCACGATAGAGGCTGCCGTCAGCAAGAGGATGACCAGGATGGCGATTGAACGTTTCCATGCATTAACCACGGTTCCTCAACTCCTGAATGATCGATCGGATGAACTCTATCTCCTGGCTGAACAGGAGGGCCAATATGAACAGCACCAGCGCCGCCAGCACGATGGCGAACAGCGTGAGCAGCACGTTGCGGATCGTCTGCGCGAGCGTGTAGTCATGCAACTCCTTGATCATGATGAACATGAGCAGCACGGACCAGCCTGCGATCCCAAACATGGCGTATTCGTAAACAAACGCTTCATTATAGGTCAGCACGTTGCTGACCAGCGCGACCGGCAGCGCCAAGATCAGGTACGGTGACAGCGCATAGATCGTACAGATATAAACCTCGGAGAAGCGTCCTTCCCCGTCGGTGATCGTGCTCACCATATAGTTCATCACAACCCACGAGAGGAGCGGCACCGCCGTGATGAGCAACAGGGATGGCAGATGGATGCGGTCCGGATCGCCGATCGCGAACAGATAGCCGGTTGCATAGATCAGGATGACCTGCAGGATCAGCATCCAGCCGTAGAGGATCGTCGCCGAGCGGACCGTCGCCCGCTTATACTCCTTAAGCTCGCGCACCGCATCGATCGGGTGCCGGAGCACGTGGAACATGAAGCCCAGCTCCCTGAGCAGCTGCACTTCCCTCGCCCGCTTCCTTAGCACGATAAAAGGACGGAGCAAGCCGTACTTCCTGTGAAGGAATCTGAGGAGAGAACGGATCACGAAGAGCGCGATCAATCCAACGATCAAGTACACCATGTTGGCCTGCAGCCACTCGTTGCGGATGTTCCAATAAGCATCGGAATATCCGTCCTTGTCTTCGGCCAGCCGGAAGCTGGCGAGGGCTTCCTCATACATGCCCTGTTTGAAGTAAGCCTTGGCCAGCGCCTGATAGGACAGGATGAAGAAGCTGTTCATCCGCAGAATGTCCTCCCAGAGAGGCTGGCTCTCCACGTACAACCCCTGTTTGTAGCCGTCAACCGCTTCGAACACCTTCGCAGCGAACGGGGTGATCCGATAGCGTTGGATCGCACCACGGTCGCGGTCGACCACGTACAATGCTTCTCCCGAGCCTTCCACGTCGATCCCCGCCGGATTCTTCAGGAATCCAACCCGCTCATACCGGGGATCGATGCCGCCGAAGACGAACAGCAGGTTGCCGAAGCTGTCGTAAACGGCGATCCATCCGTAGGTGTCGATGGTATAGATATTGCCCCGGTCATCAACATCGATATCGATGAGCAGGTTGCTGGCCCAGTCATCCGAGCTCAGGATGTTGTCGCCCCTGATGTTCAGCTTCTTGATGCCATCGTTATCGATTCCTTCCGTCACCGTGTACAGGAGACCCTGTCCATCCAGCACGAGGCTGGTCGGCGACGGCGGCGTCGTCTTAAACAGCTGGCCGCGCTGCTCCTCGGTGAACAGGAGGCGTTGGATGATCATCTTCATCGACAGACTGGTATCATTCGACCCGACGTAACCGAGGAAATCGCCATCCGCATTCAGCTGCACGACACCATTGATCGAGCCTTCGCTGATCACGTAGATATTGCCGCGCTTATCCACAGCCACCTTCTTCGGGATGAAATCATTTCGCTTGCCGTAGATCGGTTCATCCGGTCTCCCGAAACGGTTGATCAGCTGTCCGTTCGCGTCGAATACAACGATCTCCTTCAACCCATAGTCGGCCACGTAGACATGACCATTCGGTGTGACGTAGACGCCCTGGGGACTCATCAGCACACCCTCGCCGATCAACTGCCAGGATCCGTCCGCGTTCATCACGGCGATCCTCGCATTGCCTTGATCAGCCACATAGAGGCGTCCTGAACCATCTTCATAATAAACGTCTGCCGGCTGGTTCAGCTCGTAGCGGATGATCCTGTCCGGTTCATATGCGGTCTGCGTGCTGACGATCTCCCCGTTAGGTCCCTGTGTGATCGTCATGTATGGCGCCGCCATTACTGGCTGGCAGACGAGCAGGCAGAGGATGAACGCGAGTCCGAGCGGCCAGCCGAACTTCTTGATTCTCATATGCATCACGCACCTATTTCAATCCGGAATGAGCCATCGTGTTCATCACTTTGCCCTGCATGAAGATAAAGATCAGCACATTGGGAATGAACATGATCAGCGCCGCCGCAGCCGCGATACCCTGACCTGCCACCTCGTTGTTGCTTGCCGTAAAGGTCGTCATGTAATAGGCAAAGTTCTTCAGACTCTCATTGTTGATGTACATGACCGCTGGCTCCGTGTTGTTCCAGCTCGTCTGGAAGGACAGGATGGCGATGGTGGCGATCGCCGGAATCGTCATCGGGATGATGATCCGGGTGAAGATCGTCCAGTCGCTCGCTCCGTCCATCTGCGCCGCCTCCAGCAGCTCATCCGGGATCTGGTCGACGAACTGCTTCAGCAGGAACAAGCCAACCGGCATCGCCAGAAGCGGCAAGATGTTGATCGTAAACGTATCGATTAAACCAAGTTGCACGATGATGAAATACCGCGGTATCGCAACCGATGCCGCAACGAACATCAAGGCCAGCGTGTTCACTTCGAAGATGGCATTCTTCAGCCGGAACTTCTTCTTCGACAAGGCGTACGCCGCTGCGGAGCTGATCAGCACGGTTGCCAGCACCGTCAGCAGCGTGATGACGAAGCTGTTGAACAGATAGCGGCTGACCGGAATGCCTGAGGTCGTAAAGTTCGACAGCAGCATCCGGAAGTTGTCGAAGGTCGGCCTGATGACGAAAAATCGCGGAGGATACGCGAACAGCTCGCTCATCGGCTTAAAGGCATGCGAGAAGATAAAAATGATCGGCATGACCATAAACGCCGACAAGGGCGCGAGCAGCAGGTAGAACTTCAACTGGCTGATGTGAAACCGGCTCGGATTCATCTTCGTCCCTTGAAAGGATGCCATAAGCGCACCTCCTAATCTTTGTCAGAAAACAGCTTCCAGACGAACTTGCTGCAGATCCAGATCATGACGAGCAGCACCACCGAGATCGCCGACGCATACCCCATCTCATAGCGGATGAAGCCATAATCCTCGATGTGATTGACGATCAGCTGACCGGCATATTGCGGCGTCGGATTCGTCCCGGACAGCTGCACGCCGATCGCGCCTGCCTGGAAGGTCGAGACGACCGCCATGACAGCGCCGAACAGCATCTGCGGCTTCATCGCCGGGATGGTGATATAGATGATCTCCTGGAAGCGATTCCTGATGCCATCGATATAACCTGCTTCATACATCTCCGAGTTAATGTTCAGCACCCCCGCCAGCATCGCCAGGAAGCCGATGCCCATGCTGCTCCAGATCGTGACCACCATCATGATCGTCATCAGGTACTCGGGCGACTGGAGCCACTGGATCGGCTGATGGATCAACCCCGCGCGCAGCAGCAGGCTGTTGATATAGCCGCTCGGATCGCCATTGAAGAGCGTGATCCAGACGACCTGCATCGCCACGCCGGCTGTCAGCGATGGCGAATAGATGAGCAGCGCTAGAACGGTGCGCGGCCCCCGCTGGATCTGGGCGAGCACCCAAGCCAGCAGGAAGGACAGGATATAGCCGATTGGCCCGACGAGCAGCGAGAACTTGAGCGTGTTGGGCAGCACGTACTGCATGAACACGCTGTCTGCCGTCAGCAGATGGATGTAGTTCTGCAGCCCGACGAACCGCGGCAACTGAATCGCATTGAAGTTGGTAAAGGACAATCCAATCGCCACTGCAACCGGAAGCACGATGAAGATCAGGAAGAGAATCAGATACGGCGCAAGGAATAGATAGGCCGAACCTTCCTTCTCCGCCCAGATGCGCAGCTTGCTGCGCCGCTTCAGCGCTGTCTTGGCTGCGAGCTGCTGCGTCGGTGCTGTGCCGATGTTCGACCTAGTTTTCATCTCGAGCCCTCACCCAACCTTCCACATCTTCAATCGTCGGGACCTTATAAGGTGCGATGACCTTGCCGCCTGCCATGTAGCCAAACTCCTCCATCTTCCGCACCGTTTCCTTGTTGATCTCGATCACCGCTTCTTCTACAGCAGAGCGAATATTCTCATCGTCAAAGACAACTTTGTTCCATATGTTGCTGAGCTCCCGTTCGATCATATAGGCGCTCGGCGTCTTGGCGACTTCCTTCAGCCATCTCCATTGCTCGAGGACGACATCCTTGTCTTCATCCGGCCAGAAGCCCTGCTGGAAGGCGATCGTGTTGGCCGTGTTCCACAGATATTCCTTGCCGTACAAGGTGTGGAGTTGGCTCGCGAAGCGCGCCTGCGTCTCCGCCGACAGCCACCACTTGACGAATGCCCACGATTCCTCCGGATACGCTGTATCCTTGAAGATCATCGACACCTGCGCTGAACCGGGGCTCCAACGCTCCGTCTCGCTCCCGCTATGGATGCCTGGTGCAGGTGCGATCTTCCACAAGCCAGCGAGTTCCGGCGCTGCCACCTGCAGCTGCACGTAGGTGGTGAAGTTCGCGATGCCGATCGGCAGCGTGCCGTTACGGAAGTGTTCGAAGAAGTTCGGCACCTGCATCGGCAGTCCGTAGATCTTGAACAGATCCGTCATGAGCTGGATGCCCGCCAGCGACTCTCGGCTGTCGATGCCAGTTTCGAACGCATCCTTGCCGAACACATCCCCGCCCATCTGATAGATGAACGGCGCCGTCACCATGAACGGCTTCGATCCAGACGCTCCGGCGATCGGGGTATAGAAGTTCATCCCGTATCGCTGGAGTTCGGGCAGGATCTCGATGACTTCCTGCCAGGTATCCGGCACCGGTATGCCAAGCGAGCTCAGGATATCTTCCCGATAGAAGAGCACATA
>Ga0310829_1001600_pt1 | contig 12131 bp, 15 predicted proteins | sample WT_ome_4_FD_202244 | JGI IMG/M metagenome (GOLD analysis project Ga0310829, IMG submission 202244) | Sorghum-adapted microbial communities enriched on wild type (WT) sorghum from Joint BioEnergy Institute, Emeryville, California, United... ... | reverse complement strand
TGGACGTTTTACGAAAAGGTACTGCCATCTTTTCCACCTCCTAACCGGAATCCACGGCAATGAAAATCATTGATCGAACAAGTCTTTGAGCGCCCCCCAGCGCGGGTCGATGCGCTCCGTTTGGCAACCGCAATCCTGCACGTTGCGATCGGCGCCGCAAACCGGGCAAAGCCCGCGGCAATCTTCCCGGCACAGCGGGAAAGCCGGCACGTTCACGGCGATGTTTTCCTTCAGATAGGGATCCAGATCGATGACGTCCTCGTCCACGACGTGAATCATCCGGTCGTCATCGTCGTCCGCATCCTCTTCCGCGCCCGGACGGCCCAGCTGAAAAAATTCGGCGAACCGCACCTCAAGCGGGTAATCAAATGCGGCGAGACAACGGGAACAGACAAGTTCAAGATTGCATGCCAACTTTCCGGTCACCGCGGCGTATTCGCCTTCGCCCCAGGCATCCACCGTTGCGGTCGCCCTGGACGCGGAAATGACGCCCGGATTGTCCCGGACGATGTCCGAGATGTCCAACTCGGCCGGCACCTGCGAAATTCGCCGCCCGCCGATGATTTCATTCACATTGATTCGCATAATATCCACCTCGAACAAACATAGCCATTATAGCGATGTTTCCTTGCCCTTGTCAACCGGAAATGTCGATTCCCGCTGCGCTTTCGGGAAGTGACGGCCATTGCCGGAATGTGCTATAGTCGAATCATGAAAACGGTAGGCATAATCGTCGAGTACAACCCTTTGCATTTCGGGCATGTGCATCATTTTCAAGAAGCCAGGAAGGTGACGGGGGCGGAAGCGGTCGTCGCCGTCATGAGCGGCCATTTCCTGCAACGGGGCGAACCCGCCATCATCGGCAAGTGGGCGCGCGCGGAAGCGGCTTTGGCCATGGGGGCCGACGTCGTCATCGAACTGCCCGTCCGCTATTCTTCGGCGCCCGCGGAATGGTTCGCCTACGGCGCCGTCCGGCTGCTGGACGCCACCCGCGTGGTGGATGCGCTCTGTTTCGGAAGCGAGTCCGGGAATTTGGCCGCCCTCGCCCGGACGGCCAAACTGCTGGTGCGGGAACCGGATGCGTTCCGCAGCCGCCTCAGAATCGAGCTGAAAAAAGGCGTCAGTTATCCGTCCGCCTACGAAGCGGCCCTCGCTTCGCTCGCCGCCGGCGATTCGCCCGACATCGGCAAGCCGAACAACAATCTCGGGCTCCACTACCTGATTGCCCTGGAACGGCTCGGCAGCCCCATCGTCCCTCATACGATTCCCCGCATCCGGGCGGATTATCACGACACGGCCGTCACCGATCACCCCATCGCCAGCGCCACCGCCATTCGCAAGCTTGTCGGCGAAGGGGGCCTGGAAGCGGCCGCCCGCTATTTGCCTGCCTGGACGCTGGACATCCTGCGGCGGGAATTTGCCGCCGGGCGCGGCCCCGTCACCTGGGAATCGCTGGCCGTTCCCCTCTTGTACCGCCTTTCCACCGCCACGCCGGAGGAACTGGCCCGCTTCGACGAGGTGGACGAAGGCCTCGAACACCGGATTGCGGCCGTCCTTGCCCGCTTGCGGGGCGAACCGCTGCGGGTGGATCGGCTGCTGGACACCCTCAAGACGAAGCGATACACCCGCACGAAATTGCAGCGGATGCTGGTGCGCATCCTGCTGGAACAGCGGAAGGAATCCTTCACCCGCAGCGCCATGGCACAAGGCCCTGCCTGCATTCGCGTGCTCGGTTTCAGCGAAAGGGGCAAACATCTGCTCAAAAAAATGAAACGGGAATCACCGCTTCCCGTCGTCACCCGGATCGGGCGGGACAACGCCGCGCTCGTCGCGGAGGACATCCGGGCGACGGCCGTCTATGCCCTTGCCTTCCGGGATCCGGATGCCTGGCAGCTGCGCCGCGACTATTACCAGGCGCCGATCATCGCGGAAGACATCAGGAGCGGGCACGGCGGCGGGATTCGCCTTCCGTGAAACGCCGTCCTTGGCGAACGGCATCAGGAGGCCGGGGATACCAGCGGACACGGCTTTTGAACAAAGAGACACGATTTTGCGGCCATCCGGGCGCAAAACCGTGTCTTTTGGTTTCCCGCAGCGCTGATCCGCGCGATTTGCACGAATGCCCGTGAAAACGGGAAAATCCCGGGCCTCATTTGGCCGGCAGGCCGGCGAGCACATCAAGCGCTTCCCCGAGCGATCCCACCTTCACCACCAACATGTCCGAACCGATTCGTTCGGCCCAATGTTTCGCTTCCCCGTAATTGGCTTCCGGAACAAGGAACACTTCCGCCCCCTCCCGGTTGGCGGCGGAAACTTTCTGCCGGACGCCGCCAATGGCCGACACGTTGCCTTCCGGATCGATTTCGCCCGTGCCGGCGAGCCGGTAACCCCGCGTCAGGTCGCCTTCCGTCAGCTGATCGTAAATTTCCAGGGCGAACATGAGCCCGGCCGACGGGCCGCCGATCCCGTCCACCCGGATCTTGACCCGGTGAGCCGGATCCGCCGGTTCGACGGACAACCGGTCCGCGGGCTGGATCCCGATGCCCGGGCGCGGTTCGGCGGAATCGGTGTCCTGATCCGACAGACGGTTGAAATCCCCCACCGTCAGCTCAACTTCCATCCGTTCGTCATCCCGTTCGACCGCCATGGCGACGGGATCGCCCACCCGTTTGTCTGCAAGAAGCGCAAACACGTCCTCGCTTTTCCCGACCGGGTTTCCGTCGATCTCCACCAGTCGGTCCCCCGCCTTCAGCACGCCGTGGGCCGGCATGCCGGCGATCACCTGGGCCACGTACACGCCTTCATGCACGATGTCGTACGGAACGCCGGCGGCCCCGTAAGCCGCCTGGATCGCATTGCTCTGGGAAGACTGCATGATCACGGACTGCCGGGACAAATAGTCCTTCCGCGTTTCCCCTTCCCGGAAAACCTGTTCCTTGCGGTACACGTCCCAATCACCGCGGAACAGCGACAGCACATACTCCGCCGGCCCCGGGTACGTCTGGCGCACCGTCACCAGCATCATCACGCTGTCTTCGGCCACCATCGATTCCGCCAGCTCCACCATCGGGCCGACGTCCGTCGCAAGGCCGGGTTTGTAAATCACATAAGGAGTCGGGGCAAAAAGAAGCAAACCGGTCAGCAAGACACCGGCCAACAGCGTGCCCGCACGCATCATCCACAGTTTGCCGTTCATCCGTCGATCCCGCCTTTCCCTTGAAGTCCTTGACGGCATCAGGTCTTTGCCTCCCGCCGCCGGCATAGGATGTAACACCGCGACCTTTGTCCAATATCGGAGGGACCGATGAACCGATCGCTCATCCGCAAGCCTTCAACCGCCGTCACCGTATTGCTCGGCTTCGTTTCCGTCATCCTCGTGGCGGCCTTGGTCGCCTACCCCGCCCAGGCCTTTGCGGCGTCGCTGGGCGCCCTGCAATTTTGGTGGAACATCGTGTTCCCCGCGATGTTGCCCTATCTGATCTTGATCCGGCTCGCTTTCCGCTACGGATTGACCGATTTGCTCGGCAAAATCCTGGAGCCGCTTGCCCGTTTGCTTCGGCTGCCGAGGGGGGCGGGAGACGCGCTGTCCGCCGGCCTGCTGCTCGGCGGCACCGCCGGCCCTCTCCACACTGCCCGGAACGCCGGGCGTTTCGGGCCGGAAGATGCGGCCCTTCTGGCCGCCGCCAGCGGAGCGGCCAATCCGGTGCTTGTGCTGACCGTGATTGGCGCCGCGTTGCTGCACAGCCCGGCAGCCGGCCCGTTTCTGCTCGCGGTTCACTATGCCGCCTGGTTCCTGTGCGCCCTGGCATTGTGCCGATTGCTTCCGTTATTGCGCCACCGGCTGCGGAATCAAGAACCTTCCGGCACGGCCAACCTTCCGGAGAACGATCCGGACCGAAACGACCGCCGCTCCTTCGGCCACGTGCTCGGCGACAGCGTCACCGCTTCCCTCCAGAACATGCTGGAGCTCGGCGGCATCATGATCGTGTTCGCCGTCATCGCGCGCATGGCGGAACTGTCCGGCATTGCCGGTCTGGCGGCCGACGGGCTCACCGCGCTTGGCATGCGCCAGGCCGCCGAATGGACGATGCCCGTGCTGACCGGGATTCTGGAAATGCACAACGGCATCAAGGCACTGGCCGGCACCCGGGGGGCACCCTTGCCGACATTCGCCCTGCTTGGCGCCGTGCTGGCGTGGGGAGGCATCGCCGCCCAGCTGGAAATTCGCTCCGAACTGCGGAAAGCCGGGGTCGGCTATGCCCCGAGCTTTCTCTTTCGCCTCGCCCATTCCGTTCTCGCCTGCCTGCTGACCGTCGTCCTCTGGCCGCTCGTCCGGCACCGGTTCGATCCGTGGCCGCTGCATGGCGAGCATGCCGAAACGTTCGCCGCCTGGCGGGCTTTCTGGCCGGAGGTGCACGGCATGCCGCAAGCTGCCCTGTATGCCGCCGCCCTCTCCTTCGTGCTGCTCCTTCGCCTTGCGATCAAACGTCTGGTCAGGCGCGGCCGCTGAATTTTTGGCGGAGAGCCTTTTCGACCACTTCCGGCACCAGTTCGTCGACCGGCCCGTTGAACGACGCGATTTCCCGCACGACGCTGGAACTCAGGTAGGAGTATTCCGGGCTGGACGTCATGAACAGCGTCTCCACGTCTTCCCCGAGCTTCCGGTTCAGCGTCGCCAATTGCAGTTCGTATTCATAGTCCGACACCGAGCGGATCGCACGGATGATCACGCGGGCGTTTTTCGATTTCATGTAGCGGATCAGCAAATCGCGGAACCCGTCAATCTCCACGTTGGGCAAATCCTTCGTCACTTCCTTGAGCAGCGCGATGCGTTCCTCCAGGGTGAACAGCGACGTCTTGCTCGTGTTGTTCAGCACCGCGACGATCAGATGATCGCAGATTTGGGATGCCCGTTTGATGATATCCAAATGGCCGTAGGTCACCGGATCGAAGCTTCCCGGATAAACCGCAATGTTTTTCATGTCTGGTCAGTCTCCTCCGCGTCATATTCAAAAAGCGAAACCGCCGTGTCGCCGTACTCGCTGCGGCGAAACAGGTTCAGCGGACCCAGTTGCTCCGGCAGCATGCGGGAAGCGTCGTGTTCCGCCACGATGACGGCGCCGGCCCGAAGCAGGCCGAGTCCGGCCAATTCCGGCATGAGGTTGTCCAATGCCGCGAATTTGTACGGGGGATCGAGGAACACATAGTCAAACTTCAGGCCGCGTTTGCCGAGCAGTTTCGCCGCTTTCATCGCGTCGTTGCGGTACACTTCGGCCCGGTCCGCAAACCTGCAGGCGGCCAGGTTCGTCTTCACCGTCTCCACGGCGATCCGTTCCCGATCGACAAAAATCGCCTGCTCCGCTCCCCGGCTCAACGCTTCGATGCCGAGGGCGCCGGTGCCGGCGAACAAATCCAGCACAATCCCGCCGTCGAAATACGGGCCGATCATGCTGAACACCGCTTCTTTCACCTTGTCCGAGGTCGGACGCGTCGAAATCCCGGGCACCGCTTTGAGCGGGCGCCCTTTTGCCGTGCCGGAAATGACTCTCATGTGCGCATACTCCCTTGCCGGGACCGTCAATTTTCGTATTCCATACTAACACAAGTCGCTTGAATTTTCATTGGCGGCTTTGTTGCGGCGGACGTATCGGGTTGTACGGGCTCGTACGCCGGTCCCAAAAAATTTTTTTTTGCGATTTTTTCTTCCCGATGTATAAATTGTTGCAAATCGGCAATCCTGAGAATGTCGGCGTTGCGAAACGCCGCAGATAACCGCGGAGAAGACTTACGTTTCCCCATAAGCTCTTCATCCGGTTTCTCCTCTCCCATTGATGGCGCGGGCCTGAAAACCCGCGCTATCACCATGTTTTCGGGCTTCGGAACCTGGTTGCAGAATTTTGCCGCGCAGGCTGATCAGGCGCATCACTCCGCGTCGGCTCGACATTCAAATGGTTTTCCAAGTTATGCGCATGAGAAACCGGCGAAGGATCCCGACAACAACACCAACCGGCGTGCGGACGGACGGCGGTTTTTTCATTTCCGGAATTTTGCATGCCATGTCTCCGATTCGCTGCCGTTCCCGCATCCGTACTTCTTTGTCGGCTCAAGGCCCGTCAAGCCGAGCAATTCCCGGCAGAAAAAGGCTCCGTCATCGCCCACGGTCTCATCTTCGGTCAGACAGATGGACGAAGTCACTTCGTTGCCTTCATGGGACTCGCACACCATTTCTTCCGGTACCCGCCGCGTCGGCCGTGCTGCAAGTGGCCGGCGCCGTTTTGTTGAACGCGCAGCCTTCAATTCCCCCAAAAAAAGAGAGGCCGTTCAGGCCCCCTATCGGCTTTTCAGCCCTTCGTATCCCCCGCTCAATCCGCTGCCTTCATCCCGTAAATCCTTTTTGCATTGTCAAAAAGAATCCGCGCCGCTTCCCCGGTGTCCATCCCCCGAATGGCGGCGATCTCCGCCGCCACGTCCCGCGTCATCGACGGCACCGTCATCCTGCCGGAAAACTTGCCTTCATACGGCCAGGGGCCGTCCGTTTCCGTCATCAGTTGCGAGAGCGGGAAGTCGGCGGCCAGCTTGCGGATTTCCGGTTCGTACAGCACGTCCGGCGTCAGCGAAATGAACCAGCCGTTCGCCGCGATCCGCTCCGTCGTCCGGACGTCCCCCTTGTACCAGTGAAAATGCGCCTTCGCCACGCCCCGCTTCTCCAGCACGTCGCAGGCGATCGGCGCGTCATCATATACGCAATGGAGCGCCATGGGCAAGTCCAGCTTGACGGCGAGTGCGGCAAAACGGTCCAGCAGCTCCACATAGGGCTCCACGTCAAACCGTTCGCCCTTCTCCTTCGCCTCCTGCTGCTTATAATAAGGAAGCCCGACTTCCCCGATGGCCGTCGCCGTCTCCGCATTCGCTTCGATCCAGGCGAACAGGCGGTCCATCTCCTCTTCCGGCGGAATCGGCTGTTCGGGATGAAAACCGTATGCCGCACAGATCCGCCCGGGATGGCGGGCGGCCAGCAACCGGTTCGCTTCGCAGGAAGCCAAATCCACCGAAACGGCCACCACCGCCTCCACGCCGTCCGCCCGCCCGAGTTCGGCCAACACCTTGTCCAACTCTTCGCCTTCGTATTTGTCCAGATGGATGTGTGCATCGATCGTTCTCCAGCTTCCGGCCGGACCATGCGTCCGAACCCGATCCGTACCGCTCATTGGCGCCATCCTTTCATTGCCCGATCCGTTCACTTGTGTCACCCGTCCTTTCGCATCCGTTCGTAAATCCGCTTCCGAAGCGCGACAAACGCCGAATCCCCGTACAACCCGTCCGCCCGGGGGCGGGGGAACGGCACGCGGATTTCCTCCGCCACCCGGGTCGGCTTGTCGCCCAGCACATAAATCCGGTCCGACAGGTACAACGCTTCCTCGATGCTGTGGGTGACAAAAAGGACGGTTCTCCGGTTCTCTTCCCAAATGCGGAGCAGCCACCGCTGCATGTCCTCCCGTGTGAGGGCGTCCAGCGCGCCGAAGGGTTCATCCAGGCAAAGGACCGACTGCGGACTGATCAGGGCGCGGATAAAGGCAACCCGCTGCTGCATGCCGCCCGACAACACGTGGGGATAGGACTCGGCATAATCGGCAAGGCCGACCCGCCCGAGCCACTTTCCGGCAAGCTCGCGGGCTTTCCGCTTGTCCATCCCGCCGGCCACCTCGATGCCGAGCACCACGTTGTCCAGCACCGTCCGCCAGGGGAGCAGCGTATTCGTCTGGGGCATGTAGCTGATGTGCCCCCGCTCCCCCGTGATGTCCCGCCCGTCCAGCACGATCCGGCCCGCATCCGGCGCCAGGATGCCGCCGATCATGTGGAACAGCGTGCTTTTGCCGCAGCCGCTCGGGCCGACGATGGACACAAACTCGCCGGCGTCCGCGTGCAGGGTCAAATCCGCCAGCACCGTCGACGCATACGCGCTGTCGCGAAACGACTTCGACACGCCGTTCACCTCAAGGCGTCCCTTCTCCGCCCCCATCACGCTTTCTCCTCCCTGGCCGGCTTCCAGCGGATGACCAGCTTTTCGATGAGCCCGATCAACCCGTAAAACGCGAGGCTGACGATCACGATCATCAGGATGGCCGTCATCGCCCGGTCCAGATCGAAGGCGGACAGCGTCATGTTCAAAAACAGCATGAGTCCTTCGCGCTTCGTGGAACCGACCCATTCCGCGATGACCGCCCCGAGTACGCTGTAAGTCGCCGAAATTTTGAGTCCGGAAAACAAAAACGGCAGCGCGTGGGGCAACTCCAGCTTGAACAGCAGCTGCCGGCGGCTCGCGCCGATCATGCGCATGTAGTTTTTCATCGCCGGATCGGTCTCCTTGAGCCCGTCCAGCATCGACACGGCAATCGGGAAAAAGCAGACGAGAAACACGACCACCAGTTTCGGAAATAGCCCGTAGCCGAACCAGGCCGCCAACAGCGGAGCCAAAATGATCGTCGGCACGTTCTGGCTGATGACGATGAGCGGCGCGAAGGCGCGTTTCAGCGTTTCAAACCGGTGCATCAGAAGCGCCAGCCCGACGGCGCCGGCGACGCTGGCGGCGAAGCCGGGCAGGCAGATCATGAGCGTCGCCTTCGTGTGCATCCACAGCCGCTGCCAATTGCCCGCCGCCTCCCGGAACACGTCGACGGGTCCGGGCAGCAGCCATTTTTCCACCTGAAACAGGATCACGAACCCCTGCCAGGCAGCCAAAAACAGGACGACCGCCGCCACCGGCGGCCATCCCTTCCACGACCATATCGTTTTCTTTCGTCCGCTCATGTTCGGCATGCCCGCATCATCCCATCCATGCTTTGCTCGCATGACGCCCCGTCATGCTTCATCGTATTTGCCCGTCAGCTGTTTGATCGAAATGCCTTCCTGATAATAGGCGATTTTCACCTGCGAAATGACGCTCGGGCATCCCGCCTCGACCATCGCTTCATTCATGCGCTTCACGATGTCGAGCAATTGCGCGAGATCCCCTTCCATCGTCGTTTCCAGCGGGCCGACGCGGTACGGAACGCCCGAAGCGGCGATGATGGCGATCGCCTTGTCCACGTAGGGGATGACGTCCTCCCCTTGCGGCGTGCGCGGCAAAATCTGGATGCTGACCAACGCCTGTGCCATGCGGTATCCTCCTTTCCGAAGCGGGGGTTCCCTGTTTTTTCACCATATCGGCAAACGTCCGTCCCAAACGCCTTCGCTTGACGCCCCTGCGGCAAGTCTCCGCCGGCGTCACTCCGGCAAGAAGTCGTTCGTAAACGCCGCCTCCGGATCAAACGCCTTGATCAAAATGTCGTACTTGTTCATCCACGCCGCAAAATCGCGCCATACGTCCAGTTTCTGCTCCCCCCAGCGCGGCGCGTCATCCTTGTACCTGGGACTCAGCCATTTCTGGCTGGCGATGACGAGTTCGCGGTCCAAATCCGGTTCGGCGTCCGCCAGGAGCGCACCGGCTTCCTCCGGATGGTCGATGGCAAACTGATACCCCCGGGCCGTCGCCCGCATGAACGCCTTGACCAGCTCCGGCTGCTCTCCGATTGTCTTCTCGCTGGCGATCAGCACCGGCGTGTAGTAATCCAGTTCCTTCGCATACTCGTTCAAATAAAGCATGTCCAGCCGTTCGCCGCGAAGCTCCGCCTCCACGCCGGTCCAGCCGTAGAAAATCCAGGCGAAATCGATATCGCCCCGTTTCACCGACGTGAAAAAATCGCCGCTGCCCGTCGTGACGATGCCGACCTTGGACGAATCCGCGCCGACGCTCTTCATGAGCGTGTCCAGCATCGCTTCCTCGATGGCCAGATTCCACCCGCCGCCGTATTTTTTACCTTCCAGATCGTGCGGCGTCTTGAGCCCGATGTCCGCCGGCGCGGCGAACCCCGACGTGTTGTGCTGGATGACCGCGGCGATGGACACGATCGGCACCTGTTCGCTCCGCGCCAGCGTCACCGCCTCCTGGTAGCTCACGCCGAAGTCGGCATTGCCCGAAGCCACCATCTGTTCGGCTCCCGCTTCGCCGGGCAGGATGATGTTCACGTCGAGCCCCTCTTCTTCGTAGTAGCCTTTGTCCCGGGCCGCGTAAAGGCCGGTGTGGTTCGTGTTGGGCGTCCAATCGAGCACGAGCGTCACCTTGTGCAATCCGCCCTTGTCCCGGTTGCCGCCCTTGTCCGAATTTTCGCCATTTCCGCCGCCCCCGTTGCCGCCGCAAGAAGCCGCAAGCAGGACGACCAATGCGATCGCCGCGGGCACGATAAAGTTCCGATGCCATCTTCCGGTCATCTTCTCCATCTCCTTCTCTTTCCCTTTTTCTTGTTTTTGCCGGAAAACCGCAACAAAAAACGCCGTCCGGGGGACAGCGCAGCGCACAAAAAGATCATTGGTCAAACTCCCTACGCTGGCATTACCCAGATCAGGTTCTCGGGTCTGTATCGCATGGGATACACTCTCAGCCGGCCGCTCCAGCTCCCCGTGACGCTTTGATTCGGTTGTTCCATACCCCATTATAGCAGACGGTGCCGCTTTGTCTACCGGATTCCGGAAAGCACGGCTTTGAGCCGCTCCAGCGAGTCCACGACGAAATCCGGTGAAACATCCGGCTCAAGCGGCTTCCGGCCGGGGTTGTAATAACAGAAAGCCAGGCCGGCGTTTCGTGCCCCCCTGTAGTCGTCCTGGATGGAATCGCCGACATACAGCGCTTCATCCGGGCTCGCATCCAGTTGCCGCAGGGCAAGGTCGAACATGCGGGGATCCGGTTTCCGCAAACCGACCTCGTCGGAAATGACCACCGCCTGGAACAGGCCACCGATGCCGCAGGCGGCAAGCCGCTTGCGCTGGGCTTCGGCGTACCCGTTCGTGACGAGGCCGAGCCTGTACCTGCCGGACAGATGCGAAAGCAGTTCCCGCGCGCCGGGTTCCAGATGGCAGGTGTTGCAAAACCGGTCCCAGTACATGTCGGTGATTTGCTCCGCAACATCGCTTCGCCCGAGGAACCGTTCCAGCGTATCGCGGAACGTCATGAGCGTCATGTCCCGCGGGGCGCGGCCGTCGCGCTTCCGCCAATGATCGGAACTGACCGGTTCGTAGCAGGCGAAGAACGCATCCCAGTCCCGCTCATCCCGGATGATGCCGAAATGGCGCAACGTGGCCGTCAGCGCTTCCTTCTCGGCGAGCGTGTAGTTCACCAGCGTATTGTCGAAATCAAACAGGACGGCGCGAAACGCATTCACGGCGCCAGATACCCTTTCTCCACGGCCGATTCGACGAGGCGGCGGGCAAATGCCCACAACGCCTCCGACCCTTCCGCGATCACCTTGTTCCGTTCAAGCACCTGCCGGGCGGTGATGCCGTGTTTTTGCCACGCGTGGCCTTCCGTCAAATAATTGTGGATCATCGGTTGCAACCGGTCCAGGGCGTTGGCGAACTTCGCTTCCGGCGTCCCGCGCTCCTCGAATTCCCGCCACAGGGCCATCATCTCCGCCCCTTGGTCATCCGGCAGAAGGCCGAAAATCCGGTCCGCCGCCCGCTGTTCCCGCTCCGCCTTGTCCCCGTGGCCCTTCGTGTCGTAGGCGAACGTGTCGCCCGCGTCGATTTCCACGATATCATGGACGAGCACCATGCGGATGACCTTGTTGACGTCGATGCCGCCTTCTTCGCCATGTTCCGGAAGCAGCGCCGCCATCATCGCCAGATGCCAGGAATGTTCGGCGGAATTTTCCCTGCGGCTCCGGTCGGTCAGGATCGTCTGGCGGTATACGGTCTTCAGCCTGTCGATTTCACGCAGAAAGTCCAGTTGGCGGGCGAGCCGGTCGCCGTCGCACAAATCCCTGATCATGTCATCCGTTCCTCCCGGACCCGTCCAGACGTTCGATCAGCGTTTCGAGCGGCATGTCCGCCAGAGAAGGAATGCGCAGGCTTTCACCGGCGAAGGGAAGCCCGCCCGTTACCGGGTTCGGCACGACCACACAATGCATGCCGGCGGCCAGCGCCGCGTTCAATCCGTTCAGGGAGTCTTCGATGGCCACCGCTTCGCGCCCTTCCACCCCGAGCAGCCGCATCGTGCGCAAATACAGATCGGGGGCGGGTTTCGCCCGTTCCACGTCTTC
>Ga0310829_1001591_pt1 | contig 12186 bp, 9 predicted proteins | sample WT_ome_4_FD_202244 | JGI IMG/M metagenome (GOLD analysis project Ga0310829, IMG submission 202244) | Sorghum-adapted microbial communities enriched on wild type (WT) sorghum from Joint BioEnergy Institute, Emeryville, California, United... ... | reverse complement strand
CGTGGGGTCGGTGGAGTGGCCGGAACTGGGCGAGGCCCCCATGGTCGGCGGCCCCTCCGGACTGCGGGTGACCTTCACGCCCGGCAAGCCGGTCGTGGACCAGGACGTCGAGCCCATCTTCGCCTAAGGAATACACCAGATGACCACAACTGCCGTCCGGCCGAAGTCGACCTACCGGACCGTCAACCCCGCCAGCGGCGAGGTCGTCAAGGACTGGGGGATCCTCGATGACGCGCAGGCCGAGGCCGCGTTGGCGCGGGCCCACGAAGCCTTTCTCAGCTGGCGGTGGGTGCCGATCGAGGAGAAGGCCACGCTGTTCCGCCGGGTCGCCGACCTGATCGAGGCGCGGGTCGACGACCTCGGCAGGCAGACCACCCTCGAGATGGGCAAGCCCCTGGTGCAGGCCGTGGGCGAGGCCGGTCTGTGCGCCGGGATGTTCCGCTACTACGCCGACCGCGCCGCCGACCTGCTGGCCGACGAGGTGGTGGAACTGCCGGGCATGGCCCGCACCGTCGTCCGGCGTGAGCCGCTGGGCGTGGTCCTGGGCATCGAACCGTGGAACGCCCCGCTGTTCCAGGCGATGCGCGCCGCGGTGCCGAACCTGATGGTGGGCAACACCGTCATGGTGAAGCCGGCCAACATCTGCGCCGGATCGACACTGATGTTCGACGACCTCTTCGCCCATGCCGGGTTCCCGCAGGGGGCCTATCAGACGGTGCTGGCCACCCGTGACCAGGTGTCCGGCTACATCGCCAACCCGCTGGTACGGGCGGTGACGCTGACCGGATCCGACGAGGCGGGTGCGCTCGTCGGCGAACTCGCGGGCAGGCACATCAAGCCGGTCGTGCTGGAACTCGGCGGCTCGGACGCCTTCATTGTGCTTGACAGCGCGGACGTCGCCAAGGCGGCGGCCACCGCGGCCACCTGCCGGCTGATCATCGGCGGACAGGCGTGCGCGCTGCCCAAGCGCGTGATTGTCACCGACAAGGTCGCCGACGAGTTCATCGCGCAGTACGTCGAGGCGTTCCGCAGCCAGGTCATCGGTGACCCGTTCGACCCGGCGACCACCGTGGGTCCGCTGTCCAGCGCCGGTGCGGTCGAGGATCTGCAGGCGCAGTACCAGGACGCGGTCGAGCGGGGCGCGACGGTGCTGGAGCCCGGAGGCCGCATGGACGGGCCCGGATTCTTCTTCAAACCGGCTGTGCTGACCGGCATCACACCGGACATGCGGCTCTACCACGAGGAGGCGTTCGGCCCCCTCGGCCTGATCTTCCGTGTGCCGGACACCGATTCGGCGATCAAGGTGGCCAACGACACCAAGTACGGGTTGGGCGGAACCGTCTTCACCGAGGACCCCGCGGAGGGGGAGTACGTGGCCCGGCGCCTGGACACCGGCGGTGTCGGCATCAACGCCTGGCTCGGGGCGCCCATGGAGATCCCGTTCGGCGGGACCAAGGCCTCCGGAGTGGGTCGTGAGCTGGGCCCGACCGGCATGGACTACTTCGCCAACATCAAGACCTACGCGATCGCGTGAGACTGACGGTGGCCGAAGTCTTCAACAGGGCCGTGCGCCGTCTCGGCGCCGTGCTCGCGCTGGTGCTGGGTCTGGCGGTGTGCGCGGTGAGCGAGGCGCACGCCGATGGGGTCGAGACCCTCATGGTGCCCTCGGCGGCCATGGGCCGCGACATCCCGGTGACGTTCCTGGCGGGCGGTCCGCACGCCGTGGTGCTGCTGGACGCGTTCAACGCCGGCCCCGAGGTCAGCGGCTGGGTCGGGGCCGGCGCATTCAAAACCCTGGCCGGCAGGGGAGTTTCGGTGGTCGCCCCCGCGGGCGGAGCCTGGAGCCTGTACACCGACTGGCAGAATGACCCGAGCAGGCGGTGGGAGACGTTCCTGTCCACCGAACTGCCCGACTGGCTGGTCGCGAACAGGGGACTGGCGCCCGGCGGCCACGGTGTCGTCGGTGCGTCGCAGGGTGGCACCGCGGCGTTGACCCTGGCCGCATTCCATCCGAACCGGTACCGCTACGCGGGATCGATGTCGGGGTTCCTGTACCCCTCGTCGACCCTGTACAACGGTCCGATCAGTGACGGCATGGCCAGGTTTGGCGGCGTCGACCCGTGGGCCATGTGGGGGCCGCCCCAGGGCGGCAACTGGAAGTGGCACGACCCGTACGTACATGCCCGCCTGCTGGTGCAGAACGACATCCGACTGTGGGTCTACAGTCCGTCGACGCGGACCTGCAGCGACCCCGCCGCGATGATCGGCTACTGCGACCTCGCGGCGGCCAGCAACCGCGACTTCTACCATCGGTACCGCGAAGAGGATGGCGGCAACGGCCATTTCGACATCCCTGTCGGCGGCGAGCACGACTGGGGCAGCTGGAGTGCACAGCTGGCGGCCATGGCCGCCGATCTGACGGCCTCCATCCGCTGACGCCGTCAATCGAGCTCGAAAGGCGTCCAGCGTTCCACCGCTGGACGCCTTTCGAGCTTTCAGTTGTGTTTATTTACCCTGGCGTCGATCTAGCCTCGATTTTGCATCGGGTTGACGCGGAGTTGCTTTGAACGCTGGTTGTGTTGCTGGGGCGGTTTTTTGGTATGAGGGCATGATCGGTCGTCCCGTGTCGCCGGGTGGGGCGGGCTTTCCCAGGGCCTGTGGTTCTTTCGTGATCGGTGGTCAAGGGGGCTGGCGGTTATCCGAAGGCGGTGCGCAGGTGTTGCCAGGCGGTGACGATCGCTGCGGCCCATCGCCAGGTGGTGTCGATGCGTAGCCGTAGTTGGCGGGCGCCGCGGGTGATGCGGGCGGCGACGTGCAGGACGCGGTAGCGGAAAGTGTTGATCTCGGCGCGGGCCAGCCCGGGCTGGTTGCGGAAGCCGATGAGTCTGGTCCAGGTGACCAGGTCGGCGGCGGCCAGCACGATTTCCAGCCAGGCGGCGTTGGCCCAAAACGAGTGACACGGCAGGTTGCGCAGGCCGGTGGCTTTGAGTTCGCGGATGCGGTCTTCGACGCGGGCGTGCTGGCGGTGCCGTAGCTCCAGGCCGGCGACTTGCCCGGGCACCACGCCGTGGGGTGTGTCGGTGATGAACGCGGTGACGCGCATCCCGTCGGCGTCGGTGAACCGTAACTGTGCACCCGGATGGGGGCGCTCCTTGCGCAGGATCAGTGGGGTGCCGGGCGGCCAGCTCTCGAGGTTGACCAGGTCGGTGGCCTCGGCGACCCAGGCCCCGTCGCGGATTCCGCCGCGGGTGTCGATGGCCGGATACCAGCATGAACCGAGGTTGAGGGTGTCCACGGCGTCCTGGACGCGAACGTCGACGGGGTAGCCGAACGAGAACCCCACCCCGGCAGTGCGGCAGGCCTCGGCGAACTTATGGGTGGCCCCGGCGGTGTCGCAGCGCACCAACACCTTCGGTCGGTCGCCATCATCGCCCCGACTGGGGTCGGGCCGCCACGGCGCGGGCAGCGCGGACAGGGCCTGCTCCAGGACAATGATGTGATCGCTGGCGGTGTTGGCACCGGCGTTGCCGGTGCGCAACAGCCCGCCCAGAGCTTCCCCACCGGCGATCTCCGGGCGGTCCAAAAACGCCAGCAGCGGATGGTGGCCGAACGTCTTCTTCCAGGTCGGTGTGGCGCCGGCTTTGTTGTCGGAGTGATCGATGACCAGGGTCGCATCGAGGTCGATGTGCAACCAGTCCTGATCAGCGGGGGCCGCTCCGGCGTCCCAGGCCGCCGCTCGCGGTGCGGCCCGCGCGGCCCGCACCGCGGGCAGGTGGGCGGCGTCGATGCGCTCATCGACCAGCCGCCACATCGTCGTCGTCGACGCCGCGGCACCGAACACATGCTCACGATCGCCGCACAGCTGGCCGACCCCGTCGATGCAGTCCGCCCCGTCGGCGACCGCGGCGGCCAGATCAGCGAAGACATCACCGGGGGCGTAAACCCACGGGCCCCGGTAGGTGTCGGCCAAAGCTACGGTGACCTGCGTTGATAGGCCCGTGCGGTCGGCGAGTTCACGCACCATGCCCATCCCGGCGTGCGACACGACGCCGTGGCCGTCGGCTGAGACTTTCACCCGTGGTGCGACCGCGATATTCTTCACCTGCGAGGTGCCTTTCCGTGGGAACGATCCGAACCTTAGACAAGTCCGATTATTCCTTACAGGACAGGCACTTTCGCTTATCTATACGCCATCAAGGGCAACATTCCACGAAAAATCCGGGCTAATCCTTCTACGGAATGATATGGACACGAGTCTACATAATTGAGTGGGAATCAGGGTGGATAGACACACCCGTTGTGGCCGTGCGCATCAGGACGGCCGCACAGGTGAGCGTGCCAGGTGGGCCGCTGAGCACGAGTTCGATCGCCGCCGCAGTTTTTGCCGTCGATGAGTGTCAGGTGATGCCGAGGAGGCAGATAGGACGCCACCGCCCGCCACCAGCTCGCGTGAGCGCTGGCGTCGTGAACCAACAGGACCGGATTATGGTGGAGTCCCTATCTGACAGTAGAGAACGCGGCAATCGTCCACCACTATCGCAGAGTCGTGCACGGATAAGCGCCGGCGGCTAACCCAGGCGTCCACCGACGTCACACGTTGCTCGTCGCAGCCTTCGTCCGAGCCTCCACGTCCTGGAACAAATCGTCGAGCGCGTTGCGCGCGGCTTCGATGCGGAGCGCGTACTCCTCGTCGTAGGCTGCGGGGGCGGTCGATGCCCCGGCAGGTCCTTCCGTCGCCGTCGTCGCAGACGCCACGCTGCTGATGGCCGACCACAGCTCTTTAATCAAGGCCTTGGCGAGCTTTTCGTAGTCGATTGACACTGCGGGCGCCAACGCAGCGACGTCTGCGGGCTGCGTCGCGTCGGGCACGTGAGGCGACGCCGCAGGACGAAAAGTGTTCAGGGTCGCCGGGGTGGCGCTGATCTTGTAGGTCCGCTTTCCGCGGATCTCACGGGTGATCTCGCCCGCGTTCTCCATCGCTGCGATGAGCTGGATGAAGGCGACCGATGTGCCCTTGTAGCCGATACGTTCCTTCAACATGCCGGTGGCGAACCCGGACGAATCCGACACCGGCCCCTCAGTGGCGAGAAGTCGCCGAACACGCGCCCGCGCAGTGCGATCACGAGCCATCGATGCCACCTCCATAGATCGAGCAGTTCGAACCGCCTGGCTCACCGCCACCGCCGTGCGCAAGCAGGGGATGACGCAACCATGTATGGTCCACATTGTAACACCACTTTCGTACGGATACCGGTACGCGTCAATGCCAATTTGCGACCGCCTGGGCCGGCTCTAATTATCGAGTAATGTCGACTCCGCGATCGGCTGGTGACTCGGACGTCCGGGCAGGCCGGACATTCGGAGAAAGCGGGGAGTGCACGGTGACGAGAAGCCTTCACCATTGGATGGACGGTCGGGCCCATGTAGACGATGGCAGCCCGAGGATCACCGTCGAAGGGCCTCTCGACCGGCAACCCGTGGCAACCGTGCCGGTGGGATCCGAGGTCGAGGTCGACGCAGCGGTCACCAGTGCGCTTCGGGCACGCCAGGATTGGCGGGACAAGCCACCGTTCGAGCGCGGCCGACTGTTGGCGGCGATCGCCCGGGGGCTGCGTGACAGGCAGGACGAGTTCGTCCGTGTCGAGGTGTCAGAGACCGGCAAGCTCGAGCGGGAGATGGTTGGTGGCCTCCACACCTCCGCCGATTACTTCGAGTACTACGGCGGGGTGGTTCGGGCGTTGTTCGGCCAGACCATCAACATCGGGGCGGGAGACCACGCATTCACCGACCGCGAACCGTATGGCGTCGTGGGCATGATCACCCCGTGGAACGGTCCTCTGACCCAGGCGTCACGAGGCGTCGCCGCGGCGCTGGCTGCCGGAAACACCGTTGTGCTCAAGCCTTCTGAGTTTACGTCGAGTACCACGGTGATGCTGGCTGAACTCGCCAGCGAGGTCGGTGTTCCGCCGGGAGTCTTGAATGTGGTGCTCGGCACCGGCCAGGAGGTGGGGGCGGCGATCACCCGGCATCCCGATGTCCGGTTGTTGGCCTTCACGGGTTCGGCCGGGGTCGGTCGGCAGATCGCACGCGAGGCTGCTGAGCGGTTGGTCCCCACGATTCTCGAACTCGGTGGCAAGTCGGCGAACCTCGTCTTCGCCGATGCGGATCTGGACAAGGCGGTGTCCAGCGCGATGACGATCTGTGTCGGGGCGGGGCAACAATGCGCGGCCCTGAGCAGGCTGCTCGTTCAGGACGTGGTCTATGAAGAGTTCGTCGCCCGGGTCGGAGAAGTGATGAAGGCGCGCAGGCCCGGACCGGACCTGGCGCCGATGACCACCGAGGCGCAGTTCGAGAAAGTGGTCGAGTATTTCGGGATCGCCGAATCGGAAGGAGCGCGCCTCGTCGCGGGAGGGAAGGCTGTCACCGGTGAGTTGGCCCGGGGGCGCTACGTCGAACCCACGCTGTACGCGGACGTGACCCCGCAGATGAGGATTTTCCGGGAGGAGATCTTCGGCCCGGTCCTGGCGGTCACCCAGTTCCGCGACGAAGCGGAAGCCATTGAATTGGCCAATGATTCAGATTTCGGGCTGGTGGCCAGCGTCTGGACGTCCGACTCCGCACGGGGGCTCCGGGTGGCCTCGCGGTTGGAAGCGGGTCAAGTCTTGGTCAACGGTGGTAGATCGGGGATCGAGACGCCGTTCGGCGGCTACAAGTCGAGCGGGTTGGGCCGCGAGAAGGGCTTCGAATCTCTGATGCACTACACGCAGGTCAAGACCACCGTCGTGGCCACCCGGGAGTGACCGTTCAACGTGGCAGACGGAGTGGGCCGAACGCTATTGTGCGTATCTCGTACTATAAGCAGGGTCGAACATCACTTGCTGATTCGGCCCGGCAGAGCGAACGGAGCACCAGATGACGAAGACACCGGGTACCGGCGGACCCTTGGACGCCGTCCGTGTCATCGACGCGACCGAAGGCATCGCGGGACCGGTCGCGACCATGATCCTGGCCGACTTCGGGGCGGACGTGGTGCGCATTGAAGACGGCGATGCGGTCGCATCAGAGCTGCCGGGCCAGGTGATGTGGAACCGGAACAAGACCATCGTGTCGAGCTTTGACACGGCGACCGATTTGATCGCCACGGCGGACATCGTCGTGACTTCGTCGGCTCAGGCCGCAGAGCGGGTAGGGTTGTCCGTGGACGGACCCCAGCCGGCGGAGCAGGTGCATCTGCAGTTGCCCGCCTGGGTGCCACCGCGCGAGCCACGCGGGCGCCTCGACGCGCTTCTCGCTGACCGGATGATGCAGGCCGATTACGGAATCGCGCGCCGCCAGACATCCTTCGGCGGTGGCCCGGTGGAGTGCGTCTATCCGTTTGTCAGCTATCTGCAGGGCGCCTGGGGCGCCACCGCTGCTATCGCGGCGCTCATCGAACGGATCAGGACCGGGCTCGGACAGCGGGTCGTCATCGACCCCCTGCACGGCGCCATCGTCGCGGCGACGACCACGATGTTCGCTGATCCCAAGGTGGCGTTGCCGACCACGTCGGTCGGGCCCGGCGGTCCCAACCCAGTCTTCGGCACCTACCAGTGCGGCGACGGCGAGTGGATCTTTCTCGGTGCGCTCGGCGTCAAGTTCCAGGACGTCGCATTCGAGCTATTGGGGACCACCGACATCGTCACCCATCCTCGGATCGCGGCGAACCGCGAGGAGATATTCGCAGTCGATCTGCGCGATCGGGTGCGGGCGCGCATTGCCGAAGGGTTCCGCCGCAAGCAGAGGTCGGAGTGGCTCAACGAGTTCAACGCCGCCGGTTGCCCGGTGAGCCCGGTGGGCGAACGCGATGAATGGCTCGACCATGAGCAGGTCATCGCGATGGGCCAACGGGTGGAACTCACCGATCCGCAGGTGGGACCCGCTGTCATGGGTGGGTCGCCGGTGAACTTCTCGGCCTTCCCCGCACCGGTGTTCGCCGCGCGCCGCCACGTCGCCTCGGCCTCCTGGCGGGAGGAACCGCCGACCAGGCCCTTCCCCATCGCGAAACCGGAAATTCTACCGGGCCGGGGGCCGCTGCACGGGGTTAAGGTGCTCGACCTCGGGACCGTCCTCGCGGGTCCGTACGCAGGCCAGCTTCTCGCCGCACTCGGGGCCGACGTGGTCAAGGTGGAAACCACCAAAGGCGATGAATTCCGTACGCGCGGATACATGATCAACAGAGGGCAACGAAGTCTGTCGATCGACCTACGCGACCCCCGCGGGCATCAGACCTTCATGCACCTGGTCGGCAAGAGCAACGTTGTCGTCGACAACTTCCGACCCGGAGTGCTCAATCGGCTCGGAATCGACCTGGAGTCCCTCCGCGGCGCGAATCCGGAGATCGTGACCGCCTCGATCACCGGATACGGCGGGGTGGGTCCGCTGGGGACCCAACCGGGATACGACCCGGTGGTTCAGGCGCTGGCAGGGATCATGGCAGCGCAGGGCGCCGACGCCGAACCGGTGTTCTGCACCGTGGCGGTCAACGATGTGGCGAGCGCCTGCCTCGCGGCGTTGGGAACCTGCGCGGCGCTGTACCAGCAGGCGGTGGGCCGGGGTGGGCAGGCGGTGTCGACTTCGCTGGCAGCTGCCGCGACGTTCATGCAGAGCAACGAATTGGTCCGTTACCCCGGCCGACCCCCGGCCGAGCGCGGCGGACGCGACTACCCCGGCCCGCGGGCGATCTCCCGGTACTACTTGTGCGCCGACGGCTGGGTGAGACTGCATCTGCCGTCGAGGGAGGCAGCAGTGCGCGCCGGACTCGTCGACGTTGCCGACCTCACCGAAGAGGAGACGGCATCCTCGATCGCGTCGTCGGTGGCGAGCATGTCCGTGGCGGAACTGGACGGTGTGGTCGGCCCGCTCGAGGGCCTGGCCGTTCGGGCGCGGGACAACAAGGAACTACTGTTCGCGCCGGATACTATCGAGGACGGCCACATCGGCACGGTGACCTGGCTGGACGGCAACGTCAGCTACATGCCGCGCTCCTATGCTGTGTTCGGCCGGCATGCGTGCAATCCCATGATGAGCACTCCTGGCATGGGCGAGCATTCGCGAGAAATCCTGGCAGAGGCCGGGGTGGATGCGGCCCGCATCGACGAGTTGGTCTCCTCCGGAGTCGTCGTCGAGGGTGGTCCGCTGGCCAGCGTGGCCGGCACCGGATGTCGCTGAGCCGACTCGCTAGAGGACCACGTATTTCACAACATCATAAACGGCGTGTTGGGTCGCGCCGGGACGGAGACCGACACCGTGAGCGGTCGTCATGACCCGGTCGGCCGCAGGCCCCGCTACTACAGGATGTGATCGTGTCTTGCCCGAACTAGAGACCGCCGGTGCGTTGTCAGGCATCACCGTGGTCGATCTGTCCCGTATGTTGGCCGGTCCGTACGCGGCGCAGATGCTCGGTGACCACGGTGCCGATGTCATCAAGGTCGAACCCCCCGCCGGCGATGGAACCCGGTTGTGGGGGCGCACCAACCACGACGGGACCAGCCCATATTACGCCGGCCTAAATCGCAACAAGCGGCATCTGTCGGTGGATCTGTCGACAGAGGCCGGTCGGGCGGTACTGCTGACTCTTCTCGACGAAGCCGATGTCTTGGTGGAGAACTTCCTGGCCGGAACGATGCAGCGATGGGGACTGCACCCCGTGTGGTTGCTCGAGAACTACCCGCGCCTGGTGTACTGCCGGATTTCGGCTTTCGGTACGTCGGGCGCGATGGCCCATCTGCCCGGATACGACGCGGTGCTGCAGGCGTATTCGGGTCTCATGCACATCAACGGCGAGCCGGGTGGCGCACCCGTGCGGATACCGGTGCCGGTGGTCGACCTGATGACCGGCATGCATGCCTTCTCCGGAGTTCTGCTGGCGCTCAATGAAAGATGCAACTCGGGTCGCGGACAACTGGTGGATGTCAGCTTGCTCGATAGTGCGCTGAGCCTGCACCACCCGACGGCCGCGGACTATCTAGCTACCGGAGTACCTCCCGAACGCCTGGGCAGTGGTCATCCGAGTCTCGCGCCGTGCAACGTCTTCGAGACGGCAGGTCCGTCCGGCTCGAGCGACTACGTGTACGTCGCGGCCGGTACCGATCGGCAGTTCCAACTGCTGTGTGACTACCTGCAGATGCCGGAGCTCTGCGCGGATCCGCGGTTTACGACCAATACCGACAGGTTGGCCAACGAGCCCGAACTGAGGACCATCCTGGCGGAGCGGATGCGCGGAACCGGGCTGACAACGCAGCATGTGCACGAGATGATCGCGCTGGGCATCCCGGCCAGCATCGTCCGTTCGCTCGACGACGTGCTCAGCGATCCGCAGGTAGTGGACCGCGGGATGACCACCACTGTCGGTGAGTTCCGGATGGTCGGCGTCCCGGTCAAGCTGAGCAGGACACCGGGTTCGGTTCGCACGCCGCCACGCCCACTGGGTCAGGACAGTGTCGCGGTGCTGGACAGTCTCGGACTCGGCACGGAGGTCATCGACTCCCTGCTGGACTCGGGCGCTGTGGTCGGCCCGCATCGCGCCAACCTCAACGGTCGCGAAGTAACCCACCGAGAAAGGGAGACATGAAATACGAGAACATCCTGTATGAAGTGAGCGAACGGATCGCCACGATCACGTTGAACCGGCCGGAGAAGCGTAATGCGTTGAGTCCGGCCCTGCGCCGCGAGATCATCGATGCTCTTCATGTCGCAGAACGCGACGACGACGTCACCGTGATCCTGATCCAGGGCGCCGGCGAGGCGTTCTGCGCGGGCTATGACATGAACAGTTACGCCGGCGGCGAGAAGAACCCCGAGCGGCCCGCCGGGTGGAATCACAGTGAGTTGTTCGAGTCCTGGACCGGTCAGTTTCCGCGCAGCACCCTGCGCGACTGGTTCACCATCTGGGATCTGATGAAACCGGTGGTTGCGAAGATTCACGGGTACTGTCTGGCCGGCGGCTCAGAACTGATGTCCATGTGCGACATCGTCTTCGCGGCTGACGACACGATCATCGGGTACCCGCCGACCCGCGCACAGTCCACGCCCGACATCGAGTACTTCCCGTGGAAGATGTCGATGGCTCAAGCGAAATACCTTCAGTTGACCGGCAACTCGGTGACCGGTGCACGAGCTGAAGAGATCGGCTGGATCGCCAAGAGCTTTCCCGCCGACCAGCTCGACGAGCAGGTGATGCGTGAAATCCGGCCGATGTCGAAGCTGCACCCCGCGATGCTGGCCGCCAACAAGTTCACGCTGAACCAGAGCTACGAGAACATGGGCATCCGCGCCGCCATGCAGGCATCGGTGCCCTGGTACGTGCTGGCCCGCGCCTTCCGCCCCGGTGGTGGCGACTTCCAGCGGATGGCGGCCGAGAAGGGGCTCAAGAGCGCCCTGGCATGGCGCGACGGTGCATTCAAGGAAGAAGGATTCCCGCTGTGAACCAGAAGTCAGGAGAAACTGCCATGACCGATGCTGCGGTCAAAGAGCTCAATCACGTCGCGATCGGCGTCTCGGACCTGGATGCGTCGCTGCGGTTCTATACCGAGGGGCTCGGTATGCGCAAGACACTGGTAAAACCGGTCAGTGATCTGACCTGGGCGCTCATGCGGCTGCCCGAAAACACCACGGGGATATCTGTTTTCGTGCAAGGCCCCTCACGGGTCGGCCAGCTCGAGCTGGTCAAGTGGGACCTGCCCCGCCCGGAGGGGGACCGGCCCAAGCGGCCCGGCGCCATGGGCGTCGGGCAGCTGTCGTTCCCGGTGGACCCCGAGCACATCGACACCATCTACCGGCGCCTGGTCGACATGGGTGTCACGGTGTACACCGAGCCCACCACCACGATCGTGAAGAACTACGGCCCCGTCACCTTGTTCCTGTGTGAGGACCCGGACGGCAACCAGGTCGAGCTGATCGCACTGCCGCCGCCGGAGGTGGTCAGGAAGTTCCGGGCTGCGTTGAAGAGGGAGTCGGAATCCCCGAGTGCGGCGGATGACTGACCGAAAGGTCCCTCCGGCCCGCCGGGACAAGTGATCAGTAGCACCATTGGACCACCGTTTGGGCAGAGACCAATTCTGTTACTATGGTGGTGGTGCCTTTGTCGAAAGAATTGCCATGCTGAGTGCTCGCCCAGAGCGGTTCGGAGGGTTGATGGCGCGTCCGTTG
>Ga0310829_1001590_pt1 | contig 12194 bp, 9 predicted proteins | sample WT_ome_4_FD_202244 | JGI IMG/M metagenome (GOLD analysis project Ga0310829, IMG submission 202244) | Sorghum-adapted microbial communities enriched on wild type (WT) sorghum from Joint BioEnergy Institute, Emeryville, California, United... ... | reverse complement strand
AGTCCTTTTTTCTATCAGTAAAGGTGGTGACTGAAATGGAAATCACAGACGTGAGACTGCGCCGGGTCAACACGGAGGGTCGGATGAAAGCGATCGCATCGATTACGATCGACAACGAATTCGTCGTTCACGACATCCGCGTGATTGACGGCAACAACGGCATGTTTGTAGCCATGCCCAGCAAGCGGACTCCCGACGGGGAATTCCGCGACATTGCCCATCCGATCTCTTCGGCAACCCGCGAGAAGATCCAAACCGCGGTCCTGGAAGAATATGAACGTGCCCAGGCGGAAGAATCGGAATCGGTCATCGAAGAGGGCGCATAAAATCCACGCCGATGACGAAAGAGAGCTGTACGCGGCTCTCTTTTCTTTTGCCCGAAAGTAAGCTATGATTCAAACGTGGGATGATCAGACGATATGCATGACGGAGGTGCTCGGCGTGCCACTCAGCGCGGTTGTTCTCGCGGCGGGGCAAGGCAAACGGATGAACTCCAAGCGCCACAAGGTGGTGCATCCGGTTTGCGGGAAACCGATGATTTTGTATACGATGGAATTGCTTGACAAACTTTCCGCCGGCCGGACCATCGCGGTGATCGGCCACGAAGCCGATCAGGTGCGGGAAGTCGTCGGGTCGCGGGCGGAATTTGTCATGCAGGAGGAACAGCTTGGCACCGGCCATGCCGTAATGCAGACCGAACCGCTTGTCGGCGGGGAGGACGGCACAGCGCTGGTGCTTTATGCCGATATGCCGCTGTTGCTCGAAAGCACGGTTCGCCGGTTGCTTGAAATCCATCACGAAACCGGCGCCGCGGCCACCGTGCTGTCCGCCGTGGTGGACCAACCCCGCGGCTACGGCCGGATCGTGCGCGATGCGGAAGGCCGCCTCGCAGCCATCGTGGAGGAGAAGGACTGCAACGATGAACAGCGGTCGATCCGGGAAATCAACACCGGCATTTCCTGTTTCGACATCCGCAAATTGTTCGCCGCACTGAAGCGGGTGACCAATCACAACGCCCAGGGCGAATATTATTTGACGGACGTGGTCGGCATCCTGCGGGAAGACGGCGAGCGGGTGGAAGTGGTGACGGCTGATGATCCGGCGGAAGCGGCCGGCGTCAACGACCGGATCGGGCTGTCCGAAGCGGAAGCGATCATGCGCCGGCGCATCAACCGCCAGCTCATGGAGGCAGGCGTCACGCTGATCGATCCGGAGGCGACTTACATCGAAGCCGGCGTGAAAATCGGCCGGGATACGGTCATCTGGCCCGGCTGCATCCTTCGCGGCAACACCGTCATCGGCGAAGACTGCGAAATCGGCCCGCAGGCCGACATCACCGATTCCGTGATCGGCCGCGGCTCGAAGGTGATCCGTTCGGTGCTGTCGGACGTGAAGACGGAAGACAACGCCTCGATCGGACCGTTCGCCTACCTGCGTCCCGGCACGAAACTGGCGGAAGGGGTCAAGGTCGGCGATTTCGTGGAAATCAAAAACGCGTTCATCGGCAAGGGCAGCAAAGTGCCCCACCTGAGCTACGTCGGCGACGCGGAAGTCGGCGAAGGCGTCAATATCGGCTGCGGCGTCATCACCGCCAACTATGACGGGGTGGCGAAACACCGCACGACCATCGGCGATCACGCGTTCATCGGCAGCAACAGCAATTTGATCGCGCCGGTTTCCATCGGCAAGGGCGCATACGTCGTGGCCGGCTCCACCATCACGAGCGACGTGAAGGACGAAGATCTGGCCATCGCCCGCAGCAAACAAGTCAACAAGCCGGGCTACGCGCGGGTGCTCAAGGCGCGCATCCTGGCCAAAAACAAAAAAAGCGACATAACGGAGCGTAAGGGATGACAATGAGAACGTACGGGGACAACAAACTGAAGCTGATTACGTGCAATTCCAACCGGGAACTGGCGAAGGAGATCAGCGAATGCATCGGCGTACCGCTTTGCGATGCCGAGATCATGCGGTTTTCCGACGGAGAAATCCAGATTCGTCTGGAAGAAAGCGTGCGGGGGTGCGACTGCTACATCATCCAATCCACCTGCGCGCCGGTCAACGATCACCTGATGGAAGTGCTCATCATGATCGACGCCCTGAAGCGGGCTTCCGCCAAAACGATCAACGTGGTCATGCCGTATTACGGGTATGCACGGCAAGATCGCAAGGCGCGGGCGCGCGACCCGATCACGGCCAAGCTGGTGGCGAACCTGATCGAAACGGCGGGAGCGAACCGGGTCATTTCCCTGGACTTGCATGCCATGCAGATTCAGGGCTTTTTCGACATTCCGGTGGACCATCTCGTCGGCGTGCCGATTCTCGGCCAGTATTTCCGGTACAAGCATCTTTCCGATATCGTTGTTGTTTCCCCGGACCATGGCGGCGTCGTGCGGGCGCGCAGGCTGGCGGATGACCTGCAGGCGCCTCTCGCCATCATCGACAAGCGCCGCCCGGAACCGAACGTCAGCGAAGTGATGAACATCATCGGCGATGTTCGGGGCAAAACCTGCATCGTGATCGACGACATCATCGACACGGCGGGAACGATCGTGCTGGCGGCGGACGCGCTGCTCAAGGAAGGCGCGAAGGAAATTTACGCCTGCTGCACCCATCCCGTCCTGTCCGGACCGGCCATGGAACGGCTCGACCGTTCCCCGATCAAGGAGATTGTCGTCACCAACACGATTCCGATCACCCATCCCAATCCGACCCGAAAAATACATGTGCTGTCCGTGGCACCGCTTGTCGGGGAAGCGATCATTCGCGTCCACGAAGAGCTGTCGGTCAGCAAGCTGTTCGAGGAACCCAACAAACGGAAAAAGGCGGAAGCGGCCGCTCACGTTTGAGGCTGCCCGCATCCGCTCTTCGTGACGGACAGCGCATCTTGGCCGGTTCGGCCGTGATGCGGCGGCCATGGTTTCTGGCGGCGGCATGTTGCACCGGCGGCACGGACCGATCGGCCTTGCATGCACGGGCGGCATGCCGCCGGCAACGTTCGACCAGGCAAAGGAGAAGCACATCGTGAAATGGATTGCGGGGCTCGGCAACCCGGGAAGAAAATACGCCATGAACCGGCACAACGTCGGCTTCATGGCGGTGGAGCGGTTTGCCGGCCGACACGGCATTTCCGTAAACAAAGAAAAATTCAAGTCCCTGTACGGCGAAGGCATCGTCGACGGCGTGAAAGTGGCGGTGCTGATGCCGCAAACGTACATGAACCTGTCCGGCGAGGCGATCCGCGCCTTCCTCGATTTCACCAAGTCGACGCCGGAGGAAGGCATCGTCATCTACGACGATCTGGACCTCCCCTTCGGCCGCATCCGGCTTCGTTACCAGGGCAGCGCCGGAGGGCACAACGGCATGAAGTCGGTCATTGCCCATCTCGGCACCGAAAAATTCAACCGGGTCCGCATCGGCATCGACCGTCCGCCCGCCCATCTGGACGTCATTGATCACGTGCTGGGCGACTTTTCGAAGGCGGAGCGGGAAACGTTGCCCGCCGTGCTGGACAAGGTGTGCGATGCCCTGACGGAAGCGCTGGCGATGCCTTTCGACCGGGTAATGGCCAAATACAACGCCTGAAGCGGGCGAATGATCCGTCCCGAAATGGGCAAACTGGGAGTGATAAATCCACTCCCGGAGGCATACGATGACCGTGAAATACATTTGCCAACATTGCCGCATGCCCATCGGTGAAATCCGGTGCGATTCGCTCAGCGAATTCGAACTGGGCTTTCACTTTCTGACGCCCGAAGAGCGGATCGAGATGATTGCCAGCGACGGCAATGGCGGCGTGGTCGTCCGGATGACCTGCGACTATTGCCGGCAAACGCTGGACAGTTATCCCGAACTCGCGCTCGTCGGAAGCCCGCTGCAATGACGACATGACCCAATCCCTGTCATCAAGGCATTCAACCGAACGCAAAGTTCCGTTTCATGCACCGTCCATACCCGGGCGATGCGGAGGCGGAGCTTTTTCGGCGTTTGTCCCCCATTAGAGCAAAGCGTGTTTGGATTTGTTTGAGATAAAGGAGAGGAGCACCATCCCGGACATGAAAGAATTGCTTCGCGCCTTCGCGGAAGAGCCGGATTTGGCGAATGTGCTGTCCGGTGTGCGCCAGGGGTTCAGGGAGCAGATGGTGAGCGGTCTCGCCGGTTCGGCGAAATCGGTCATGATCGCGGTGACCGCCGAGCAGCTGGAGCGCCCGGTTCTCGTCTTGACGCACAACATGTTTTCCGCCCAGAAGATCGCGGAGGACTTGAACGAATGTTTGCCGGGTTCCGCCCTGCTGTACCCGGCCCATGAACTGACGGTGGCTGAAGGGGCGCTGGCCAGCCCGGATTTGCTGGCCCGGCGCATCGACGCGCTCAGCCGGCTCGCCCTCGGCTATCGGGGCATCGTCGTCGCCCCCTACGCCGGCGTCCGCAAGCTGGTTCCCCCGCCGCAGGTGTTCGCCGAAGCGCGGCTGGAACTGGCCGTCGGCAAAGAGATGCCGATGGAAGACGTGGTGCGCCGGTTGTCCGAAATCGGTTACGAACGGGCGGACAAGGTGGAACGGCGGGGTGAAATGAGCGTGCGGGGCGGCATCGTCGACTTTTTCCCGTTGAACGCCTCCCTTCCGTACAGGGTGGAATGGTTTGACGACGAGATTGACTCGATCCGCACCTTCGACCCCGAAGAGCAACGGTCCATCGACAAAATCAATGAGATCAAGGTTTGGCCGGCGCGGGAGACCGTGGCGGACGGCAAGCGCTTTCAGAACGCCGCCCGGCACCTGGCCGACCGGCTGGAAGAACAGCTTGGCAAAATGACCGACCGGATGATCCGGGATCGCCTCCGGGAAACAGTCGGCGGAGACATCGAACGGCTCAGGGAGCAGCTGTCCTTCTCCGAATTGTACAAATACACCGCTTTTTTGTATCCGGAACGCACCACCCTTTTTGACTACATGCCGAAAGACACGCTGCTCGTCATCGACGAGCCGCTCCGACTGGTCGATACCGCCCGCCAGATGGACCGCGATGAGGCGGAGATGGTGACGGACATGCTGCATGCCGGCAAGCTGCTGCCGAGCTGCGTGCTGTCGAAAACCGCGGATGAAGTGCTGCACACGAAACCTTTTCAGACGCTGTACCTGTCCCTTTTTCTCCGGCAAATCCCGGGTTCGACCCCCCAGAACGTCATCGGCTTCGTCTGCCGGCAAATGCAAAACTTCCACGGCCAAATGCACGTGCTCAAAGCGGAAATGGAGCGGTGGAAGAAAAGCAACGCGCGGGTCGTCGTGCTGGCGGCGGACAAAGAGCGGGCGGAGCGGGTGCGCCGGGTGCTGACGGATTACCAGATCCCGGTGCCGGAGCTGATGGAGGGCAACCTGCAGAACGGCTTCGAAGTGCCTTCGATCCGTCTCGTCGTCATCACGGAAGGCGAAATGTTCAGCCAGAAGCAGCGCAAGGCGCGGCGGGGCGACAAAAAAATCGAGAACGCCGAACGGATCAAGAGCTATCTGGAGCTGAGGCCCGGCGATTACGTCGTGCACATCCATCACGGCATCGGCAAATTTCTCGGGATCGGCACGCTGGAAGTGGCGGGCATCCACCGGGACTACCTGCACATCCAGTATGCCGGCGGCGACCGGTTGTCCGTGCCCATCGACCAAATCGACCTGGTGCAAAAATACATTGGCGCGGAGGACAAGGAGCCGAAGCTGTCCAAAATGGGCGGCGCAGAGTGGCAACGGGCGAAAAACAAGGCGCGCAAATCGGTGCAGGACATCGCCGACGACCTGATCAAACTGTACGCGGAGCGCCAGGCGTCGCCGGGCTATGCCTTCTCGCCGGATACGCCCTACCAGGCCGAGTTCGAGGCGATGTTTCCGTATGAGGAGACGCCGGACCAGCTCAGGGCGATCCGCGAAATCAAGGCGGACATGGAGAAAAGCCGGCCGATGGACCGGCTGCTGTGCGGCGACGTGGGCTACGGGAAGACGGAAGTGGCCATCCGGGCGGCCTTCAAGGCGATCATGGATGGCAAGCAAGTGGCCGTGCTCGTGCCGACGACGATTTTGGCACAGCAGCACTACGAAACGTTCAAGGAGCGGTTTTCCGGCTTCCCCGTGTCGATCCACGTGCTGAGCCGGTTCCGCACCCGCAAGGAGCAGAACGAGACGATCCGGGGGCTCGCGTCGGGCACGGTGGACATCGTCATCGGCACCCACCGGCTGCTGTCGAAGGACGTCAAGTTCAAGGATCTTGGGCTTCTCATCGTGGACGAAGAGCAGCGGTTCGGCGTCACCCACAAGGAGAAGCTGAAGCTGCTGAAGGCGAACGTGGACGTGCTCACGCTGACGGCGACGCCGATTCCGCGCACGCTGCACATGTCGATGCTGGGCGTGCGCGACTTGTCCGTCATCGAGACGCCGCCGGAAAACCGGTTCCCCGTGCAGACTTATGTGGTGGAGTTCAGCGGCTCCCTCGTGCGGGAAGCGATCGAACGGGAGATGGCGCGGGGCGGCCAGGTGTATGTCCTGTACAACCGCGTGCAGGGCATCCACCAGATGGCGGAATACGTGCAAAACCTCGTGCCCGAAGCGCGCATCGCCGTGGCCCACGGCCAGATGGGCGAACAGGAGCTGGAGGCGGTCATCCTCGATTTTCTGGAAGGCGAGTACGATGTGCTCGTCAGCACGACGATCATCGAGACGGGCGTGGACATCCCCAACGTGAACACCCTGATCGTGCACGATGCGGACAAGTTGGGGCTGGCCCAGCTTTACCAGCTGCGGGGGCGGGTCGGCCGGTCCAACCGGATCGCCTATGCGTATTTGACTTACCAACGGGACAAAGTACTAAATGAAGTGTCGGAAAAAAGGCTGCAGGCCATCAAGGAATTCACCGAACTCGGATCGGGCTTCAAAATCGCCATGCGCGACCTGGCCATCCGCGGCGCGGGCAACCTGCTCGGCGCGGAGCAGCACGGGTTCATCGCATCCGTCGGCTTCGAACTGTATTCCCAAATGCTGGCGGAGGAGATCCGGAAACGCAAGTCGGCCTACGACGGCGAAGAAACGCCGCAGCAGCCCGAACCGCACAGCGTGCAGATCGATCTCCACATCGACGCCTATTTGCCTGCGACCTACATTTATGATAGTATTCAAAAGATTGAGGTCTACAAAAAAACGGCAACCGTCGATTCCCTCAAGGCCGTGGACGATCTGGCCGACGAACTGACCGACCGGTTCGGCGATCCGCCGCCGGAAGTGGCAAACTTGCTGTTCGTGGCCAGGTTGCGCGTATACGCCCGTTCGCTCGGCATCGAATCGTTCACCCGCAAAGGGGATGACGTGATCATCCGCTTCCTTCCCGAGCGGGCGAAGGCGTTCGATCCGGCCAGGTTGGTCGCCCTCGTGACGGAGATGAACGGCAGGCTGAAAGTGTCGGACGATCCCGTGCCCATGCTGACGCTCAAGGGGCGCAACCTGGACACCGCACGGCTCGTCGAATCGCTGGAGCAATTGATGACCGGACTCGAACGGGTCCTCACAACGAAAGGAGATCTACACCATGCGGCAAAATAACCAGTCTTCCCGCCGGCGGATCCGCCTGCTGGCGATCGGGCTTTCGCTTCTTCTGGCCGTGCTTGCGCTGGCATCGTGCGGAAACGACGAAGGAGCGGGCGAAGACGTCAGCGTCGGGGGCATCCATCCGGCGGACATCGTGGCCAAGTACGACGGCGGCGAAGTGACGGGCAAACAGCTGATTGCGTACCTGGGCGCGCGCAAGTATTTTTACTTTGACGAGATGTACGCGTTCTATGAAATGTTGCCCAATTACAAGGAGTCCATGCTGCAGGAGCTGATCGCCAACCGCATCATCACGAAGGACGCCGGCGAGGACATCATCAAGACGTCCAAGGAAACCGCCGCGGCCATGATGGACAGCCTGCAGGACATCTTGAAGGAGAACGAGGACTTCAAAACGACCCTGGACTCGTTCCTGTCGACGGAAGGCATCACGATGCAGGACCTGGAAGACTTCATCGTGCTCAGCTACAACTTGCAGGCCGTGCTGGAAAACAAATACACCGATGAAGAAATCCGGGCCAAATACGAAGAAATCCGGAAGGAAGACGAGAACGCATTCCTGCGGGCGACGGTCCGCCACGTTCTGGTCAGCCTGACCGACGCCGAAGGCAACGAGCGGACGGAACAGGAAGCGCTGAAGCGGGCGCAGGAAGCCCAGGTGAAGCTGAAAAACGGCGGAGACTGGACGACCATCGCCAAGGAATATTCCGACGATCCGGGATCAAGCCAAAACGGCGGCAAGTATGAGGACTATCCGGTATCCGGCTGGGTGGACGAATTCAAGCAGCATGCCATCGAGCAGCCGATCGGCGAAGTCGGCGAACCGTTCCTGACCGCCTACGGTTACCATGTCATGGTCGTCGAAGATCGTCGCCAGCCGGATTTTGAAGAAGTGAAGGAACAGGTCCGCAATGGAATGATCGACGAGTACTACACCAACATGGTCGAGGTGGAAGTGCCGAAGCTGGTGACGGAAATCAACCTGCCGGCGGAGGAGCAAGAAACGACCGACGGGACCGGCGAAGGGAATGCCGAAGCCGCCGAATGATGACGGAATGAACCCGGCGAAACGGACAAGCAGTCCGGGAATCGGCTGCATTGGGGAAACCGCCAGGAGCATGAACGGCTCCGGGCGGTTTTTTGCATGTCTTCGGGTTGCTGCTGCCGGCCATTCCCTGGCCAACCGGATTGTCCCTCGGGATGCTGCCTTTTCCAGCTTCCCCCGCGGAGGCAGTTGTATAACGGTCTGGGAACAGTTGAATACTATGGGCAGAAATAGAGCGAATCCACTCGCAGCCGCGAATCCAGATGTCAACTAACCCAACAGGAAAGTGAGGCACCACGAATGAAAGCAACTGGAATTGTTCGCCGCATTGATGATCTGGGCAGGGTGGTCATTCCGAAGGAAATTCGCCGCACGCTTCGCATCCGGGAAGGAGACCCGTTGGAAATATTCGTCGATCGGGACGGGGAAGTCATTCTCAAAAAATATTCGCCCATCGGCGAACTCGGCGACTTCGCGAAGGAATATGCCGAATCCCTGTTTGAAAGCACCGGTCACATCACCATGATTTCCGACCGTGACAATATCATCGCCGTATCGGGCGCATCCAAAAAGGATTACATGGACAAGCAAATCGGACCTCTTGTCGAATCCTGCATGGAAAACCGCAAAACGGTACTGGAGATGAACGGCGGTGAAGCCGAGCTGATCAAAGACTCGCCGGAAACGTACGGGTCCTACGTCATCGCGCCGATCATCGCCGGCGGAGACCCGATCGGATCGGTGATTCTGACGAACAAGGACGATCATGTGAAAATGGGCCAGATGGAAGTGAAAATGGCGGAGACGGCGGCCGGTTTTCTCGGCAAGCAGATGGAACAGTAAGCGAGTCAGCGCGGCGGCAACGCGGAACTGTTGCAAGTTGAGGCGAAAGCAAACCAGATTGGCCGGTCCTTCGGGCCCGCAGAACCTGTGGGCAAGGGAGGACCTTGTTTTTGTCATGCCGGGCAGGGCAGAAGGGAAACGTGGTGCACAGGTGCAGCAGATCATCGGGAGCATCCGGACCAAAGACAGAAATGTGGTGCAGAGATGCAATCGATCATTCGGAGTACCCCGATCGAGGCAGAAAGTGGTGCAAACGTGCAGCAGATCATCGGGGGCATCCCGGCCAAGGCAGAAACGTGGTGCAGAGATGCAATCGATCATTCGGAGTACCCCGATCGAGGCAGAAATGTGGTGCAAACGTGCAGCAGATCATCGGGGGCATCCCGGCCAAAGCAGAAATGTGGTGCAGAGATGCAATCGATCATCGGGGACATCTTGGCCAAGGCAAAACATAGTGCAAAAATGCAGCATATTTTCATTGAATCCTTGAAAAACGCAGAATATCATGCAAATGTGCAGTTTATTTCCCAAAAAATCAAAAAAACGCAAAAATATGCTGCATAATCGCATTCCATTTCTCCAAAAACGACAAAATGGTCAAATTATGTTGTAAAAATGCAGGACATTATCGCCAACCCCCGCTCTCCGGGCCCATCTCCCGGAAAAAAGGTCGGGCAACGCTTCCCAAACATGCACCCGTGGCCCGCATGCACCCGTGTCCCGCATGAGCCTGCCCGAGCCTGCCCAAGCCCGTCCGAGCCGGATCGTGACGCTGGATTCTGACATCATATGACAAAATAGTCCGTTCACCGCCTCCGCTCCCGCCGGCTTGGTTCCCATCGACGCACGATGCGGGTATAATGGTTAACAGCGCAAAGGAGGAATCCCCATGCCCACGCAATCCGCGGTTGCCGGTTCCATCCACGTGGCCGGCCTCGGTCCCGGCGACGAGAGCCGGCTCACCCTCGGTGTCCTGAAGCGGCTCCGGTCGGCCGAAGCGCTGTACGTGCGCACTGCACGGCATCCCGTTGTTCGGTATCTCGAGTCGGAAGGCATCCGTTTCGAAACGTTCGACGCGCTGTATGAAAAGCACGACACCTTCGAAGCGACGTACCGGGCCATCGCCGATACTCTGTTCGAGCTGGCGAAAACCGGCGTGCACGTCGTCTATGCCGTTCCCGGCCATCCCCGGGTGGCGGAAGCGACGGTGAAACGGCTGATCGACGAGAGCGCCGCCCGCGGCGTCCCCGTCACCGTCGAAGGCGGCGAAAGTTTTCTCGACGAGGCGTTTCTTCGCCTCGGCTTCGATCCGGTGGAAGGATTCCAACTGCTGGACGCGGCGAACGTGACGGCCGAGCGGCTGCAACCGGACCTCCATACGGTGATCAGCCAAGTGTACGACCGGTTCACGGCATCGGACGTCAAGCTCGCTCTCATGGACGTGTATCCGGACAATTACCCCGTCGTGCTGGCTGCCGCCCTCGGCGTGCCCGGCGAAGAGCGGATCGAAACCGTGCCGCTTTACGAACTGGACCGCCGCGACGATTTCGGCAACCTGTCCCTCGTCTACCTGCCGGCGGACCGCGACGAGCGTCTTGTGAACCGGAAATTTGAACGGCTGCACGACATCGTGCGCATCCTGCGCAGCCCGGAAGGGTGCCCGTGGGACCGGGAGCAAACCCATCGCAGCATCCGCAAAAACTTGATCGAAGAAACATGCGAAGTGCTGGAAACGATCGACGACGACGACCCCGAAGCGATGTGCGAGGAGCTGGGCGACCTGCTTTTGCAAATCATGCTTCACAGCCAGATGGAGGAGGAAGCGGGCACCTTCACCGTGTGGGACGTCATCGCCGGCTTGAACGACAAGCTGATCCGCCGCCATCCCCACGTGTTCGGCGACCGTTCCGCGAACAACGCGGAGGAGGCGCTGCAAACGTGGCAGGACATGAAGGCCAGGGAAAAGAAAAACGCCGTGCGGCCTTCCGTGCTTTCCGGCATCCCCCGCGACCTGTCCGCCTTGCTGACGGCATACAAGCTGCAGAAGAAGGCCGCGGAGGTCGGTTTTGATTGGTCGCGTGCCGAGGACGTATTAGCCAAGGTTGAAGAGGAAATAAATGAAATCAGGCAGCTCATGATTTCGGCCGGCGAACGCGACGAATCACCGGAAGAGGAGAGGAGGGAGCGCCTCGCGGGGGAAATCGGCGACTTGCTGTTTGCAGCGGTCAATGCGGCACGTTTTGCCAACGTGGATCCGGAAGACGCGCTGGCCCGCACCAACCGCAAATTCATCGCCCGGTTCCGGCACATCGAACGGAGGCTCCGGGAAGCGGGGAAAACGTTCAAGGACACCAATCTGGAAGAGATGGACGGCTGGTGGGAGGAAGCGAAGCGGCTCCATGTCGAACATGACGTGAAGGAAAAGTGACAGAATGCGACGGCAATCGTAAAAAAAAATAATAAAATTCCGGCAAGTAGCAGGATTTTCCTGAACAAAGAAAGAATACATATGGCGTAATTCCCTTCGAAGCCCGAAATCCCTTGCGGGAGAACGGCTTCGACAAATTATGGCAACAAATCATTAGGAGGAAAAACGATGAACAAAACCGATTTGATCAACAACATTGCAGCGAAGAGCGGTTTGACGAAGAAAGACGTCGAGGCCGTTCTGAACGGTTTCCTTGGCGAAGTAACGGCCGCTCTGGCGAAGGGCGAGAAAGTCC
>Ga0310829_1001585_pt1 | contig 12234 bp, 10 predicted proteins | sample WT_ome_4_FD_202244 | JGI IMG/M metagenome (GOLD analysis project Ga0310829, IMG submission 202244) | Sorghum-adapted microbial communities enriched on wild type (WT) sorghum from Joint BioEnergy Institute, Emeryville, California, United... ... | reverse complement strand
CTAAACAATCATCTTACGGAAGAACCGTCTCTTACAACCTCGGTTGAAGATGACGGTTTTTTAAGTGCAGTTCGATACTATACCATGGATAATCAACCTATGGATAATCAGCCTGCTGACCAAGCAGGATTGAATGCATCGATCGAGAATTCTAAATATTGGAGAATTCCTTGACAGTTCTATGGAAGGCGGGACATGGATGAAACACGAATGGAAGAAGCAGGAGAAAGAGTTGTACTTGCCAGGAACGAAGCCTGTCCTGATCAACGTGCCGGAGCAGAAATTCATCATGCTCAGCGGACAGGGCAATCCCAACGGCGAGGAGTTCGCAGAGAGATTGGGCGTCTTGTACCCAATAGCCTACGCTAATCAAAGACCCTCGGTGCCGTTAAGAGCTTGCGATCAATCCAGAAGTTGCCGATATCATACAGCAATGCACTGATCGTCAGGCTGTTCAACTGCTTCGTATCCAGCCCCATCCTCTGCCCCATCACAATCGCCAATGTGGCGACCTGCACCGCTTTGCTGAGCGCATTCTCTTCGGTTAACCGCACCTTCATCAACCCGTCCTACACAGCAGGGATCTGGATCATCGAGTTTAACTGCAGGATGATCTCACGCATCGCATGAGGATCCAGACCAGGAGCGATCAGGATCTTGCGGCACCAAGCAGGAAGTTCAGAGATCAGCTCCCGATGGAAGGAAGCGATATATTTCGGCCGGATCTGTATGGGCCGATCAGCCTTCGCCCCTCTGGTCAATCGGGTGAACTCCGTGCGGTCCAGCTCCGATGCGGGTAAGGATATATCTACGTTCTTGACGCCATGACGTCTAAGCCATTGAATACAGCTATCTGTTAATGAGACGCCTTACAGTATCAATAATGCTCGATCTGGTTGGTTAATCAGTATCCATGACGCATTAGAACTGCCACCTGTTCTACCGGGAAGATGAAAGCGGTTAAATTCGGACTATGGACTGCAATGCTTTTCTCGCTCATAATTATGCTTTACAATGTGCATTTCTACGGAAGGGGAATGGGTGTGTCCAAATATTGGTTTCGTTTGCTCATGTTCGGTATCCTGCTTGGAACGATACCCGTCATCATCATCGGCTGGATCTCCTATTCAATCTCATCCAAAGATATAGAGGTTAAAGTGAAAGAAGGGAATATGCTGTATCTGCACCAGACGCAGATGAGAGTCGACCAGCATCTCAAGACGATTGAAATGGCGGCCTTCCAGTTTGCGTATTCCTCACCTGTCACTTCAACGCTCAATGTGGTGCTGACTGCAAATGATTTTGACCACATTCGTTCTCTCAGCAATGGCCTCAATCACCTTCTGACGTTCTCCGGGGTGTCTGGGGCGAAGATCGTGAATATCGAGAACAACTGGTACCTTTCGACGACGAATATCGGCACCTATGAACAACTGCAGGAGCGTGATCAGGTCGATCAATATGCCAAACATCCCAAAAGCCTATATTGGTTCAATCCATCGTATGATGCCTTGCTGACGGATGGAGCCGAGGGTGACACAGCTGCACCAGTTATTCGGATGGTGTTGAAAATCCCGCCAATGCCGCTGACGAACAAACCTCGAGAGATCTTGTTGATCGATATGATGAGCAGTGAGATTCGCAACTATCTTAGTCAGAGCCGCGGTTTGGGTGAGTATTTCATCATCCAGCAAGATGGCAGCAACCTGCTCTCGGACCCAAGGATTGATAAGTTTGCTGGCCTACAGGCGAGCATCGTACAAACCATAGCAGAGAGCCAGACGCAGGAGGGTTTCTTCACCGCTTCTCTAGACGGTCAAGATATGGGAATCACATACCGTGTGTCACCTTATAACGGTTGGATCTACATGTCCGTCGTCTCCATCAATGAAATTACCAGCCAGTCGAAGAAAATCGCCCATGCGACCTTGATCCTCGGTGCAGCCGTGATGTTGATAATCGGTTGTCTGGCCTTTATCTTAAGCAGGAGAATGTATTCTCCCGTCCGCAAGTTGGTGGAATACAGCCGCGACGTACACGATGTGCCGAGCAATCGGTTAAGGGAGGACGAGTTCGGGTTGATCGAGGAAAGCCTGCGCAAGCTTTCTGACACGGGCAAGGATCTGAAACTGCAAGTCCAGAATCAATACACCCAGCTGAAGGAATTTTTCGTCTTGAAATTGTTATTTGGTCAGATCAGCGAACAAGATTTTCAAGTGAGGGGAAGGGCTTATGGATTTCCTGCGAACTGGATGCGCCTTGCCGTGATGACCGTGCAGATCGATACGTTGCATGATACGCGATATACAGAGAAAGATCGTGAATTGCTATTGTACGCCATCAACAATATCGTTGGCGAGCTCCTCCTGCCCGCGAGGCGTTTCGAGCCCATCGTGCTGGATCAGTCCCAGGTGACGATCATCTGCTGTACCCATGATCATCCAGGTCAGATCAAGGATGAATTGCATCAGATTGCGGAGCAGATTCGTTCAACGGTAAAGCATTATCTGCAGTTAACGGTGAGCGTAGGCATCAGCCGAACCTATCAACAGATCTCCCAGACGATGGATGCCTATAACGAAGCGCTGCAAGCACTCAAGAGACGGATAAGCCTCGGTGATGACATCATCGTCTATTATGAAGATACAATCGCTTACGACGATCTAAGCAATGTGATCTACTCTCAATTGAAACTGCTGGAAGATCAGTTGATCCAGGCGATTAAGGTGGGTGATGTGGAGCGAATCGATGTTCTTCTGCAGCAATATCTAGGATCGGTCCGACACAGAGAAGCCAGTCTCAGCGAGTATCCTGCACTCATGATTCAGCTCATATCGAAGATCTATCAGGTCGTGCAAGACCAAGGCGGCTCTGTCATCAAGGTTCTGGGTCAACGCGGCTCCATAGAGGCGTATATGAAATTGCATACCCTGCATGAAATCGAAATCTGGTTCAAACAGGATCTGATCGAACCGGTGATCCAATTCCTTAATGAGCAGGCAGAATCGCAGTATCTCGACATCGCCAATCAGATGCTGAAAATCATCCATGAGAAATATGAAGAGGACATCTCGCTTGAAACATGCGCCTCCATTCTGAACTATCATCCTGTTTATCTGAGCAGAGTATTTAAGAAAGAAGTAGGGGTCAACTTCATCGATTACCTCGTGGAATACCGCATGAACATGGCGAAGAAATGGTTGGAAACGACGGATCTGAAGATCGCCAAGATCGCTGAGCGATTGCAATATAAAAATACCAGCGCATTCATTCGAACGTTCCGGCGAATCGCGGGGATGACACCAGGCCAATACCGCGAACAGGTTTACAAGAATCAGATGCAATGATCATCCATAATCATTCATTCATATTTCACCCTTTTCGGGTTCACGGCGGATTTACGCCGTTATTTTTTTGCTGTGCTATGGTCTGAACGATGGTTAGAAAAAGCGTATCAAAAGTTGATAAAAGTCTATTTGATGTGCAGAGATGGATGATGATGCTAGTCCAAAGGTGCGTCACGGCAATGATCGGCAATAAGTTAAATTCGGATGATAGCCTGTTACGCGTACTCGTTGTCATAATGGACGTTGACAGGAGGAAGGAGGCACAAGATGAAAACGGATACATTGCGACAAGAGACACCGTTGGCTGTTCGACGCAAAAGAGGTTTGATGAGAGATCTCATACGGGATAAGTACTTATATCTCATGCTCCTGCCAGGTATTATTTATTTCATTGTATTCAAGTACATTCCCATGTTTGGCCTGGTGATGGCTTTCCAAGATTATAAACCGTTTCTCGGATTTATCGAGAGTCCTTGGGTAGGCTTTAAGCACTTTGAGCGTTTCTTCTCTGAGCCCCAATTCTTTATGTTGTTTCGCAACACGGCTTTGCTGGCGCTTTACAGTTTGATCTTCTACTTTCCATTGCCGATTCTGCTGGCTCTTATGCTAAACGAAGTCAGGAATGAGTTCTACAAGAGAACGATCCAAACGATGGTCTATGTCCCTCACTTCGTATCATGGGTTGTGGTGGTCGGTATCTTCTATCTGTTGTTTACGACAGAAGGGGGATTAGTGAATGAATTCCTTTACTGGCTCACAGGCAGCAAGATTTCATTCCTGCTCGCACCTGAATGGTTCCGGCCGATGATCATCTTCCAGCAGATCTGGAAGGAGGTTGGATGGGGAACGATCATCTTCCTTGCCGCTCTTGCTGGCGTCGACCCTCAGCTGTACGAAGCGGCCAGAATCGATGGAGCGAACCGCTGGAGGCAGATCTGGCATATCACGCTTCCGGCGATTCGCAGCACGATCGTGATCCTGTTGATCCTCAGGCTGGGGAATTTCTTGGATACCGGATTCGAGCAGATCTTCCTGATGCTCACGCCGACGAACCGCGAGGTTGGAGATGTGTTCGATACGTACGTGTATGTGAAGGGTCTCACCCAACTGCAATACAGTTACAGCGCAGCAGTCGGCATGTTTAAGTCTGTAGTTGGGCTCATTCTAGTAGTAGGAGCTAACTGGCTTGCCAAGAAATTCGGCGAGGAAGGCATCTATTAAGGGGGAAGAAGCACTTGGTACAGGACAAAACATTATCGAATCGCATCGTCGATTATATCAACTACTTTCTGTTGTTGGTCTTCGGCCTGGCCGCAGTGTTGCCTTTCGTCTATGTGATCGCCGTGTCCTTCACCGATCCGGTCGAAGTGGCTAAGGGAGGCATCATTCTGTTTCCCAAGAAGTTTTCTCTCGCAGCGTATGAGTATATTTTCTCTACGAATGTGTTGCTGCGAAGCCTGGGAGTTTCCATATACATTACGGTCGTTGGTACGATCATCAACCTGGTATTCACGTCGCTGATGGCTTATCCGCTGGCTAAGACCTACCTGCGCGGACGCCAACTGATACTTATGGGTGTGTTGTTCACTATGCTGTTCAGCGGCGGGCTTATCCCCACGTACTTCGTCGTGAAGGCGGTCGGACTTACGAACACCCTGTGGTCGCTCATGATTCCCAGTGCGATTAGCGGTTTTAACCTGATCGTCCTTAAGAACTTCTTCCAGAGCATACCCGAAGGATTGGAGGATTCGGCGAAGATCGACGGATGCAACGATTTTGGCGTGCTGCTCAGGATCGTCATTCCGCTGTCCATGCCAGCGATGGCGACTTTCGCTCTCTTCTATGCCGTAGGTCATTGGAACACGTTCTTCTCCGCTATCATTTACATCAATGACAACAAGCTGTGGCCTGTGCAGGTATTGCTTCGGGAAGTTGTCATCATGGCTCAGAGCCGCATCGGCGACACTGAGATGGACGAAGCGATGATTCAACCGCTCACGATTCGCATGGCTGTCATCGTCTTTGCCACGCTGCCGATCCTGCTAGTCTATCCGTTCTTGCAGAAGCATTTTGCCAAAGGCGTGTTGTTAGGCTCGGTTAAAGGATAAAGGATCGCTGAGATCCTCTGTCTTTTAATAGATCAAAAGAATTCTACAAGGAGGTCAACCAAAATCTATGAGGAGTTCAAAATGGTTATCACTGATCTGTGTACTGATCTTGACCGTTGGCACCATCGCAGCCTGCTCAAGCGGCAGCAGCAACAACCAGAATGACCAATCTTCGAAACAGTCTCAGCAGCAGAATTCGACGAGTAATCAAGCCGGCAATGGGCAGCAAGCAGCTCCAGCAGACGAGAAGCCGTTCCACATCACGTTGGCTGTCTCGCAGGTGGATGAGATCCCGCCTCAGGACAGTGAGATTCAACTGGCTATCCAGGAATATACGAACACCACTCTGGATATTCAGTGGATCCCGGGCTCCGCATACGCGGATAAGATCAATGTGATGATCGCTGCCGATGAGATGCCGATGGCGATGCGTGTCACTTATACGCCGGCCATCATCAGCTCGATTCAATCCGGGTTGTTCTGGGAGATCGGCCCGTATCTGGATCAATTCCCGAATCTGTCTGCTCAGAATCCGCAGTATTACGAAAACATCAAGGTTGACGGAAAATTATACGGCATACCGCAATATCGCGACATTGGCCGCGCTGCTCTGATCTTCCGCAAAGACTGGTTGGAGAAGCTCGGGATGAACGTTCCGAAGACCGTCGATGAGTACTACAATGTAGCTAGAGCGATGGTATCTGACGATCCTGACGGCGACGGTCAGAACAATACGTATGGTTTCCTGCTGCACAAGAATTTCTTCTCCGGATCGGCTGCTGCTTCAACACGCCTCGCTGTCAGCCTAGGCGCTCCGAACAAATGGGCAGTGGATGAAAACGGAAAATTTACACCGGAATTCGAGCATCCGGTCCATCTTGAAGTACTGAAGATGTTCCGCAAGTTGTATCAAGAAGGCGCCATCAATCAGGATTTCGCTGCGGTAGATGAATCCGAGGTGCTTAAGATCTTCGACGCCAGTCGTGCCGGTCTGCGCGTAGCGGTTGCCCAGAACGCTGGCAGCATGCAGAGCCGTGTATTACAAACCGATCCGAATGCGGTATTTGATGTCGAGCCGCTGACAGGACCGATGGGCATTCGCGTATCTGGCGAGCTCGGCAACAACGGGTTCTTCGTCTTCCCGAAATCGAAGGTGAAGACGGAGGAAGATCTGCTGAAGATCCTGACTTTCTTCGACAAACTGCTCGATGAAGACATGAACACCTTGCAACGTCGAGGTATTCTGAATAAGCATTATGAAGAAACTGCGGATGGCAAACATAAATGGTTAGATTTCGACCTCTTCCAACGCGAGGTCAAGCCTTATCGCGATATGCTGCTGAACATGGAAGGTTATAAAATCCTTCCGTTGCAGGATACCCCGATCGCCGAAAAAGCACAGAAGATCGCGGAAGACAATACGAAGTACACAGTTCCGAACCCGGCGCTGACCTTGACTTCACCGACTTACTCGGAGCGCGGCGGCGAGCTCGATCAACTGATGACGGACGCGATGATCAAGTTCGTCATGGGCAATATCGACGAAGCGGGCTATCAGGCTGAGATCCAGAAATGGCGCAGCATGGGCGGCGACAAGATCATCCAAGAATACGAAGCGGAATATGCCAAGATGGGCAAATAATGCGCCGAGAAAAGTTTAGCTGCACGTTTAGAACCATCTCATGATAAGATAAAGACGGACAGTCTCTAAGGGGCGTGTCCGTCTTTCACTTGATCTGCGAGTATGCGTGTGTGTTGCCGATCAAGCAGCTGTTGCAAGCAAATCAAGATGTGAAGTGCGCTGGGCTGCTGTCTGACCGCTTCCGATTACTATTCTAACGTACAAGGAGAACCATCCATGTCTCTATCCAGACTCAACAGCACGTTGGAGAAGCTCATGCCCTTGATTACGCCAACCAGTGTGTTGATTGGCTTCTTGCTGTCTTCCACTCTATCTCCGTTCACCGGTTGGGTACCGTGGATCTTCGCGGTCATGACCTTCTCGGGGAGCCTCAGCATGAATTTTCACGATCTGCGGCGCGTGCTGCAACATCCATTGCCGATCGTGCTGTTCCTGATCATCATCCATGCGGTGATGCCGCTGGTTGCCTGGATGGTGGGCAGCATCGCTTTCCCGGACGATGCTCTGATGGTAACGGGTCTCATCCTGCTGCTGGCGATCCCGACCGGGATCATCAGCTTCATGTGGGTATCCATATACCGAGGGAATATCGCCTTAACCTTAACGATGATCCTGATCGATACGATCTTGTCTCCTTTCCTCGTGCCAACGATCCTGTCTGTCCTTGTAGGCGCGAAGGTCAAGATCGATGTGCTCGGGATGATGACCGGCCTGTTCTGGATGATCATCGTACCTTCCCTGATCGGGATGCTGCTTAATCAATGGACCAAGGGCAAGGTCAAGAAGACAGTCGGACCTGTGCTGTCTCCGCTATCCAAGTTGGGGATCGCCCTGGTCGTGTCGATCAACAGCTCCGCCATCGCCGGCTATATCACCGAATTCTCGATGGAGCTCGTCTACCTGTTCCTCGTCTGTGTGATCGTTGTCGCCTGCGGTTACCTGATCGGCTACGGTTCCTCGAGATTGTTTCGCTTCGGCCAGGATGTTGACGTGACGATGACGTTCAACTCCGGGATGCGCAATATCAGCGCTGGAGCCGTGCTGGCGATCACCTACTTCCCGCCGCAGGTGGCGATGCCCGTCATCATCGGCATGTGCTTCCAGCAGATGATGGCGTCTCTGTTCGGCTTCACTCTGTTCCGCAAGAGGCTCAGCGATGCGAAGCCGAAGCTGAAGATCGATGCGGGGGTGCAGAAGGTGTTGAAATCGTAAACGCCGCAACTGGACATTGCTCGATGGCAACGATTGGGCCGAAAACAGTAATGTTTTCGGCCCTTTATGATGCGGGGATTTCGGGGGCTAATATGCGTGAACGTGAAGAAAGGAAATTACAGGGCTGCTCAACGGCAGCCCTGTACTTGTAACTCTTAAAGCGCATATCTGGTTGTGATGCAGAACTCACCCTGGTAAGCCCCGGCAGTTGCGGGCAGTGTCAGTTGAATCGTGGCGAATCGGCGGTACATGAAGGAGATGCTGGTGCCAGGCGGTAAGGTGTTGGTGTAGAGGACAGTGCCCAGTCCATCCAATACGGACAATGTAATCGGATCAGGGCCGATGTCATACTGAAGATAGCCTGAGCCATAGATGTTGTGGCTTACGTTGTTGGTGAACACTGTGATGATGACCGGATTGGTGTCATCCCCCGTGCCGCTCCAAGGCGTGCAGACTTTATCCTGAACATATTGCTTCTCGGGACAACAGCTCATAGCTGCGCTATTCGAACAACATCCCCTCAATAGATCCCTCCTGGGGTAGTAGTGGCTTTATCTTTATAAATGCTGAAAATTACGGAGGGGCGTGGTTTCCTGTCGGAGGGCATTCTCCTATTTATGTGTTTAAGTCCTGATGTTCAGTCTTTCGTTTGTCGTAGAGCATCACGGCGGAGATGGAGTATTTCCCCTCCGCGTATGTGGCAGGTCCGGGGTTATGAACGGATACATAGATTCGTTTGACGCGATTGCCCAAGAAATTGACCGTATTGCCGGGCAGGACGTCCATTTCACGGCTGTCGTCGGATCGGATCCGCAGCTTGAACTTCTCAGATTGGGCCTGTCTAGGCTATGCGGTGCATCGACCAGACGATGCCGTTGGCTCCGCTGTTTCCCAGAAACAGCTGGATGGTGGATCCGGTGGATACATAGAAGAGCCCTACCGTGTCTCCGGCATTCAGCGTTACATCACCGGCGATCGTGACGACGCCATTATTCAATATGCCGCGAATGTTGACGAGGCCTGCCACGCTGATGGCGATGATCGGAACGAGGCCGGTGATCAGGTTGGTAGGGGCTGGTGCGATGCGTTGAACGGCGAAATAGGGGTTCACACCGGCGCCTAGGGCGATGGAGATGGCTACTGGATTCACATAGTTGATCGTCGCTTTGATGGAATATCTGCCTGTCGAAGGGACGGTGAAGACTCCGGTTGCGGCATTGAAGTTGGGATGGCTGTAGTAGGGATCCGCAGTTGTCCAGTTCGTCAACTGGCCGGAGTTGGTGATGGTCGCAGCTGAGATAAAGGCCGAGAACCCGTCCGTGGCAAAGACAGGGCCAGTCGCACCTGTTGGCCCTGTCGGTCCAGTCGGCCCCGTTGGTCCTGTGAGTCCTGTGGGCCCGGTGGCACCAGTCGCACCTGTTGGTCCAGTCGGCCCCGTTGGTCCTGTGGGTCCTGTGGCACCAGTCGCGCCCGTCGGCCCCGAGGGTCCTGTGGGCCCGGTGGCACCAGTCGCACCTGTTGGCCCTGTCGGTCCAGTCGGTCCTGTTGGTCCTTTGGGCATCAGCCGCGGACTGCAGCAGGATAGAACATAACTGCGGGTGTACCGTTCATATTTGCTTGCGTGGTGGCAACATTCATCGAACATGTCGATCCCCCCTTCTCAAGATATAGAATGTTGCAACCAACACGGATGCTTGTACGGATAGCCATGGGGAATACCCGATCATAAAGCAAGCCCTCCCGGCTTCCTCGCGGAAGCGGAAGGGCTTGTCGTATATGACTCAGATCTTGAACCGCTCGATCAATTCCTGCAACTCTTCAGCCAGTTGCGACAATGTTTCGGAGGAAGAGGCGATCTCTTCAATCGTGGCCAGCTGTTCCTCGGAGGCAGCAGATGTCTCTTGGGTGGCAGCCGTCACTTCCCCGGAGATCTGGTAGGCAGCTTGGACATGCTCTACCATGATGGCATTTTGCTCCTTCAACAGCTTCACCGACCGCGCTACCTCCTGGATCACCTCACTGACGGATTGGATCGATTGGCGAATGCCTGCGAAGGACTCATTCAACTGTTCGATCGTTTCCACTCCTTGGCTCACAGCTATAGCTGCTTGTCGGCCCGAATCGACGACCTGTTCAGTTTCCTGCTGTATCTCGCCGATCATCATGCTCGTCCGCTCCGAGGACAGACTCGACTGTTCAGCCAGCTTGCGGATCTCAGATGCTACGACGGAGAAGCCTCGGCCTTGTTCACCGGCGCGTGCGGCTTCGATCGATGCATTCAATGCCAGCAGGTTGGTCTGATTCGCGATCGCTTTGATCTGTTGGATGATCTCGCCGATCTCAGACGATTTGGCTGCCAAACTGGAGATTGATTGTGCGGTGATGTCGATCGTTTGCGAGATGTTCCTCATCTGCTCCGTCACCTGATCGACTTTCTGCGATCCGGTAATCGATTGATCGATCGTTTGCTTGGATCGAATCAGCATATCCTCGCAGCTTTGATCCATCCGCTCGATATGTACGGATCCCTCGTTCATCGAGGAAGTTACCTCGTGCAGTCGGGCGGTTTGCTTCTCGGCACCTTCTGCTGTCTGCTGTGCCAGTTCTGCGACCTGTTGGATCGCCGAGGTGCTCTGCTGTGAACTTGCCGTCAGTTGTTCGGAGGAGCTGGCTACTTGCTGGCTGGCATCCGACAACATGATCACCAATCGGTGCAAGCTTCGTTTCATCTGGTTGATGCCGTCTGCGAGACGGGCCAGCTCGTCCTTCGATCGTATCGTGATGTCCTCTACGGCCAGATTGCCATCAGCGATTCTTCCCACTTGGTCCACCACGCGAATAATGCTGTTCGTAATATATCTGCTGTATAGCAGGCTGACCGCGATCCCAAGCAAGACGACGAGGACACCGCCTGCCAGGAGTGTGACGCGCAGTTGTTGATTGCTGTTGTTGCTCTGTGAGATCAATTGCTCAGCGTAAGCATCGTTGAGCTTGACGAGCTGGTGCAGTTGGTCTATTGCGCTCTGAAACAGCGGGCCGCCAATTTTCAGCCCTTCATACGCCATCGTATACTCGCCGTTTTCGATCAACTCCGTGTTGATTCTGACCCGTTCCTCAAATTTACCCCATAGCTCAACAAATTGCTCAAAAGCCTCGAGCATCTCATCATCCATCTCAAACTGGGAATACTGCTCCGACAGTACATGAATCTGCTCCAAATTTTTAGCTGCTGTTACGGTATAAGAGACATCCTCATTGAGAATGGCTTGCAGCATGGATACTCGAGTGTGTTGCGTGAACTCTTCCAATGATACGAGAACAGCAGTTGGACGCAGCCCGTTCTCATAGAGTTGACGACTGGTGCGTTGAACGGAATCCATGCCGAATAGAGCAACCACGATGAGCACAAGCATGAGCGCGATGATCGTAAAGAATGAAAGAAACGTCTTCTGGCGAATATTCATCTAAGTACCAACTCCTATTCTCGTAAATTCAGTCACTGACTGATAAAAATGAAGACCATCCCGAAGAATGGCCTATGGTTAGTGTAAACTGGTTGAGAGAGGACGTTCAATCATCTTGACATATCTGTGATGAAAGTTTCACAAGATCGAGATGGAAGCGGGGGGAGAGTTCAACCAGAATCAAGCAAGAAGTAACAGTATCGTTCAAATTCTTCTATTATAAGGGAGTTTTCCAGGGAGCTTGTGTATAATCATGAAATAACTAGTTGGATATCCTTTGGACAAACGTGACTATTGGACGATTCGTATGGAAAATGCAATGACAAAAGTCACGCTTAGAGTAAATAATTTAAGAAAAGTAGAGAACTATTTGGTGTTTGATCCAGGCTTGACGTCTAGGATCGCCCAAGTGATCACACCATACGGTGAGATGACAGCGATGTATGATGGGAACGAACATG
>Ga0310829_1001582_pt1 | contig 12244 bp, 11 predicted proteins | sample WT_ome_4_FD_202244 | JGI IMG/M metagenome (GOLD analysis project Ga0310829, IMG submission 202244) | Sorghum-adapted microbial communities enriched on wild type (WT) sorghum from Joint BioEnergy Institute, Emeryville, California, United... ... | reverse complement strand
GGATGCTTCTATATCGTGTCAAGGGGTGTCGGCACTGGATGCGCTGCAGCGAGGGTTCGGTAGAGCTGTCGGGTGACGTAACGCTTGAGTGAGCGCATGATTTCCTTGGTGGTGCGGCCTTCGGCACGGCGTCGAGCGACGTAGGCGCGTGTTGGTGCGTGGGTACGCATGCGGACGATGACCACGGTGGTCAATGCCCGGTTGAGGCGTCGATCTCCGCCGCGATTGAGCCTGTGCCTTAGTGTGTTTCCCGAGGATGCGGGGATTGGACAGGTGCCCGCCAGGGCGGCGAAAGCGGATTCTGAACGCACCCGTCCGGGGTGCGACCACGCCGTGAGAACCGACGCGGCGACCACGGAGCCGATACCGGGAAGCTCACACAGTTGCGGGGCAAGATCCTCGACGAGGACATCGAGACCTTTGCGGTTGTCGGCCAGCTCAGCATCGAGGGCAACGATGCGCTTGGCCAGCCGGATCGCCTCGTGGCGGCAGGTACTGAGGACGGCATCTTCTTTGCGCTCACGCCATTGGGCGATTACCTTGAATTGGCTGTGCGACAGCGCTTTACGCGTATCAAGCCCGAGGTTGACGGTCCGTAGCAATGCGGTCAAGGCGTTGATCACCCGGGTACGCTCAGCGACCATCTGTTCGCGAGCGACGACCAGAATTCGCAGGGCCGCACGTCGGCCGGTGGCCCGAGGCTGCCGCAGGCGTGCGGTATCGACGGCCAGCACCGACCGCGCGATACGGACCGCATCGAGCGCGTCGGTCTTACCGACACCGCGCCGCTGCGCCGCCGGGATCGCCGGCGGCTCTGCAACGGGTAAACCCGGGCGATCCAGTTCCAGGCACGGTCCCAACCCGACACAGTGTTCGGGAACACGGCCTCGTCGAGGTGCGCACCCGTAGCCGCTGTGACCAGCGCTAACGAATGGGTGGCCGCGTGGGTGTCGACTCCGATGACAAACTTGTACCGCTCTGCAACGATGGACATGGCGACGTGTGGTTCCTTCCCGTGGACGACGTCGTAGCGGCGTCGGCCCGGAAAGCAACTTCGAGGCAGGCCTGTAACGGGCCACGACTCGGGGCAACGAGTCGGGCAGGCTTCTAATCAAGCCACCGAAGCAGGACCGGGCCGGCGTCGCCGCCCGCGACCGGGTGGACAGATCCCGGGTAGAGCACCCGCACGGGGGCCAAGCGATTCACGAGTCACACCCAACCGGGACGGCAACACCGATCCTGTCAGCCAGCACCGGGCCAGCCATACAAATACTTACAGGCGATTCACGTGGACCATGAGGACCTCTCGGTAATCGGATGTGCGTGTTTGGTAACCACACCGATACCGGAGGTCCTCACCTACTTCCGCTCACCACGCCGTTCACAACCTGTCTGGGAGTTACATCTAGTTCGCGAGGCCGGTTTCGACTTATCTGTAAGGAGAGCGGCAGTTTGCTTAATATGGGCTGGTCAAGGTGCGTTATACATGTGGTGATCGAGATGCTTGATGGCTCGCCAGGTGCACCTGTGTAGGTCGCGGCTGGGCGCGGAGGGTTCTGGATTCCGTGGCGGGGCCGATCATGTCGGCGATGGCGGGCATGCTAGCGGCGCTTCTGAGTGTCGTGATGATTGCGCGACCGCGAGTGGAGATGCAGATCTCGAAGATGCTGCAGTCGGCACCGGAATCGCCTAATCGACCACTTCTAACTACTTTCGCCAAAGCGGACATCCTGGCGTTCTTGCTCGCAGTGTCGCCCCCAAGACGTCGCCGACGAGATGTCCTCGATCGCGTCCGCGCGCGGTTCCCGAAAAACTAGTACTACTGGTAGCGCACCGCTACTAGTAGTAGCGTGCTTGGTGTTGGTAGCTGGACGCAAGGGGGAGCACGGGCCATGTCGGCAGAAGATCCGCCGGCCGCGGCGATCGCCGGGGCGCCATTGACTGGTGCCGGTGAGGTGCTTGGCGTTACCCGCATCACTGGTCGGCTGGATTTCTCAACTCCTATGTGGTGCCGTCATGAACGCGGCAGCGTTAGCTGACTTGCGGTCTGCCGTCACGCCGAAGCGGGGGCGTCGCGCCCTGATCCTGGATGCGGTTGTGGCGATTGGGTCGCAGGGCGGCTATGACGCTGTTCAGATGAGGGAGGTCGCCGAGCGGGCTGACATCGCCATCGGAACGCTCTACCGCTACTTCCCATCCAAGGTGCATCTGTTGGTATCGGCGCTGGGGCGTGAGTTCGAACGCTTCGACACCGGCTACGACTGGGCGGCGAGCGGCGCTACGGCGCAGCAGCGGCTTCGTCGGTTGATCGACCGTGTCAACGAGGAATGGCAGCGTAATCCCGGGTTGACGGAAGCGATGACGCGAGCGTTCGTGTTCGCTGACGCCAGTGCGGCCGCGGAGGTTGATCATGCCGCCAACGTCTTCGAAGGCATGCTGGCGCGCGCCATGAGCGGCGGTGAGCCCACCGAGGAGCAGCATGCTATCGCGACAGTTGTCTGCGATGTTTGGTTGTCAAATCTGACCGCCTGGCTGAGCCGGCGGGTGTCGACGGCCGAGGTCTGTCGGCGACTCGACCACGCGATGCGCCTGCTGATCGGTGACGACGAGCATTCGAAAATCTGAATCGGAGGGCCGCGATAATGAAACTCGCAGTAGCGTAGCGCTACCAAGTGTAGTCTTTGTGGTGAGGACCTGACGTCGCGTCGAAGGGACGATCATGTTGAGCCAGTGGATCGAGGGGTGCGCCGTGCAGCGTGTCGCGGTCAAGGATGGCCTCGCCCTTGACCTCGACGAGTACAACGAGCTGGTCATTTGGGGGCCGCTGCGCTTGACTGTGCCCCCGGTGGGTGACTGCCCGCTCGAGGAGGTCGTCATCGATCCGAACGATGTGCCGGTGGCGCTGCGTCCGCTGTTGGATTTTTCGGGATCGACGTGCACTACGGCGCTCTACGACGACGATGGCCACCTGCATCTGGAGTTTTCCAGTGGCCACTGGATCGATGTCGCGGGCGATGCGAACCTGACGGCGTGGGAGTTGTACGGCAAATACCACGGCTATATGGCCTGCCTACCCCGCGGCAGGGTGCGCGTCGTGCGCCACGACATACCCGACGAGCACGACAGCGCCCCAGCGGTGGCGCGATAGCGCCACACTGCACAGCAGGACTATTAGGTAGGAGCCAGCCCGCCCATGGCCGCAGTTGATCCAAACGGACCGCCAGCACGCGGGGCAGACGACACTTCCGACGACGACATCGACCCCCGCAAACTTCGTTCACGCGCCCGGCTGCTGGACGCCGCCACGTCGCTGCTGACCAGCGGCGGGGTGGAGGCGGTCACCGTGGACGCGGTGACGCGGTTATCGAAAGTGGCGCGCACCACGCTGTATCGGCACTTCGAGAGCACCACCCATCTGCTGGCGGAGGCGTTCGAGCGGCTGCTGCCCCAGGTCACCTCGCCGCCGGCCACGGGCGATCTACGTGACCAGCTGATCGAGCTGGTGCACCGGCAGGCCGCCCTGATCGATGAGGCGCCGCTGCATCTGACCGCGTTGGCCTGGTTGGCGCTGGGGCCCGATCCCAACAGCGACGCGCGCCAGCCCCTGGCCGGTCTGAGCGCTCGCGTCATCGAGCAGTACCGGCAACCCTTCGACGAGCTGTTGGCCGGCGCGGCGGCACGTGATGAACTCGACGACTTCGACACCACGCTGGCCATCATCCAACTCCTCGGACCCATCGTCTTCGCCAAACTCACCGGCATGAAAACACTGACACCCGCGGATCGTGTCCGCATCGTCGACGATTTCCTGGTGGCCCACCGACCACCGACGCCAGAAACCGCCTGACGATGCCGGCGCTGCCACCACTACAGGGGCATCGCGTCGGCAACCTCGGGTGCATGCCATTCCCCACAAAGGGGTACTCATAGTAGCGTTGCGATACCGATAGTCTCTTTTCCATAGTCTCTCTTCCGGGCAGAGGCACTTCCCCTTCGGGAGTAGATGCGATGACAGACAGCCGACCAGGTTCGACGGCCACGGCGAACGCGCGCCACACGGCACGAACCGGGCAGTCCCGGCCGCCGGCCGCCGGGAGGGAATACAGCGGGCGGCTGGCCGCCCTGGGCGGATTCACCGTGCGGCATAAAGTGCTGGTGATCGGGACATGGCTCGCGGTCGCGGTCGTGTTGGCCCTGCTGTTTCCGCAGCTGGAGACGGTGGTGCGGCAGCAATCGGTGGATCTGATCCCCCGCGACGTGCCGTCGTTTCAGACGCTGGACCGGATGAGCGCCGCGTTCGGCGAGCAGGGATCCAAGACCACAGTCTTCGTCGCGATGGAAGACCCCGCCGGGTTGACTCCGGCCGCGCGTGACCGCTACGAGGCGATGGTGTCGCGGCTGCGCGCCGACACCGACCATGTGCTGCTGGTCCAAGACCTGCTGGCCGACCCGGTCACCGCCACCCAAGCGGTCAGCCAGGACGGCAAGGCCTGGTATCTGCCGGTCGGCGTGGCCGGCACCTTAGGCGACCCCACCGCGGCCGAGTCCGTGCAAGCGGTGCGCGCCCTCGCCGCCGAGGCCTTCGCCGATTCGAGCACCACGGTGCGGGTGACCGGTCCACCGGCCACTTTCAGCGACCAAATCGGTTTGGCCGAACACGATCTGGTGCTCATCTCGATCGCCACGGCGGGGCTGATCGCGCTGATTCTGCTGATCGTGTACCGGTCGGTGTTCACCGCCCTGCTCCCACTGCTGGTCATCGGTGTGAGCCTGGCCGTCGGGCGCGGTGTGCTCTCCGCGCTCGGGGAGATGGGCATGCCGGTGTCTCAGTTCACCGTGGCGTTCATGACCGCGATCCTGCTCGGCGCGGGCACCGACTACACCGTGTTTCTGATCAGCCGCTACCACGAGCAGCGCCGCGCCCAGGTAGCGCCCGAGCAGGCCGCGATCTACGCGACCGCCAGCATCGGACGGGTCATCTTAGCCTCGGCGGCCACCGTGGCGTTCGCGTTCCTGGCGATGGTGTTCGCGCGGCTCAGCGTGTTCGCCGCTTTAGGCCCCGCGTGCGCGATCGCTGTCCTGTTCGGATTCCTGGCCACCGTCACGCTGCTGCCGCCGGTGCTGGCACTGGCCGCCAAACGCGGCATCGGCGACCCCAAACCCGACCGCACCCGCCGCTACTGGAACAGCGTGGCCGTCGCCGTGGTCCGCCGGCCAGTCACACTGTTGACCATCAGCCTGGCCGTCCTGCTGGCCCTGTCGGCGGTCGCGGTGACCATCAACATCAGCTACGACGACCGCAAAGGCCAACCCGCCGACACCGCCAGCAACCAGGGCTACCAGCTGCTGGACCGCCACTTCCGCAAAGACGTCGTCTTCACCGAATTCCTGGTGGTCGAAAACCCCACCGACATGCGCACCGGCAAAGGGCTGGCCGATCTCGACGAGATGGCCTCACGCGTGGCCCAGATCCCCGGCGTCACCAAGGTCTCAGGGGTCACCCGCCCCACCGGCGAGCGACTCGACCAAGCCAAATTAGCCTGGCAGAACCAACAAATCGGGGACAAGATGGCCGACGCCGTCGCCGACGGCAACGCCCGCAAAGCCGACCTGGCCAAACTCACCAACGGCGCCGACCAACTGGCCGCCGGGTTGGCCCAACTCGACACCACCCTGCGCACCGCCCTGGCCCCGCTGAGCGGAATCTTGAGCCAAGCCCAATCCGCCGGCACACAAATGCAGCAGTTCCGGCCCCTGCTGCAGCAACTTTCGGCCACCGCACCCGCGGTCGACCAGGCCATCCAAGCCGGGCCGGGCCTGCGGCCATGGGCCGACCAAGCCGCCCACGCCATCGCCATCCTCGATCCGCTCGTCGGTGCCCTCAACACCGCTCCGTGGTGTGCCACCACACCCCAATGCGCCCAGATCCGAGACCAGGTCCAGGTCTTGGTGACCCTGCGCAACAGTGGCTTCTTCAACCAAGTCGCCGACCTCGGCGACCGCTACAATCCCGCCACCGGCGCCACCGTCGCCGGCACCCTCGCCGACATCCGAAACGCCGTCACCGCCATGGACAAAGCATTCGGAGCCCTCGGTGACCCCGCGGATCTGGCCGGCAACATCGGCCGACTCCAAGACGGCATCAGCCAACTGGCCTCCGGTGCCCAAGCCCTGGCCACCGGCGTGCACACCCTCGTCGACAGCAACCTCGAAATGCTCTCAGGCATGAGTCAGATCGCCACCCAACTACAAAACTCCGCCCGCGCCAGCGCCGACTCCGATTCCTCAAGCGGCTTCTACCTACCTCCCAACACCTTCGAGAACCGCCAATTCGCCGACGTCGCCAAGCAATTCCTGTCCCCCGACGGCAAGACCGCCCGCTTCGCCATCGAATCCAGCCACGACCCCTACAGCGTCGACGCGATGAACCTCGCCCACACGATCACCGACGTCGCCAACGCCGCCCGCCCCAACACCGCCCTAGCCCACGCCACCGTGTCAGTGGCCGGATTCCCTGCCGTCAACTCCGACATCGCACGCCTACTCTGGGCCGACTTCGCCCAACTCGCCATCGCCACCATCGTGATCGTCGGCCTCATCCTCGTGCTGCTGCTGCGTGCCCTGCTGGCCCCGATCTACTTGCTGGGCACCGTCGTGCTCAACTACCTCGCCTCCCTGGGCATCGGCGTCCTAGTCTTCCAATACCTGCTTGGCCACGAAATCGCCTGGCCGGTGCCGCTTCTGGCGTTCATCATCCTCGTCGCGGTCGGCGCCGACTACAACATGCTGCTCGTCTCGCGGCTACGGGAGGAATCCGGCACCAACATCCGCGTCGGCGTGCTGCGCACCGTGGCCAACACCGGCTCGGTCATCACCTCCGCCGGAGTCATCTTCGCCGCCAGCATGTTCGGCCTCATGTTCGGCTCGATCGCCATCATGATCCAAGCCGGTTTCATCGTCGGATGCGGCCTACTGCTGGACACCTTCCTCGTCCGCACCCTCACCGTCCCCGCCATCGCCACCCTGCTGCGCGAAGCCAGCTGGTGGCCCCAACCCAACCGTGCGCGGTAACCCCCGCCGAGCCCAAGAGGTGCTCGGCGGGCACTGACCCCACCAGAGGTCCACGGCCCGGCCCAAGGAACTCCTCTTTCTGATTTCACGATTCAGCAGTCAGGTCACCGTTGATGCTCCTAAGGCCATCTACCGTCGCGATTGGAGATTCGGGGTCAAATCGCAGGATGGCCTCGGCGGGGTTGGTGCCCAGTGCTCGGGCGGTCTCGGTCCAGCCGTGGCCGTTGGCGCGGGCGTCGTGGACCAGTTGGGGCAGGCAACGTTCGGCTTGGGTAAGTCCCCTGGAGTGGTGGGGTTTGGGACCTGAGCCCTACGGCCGGGGTGTGTCGTTCCCGGTGCTGGGGTGGGCCATCGCGTAGTGATCAGTGAGTCACCGACAAAAGTTACTCACGAAAGGACCATCTACGCGATGACCCAGGACCATTCTGCCTTGCTTGCTCAGCTCGATGCGCTCAAGTCTGCTGATTCGGGGGGCGGTGTTCGCCGAGTTGATCCGCGCCGGGTTGCAGGCGCTGATCGAGGCTGAGGCCACCGCGGCGATCGGAGCGGGCCGCTACGAGCGCACCGATGGGCGCACCGTGCACCGCAATGGGCACCGACCCAAGACGGTGTCGACCACCAGCGGCGATATCGAGGTGCAGATCCCCAAGCTGCGGGCCGGCTCGTTCTTCCCGTCGCTGCTGGAGCGCCGTCGCCGCATCGATAAGGCGCTGCACGCGGTGATCATGGAAGCCTATGTGCACGGTGTGTCGACCCGCAGTGTCGATGACCTGGTCACCGCCATGGGCGTGGGCTCCGGGGTGTCCAAGTCGGAGGTCTCGCGGATCTGTGCGGGCCTCGATGAGGAGATCGAGGCGTTTCGCATCCGCAGCTTGGCCCATACGCAGTTCCCGTACGTGTTTTGCGATGCGACGTTCTGCAAGGTCCGCGTCGGGGCGCACGTGGTCTCTCAGGCCCTGGTGGTGGCCACCGGGGTATCCATCGACGGCACCCGCGAAGTCTTGGGCACCGCCGTCGGCGACAGCGAGTCCTTCGAGTTCTGGCGCGAGTTTTTGGCGTCGCTGAAAGCGCGTGGGCTCTCAGGGGTGCATCTGGTCGTCTCCGATGCGCACGCTGGTTTGAAAGCCGCTGTGGCACAACAGTTCACGAACTCGTCGTGGCAGCGCTGCCGGGTGCATTTCATGCGTAATCTGCACACCGCGGTCGCGGCCAAGCACGCCCCGGCGGTGACCGCGGCGGTCAAGACGATCTTCGCCCACACCGACCCCGACGAGGTCGCCGCGCAGTGGGACCGCGTCGCCGACACGCTGGCCGGCTCGTTTCCGAAGGTCGCCGCCATGATGGGCGAAGCCAAGACCGATGTGCTGGCGTTCACCGCGTTCCCGCGGGCCCATTGGCAGAAAATCTGGTCGAATAATCCGATAGAGCTTATCCGGCCCTCAGGGTCGGATCAACCCCTGATTGCCGATTTGGGTCAGCGGTCGAGCCGCTGCAGGTGGTCGGTCAACGCGTCAGCGACGCGATGGTGACGGGCCGCTTCATCGGGCCATCCTCGGTCGCGGGCATCGACCTCGAGTGCCTCGACGTCGGTGCGTTGCGCCTCGAGCGCGTCGCGGAACTCCGGTCCGGTGACGAAGTTGTCGCAGGTCTCGCAGATGTTGGCATAGGGACAAGCACCCGCGCTCTCGTGACGGGAACAGTAGCCGTGGGCAACACGCGTTTTGAGCATCTCGCTGCCAAGCCAAATCACGGCATCGGGGACGATCGGTTTGCCGACCGGGGTGAGAGTGAACCGCCGCCGCATCTTGCCCATCGCCTGGTCGTAGGCATCACGCAACGTCGGTGAAGCCAAAGTGGCGTAACGCAAAGTCATTTGCGGGGTGACGTGCCCGAGCAACGCCATCAACGCCTGCAGGCTCATCCCGGCGTTCGCGAGTTCGGTAGCCCACGTATGCCGCAGCTGATGCGGGGTCACCACCAACGGCGCACCCCCGGCCCCACGCAGTCCGCAAGTCTCGACGGCAGCGATCAGTCCGTTGCGCAGCCGGGTCTGGCTGAGACGGCGACCGTGCGCGACGAACAGGAAATCGGTCAACGCTCCGGTGCGGGGGTGCGGCAGCGGCCGGCAGATACCACGCCCGGTGGTCCACTCGTCCAACGCGGCGATGGTGGCGACCGAGAGCGGGACCATGCGTTCGGTGGCGAGCTTGCCCAACGGAACCTTCAACCAGGTGCCAGCGGGACCGTAGTCGATGACGCTGCCAAGTTCGAGGTCGAGTAGCTCCCCGACCCGCAGACCAGCTCCGCGGAGCACGGTCAGCCCGATACGAGCGAACGAATCATCCAGCCCAGAGACCGCATTCATCACTGCAACATCGATGTCGGGCGGCAGGGCCCGCGGAAGCGGTTGATCGAGTTTGGGGACGTCGACGGCGAAAACCAGACGGCGCGGTGGGGCCTGCTCCCAACCCCATTCGGTGATGTCGTCGAGCAGGTTGCGCACGCTCAGCACCGTCGATTGGATCACGGCCTTCGAGATGATGCGTCCGGCGCCGGAAGCGGCGCGTTGCCCACGCCAGGTGCGGGTGCGGTTCCAGACGAGGAAACCCTCGATGTGATTGCGGTCGAGATCCTCGAGGGACGTGACCTCGGGATGAGCGGTGGTGAGGTAGTCCGCGAACGGCAGCAAGTCGTTGATCAAGGATTCGACGGATTTCGGACGCAGCACCGATGCCCGGACGGTGACGTAACGCAGCAATGTTGCGCGACTCGCGTCGGCCATCGGAACCTCGGCGAAGCGTTGAGCGTAACTGCGGGCCCACCGCCGGCGCCGTGGTGGTGTGTCGACGATGCGGGCCTGAAACAGCATCTGTCGCAGCCCCGCAATCCGGTTGCGGTAGGCGCGACGAGACGTTGCCGGAATCGACTGTGTTGCAGCCAATGCAGCGTCGAATTCGTCGACGGTATCGGCGCTCACGCCGCTGACGAGTCCGCCGTGCCAGGCGAGCAGCACCGCCAGACATTCACCCAGGACCGTCTCGATCCATTGCGGTGTCCAGCCCAAGGCCAGCCCGGCGGCCCGGACTGCGGCGAACCCGTCCGGGTCGCGGTCCTCGACGGCTCGGCCGAGACCGGTGAGGTTCTTGACGGCCGCAAGTTCGAGGTCCAGCCGCAGCTCGCCGCGTCCGATGAGGTGACACAGCAGCGGCCACGCCCCGGTGCGGCGCAGTTCGATGAGCCGTTCGGCTGCCGGTCGGGTCATCCAGTCCCGCAGGTCCGGATGCGAGGTGAGGAAGGTGGTCGCGATGAGGGTGCGAGCGCGCACCGACCTACCGCTGAGACCCAGGGCGGCAACGTACTCGAGGTAATCGGCCAGCACCGTATCCGGGTCGGCCAGCGGATCGACCATTGCGAGCGCGGGGGTGGTCATCGTCGTGTCCCGGCGAGGCTGGCGCGGGCCGCGCCGTATTCGGCGGCGAGCTGCGCGACCGACAGATGCACGTATCCGGCGGTGGTCTCGGGAGACACGTGCCCCATCAACTCCCGTAACGCCATCAGATCGATTCCCGCAGAGGCCAGTTCGGTGCCGTAGGTGTGGCGCAGTCGGTGCGGACGCACCCGCGTCGCACCGGACAGGACTCGGTGCCGCCGGAACAGCGACCGCAGTCCGGCCTCGGTGACCGGCGACCCGTGGGTGGGGCCACGCAGCACCACGAAACACTCTTGCGTCGCCAACCCCGGTGGCCGTTCGAGGCGCAGATAGGCCGATAGTTCGGTGAAGAACACCGCATCGACCGGCACCACCCGTTCCTTCGAGCCTTTGCCGAGCACCCGCAACCGACGTCGACCGAAATCGACGTCTGCCAGCCGCAGTGATCGCACCTCGGCGCTGCGCAGACCCCCGAACAGCATCGCCCACACCATCGCCCGATCCCGATGAGTGCGCAACGACGCCACGAACCGCTCTACCGCGTCGGCGTCGAGGGACTCGGGCAGCAGTCGCGGTTGACGCACCAGCCGGCCCCCGGCTCGGGGTCGGCCCGGGCCCAGATGCCCGAGCAGTCCGCGCGCTTGTGGTCGCAGGCCCTGCCCGCGCCGCGGTGAGGGCACCGGATTGTCGGCGCGCATCCTGGTCATCACCAGGTACTCGAACAACGCCCGCACCGCCGCGACCCGCCGGTTAATCGTCGACGCCGCCGCGCCCCGATCACCTCATGTCGCCATACCTGGGCGGGGTTCGCGGCGCACGTCCTGCCAGTCGATCCACTCGAACACCGTCACCGGCGTCACCGCCGCCACCGCGAGGTCGCGATCGAGAAGGAACCGAGCCAAATTGAGCACATCGAACGCATACGCCCGCACCGTTGCCGCACTGAATCCGCGTCCGGCCAAGTGTGTCAGGAATGCGTTCGCCGCTGCGCTTCCCTCCCACTGGCCGTCGATCGCATAGCCCTCGCTGCTGGTACGCACCCGAACAGTCATGGTCTGCCCCTCTCGATCGAGCTGACACCGCCAGCATGCGCCGAGCAACGCCGTCGGCCCCGGACCTCACGCCGCACCCATGATCGTGTCGTGAGAGGGCCGGTTAACCGATCGTCTAAATAAAGAGATCAAGCGTCGTGCCGATGTCGTGGAGATCTTCCCCAACCCAGCGGCGTTTTCTGCGGCTGGCCACCGCGGTAGTCATCGAAGCCCACGACGAATGGCCGGTCACCCGCCGCTACCTCTCCGATGTGTCCATGGACGAACTACGGATCGTCATCGAGAAGAAACACGCCGCTGCAGCGCTTGCCAAACAACACCAAATCGCATAACGTTCAACATGACTCGTTGATCGCAATGCGTGAATCCACGCCAGATCCGAAGTCCACCACTCAGTGGGACGCTATCTTCGGCTTGCCGGATGAGGCTGGCGACCAACGCGAGGCTGCGCAGATCATTTCCTAGCCAGATGCCGCGGCGATCGGCGAGGGCGGCCACGGCGTCGCCGAACCGATCGCTGAGTGTGACTCGGTTTCGATACGAATCAACTTGACCAAAGCCGAGGTATCCCGGGAAATCAGTCGCTAGTACCTCTCCTCCGCGCGCATACGCTCCAACAGCGCACCGGCATTTCGACCGCCATGCATCGGAATCGTTGGCCGGGGCGCGGGCCCGCGCACCGTCGCCGGTT
>Ga0310829_1001569_pt1 | contig 12301 bp, 10 predicted proteins | sample WT_ome_4_FD_202244 | JGI IMG/M metagenome (GOLD analysis project Ga0310829, IMG submission 202244) | Sorghum-adapted microbial communities enriched on wild type (WT) sorghum from Joint BioEnergy Institute, Emeryville, California, United... ... | reverse complement strand
TAAAGTAAATAAAACGTAAACGGGCGCCGGTTATTGCAAAATAACGAATGCATGAGTACTTTCAACGGTGGAAGATAATTGGCGTCTGTCGTCACTAAAATGCGGAACATGCACCATCACTTCCTTTACGTCAGCGTTTCCCCTTTCTTTACAATTATATATGGATATAGACGAATGTTGCGCGCTTTTGGTCTCAGACTGCGATGTTTTCCTGCCGACTATCGTAATCAGCTGCTTGGTCTTTGCTTAAAAAGTGGGAAACGGCGGCGGCAATCGCTACATTGTTAATGCAACAAAACGGATGTTTGCTTCACTCTTTAGCTGACTTTAGCTCTCGAGTATTTTTTGCGAGTAATGTTTAGACTATTTACAATTATCTATCAAAATTTTATAATAAATATAGCGAGCCGTCTCCTGTCAGCTTGGCCGGTTGTGCAGACCAGACGGACGCACCATCTGCTCATTTGTCCTGCTGCTTGGTAGACAACATTGATTTTCATATACTCGTCACCGAAAAAGAACTGTGCGGCCTGACGGCATCTCCGTGCCGGAATGCCCCCCTCAGTCCGCTTGAGCCGGTTCCTGTTTCGCACATTTGGCAGGGAACCGGCTTTTTGCATGTGAAAGGGAAAGGAGGAAAAAAACCCGATGGGAGGAGCACTCGATGGTGTGCGTGTGCTCGACTTGTCCCGCGTGTTGGCAGGTCCGTATGCGACGATGATTTTAGGCGATTTAGGTGCCGATGTCATCAAAGTCGAGGCACCGGGTGGATCGGATGATACCCGGTTTTGGGGACCGCCGTTTAAAAACGGCATGAGCGCCTACTATACGGCCGTCAATCGCAACAAGCGGAGCATAACCGCCGATTTAAAAACGGAGGAAGGGCGAAAAACGGTCTGCCGCTTGGCGGAAACGGCTGATGTTGTCATTCACAACTTCAAAACCGGGACGATGGAAAAATGGGGACTTGGCTATGAAGAGCTGTCCCGTTTGAATCCTCGCCTCATCTATTGTTCGATCACCGGGTTCGGCGAAACCGGACCGCTCGCTCCACTTGCCGGCTACGACTACATCATTCAAGCGATGAGCGGCTGGATGAGCATTAATGGCACCCCTGACACCGGCCCGCTCAAAGTCGGCGTGGCCGTTACAGATGTATTTACTGGCTTGTACGCGGCCATCGCTATTGAAGCGGCATTGCTCGCCCGTGAAAAAACGGGGTGCGGACAAAAAATCGATCTATCGCTCTTTGACTGCGCTATCGGCGCACTAGTCAATGTTGCCGCTAATTACTTATTATCCGGCAACATTCCAAAACCGCTCGGCAATGAACACCCGAACATCGTTCCGTATTCAACATACGAAGCGAGCGACGGGCCGATCGTCATCGCCGTCGGTAATGACCGACAGTTTCAAGCGCTTTGTTCGTTGTTATCTGATCGTTCGATCGGAACTGATCCTCGCTTTCAGACAAATCCGGGCCGCGTTGCCCATCGCGATGAACTCAACCGGCGGCTGAACGAAGAGATCAAACAACGGACGAGAGCGGAATGGCAACGCCTTCTTGCTGAAAAAGGCATTCCGTGCGGCCCGGTACAGACGCTAGATGAACTGTTTCGCCACCCACAAACGGCAGCGCGTGAAATGATGGTCATCATGCATCATCCGACCGTCGGCTCTCTCCCGCTTGTCGCCAGCCCGCTCAAGCTATCTGAAACGCCGGTATCCTATCGGCTTCCACCGCCGCTCGCTGGCGAGCATAACAACGAATCCGATATCGGATGGCGAAACGAACAAACGCTCCAAAGCGACCGAAACGAATCGTCCTGACCAACGCAAGAGACATGGCTTCCCGCAACGGCTCGGCGCCCGCAAGCGCCAAGCAAACGCGGACATATACAATAGATGCATAGGAGGAGTAAAACGATGATGAACTTCGACTTTACACCAGAACAAGAGATGTTGCGGCAAACGGTTCGCAAGTTTGTCGACAAAGAAATTATGCCGTATATCAAAGAATGGGATGAGCGCGGCGAATTTGACCGCAACATTTTCAAACGGCTCGCCGAGCTCAATTTAATGGGTGTCTGCATTCCAGAACAATATGGCGGCATGGGCATGGACTACAACTCGCTCGCCATCGTCTGCGAAGAGCTCGAGCGCGGTGACACCGCCTTCCGCACCGCTGTCTCGGTTCACACCGGTCTGAACAGCTTGACGCTATTGCAATGGGGGACGGAAGAACAAAAACAAAAATATCTCATCCCGCAAGCCCGCGGGGAAAAAATCGGCGCCTTTGGCCTAACCGAACCAAACGCCGGCTCAGACGTTGCTTCGATTCAAACGACCGCTGTCCGTGATGGCGATGACTATATTTTAAACGGGCAAAAAACGTGGATTTCCCTTGCTGACATCGCCGACCATTTCCTTGTATTCGCCTACACGGATAAATCGAAAAAACATCGCGGCATTTCCGCCTTCATCGTCGAACGGACAATGCCCGGGTTTTCGTCGCGCCCGATTAAAGGGAAGCTCGGCATCCGCTCCGGCAACACGGGCGAGCTGTTTTTTGACAACGTCCGCGTCCCAAAAGAAAACTTGCTCGGTGAGGAAGGAGAAGGGTTCAAGATCGCCATGTCAGCACTCGACAATGGCCGCTTCACCGTCGCTGCCGGCGCCGTCGGCCTCATTATGGCGTGTTTAGAGGCGAGCGTCAAATATTGCCATGAACGAAAAACGTTTGGTAAAGAAATCGGTCGCCACCAGCTTGTTCAGCAAATGATCGCCCGCATGGAAGCCGGCTTGCAAATCAGCCGCCTGCTTGTCTACAAAGTCGGATTTCTGAAAAATGAAGGTCGACGCTGCACGCGGGAAACGTCGCTCGCCAAATGGATCGCTTGTGACTATGCCAACCAAGCAGCCGATGATGCGGTTCAAGTCCATGGCGCTTATGGCTACTCGAACGAATATCCAGTCGAGCGTTACTTACGCAACTCGAAAGCACCGGTCATTTACGAAGGTACACGGGAAATTCATACGATTATGCAGGCTGAGTACGTGCTTGGCTACCGTAAGGACAAACCGTTGCGCAAAACATTGCCGGCATGGCGGCCAGACGAGAACTAAAACAACAGCGAAACGGCAGTTGTCCAAATCGCCGCTCTGTGCAAAAACGCGGCTGTCCTCATCCGCCGATGAGGAACAGCCGCTTATTGTTCTTTCTCGTCCATTTTACAATATTGCTTGTACAAATCTTTCAGCGCCGCACAGAGAGCGGAATGCGCTTTGCCTAAATACCCCGCGTCAAGCTCAGCTAACAGCCCGTCAATGCCATCACGCAGCGAATGACCGCGAAGCAGACGAGCAACATAGTCACGGCCGTGTTCAGTCGCGAGCGTGCACGACGCTTCCACGATCACCCCGTACTTTTTATCAATTTCCGCGGTAATCGTCAACGTATCGTAAAGGCTTTTCGCCGCCATTCCAGCCGGCAGTCGTGCATGACCAGCGATAAACTGCGTTTTCATCCGCTTTCCCTCTTTCCTTCGCGCCTAATGTTTACTACATCATCTACTACTTTATTTCGTTGCCCGCTACTGTTTTCCCTGCCTTTGTGTGCCGACTGACAGAAGACCGTTTATTTTCCTTGTTGCTTATCGACAATGTGAAACTGCTTTAACATATGGTCAAACCGGGCGCCATGACCTTCGCTTGCTTCAAGAAAATACCGTTGTTCGATAATGAACGCGCCGCCTTTGCCGTTCGGAACGACATAATATCTAACGACTTCGTCATTCCACTGATACCCAGCTTCTCCCTGAATCACATAGCCAGCCACTGGTTCGTTTACCTTGCCATTTTGAATAATGATCGGATATTTTCCCTTCACTTCCTGTTCTAGCTCAGCGGCAACTGTTTCTGGGGATTGGTCTGTCACTTGACGAATTTCCATATATACCGGTGGAATGTTGGCGTTCCCTTGATGAAGCGGCACAATCCGATCATATCCATCCCCTTTTTCCAGCCGGTACATGCTTTCATCAATGTAAATGACATAACCGGCTTTCCCTTCTTTTAATGTCACTTCTTTTTGTTCTTTTTGTCCTTCAATTTCTTCTGTGACCACTTTTTTCGGGACAAACCATTGCTTCACTTGGTCGATCGCTGCTTGGCCAGGAGGAGTGAATAAAAACGCCAGCATGACTGCTGCGGCCGCCGAAGCCATCGTCCATATCCACTTGCCTCCTCGGCGACGTTTCCGTTGCTGCTTTACCATCCGAGAGCGAATATGCATCCAGACCTCTTCTTTCTGCTCAGCTGCCTTATCAGTTCCGTACAACAACGCCTCTTGAATCATTTCATCCCATTTCCGTTCATCCATTTGTCGCACCCCTTTCTCCCTCCATTTCCATCCATTTCATTAGTTGGTTTCGTGCTTTAAACAGACGTGATTTTACTGTATTGACGTTTAAATCGAGAATATCAGCAATTTCCTCAGTGGTAAATCCTTGCAAATATTTCAACACGACAGGAATGCGCTGCTTTTCCTTCAATCGCCCGATCGCCTTATATAACTCTTCATACTGTGCAAACGTGTAACGGTCTTCATACGTCAGCAGATCGGCAGCCCCCATCTCCTCGCTCAAGATCGTCACGGCTCGCTGCTTTTTCATTAACCGCCGGCATTCATTGATTAAAATGCGATAAAACCATGGTCGAAACGGCTTCGCAGGGTCAAAGCGCCCGATATGGTCATACACGCGGATAAACGTTTCTTGTACAGCATCCGCCGCGTTCGCACTGCTGCCAGTCACCGCTGCCGCTACGCGCAGAGCATATTCTCCATAAAGCTCATACAATTCAGCGAACGCCGCTTCATCGCCGTGCTGGATTCGCTCAATTAGCTCCCTTTCCATCTCTCCACCTCCTGAAAGGAGTTTTCACTTTATATACCCGCGATAACAGCAAATCGTTTTTATTTTTAATAAAAAAATCGCTTGCTACGTAAACCGAGCAAGCGGCAATTATTTTCCTATTCCCATTTCACGTGACCACACTGATAAGGAATGGGTGTCCCCCCATTTCATCCATGCCCCGCTATTTGGATCAATGGAGGACAGACGGAGCCAACCATTCTCGACTTTGCGCCGAAATTCGCTGTTTTCATTGAGCAATCGCTCGATATAATAGGACGGCGCTTCAATAATGACGAGCAGCCGGAGCGGGAAATGGAACAGCTCGCGGTCGGAGGACACGACTGACTGCCACGGCAAGCCGGCCAGCAGATCGCTTCCATTCCCTTGCATGACACCGATGCCGCCTGTGACCGTCTGGGTCGTTTTATCGCCACTTCCATAATAGTGTGGAGCGACTGTTGACGCATAGTATTGCAAATTAATCCACTGCCCGACAGTCGCCGGTCCGGCAATAATGCGGGCTAACGCTTCACCGGTCGGGTCGTCGCGCCAATCGTAGCTATGCAAAAACACTCTTCCATCCAAATGAACACCCTTCGTTAATGCCCGACGTCCGATGAAAAAAGCAGTATTTCCTGCCAATCCCCATTCCGGACGGATTTCGCTCCAGTCAACCGCGCGGCGCTGTGCTTCTGCTACCGGATCGCGCGGCTTGCCGCCAACATGCGGCAACTTCATCATCCGTTCAGCATTTGCCTGGCGGCTCACATCGTGAAGTGCTTGCTTGAGCCGATCAAACGACTGTTGGGCTGCTTCCGATAACGGCGGCACCTCCAACCAGCGCAATTCATCAACCGTCGTGATATGTTCAGCAGCGACAAACACGGTCTCATCCGGAATGACGATTCCCTCTTTTGCTAGCTCAGCTCGCACACTAGGTAAATTCGCCAGTGCGGCAAACACTCGAGCATTAAACGCTCCTGCAACACCGCCGCACGCCCCGCAGTCAAGCGCCGAGGCGTACGGATTGTTTGTCGTTTCGCTTCCATGACCGCAAACGACAACAAGCGGGGCAAACGAGGACGTTAGACCGATGGTGACAAGCAGCTGCTTCACATATTCGACTTGCTCTTCATTTGTCAAACCGATCGGCAGGCCGGTCGTTTCATCCCCTTCATGGTAGTGAAGCGACAACGTCGTCTTTGGTTTTTGTTCCACCGACTTTTTAGTATAGCGAATGACCTGCCCAGCCCAAGCCGGAGCCGCACTCCGGGCGAGCGTATGTAAGCCAAGCCATGGCCCGCTCATTTCCGGAAGCAATAATCCAGCCAACACATGCTGCTTCATTTTTTTAAACGTCTTGCTGACAAAGCGAAACATATCACGCCGGAAGCGATATGGCTCCACTTCTTCAGGGGGCGCCACTTCGCGAATTTCATGCCGGGGATCGACAATTGCCGGACATGACGGATGGACGTCTTCGCTGTCAAGCACGCGTGTTTGAATCGGCAAGCCGAAAAATCCCGCACATCCGTATGTTTCAAACGGCCCAGCTGCTTCCAAATGACGGCGAAACGGCTCGGAACGAACGTCAATACAAAACAATAACTGAGCCGCGACCTGCTCCGGTTCGCTCATCCGATGACGTGTGGACACCGCCTCTTTTAGCTTTGCTTCATCTGTATCTTCCCACGCCTCAAGCCAAAGGTGATGGCGGTCAATCCGCCAAAAGCGATCCGCAAAAGCCAGGCGGGCTTGTTGTTCGTTCGTCCGCAAGCGCCGCCAGTCTTCCGGCGTCATTCCGGTCCAATAAAACCAAGCTGCCAACAGTGGAAGAACATCGCGGCGCTCTCCATTTTCTTCCCCGTGTAACGGCAAATGCGGGGCCGTAAGTACCCACTCGAGCGAGAGCCGGACAGCTAAATAATCGATCAATCCGCCCACCTCATCGCCTGCTCGATGCGATCTCCATACTGCCATACCGGCCCATCCGGGCAATGCCAACAAATGAGCTTCCAAATACGCAACCACGTCTTCGTCCCGTATCCCTAGCTTTTCGAGCGCGTAGTTCAGTGCTTCATGTTTATCATGCGGCCAACCGGAAAAACGTTTCCGCTCATCTTTTGAAAGCGACGGGTCCGTGACTACAAGCTGGCGCCATGCCTGATAAAAACCTTGTTCACGTTGAGGAAGCGTCCATGTTCCTCCACTTTCATCGTAAAATAACTTGCACCACTTGATCATTTGTTGATCGAGCCGTTTAGCAATTTGATCCAACCGCTTGCTAATCGGCTGGACAGCCATCGGACGCAGTTGCGTTCCTTCCGCTAACTGAGCCATCTCTGGGAGACTGAACGCTTCTTCCGGCACGGTGTCGTTCCAAAGGAGGGAGCGGCAAAGCCGTTCCGCTTCGTGACGTGGCACCGGGAGTGACTGTTTGTCAAGCCAGCTCTGCAGCCGCCGCTCAATGAACACAGGATCAATCTCCCCTTTTTCCAATGCTGTATAGAACACGGTCATCGGCGGATACAAGTCAATCCCATAAACTTGTTGCCATCGGTCGGCTGCATCGGCAAACAGCTCCCCTTCTAATCCCATCCATGGATGGCGGGCGATAAATGACGAAATTGGCCAAAGCGGAGCAATCGCCTTTGCCGCTTCCTTGACAAGGTCAGCAAGCGGGCGGCCTTGCGTGTCATCTTCATTCAACATTACAACCGTTCGCTCAAGCGACATTGCACTTTTACTCACGGGCCATTCCCTCCTTCATATAGGTTGTCAAATAATGTGGATGCGTCTCCATCGCCGCTGGACGCGGTTCTCCAAAGTGCACAAACCGCATATACAGACGAACGGCAAGCATCGACGTGCGCCGGTTTGCAATCCATACGGCAGCGAGCGCTGCGGCGGCGAATAACATGCCTACCATCCATTCAAATGAAGCAGACGGAACAAACGAGAACACCCTCTCTTCATTGAAGAGCACCATAAACTGATGACGCACCGTTTCCGAGACAAATGCCAAAGTGGCGACCACAGCGAAGCCAAACCAGCGGCCTTCGCGAAAGTCAGCAAGCCGTCCCCAAGCAACTGATGCCGAAGCGCCAAACAGAAGCGCACTTAACAATCGAGCTGGTTCACCGGAAGCAAAAAGCCAAAAAGCAGTCCCAAGCAGTGCTCCAACGATCATGCCGCTCCGCCATGAACCGCCCGCCTTTCGATATCCCGCCCCGCCCACTTGTGGAACGACAGAACCGGACTGCAGAAAAAGCGTCGCTTTAAACAACCCGTGCAGCATTAAATGCGCCACCGCTCCTCCGTAAACACCAAGGGCACATTGCACAAACATGACGCCCATTTGCGCCATCGTTGACGCAACAAGCTGGCGCTTATAATCAACATGCACAAGACTAATCCCTGTCCCGATCAAAATCGAGAAAAAGGCGATGAGAAACAGCGCCGCATGCGCCCCTGTCCCGCTAAAGAGGGGAGAAAAGCACCAAAGCAATAACCCACCGGCATTCACGATCCCGGCATGCATGATCGCCGATACCGGTGTTGGTGTCACTGCCGATTCCATCAGCCAGCGGTGAAATGGCCATTGCCCAGCCGGAATGATAGCCGCCAAAATAAGCAACCCGTTCATCACCGCTTTCTCCCAAGCGTCTAGACGAGCAAGGGGTTCCACCGACAACGCAGAAGCAAGCTGCCATTCGCCAGTCGCTGTTCCGAGCCAAACGGCTACGACGGTAACAGCAAGCCAACTGATGCCAAATACCAATGCCATCTGCCGGGCGACAAACCGAGCTGGCCCCCACTCTTTTTTCAACGCGGTTAATGCCACAAGACCGATCAATGGCATCCCCCAGCATATGGCCATCAACCGCAAATCACCGCCCGCCCATGTGAGTGAGGCGGCAAATGCCGTCCAAGTCAACAATGAAAAATAAAACCGGTAAGCACGGTCACCATATAAATAACGAAGGGCAAACCGTTGAATGGCCCAGCTAAGGAGCGAGATATAGATACCGACCAACCAGCTGACTGTATCGAACCGCCACATCCCGACTTCCACGGTTCCAGCGCTGATCCATCCAGCCAGCGCTGCCGCTCCCGGCAAAAGTAATAACCAGACGTGTATACGCACATACTGCTCCGGCATGCGTGGAAATAGCCATATAATCGCACTGGCAAAAACGATCCCCACCGCTACTAACCAGCCCCATACGAACCATTCCATCCCCATTCACATCTCCTCCCCGTTCTCTTCCTGTTGTTCGGGAGAAAAAGAAAAAACCGGCTATGTCAATCAAGCAAAGGAGGCCAAAAAAGGCCTTTCCATTGCCCATAGATTGCCCATAGCCGGTTTACCTTCAGCCAATCACTCATTGATTGTTTGAAGATCTCCCGTCGTTGGTTGTGCAACAGACGCCGGTCAGTTTTCCTTCAACGAACCTAAGCAGATGTAGGTTTTTTGAAGGACTCCTGACCATAACGTCCTCTTTATTCATTTGAACGCTCCCCCACCTACGTTTACGCTTAAACGTAGGTGATTCTTAGCCCTCCAACTGCATGCGTCCCACAGTTGGTGAAGGATATCAATTCACCCCCACTTACGCTCACGCGTAGAGGTTTCTCAGTTAAGGATGATAAAAATTATTTTAATTATAAAACAATTTTGTTAACCTGTCATCTAAAACATTTATTTGACCAGTTGTTTTTCCAAATTGTTGAACAGTTTAAAGACGATAATTCGCTCACCTGTCTGGGTGCTTAAATCGGTATGAAAGCTTTTCACCTGTTCACCGGTAATTTCGAAAATCATCTCTTTTAAGTCATTGACTCCGGATTCAACCAAACTCGTCCGCGATCGCTTCACTGCCAGCATTCCTTCCTTTGACTCACAAAGGGCGTATTCGGCAGGCGTCAAAATACCATGCAAGGAAACGATAATCATATCGCGCAAAATGTCGGTTTTGACAGACAACGAACCGCGGCCGAGAAAATCCTTCTCCCACTTTGTTAAGGCTTTGCTGATTTCAGATTCGATCCAGCCTTTGGATTTGTTCATGCCCCGATCCCTCTCTCACCAACCGGCGACTTCGTTGCCGCCCTCCACCGCGTTGAACTGATAAACATAATTATAACGATAATCGACAGATAGCGCTAGAGCAAAATCATAGGAACGCCGTCAGAAAGACGGATTCAAGCACATTTTGTCAGCTATTTTTTGGTTGCATCACTATCAGCATGAGGATTATCTTGTTTTTTATGAAGTCGAAACGAAATGATCGAAGGGCTGTCTTGTTTGTGCCCACAAGCTGTTACCATTCTCGAAACTGTTGCTTCTGTTTTGATTGATAAGACAAACAAGTCCCTAGTTCTCTATTTCGTTTGGCTGACAGGAGAAAACGAGCCCCCTTTCTCCTGCCAGCCTGCTATTATTGGCTGCACCGAAGCGTCCGAAGCCGATTGAGTGCCGCCGCCAATTCGAAACGACGCGGGCGAGCGAGTTCACCAGGATGACCGTTTCGGAAAGAAACAGAGCCAAGCCCATGCCGGTCCCACTGTTCCTCGATGGCATCAAGCAATTGACGAACTGTCTTCTTTCCATCCAGCCATCCTTTCCGCTCGATATGGAACAACGCGGCAGCTATCGCCCTTGTTTGGCTGTCGTCAACGAGCTGTTCAAGCGCATAAAGAAGCACATCTGTCTGCCCGTATTGAATCACATGCCGCCCTCTCGCTGTGACCTTTGCTTTTTTTCCTTTTTGGCTGTTTAAACTTTCCGGGCGCGGGATACGCTCACGAATGTGGCCGAACGACTCCCCGCCTTCCGCCTTCCTCCCCGATGGCATGTTTGCGGCGATCCGTTTCGCTTCAACGGTCACATCAGACGGAACATATTGTTCCATTTTAATCACAACATCAGCAATCTCGAAATAGTCTCCTAAACCACCGACGACAAGCACCGTCGAAATGCCATAGTCATGAAACAGTTGGCGAGCTTTGTCGATATAAGGAGTGATCGGTTCGGCCTCTTTCGCAATGAGTGCCTGCATGCGTGCATCGCGCATGAACAAATTGGTGGCGCTTGTATCTTCATCAATCAAAAACGCCGATGCCCCAGCTTCGATCATTTCGATCATGCTCGCGGCTTGCGAGGTGCTGCCACTCGCGTTTTCCGTCGAAAAACGCGTCGTTTCCTTTCCATATGGCAGCATGCCGATAAATGGGGAAATATCAACATGCGCAACGCTGCGTCCATCCTCGGCGCGAATTTTCACTGCCCTGCTGTCCGTGATGACAAACTCCCGTCCATCACCGGAGATATGGTCATACACACCATGCTCTAACGCCTGAAGCAGTGTTGATTTTCCATGGTAACCGCCGCCGACAATGAGTGTAATTCCTTTCGGGATGCCCATGCCTTTCACAGGCTCAGTGCGGTGAGGCACAGGGATCGCCACCTCGAGCTCCGGCGGGCTTTGAAACGGTACCGCCCCTTGCCGCAGCGGCTTATCGCTCACTCCGCTTTCACGAGGCAATATGGAGCCGTTAGCGATAAACGCCACCAATCCGTGCTCATGCAAATAACGCCGAATAGTGTGCTGCTGATCGGCCAACTCGACTGCGGGTCGAATGTCACCTTCGCGCAGGCCATACACCGCCCGCTCGATCACGGCCGGAATCTGTTCGAAAAAAATACTCTCCGCTTCTTTCGCTAAAATGCGCCGCCCATTGGCCGGCAAGCCAACCGATAAACAAACAGTAATCGTCTCATCACCAATTAGCACCGCCGTACGCTCCAGCACTTTTTGCCCTGGAGCGTCGATCAACACAAGCCCGCTTTTTCCTGACCCACGCGCCCGCGATGGCCATTGCCGTAATTCGTAGTGAACACGGCGCGCAACCACATCTTCGCAGCGGATGCGGCGCGGCGTCGTATTGGTCCATTCTGCCGCTAACACTGTCTTTGCCCGCGGCACGATCACTCGAATTTTCGATGGTTCAGCGAACGGGTCTCCTTGCACATGGTCAATGGCAAGGGTAAACGCCGGAAAAGAATAGGTCCCTTCAATCGCTTTGTACGCTTTATATCCCTTTTGGTCAATGGCTCTCAGTTGCTTTCTGAGCGTTTCCATGTCATCCACTCCTTTCATTCGTTTTTCTCGTTATGTATATTGAAACTGCTCACTTCGTGCGGTCCAAAAACGAGTCCGTTTCCGGTACAGGCGGACTCCAAAAATATTCTTGCCCGCTGTTGCCCCCATTTCTTTTAACTGTTGAATTTGCTCTTTATTTTCAATTCCTTCCGCAAGGGTGTCAATGCCTAATTGGCGAGCCATCTTGATGTCTGCAGCAATAATCGCTTGGTCATCCGC
>Ga0310829_1001568_pt1 | contig 12319 bp, 10 predicted proteins | sample WT_ome_4_FD_202244 | JGI IMG/M metagenome (GOLD analysis project Ga0310829, IMG submission 202244) | Sorghum-adapted microbial communities enriched on wild type (WT) sorghum from Joint BioEnergy Institute, Emeryville, California, United... ... | reverse complement strand
TTTCGCCGATGAAATCGGCTTCCTGATCGACTCGCCGACGTCGACGGCGGCTTCCCGCGCCTTCGGCGCGCTGTACATCGGCCGGATGCGCGTGTACGGCGGCGGGCAGTACGCGATTGACTGGGCAAAGCAGGCGGTCGAGTTCACATCGGTGACGCCCATGGCTCAGCATCGAGGCGAGTGGCGCCTGGCGGACGGCGGGCTGCATTATGCGGCCGAGCGGAACGCCGCTGCCTTCACGGGAAATTATTACGCCAGGGACGTGGAGATCGAGGCGGCCTTCACGCCGCTGTCCGGCCAGTCCCACGGCCTCGTCGTCCGGGCGCAAGGCATTGAACGCCATTACTGGCTGGGGCTGTCGGAGCGGGGGACGGTGTCGATCCGGAAAAACGATTTCGGCTGGACGGAACTCGCTTCGGCCGACTTCCCCTGGGAGCCCGGCCGCACCTATGTCCTGAAGGCGGTCGCCCGGGGCGACAAACTGGAACTGTACGTCGACGGTCGCCTGGTGGCGGAAGCGGAGGACGGGCGATACGGCCGCGGCATGTACGGCATCGCCTCGCTGCAGGACGCTGCCGGGCAGGTCGGAACGTTCCACGTCAGGGCATTTACGGTATGAGAGGATGATCGCATGAAAAACATCGTCGTCGTCGGCAGCATCAACATGGACCTGGTCACCAACGTGGCCGCCTTCCCCAAACCGGGAGAAACGATTCACAGCCTGGGCGTCGGGTACCACCCGGGCGGCAAAGGGGCCAACCAGGCCGTGGCCGCCGCCCGCAGCGGGGCAAGGGTTCAGATGGTCGGCGCCGTCGGCACCGACAGTTTCGCCCGGACGCTGATCGACAATTTGGCCGCGAGCGGCGTGGACACGGACAGCATTTTGCGCAAAGAGGGCCACTCGGGCCTCGCCGTCATCACGGTGGAGCAGTCGGGCGAAAACCACATTGTGCTGGCCGCCGGCAGCAACAAAGCGTTCACGTTCGAAGAGATCGAAGGGCGGATTGCCTGGGATGAAGCCTATGCCGTTCTGTTGCAGAACGAAATCGACTGGGAGACGACCGTATCGGTCATGCGGGCGGCGAAGCGGAAGGGCGTGCCTGTCTGGTTCAACCCCGCGCCGGCCCTGAAGCTGGAACCGCCGGTTCTGTCCCTGATCCACACCTGCATCCTGAATGAGACGGAAATCGAGCTGATCACCGGCGTGAAAGTTGCCGGAACGGAGGACGCCGCACGGGCGGCCGGACAGCTGCTGGAAGCCGGCGTGACGCAAGTGGTGGTCACCCTCGGGGACAAGGGATGCGTATGGGTCGGCCCGGGCGGCGAATCATGCCGCGTGCCGGCGTTCCGCGTCAAGGCGGTGGACACGACGGCGGCGGGGGATACGTTCATCGGCGCCCTGGCGGCGGCTTCCTGTGACGGAATGCCTGTCACCGATGCGCTCCGCCGCGCGGCGGCCGCTTCGGCCATCGCCGTCACGCGCCAGGGTGCGCAGGCGTCCATTCCGACCCGGCAAGAGGTGGACGCCTTCATGGAACAGACGGCCCAGGGCGGAGAGACGGCGGAGTGACCGCAACGGTCTCCCGTTTTGTACGAAAATTCATACAAAAAGTCCGTCTGACTTGCGGGAAACCAGCCGTTTTGTACGAAAAATCATACAATACCGGCTCGATCGGCATGAAACCGTGGCGTTTTGTACGAAAAATCATACAAAACCGGCTCGATCGGCATGTAATCAGTGCGTTTTGTACGAAAAATCATACAAAACCGGCTCGATCGGCATGTAATCAGTGCGTTTTGTACGAAAAATCATACAAAATCGGCTTCATCTGCATGAAAAAAGGTCGTTTTGTATGAAATTTCATACAAAACGCCTCTTTTTTGCTCGATTCGTTCCCAATTTGTATGAAAAATCGTACAATACGTTTCCGGATCCATCCCGCTTCCGTTTTTTGATATGATGATTGGTGAAAGCCGGAAACCTTGGCAGATCGGAGGGCGGAATGATGGCGAGGCCGGCGGGAACGGACGGAAAAACGGATTGGCAAACGACCCGAGGCGAGCGGCTGAGTTACGGGCTGTATTTTGCCGGGCAAAATCTGCTCTATATCCTGGTCACCACGTTTACGGCCCTTTTTCTGCTCAACAGGGGGCTGGAGGAGACGGTCGTTGCCGCCATTTTGCTCGTGCCGAAAATCTGGGACGCCGTGAACGACCCGCTGTTTGGCATCATCATCGACAAGGCCCGGTTTCGCGGCGGCCGGTTTCTCCCCTGGCTCAAAATGTCCTGGCTGCTTGTGCCGGCATCCACCGTTTTCCTGTTTGCCATGCCGGACGCGCTGCCGCAGGGGGCCAAAATCGCGTGGGCCGTCGCCGGCTACATGCTGTGGGACATGAGCTACACCCTCTGCGATGCGCCGATTTTCGCGCTGTCTACCGCCATGACGCCGGTGGTCCGGGAGCGCACCGCCCTCATTTCCTTCGGCAGGTTTTGTTCCACCGTCGTTTCCATCGCGACCATCCTTGCCATCGAGGTGACGTACGCCTCCGCCGGCTGGCTGCCGATCGCCGTCACCCTGGGTGCGGCCGCCATGCTGCTGATGCTGCCCATCCTCGTCACCGGCAAGGAACGCATCCGGATTCCCCGCGGCAAAGATCCGTCCATCCCGGCCATGTTCCGCTATCTCGGGCGCAACCGGTACATGCTGGCCTTTTTCGTCTCCTATCTGTTGATCGGATCCACGATGTACGTCCAGGTGCTCGTCCCGGTCTTTGCCCAGTACGTGTACGGCAGCACCGGCGTCGGGACCGCGCTCCTCGGCATCAGCGTGGTGCCGATGCTGGCCATTGCCGTTTTCGCACCGGCCCTGGCCAAATTGACGGACAAGTTCCACCTGTACGTCATTTCCCTTGCGGTGTGCGCGGCCGCGAGCGTCTTGCAATTTTTCATCGACTACCGCGACGAGGCGGCCCTCTATGCGACGACGTTCCTCCGCGCCGTCGGCTACGGCGGCTTCAGCGTCCTGCCGCTTCTGTTCGTCCCCGACATCATGGAATACGGCCACTATTTGACGGGTCAGCGGCAGGAAGGATTGGTGTTCGCCTTGCAGACGTTCATGACCAAACTTTCCGCGGCTGTCATGACCTCGTTGTCCCTGGCCGTCCTCGGCTGGCTCGGCTTTTCGTCGGCGAACGCCGATCCCGCGACCGGCGTCGTGGACACTGCCCAGGGCGAGGCGTTCTGGACCGCGTTTACGCTCGTGTCCGCCGCCGGGCCCGCGCTCGGGCTCATCGTCCTGCTCGCGTTTTACAAACTGCGGGACCGTGACGTCCAACTCATGAGCCGGTGCAACAGCGGGGAAATTTCCCGCGAGGAATGCGAGCGCGGCCTGTCGCGGACGACATGAACCGGCGCAGCCCTTGACAAAACCGGCTCAAAATATTATATTTCCATACCAAACGGTATGTTATCATCGTCCCAAAAAGGCGGGAGGTTTTGCTTTGAACGTCAAAGACAGGGTGGTGCAAACCGCCGAAAAACTGGCCCAAACGATGCCCCACGACCGGATCACCTATGCCGAAATTGCCAGGGGAGCGGGCGTGCACTGGACGGCGGTGAGAAGACATCTGGGCGACAGGCAGGAGATGCGGGCATGGCTGAAACGCCTGCAGGACGACCGGCGGGAATCGTTCGCGGACACGCGCACGCGCATCCTGGAAGCAGGCGGCAACGTGTTCGCGGAACTCGGCTATCATCAGGCTTCGCTGGACAGGGTGGCGGCCGAGGCGGGGCTCACGAAGGGAGCGGTGTACTGGCATTTTTCCGGCAAACAGGACCTGTTTCTCGCCATTCTGGAGCATCATCTGAACGGGCAGCTCCGCATGTTGCCCGGCCGGCTGGAACGCATGCTGAATTCCGACGATCCTGCGGCTGCCCTGGGTGACTGGCTGCTCCGGGAGATCGGCGGCCTCCGCGAAGGCGACGGAAAACTGCGGCTTTTTCTCGAATTTGTGATGTCGGGGCGGGAACCGGAAGTGCGGGAAAAATTGCAGGCCGTGCACGGCAAGCTGCTGGACGGCGTCGCTTCCCTGGTGGAAGGGATGCAGGGCCGGGGCTTGATCCGGGCGGATCTGGATCCCGCGGCTGCCAGCCTCATGGTCGATGCACTGTTGAAAGGGCTGGTCGTGGAATGGCTGATCGATCCAGGCCGGTTTGACGCCGCCGATTGGTGCCAAACGATTTCGAAGGTGCTCTGGCACGGCTTGCAGCCGCAACGATAAACCGCAAAACTGCCCGAACGTGCCGGAACATCCCCGAACGCAAATCTTCCCGCGACGATAACATACCAACAAGTGACCTGCCGGAGAACGTTCGTCCGCAATGGATCGGCAAACCGGCGAACATGGACCGGCGCGAACCGAATCCGCCATTGCGAAAGGCCGGGATCAGCCACTGACGCCACCATGAGAAAAGGCCGCCGGGTCCGCAGAACGGGATCATTTCCCGTAAAAAAAAGACTGCAAGCCGCTCCCGCCGGAGTCCGGTTTGCAGTCCGTTTTCGTTTGATGCCGCATGCCGTTTGCCGTTGACCGGTGCTTGTGCCGTTGTTGTGCCGCTTGATTCCGGCCGCTGCCGCATGCGTTCGATTGTCGGCCAACGGTTGATGCCAAACGATGCCGCATTCCGCTTGATGCCGGTTGATTCCGCCCGAATACGCCGGAATTACCCTTGCTGCTGCTCCTCCATCGCCTTCAGCGCTTCCAGGTCCATGTACCCGATTTCCCAGATGTGGCCGTCGGGATCCTCGAATCCCCATTGGTAGAAAAAGCCGTGGTCCTGCGGCTCGCAGTACAGCCTGCCGCCGAGCGACACCGCCTTGTTGACGATTTCGTCGACGCCGGCCCGGCTTTCGGCAGCCAGCGCGACGGTGAGCTGGGCATACTTGCTCGTGTCGACGGGTTCCTTGCGCGTGAACGTTTTCAGGTAGTCCTCCCTGAGCAGCATGGCATAAATGTTCTCGCCGATGACGAGGCACGCCGCCTGTCCCCCGTCGGTAAACCGCCGGTCGAATTCGAACCCGAGCCCCTCGAAAAACGCCATCGACCGCTGCACGTCCTTCACGTGCAAATTCACGTAAATCTGCTTTGACGTCAAAGCCATGAACATCGCCTCCCGGTATCAGGATTGCCTTGCCTTGTGCCCGCGAAACGGTCGCTGCATGCACAAGCAAAACGTAACATTTGCGGGCACCCGCGCATGCGGGCCGAGGCAATCTCCGGAAGCAGGTCTGCCCATCCCCATTATGGCATTTCCTGGGCGCGAAGGACAGTCTTTATTTCCAAGATCCCCCAATGTCCCTCTCGCAACGGGATGTGCCTGTGCTTTGCCTGGCACGCAACATGGTCGATAAGTCGACCAAATATCGACGATTTCGGCTTTCGCGCCGGCCTTTTACTAGTGACTGGCCCGGGCGATGATGCGGTCCGCATTTAGATATTGGCCGTATTTCAAAGTTTCCGGTGCATGCACCGTTTGGCAACTTGATGGGTTTCCCATATGTTCGTATAATGATCTTGACTTCCAACGAAAGGGTGAAATGGATGTCCTTCCAAACCGTCCGAGGTAGATAGTTTTCGGGCCGGATCAAAACGCGTACCGGCCGCCAAGGGGGTCGTATGCCCTTTTGGACCCATGAAAACTGTCGCTTGGACGAAATCGGAAGGCATCTCGATTTTGGCGAAGCCAAAAGGCGCGTCATCCGCTCCGCTCGGGGAGCCGCGGGATGCTTGCGGTTTCCGTTCGGGATCGGGACGCCTTTTGGCTTTTTTGTCTTTTGCTGGAGGTCCCCGTCATGTTGAAAAAAAGCTTGTCCATGTTCAAATGGATCATTTTGCTGTATGTTGCGCTCGGGTTTCTGGCCCAATTTTGCTCCGCCTTTGGCATCAAAACCTTTCAATCCCTCATTGACACAGCGATTCAGGCCGGGGGGGCTGAACGAGGTGTTGCCCGACATCCTCCTGTATGGCGCATTGTTGACGGGCGCGGTAATCGCCTTTTATTTGTCGGAATACCCGGATTCCTGTCTTTCCCACGGCATCTCGGAAAAGCTGAAGGTTATGGCCCTGGCCAAAGTGTCCAGGATCGACTACACCGCTTACCAGAACATCGGCACCGGCGAGATGATCAAAGTGATCGAAAACGGGGCTTCGGCGGGCATGAGCATTCTTCATTCTTTCTATTTGAGAATAGCCCGCGAACTGCTGCCGACGGTCCTGTTCAGCCTGCTGTTCATCAGCTTTTACGACAGCAAGATCATGCTGGCCATCGCGGCCGGGTATGTGGTCATTTTTCTTATCAATCATGTGCTGCTTCGGGCGTTGTACGGAATCAAATCTTCCCTGCTCGAAAGCCAGGAATCGATGTCCAAGTTTTCCGTCCGGGGCTTCATGGAACTGGTCACCTTCCGGCTGAACAAGCGGTATGCCAAAGAGATCGCGCGCCTGCACGAAAAAGCCGATGACATCATCCGGAAAAGCACCAGGATCAGGATGATCCACGAATTGTTCTTTTCCATCTACGCCCTGCTGGTGACGTTCATCAAACTCTTTGTGCTGGTTTTCGGCGTCAAAAGCGTGCTGGCCGGCGAATCTTCGATCGGGACCATCATTGCGCTCATCCTGTTCATCGATCAGGTCTACACGCCGATTGCCATCTTCAACGTTCTGTATGTGGAGTACAAGCTGAACCGGGTCGCCTATACCCGATTCAAGGCGTTCCTGAATGCGCCGGAAGACCGAAACCTGGAAAAGGGAACGGAGATGAAAACCGTCAAGGGGAGCATCGAATTTAGGAATGTGCATTTCGGTTACGGCGATGCGGTTGTGCTGAAAAACGTTTCCTTATACCGTCAGGCCGGGCAGCTCCGTCGCCATCGTCGGATTGAGCGGCAGCGGCAAGTCGACCATCGTCAAATTGATGCTGGGGCTGCTCAAGAAACGGGCCGGGCAAATTTTGATCGACGGCGTCGACATCGACGAAATCCGGCTGAACAGTCTGTACGACCATGTGTCCTATATTTCCCAGGATGCGCCCGTCTTTGATGCTTCGATCCGGGAAAATATCGCCTTCGACCGGGACATGACCGATGAAGCGATCTGGGGCATTTTGGACAAGGTGGGGTTGAAGGAGAAAGTGTGGAGCCTGCCCGACCGGCTGGACACGCTGGTTGGGGAGAGGGGCATGAAACTGTCGGGCGGCGAAAAGCAGCTCCTCGCCTTCGCCCGAATCATGGCCCAGCAAAGAAGCATCATCATCCTGGATGAACCGGTGTCGGCGCTGGACAACATCAACGAAAAAAGGATCATGAGCCGCGTTCTGGATCTGTTTGCCGGAAAAACGCTCATTGTCATCGCCCACCGGCTGCAATCCATCCGGGACGTGGACCGCATTCTGGTGGTGAAAGACGGCCAGATTGCGGACGAAGGCGACTTCCATCAATTGATGGGCGGCAGCGACGGTTTCCGGGAGTTGTGGAGCAGGGAGATGGAGGACCATTCGGCGGAACCGCATCCGGCATGAACAGGAAAGGGCCGATTCTGCGTTGTGCAGAACCGGCCCTTTTTTTCTTCGCCGGACGATCTTGCCAGTTTTTTTGCGGCCAACGCGTTACCGGACAATCTTGTAATACGTCCTCGCCGTCAGCGCGTAAATCGCCGCGTAGCACACCGCGAACGCCAAAATCGTCAGCCCGGTGCACAGCGCGTACAGCGGAACGTTGGTCATCCGGAAGATGGCAAGCAGCTTGCTGATGACCGGGAACGCCGCAGCGATGTGGCAGACGGCCATGGCGAGCGGCAGGAAGAAGACGGACAGCACCTGGAAGCGGATCGTCCTTTTGATTTCCCCTTGATCCAGGCCGACCTTCAGCATGATCGCAAAACGTTCCTTGTCGTCGAACCCTTCGGAGATCTGCTTGTAGTAAATGATGAGCACGGTGCCCAGGATGAACAGCGCGCCCAGGAACAGGCCGAGGAAAAACAGCGATCCGTATACCGTCAGAAATTCCTGTTTCGATGCTTCCCGGCCGTCCGCGTAACCGTCGACGGGCAAATTGCCGTACAGGGCGGAAACGAGGCGGATTTGCGTCTCCCGGTCCGCCGCCGTGTCAAAATGGTACATGTAGTCGTAATCGATCCCGATCTTCTCATCCCCGTACAGGGATTGGCGGACACGGGCAATGTCCGCTTCCCCGGCGGTGACGACCACGTAGCTGTTCGGCAGAAAATCGTTCAGGGCGAGTTCCTTCGCCAGCCCGAATTCATCCAGCTGCTCCCGAATGGCCAGGGAGAACCCGTCAAACCGGAGCGCATCCCCCGGCAACTTTCCTTCCTCGACATACACCAGCGCTTCGCCTTCGGAAAGTTCGGTCCGGGCGCCTTCGATCCGGTTGTACTCTTCCGCGGTGATGAACGTGAACAGGGCCGCATTTTTGTCGGTGTAGCTGGCACCGCGTCCGCCGATGAACGTCTGCCCGTCACGGACGGCCACTTCCGTCACGTATTGCAAGGTGAGCGGGTTTTGCGGACGGACGCCGGCCTCTTCCGAGATTTCGGCAACGGCGGCTTCCAGTTTCCCGATCTGTTCATCGTCGACGTGATACGCCATGACGGCAATTTCCCGCGGGTAACGCGTGCGGAGCACGTCTTCCAACCCGACGTACAGCGATACGGTGGAGCTCAGCATGATGATGACCATCGTGGACAAAATGCAAATGCTGGCCAGGCCCGCGGCGTTTTGCTTCATCCGGTAAATCATCCCCGAAACGGCGATGAACGGATTGGTGCGGTAATAGAACCGTTTGTTCCGCCGCAACGTTTTCAGGATGGCGATGCTGCCCGCGGTAAACAGGCAATACGTGCCGATGATGACGAGCATGACCGCGATGAAAAACTCGTACAGGGCCGCCACCGGCGACTTGACCGTGATGGCCATCACGTAGCCGGCGCCCAGCGTGACGATGCCGGCGAGGGCGATCAGCCATTTCGTGCGGGGTTCCTTCTCGCCGACGTTGCCGCCTTTCAGCAGCTCGACCGGTTTGGCCACATGAACCTGAAATACGTTGTACAGCAGATTGACGAGGAACGCGGCGCCGAACAGGACGGCCGTCAAGATCACCGCCCTGGGCGGCACGTCAAAACCGTAGGAGGCTTCCATGCCCAACATGTTCAGCAGCAACAGCAAGGCGAGTTTGCCGAACAGTATGCCGGCCAATATCCCCACGCCGATGCAAACGAGGGCGGTCAGCGCCGTTTCGATCAGCATGATGCGGGCGATATGCTTCTTTTCCATGCCCAGGATGTTGAAAAGGCCGAATTCCTTCTTCCGCCGCTTGATCAGAAAGCTGTTGATGTACAGGAGCAGAAGGAACGAAAAACAGCCGGTGACGATGCAGCCGAGAAAAATCACCGTGCGTACGGTCATGCTGCCGTGCATGGCATGGATTTCCCTGGACATCAACAGGTACATCATGTTGTAGAACATCATGACCGTCGCGGAACTGGCGAGCATGTACGGGTAGTAGGTTTGCGCGTTTTTCCGGATGTTGGTCAGGGCGAGCTTCGCGTAAAATCCCCGGCTCATTGAATCCCACCGCCTGTGGCGATCACGGTCAACGCGTCCGAAATCATCTGGTAAAACTCGTGCCGGGGATTCGACCCCCGGTAGATTTGATAGAACACTTCGCCGTCCTTGATGAACATGACCCGGTTTGCGTGGCTGGCCGCCTTCACGCTGTGGGTGACCATGAGAATCGTCTGGCCCTGCCGGTTGATCTCCCCGAACAGATGGAGCAGTTCGTCGCTGGAGCGGGAATCGAGGGCGCCCGTCGGCTCGTCGGCCAGGACGATGCTCGGGTGGGTGATGAGCGCCCGGGCGACGGCCGCCCGCTGCTTCTGCCCGCCGGACGCTTCATACGGGAACTTGTCCAGCAGGTCGGTGATGCCCAGCGTCCGGGCGATCGGCTCGAGGCGGCTCGCCATCACGCGGTGCGGATGGCCGGCCAGCACCAGCGGCAGGAAAATGTTGTCCCGCAGGTTGAACGTGTCCAGCAGGTTGAAATCCTGGAACACGAAGCCGAGCCGCTCGCGGCGGAAGGCGGCAAGTGCCTTCTCGGGAATGGTCCCCATGTTTTTGCCGCCGAGCAGCACTTCCCCGCCCGTCGGCTGGTCGAGCGCCGCGAGGATGTTGAGCAGCGTCGTCTTGCCCGATCCCGACTCGCCCATGATGGCGACAAATTCGCCTTCTTCAACGGAAAAGGAAACGTTCGCAAGCGCCTGCACCTGCAGTTTGCCGAACCGGGACGTGTACACTTTCTTCAGATTGCGGACTTCCAGCAATGCCATGGTTTCTCTCTCCTTTGCTTCCTTCGCACCCCCATCGTACAAAAAAAGAAAATGCGCTGCCTTAACTTCGGCTTACATTTTCTTTGTGGAAACTTACATTTTTGCAAGGTTGGCGGGCGGCAGGCGGTGAAAGCGGCTCGGCTTCATTATTCCACGTCCAGCGGGGCGGCATCCAGCCCGAGGATGACCTTCGTGCCGCGGCCGACTTCCGATTCGATGTCGATCGTGTGGGACAGCCTGTCCAGGATCCGTTTGCACAGGTAGAGGCCGATGCCCGTCGATTTTTTGTCGGCGCGGCCGTTGAAGCCGGTGTAGCCGTGCTCGAACACCCGCGGCAGGTCGGCCGGATCGATGCCGATGCCGGTGTCTTCGATGACGAGCGCCAGCGGCCGTGCGGGATCGGGATGCAGGTAAATCGAAATGGCCCCGTGATGGGTGTATTTCAGCGCGTTGGACAACAGCTGCTCGAGGACGAACACGAGCCATTTTTCATCCGTCAGGACGCTCGCGCCGAGGGGTTCATAATTCAGTTTGATTTTTTTGCGGATGAACCAGCCGGCGTATTTGCGCACGGCTTGCCGGATGCAATCGTCGAGGGACACCGTGCGGAACACGAAATCGGAGCCTTGGCCGTCCAGCCGGATGAACTGCAGCACCATCTCCGCATATTGCTCGATGCGCAGCAGCTGCTCGGACAGTTCCCCCTTGTCGGGCGGTTCGTCGGCCTGCAGCAGCAGCCGCTCGGACAGTTCCCCCTTGTCGGGCGGTTCGTCGGCCTGCAGCAGCAGCCGCTCGGACAGTTCCCCCTTGTCGGGCGGTTCGTCGGCCTGCAGCAGCAGCCGCATGGCGGCGATCGGCGTTTTGATCTGGTGCGCCCAGATGGTGTAGTATTCCGTCATTTCCCGGTACGCCCGGTCTTTGTCGTAGGCGATGGCGCTGCGCTCCCGGTCGAGCAGGAGGATCAGCTCCTGGTAATCCCGTTCGATCCGGTCGTCCGCATCCGGCAATGGAAGTCCTTGTTCCAGCCCCAATTCGGCCAGTTTTTTGCGCAGGCGCGCCATGTTGACGGTCAGCGTGTTGTCGTCGATGAACTGGTCGCTTTCCCACAGCCGTTGCATCATCTCGTCCCGCGACACGACCTTGCCCGCGTTCTCCATGAGCAGCTGCACGAGTTTGAAGTCGTTTTTGGTCAGTTCGATTTTTCGGTTTTGGTACATGAGGGTGGCGTCGCCGAGGTTCAGGATGACTCCGTTTCGCTCCAGCACGTTGACCTGCCCGTGGAACGCGTACGTCCGGCGGAGCAGCGCCCCGACCTTGGCCGTCAGCACGTGGAGGTCGAACGGTTTCGCGATGAAATCGTCGCCGCCCATGTTCATCGCCATGACGATGTTCATGTTGTCGGAGGCGGAGGAGAGGAACATGATCGGCACCTTGGAAAACTTGCGAATCTCGTTGCACCAATGGAACCCGTTGTAAAAAGGCAGCACGATGTCGAGCAGCACCAGATGCGGTTCCATGCCGAGAACTTGGTCGGCCACATTCCGGAAGTCGGTCAGGTGGACGGCATCGTACCCCCATTTGGCGAGATGCTCGCTGATCGTTTTGGCGATGGTGAGGTCGTCTTCGACGGTGACGATTTTGTACATGGCGGTCCTCCTTCCTGAAGGCGGTGTAGAAGGCGGCGATGATTTTGGCCGGCAAGTCGCGCACGTCATGCCCGGCCGTTAGCTAAGGCAGATTCCGCCGTAATGTCCTGCAATAGTGCAATTTATTTTCACCGTTTATGGTTTTTGGGTCGATTGTATTGCAAAAGCGGCTAGGCCCCCTAATTCCGGAGTCTATACCACAAAAAAATGAACTATCGTAGGATTACTGGTTTTTTGGCCATATTACACGGCTTTATGGAATTTGCTTTGTA
>Ga0310829_1001562_pt1 | contig 12359 bp, 8 predicted proteins | sample WT_ome_4_FD_202244 | JGI IMG/M metagenome (GOLD analysis project Ga0310829, IMG submission 202244) | Sorghum-adapted microbial communities enriched on wild type (WT) sorghum from Joint BioEnergy Institute, Emeryville, California, United... ... | reverse complement strand
CTAGTTAAAAAGGTTAGGAGACTAGAAGAAGAGCTAAGGATTATTAAAGAGGAGTTTCATAAAGAGCTGAATCTGCATGAATTAGACCTGAAACAATTTTTGGAGTTGCAAAAAAGTTATATGCAGCTTGAAAAACGTTATACAGCTCTCAGAAACTCGTTTTTGGGGCGGGTCACGGTTAAATATTGGCAGATAAGAAGTATAATACGCAGTAAAGGAGTTAAAGGTGTATTATGGAAAGTATTCAAGACAAACTTGAACAAATAAAGAAAAAAAGAGAATGGTTAAATCAACAGCCGAAGCAATGGGCTCTCTTAAGCCCAACGGAGGAAATTGCCGAAACCAAATGGTTTAAGCCAATTGAAGCCCCCATTTTTTTTGATAAAGAAAAGAAGCTATTTACTTCCGGTTTGCAAGAGGGGAAACATGCGTATCTATCCTTTTATGAAAAAAATACGGACTTTTCGTTGGGGCCAAGTGAAACGATCTTAGGATTGCAACCGGGCCAAAGTTACAACCTGAAGCTAAAAGGGGAAAAGGATAACGGGGTAGATATACGACTAATAGTTATCCAATATAGAAACAAACAAAAATTGGTTACTGATACAATTTCATGGAACCGCTCAAAGAAGATCTATATTTTGCAGGAGACAGATGGAGTGCGGGTTGCTCTGAAGGTTGTTGGTAAGGGGAATTTTAAAATTGAAACTATTTGTATAGACAATATTCTGCTCTTTGATTTAAACACTTCCAAGGAAAAGTATAAATTAATTGAAGGAACCCAGTGGTATATTCCTAATATAACCGATATTGGGTTCGACAAGTTCAGCTCGACGTTTTCCGTTAACTTAGAAGGAGGAAAACATGTTTATCTCCCGCACAATGAGGGGAATATTAACTTTTCAAAAGCTCCCCGCAATGCAATTAGCATAAAGGATAAGGAACTGTTTGTCGTATTTGAGGGTGAAAAAAAACCGAGTGTAGACGTAAGATTGTTTTTGATCTTTTATAAGGGGAATACAAAGAAAGATGTTATTCAAATCGATTTCAATTCGAAAAAGTGGATTAAGTTATTAGATGAAGTGGATAGTATGCGGATGGCAATACGTGTATCCGGGATGGGTACTTTTTCCCTATCTACGGTTGAAGTTTCTGGAAAAGGATATTGGTTGCCTATATCCTTTAAGAGATCACGTATAGATATGCCTAAGTGTGACCTTAATATTAAATTGGATCGAACACGTCTATTTGAATTGGAAAAAGAAAATAAGATTTTATATCATCCTTATCAAGATATTTTCGAATCAAAACTGACCGGAAAACAGTTTATATACATTCCTTGTTTGGAAAACAAGGGAATTAATGAATCTCCTGATCATCCACTGTTGGTACCAAAATCCAGACATTATTATGAGTTCTTTTTCGGAGCGGAGGTATACGGAAATGTACGGTTAACGTTGTTCGTGGCCGGTTTTAAAGGGGATAAAAGAATAGAGTTGCACCAGGTTCCTTTAAATCAGTGGGCAACAATTCAATTTCAAGAAGTTGTGGATAAGGTAAAAGTGTTTATTCGTGTAGGTGGTACAGGTTACTTTTATAATCTACACATGGGGATTAATGAGAAAGCTTTAGAGATTACTAACTTTTTAGAGATTGACTTGGATTCTGCTCATTGGTTTTCATCTACAAAAAATCTGGAGTTGTCGAATGAAGTTAACTCACTAGTTGTAAAATCCAATCTTGATGATGGAAAGAGAGTTTACATATCATACAAGGAAAAAAATAATAGCTTTAGCCTCCCTCCATTATTCAAAATTATGACTATTCGAGACAATGCGAATTATGAGTTTTTTATAAAGGCAATAGTTGATGATGGATTGGAAGTAATTCCAATGATTATAGAATACATCGGTAAGGAGAAGGTTCAGGTTACTCCACTAAAATTAAACGCGTTAAATGTGATTAAACCTAATGCAGGTGTCACTGATTTTCGGATCGCGATCAGGATAGCAGGGACAGGACAGCTTCGAATTGAAAATTTTTGTATCCAAGAGGTACTAGTAGTCAATACAGATTCACGTAAAGAATGGCTTTCCGAGAGGGAATTAGATGTTCTAGGACTCATACCGGCTAAACCTTTAAAGAAGTTAAAAATGGCTGTTATATTTGACGAGTTTACAATGGCAGCTTTTCGCGAAGAATGTGAACTAATTACTTTCACACCTGAAAATTGGTTCGAAGTTTTGTCTGCTAATAAACCAGATCTGTTAATGATTGAGTCTGCGTGGCAAGGTAACGGAGGAAGCTGGAATAAACGTGTTGGTAACTACGGTGAAGAAAGTTTAAAACCGTTATTCTCCTTGCTTAAATGGTGCAATGAAAATGATATTCCAACTGTTTTTTGGAATAAGGAAGATCCTGTTCACTTTGACCGGTTTATCGAGGTGGCGAAAAAATTCGACTATATATTTACTACTGATGAAAATATGATTCCAAAATATATCGAGCAAGCGGGCCATACGAATGTATTTGCGCTCCCATTTGCTGCGCAGCCTAAGATTCATAATCCGATTAGAACCGTTGACAAGCGTGAGAATAAGGCTTGTTTTGCGGGTTCTTATTATCGTCATCATAAGGAAAGAACAAAGGATATGGAACGAATATTAGATTGTGCAGCTAAATATGGGTTAGTAATATTTGATAGAAATTATGAGAAAACGAAAAAAGGATTAATGCCGAATCATCGATTTCCTGAGCGTTTCGATCCTTATATTCAGGGAAGCCTAAAGTATTATGAGATTGATAGGGCGTATAAGGGTTATTCAGTGATGATTAACGTGAATACTGTCAAGTATTCACCGACAATGTTCTCTCGAAGAGTATTTGAGGGGTTGGCCTGCGGAACACCGGTAGTTAGCACGTACGCCGAGGGAATCAAAAACATTTTTGGTGACCTAGTCTATATTTCTGAAGACGAGTATGATATTGAGCGAGCTTTTGATACGCTATTAAATAACAATAAGGAATACCGTAGAAAGTCAATGCTTGGGATACGCGAAGTGTTAAGCAAGCATACCTATACCCATCGATTACAATATATAATTAACAAAATTGGATTGAATTTCTGGTTTGATCTACCAAAGGTAACCGTTATCGCTTTTGCAGCAGATAAGGAAGAATTTTTCCGTATTCTGGAGCAGTTTAATAGACAAGAGTACAAAAATAAAGAGCTTTATATTTTAATCGATGCATTCGATGGTTATTTAGAATTATTTAATAGATACAATCGGGATTCAGTCAAAACATTTATTAGAAGTTATATGCATAACTATCAGAACCTACTTGAATGGGTAGAAACTCCTTATATTGCCTATTTTTCGAATAAGGACTATTATGGGTGTAATTATTTATTGGATTTGATGTTGTGCACAGCATATACAGATAGTGATTTCATAGGCAAGGGGTCGTACTTTTCCTATGATCATAAGGCAAACAAAATGAATGAGAATAATAGTGATGTAGAATACAGCTTTGTGTCATCATTAGCATGTACTAGATCTATTATGAAGACGGATGTATTTAATAACTTATCGTTAACCGATTTTCTGTCAAAATTGGAGAGTAGCTTTGATTTGGGGGAATATTTGAAATACGGAAAAAGAATGTTCAGTGTTGATAAATATAATTATATAGCTAACGCGTATTCTAAGGATGCTAACTTCCTTACGGACATGATAAACGAAATTGAAATATGAGGTTAGAACAGTTATGAACAAAGTTAAGTTGGTTTTTGCTGGTCATGACTTAAAGTTTGCAAAACTGATTATTGACTATCTAGAAAATTCCGGAAAATACGAAGTTAGAATTGACCATTGGAAGGGACATAACGCTCATGATGAAGCCTATAGTAAAGAGTGTATCAGTTGGGCGGATGTTATTATTTGCGAATGGGGGCTAGGTAATGCTGTATGGTATTCGCAACATAAATTACCTCATCAAAAATTAATTGTGCGTATGCATCGGCAGGAGCTCGATACTCAATACCCGAAGAAGTTTGTTTTAGGCAATATTGATAAAATTATTGCGATATCTCCTTATGTTTATGAGGAGTTTTATCGGGTGTTCAAAATCCCCCGGGAGAAAATGATCATGATCTATAATGCAGTCCATTCTCAGATGCTGGATAAACCAAAAGCCAATGAAAAATATCATCTTGGTATAGTTGGTATATGCCCTAAAATGAAGCGACTTGACCTTGCAATAGATATTTTACAAAAACTGTGGGAACATGATTCGAGGTATAAACTATTTGTTAAAGGAAAAATGCCTCAGGAGTATCCTTGGTTGTGGAGAAAGGAAGAGGAACGTCGCTATTATGAAGAGCTTTTTGCCCGTATTGAAAATGCTCCATGGGGGAAATCGGTTGTGTTTGATGGGTTTGGAAATGATGTTGACGAATGGTTTAGAAAAATCAGGTTTATTTTATCGACTAGTGATTTTGAAAGTTTTCACCTTGCTCCGGCTGAGGGGATGGCATCGGGTGCTTACCCTATTATTTTGAAATGGGATGGGAGTGAAACCATCTATCCAAAAAAATATCTGAATGAAAATATACAAAGTTGTGTGCAAAGGATCATCCAAATTAACGAAGCTGATGAAGTTGGTTCTCTCCAATCTGAGGTAAAAGAGTATGTACGGACACATTTTGACATCAATATAATAGGCCCAGAATGGGAAAAACTAATTACTGAGTTGATGTGATTTAGTCAGAGGGAAGTTGGAGGATTATAAGTTAAATAATTGAGGGGATGGAACTGTGGATAACATACTGTTTGTTCCGCCGAACCTAACATATGAACAGGTTGAAGCTGCGCTTAAAGTTTTGCCAGGCAGTCGCAATAAAGACTATATGGCAGCGGCGAATAATATAGTTAATAACAATGCTTATACCTTACCTCCGTTTGGGACTACAAAGTACCAAAAACTAATTGACTGGGAGGACAATAAATCAAGAAGTTATTTGAGACTAATTCATGGCCATACTTTTTTAGGTTGTTTGACAGAGGCATTTCGCGAAACAAACGATCCAAAATTTTTAATTAAGGGATTGGATTTAATTAACGATTGGATTAAATCCAATCCCTACGAAACAAAGCAAGGGACTATGGCTTTTCATGACGAGACTACAGCTCTTCGTTTACAATATTGGCTACGTTTTTATATTTTTGCAGCCAAGTCCCTTGAACTTAAGCAATTAGAATCGTTGAAACAGGCAATGTGGAATACGGCTGAGTTGTTATCAAGAGACTTTTTCCATTCGACGAACACCAATCACGGGATGTTTCAGGATGTTGCTTTACTTTTGTTTGCTGAATATTTTTATTGGGAAAATCAGACTAAATGTCATTTTTATAGGGAGATAGCCTTAAGGCGATTGAAACAATATTTTACAAGTACTTTTACCGTTGAGGGTGTTCATAAAGAGCATTCTCCTTCTTATCATATGCTTGTTGCATCATATATAAAAATGTTACTTGGATGGATGGAAAAAGCAAAAATAGGTGAGGACGCGATTAGCGAATTCTATGATATATATAAAAAATCCGAGGAGTTTTCTATATATATTATTCGCCCTGATGGCTTTTTTCCGCCCATTTGTGATACTGAGGCGAAATCTGTGGCCGAAAGTAGTTATAATAAGTTGTATGACAGCGATGAATTTATGTTTGCTATAACCAAAGGCGCGGTCGGAAAACCGCCAATTGAAAATGATAAAGTATTTATTGAGTCGGGTTATGCCATTTTTCGAGATGATTGGGGGAAAAAAGATAAATGCACATATGTACTATTTAGTGCTGCTTACAATACGAACTATCATAAGCATAGTGACGATTTAAACTTATATATTTACTCTGAGGGGGAAATTATTACTGAGGCGGGACCTAACGGGTACAACTATCAGGATCCTTATACAAAATACGCATACTCTTCCTTTGCCCATAATACGCTTGTGGTTGATGGCAAGGGGTTGCCTCGAAATGATGGTAACTATGACAAGGTGTATTTATCTGACTATAAAATTAGTAGTAATACGGTAGAGGCCACGGGTGTGAATTTAAGATACCAAGGGGTGAAGCATACAAGAAATGTTAGGTATTTGAAAGATGAACAAATTATTATTGTAAAGGATGACATACATTCTAAACAGAAACACGAGTATAAACTGCTATGGCACGTTGCTCCTGATATCCGAGTCTATTTAAGTGATCGAATGGTTGAGTTATTCCGTTCGTCTAAAAAGATAGCAGAGATAGAATTTAATACAACAGCTCCAATTCGTATTAGCACGAAACATGGACAGAATAAACCTAGGATACAGGGTTGGAAATTCCCGCAAATGGAACAGAAACAGCCTTTAACTACGATAGAAGTTGACCTAAGTGGTACAGAGGTTGAATGTAGGACAGAGTTTAGACTAGGCTCATTTAAACTAGAATATAAAAACCCGATTCATCATGTTCAGGGAGCTATTGAGGCTCCGATTGATTATAATATTAAAGATTTACCGAAGATTAGAGACATAAAGATAAAAAAAGTTGGTAATAGCATTGAAGTGGAATGTGATGCTATAGGAGAGAACCTGAAATACGCTTATTATATATATAGAAATAAAGAGATTATAGAAAAAATATTCTATAAGCCTAATGCAAAATTAAGATATCCAATTGGAAAATCAGGGAAATATATGGTAAGAGTTTATGTTCGAAATGCTCAGCAGCAATACATTGCAAAAAATTCTAGGGAGATAGAAATAAATATATAGGCATATGAGGAAGGAGAAATAAATAGAAAATGAAACTCTGCACAATCGGATTAGGGTACATCGGCTTGCCAACATCGATCATGTTTGCTAAACACGGCGTCGAGGTTGTTGGGGTAGACATCAAACCGGAAGTGGTCGCATCGTTAAATGCAGGGAAAATTCACATTGAAGAGCCCGGGTTACAAGAGGCGTTGGAGGAAGTTGTTGCGGCAGGCACTTTCCGTGCCTCGCTGACGCCCGAAAAAGCAGATGCGTTCATCATTTCTGTGCCGACGCCAAATAATGACGACTTATATAAATCGTGCGATTTGTCGTTTGTGTTAAGCGCGGTTAACACGGTTATTCCGTATTTGGAAAAAGGAAACGTACTTATTGTGGAATCAACCATTGCGCCAAGAAGCATGGATGACTATGTCAAACCTTTGGTGGAGCAAGCAGGTTTTACGGTCGGTGAAGACATTTTCCTCGTCCATTGCCCAGAACGTGTCTTGCCAGGACAAATCCTTCATGAGCTTGTTTATAATAACCGCATTGTCGGGGGGATTACTCCAGCCTGCACGGAAGCCGGAGCTATGGTGTACGGCACGTTTGTCAAAGGTGAGATCATTAAGACAGATGCGAAAACGGCGGAAATGTCGAAACTGATGGAAAATACGTTCCGTGACGTGAATATTGCGCTAGCGAACGAATTGACGAAAATATGCAATGAACTGGAGATCAACGCCCTTGAAGTCATTCGCATGGCCAACAAACATCCACGGGTAAATTTGCATACGCCTGGTCCGGGAGTCGGAGGGCATTGCCTAGCCGTTGACCCATATTTTATCGTCGCGAAAGCGCCAGAGACGGCTCAATTGATCCATTTGGCTCGTTCGATTAATTCATCGATGCCGTTTTATGTTGTTGAGAACATTAATCAGCTCATGGAGCAAGTAGATGGTAAAGTAGTTACTTTATTTGGACTTACGTATAAAGGAAATGTCGATGATATTCGCGAAAGTCCAGCGATGGAGATTTTGGAAATGTTGAGAGAGCAAAATACGTATGAAGTTCGAGCCTTTGATCCGCACGTTCAGCTTGACTGGGTCTACCAAGATGTTGAAGAGGCCGTTCGCGATTCTGATCTAATCGTCGTGTTAGCAGATCATAATGAGTTCAAATCGCTTGATTGGGATGCTTTATCGACGATGAAATCGAAACGAATTTTCGACACGAAATATGTTGTGCAGCATTACCGGGATGATTTTGAATATATCTATTTTGGAAACTTGTATCAGTTTCTTAAATCTAAGAAAAAGGAAGCAACGGTTTTATGAGCGTTGTTTTGCAAGTTATTCGGGAACAGTTGAATCACATCGATTTAATCTTCCGCTTGGCCTTGTTTGAAGCAAAAGGTAAATATCAAACGCATTATTTAGGTGTTTTATGGAACATCATTCAACCCTTGCTCGTGATTTTGACATATTGGCTCGTTTTTGGACTTGGTATTCGAGGAGGGTCCCCAGTCGGGGACACTCCATACTTTGTTTGGCTAATAGCTGGTCTCATACCTTGGCTATTTATTTCCCCTTCAATTGTAAGAGGGGCGAACAGCGTGTACGCGAAAATTAGTCTTGTCTCAAAGATGAACTTTCCGGTCAGCGTTCTGCCGGCCATTTCGATCGTCGGCAATATGTTCGACTTTCTCGTTATGCTTCTGTTGCAAGCGCTGATTTTGCTTGTTTACCGTATTAATCCGGGCTTGTATGTGCTGCAACTGCCCTACTATATGATATGTACCTTTGTCTTCTTATATGCGTTCACGCTGTTGTTTTCAACGATGTCGACGATTGTCCGCGATGTCCAAAGCATTCTTCAGTCGGCAGTCAGAATGATGCTTTATTTATTGCCAATCTTATGGGATGTGCATCGGTTGCCGGAGATGGTGGTAACGGTTTTGAAGCTAAATCCATTCTTCTATATTATTACAGGATTTCGTCAGACTTTCTTAGGTGAAGGTTGGTTTTTTGAGGATCCGATTTACACGATTTATTTTTGGGTAACAACGTTATTTTTTTTATACTTAGGTTCTACGTTGCATATGAAGTTCCGTCATAAATTTGTGGATTATTTATAAACATCGGGGGCTTATGCTTGATGAAGCCAAAAGTGATTTTTCAGGATGTTTCCAAAAAGTATGCGCTATACAGCAAACAGTCAGATAAGTTGATGGATATATTGTTTTCTTCTTCGAAAAGTAAAAGCTTTTATGCTTTGCGAAATGTTTCGTTCGAGATCTACGAAGGGGAAACGATCGGCGTTATCGGAATCAATGGCTCTGGGAAGTCGACGTTGTCGAATTTGTTAGCGCAAGTGATTCCGCCTACTTCAGGTAAGATCCGAATTAATGGCCATTCGTCGCTCATTGCGATCTCTGCCGGGCTAAATAATCAGTTATCAGGGATTGAAAATATCCAACTGAAATGTTTAATGCATGGCTTGAAACGAGATGAGATTAAAAAAGTGATGCCGCAAATCATTGAGTTTGCGGATATTGGTGATTTCATCTACCAGCCTGTGAAAAATTATTCGAGCGGTATGAAGTCACGCTTAGGATTTGCCATTTCCGTATACACAAATCCGGATATATTAATTATCGATGAAGCATTATCTGTCGGCGACCAGACTTTTTACAATAAATGTATCGAGAAAATCAAGGAATTTAAAAGAGCAGGCAAAACGATTATTTTTATCAGCCATTCGTTGTCCCAAGTGAAGTCGATGTCGGATCGGGTGATGTGGCTTCATTTTGGAAGAATTAGGGAATTTGGCCCTGCTGATCAAGTGATTAAAGATTACCAGGAGTTTATTAAATGGTTTAATGGGCTCGATAAGGAAGAACAAAAACGCTATAGACAAGAGCAACTGTTGAAGCAGCAAAATGAGGAACCGATGAATGTTGAGGGAGATATTTTGAAACGGTTGACGCGAAAGCGCGCCAAGAAAAAAAAGCGTCACTTCTTGGGCCCGATGACGTTTTTCCTTATCTATTTGTTTGCGGTGGCGCTGATGTTTGCTGATGCTTCGTTGAAGCATATTGAAATGTACGCGAAGGGACTGACGGAACGCCGGGAAGCTGCACCGAAGGAGGTTAAGCCTTCGCCTGTTAATAGGGAAGGAGTAATTATAGCGGAAACCTCACCTGTGTTTTCTGACCATCAACTGAATCAAAAGCGATTTGATGTACGTTTTTCAGAAAAAGTATTCATTAAGGAACAAATCGGTGATGCTGTTAAAATTGAAACGAGCCGAGGCAGCGGCTATGTGCTGAAGACTGACGTAGAGGTTACAGGCTCCAGCCTAACTGCTTCGCGTTTGTCCATGGAGAATTTTCTGCCGATTTTGCCAGAATCGTTTGTTCAATCTTATCAATATTTTTTTGCTTTTTTAAATGAAGAAGAAGGAATGATTAAACAAAAACTCGAGGGTTTGACAAACGAGTTTGTTGATGAGAGCGGCTATAAACATCTGGTCTACCAATTTGATGATCTCAGCTACCGGATCAATCAGGAAGGGAAATCTGAGATGATCGAGGTTCGCAATATCAAGACGGACAGTGAATATTTCGGAGAGCTGAAACGCCAAGCGACCATCGTCTCCAAGGATCAAACCTTATTGTATTTTGCGATTGACCGGTTTAAAGTGTTGATTAATGTAAAAGAAAAAAACGCGATTTTCCAGCCTATTAGCTAGAGAATTGCGATGAACATACCTGCTTGGTTACGAATGCGCTCTGAAGGTCTAAGGGGCGGTAAGCAAAAATAACCAAATAGAGGGGGACGTGTGGTGACGTATATTAAGGTAATGACAGTGTTTGGAACGAGACCTGAGGCTATTAAAATGGCACCTGTTGTCAAGGAGCTTGAGAAGCATAAGGATAAGATCCAATCTTTTGTCACCGTAACGGCTCAGCACCGCGAGATGCTCGATCAAGTGTTGCACATATTTGATGTGCGGCCTGACTATGATTTAAATATTATGCAGTCACGTCAAACGCTTGTGGATATCACAACGAAGGCGTTGACTGGGCTGGATCAGGTGATCAAAGAAGTTCAGCCGGATATTGTGCTTGTGCATGGGGATACGACGACAACGTTCGCTGCTTCTTTGGCTGCTTTGTACAATCAAGTCAAGATCGGTCATGTGGAGGCCGGGTTGCGCACATGGAACAAATATTCTCCTTTCCCAGAGGAAATGAACCGTCAGCTGACCGGGGTGCTCGCTGATTTGCATTTTGCCCCGACAGAAAAGGCAGCGGAAAACTTGTTTGTAGAAAATAAGGAAAAGGAAACGATTTATATTACAGGAAACACGGCCATTGATGCGTTAAAAACGACAGTGCGTTCAAACTATACCCATCCGATTTTAGAACAAATCGGTTCGGATCGTATGATTTTATTAACAGCCCATCGGCGCGAAAACCTAGGTGAGCCGATGCGGAATATTTTCAAGGCTGTTAGGGACATTGTTGAGGAGTTTAGTGATGTCCAAGTTGTCTATCCTGTCCATTTGAATCCTCTGGTTCGTGAGGCAGCTCAAGACATATTAGGGCAGCATGAACGGGTTCATTTGATCGAACCGCTCGATGTCATCGATTTTCATAACTTTGCTTCGAATGCTTACCTGATTTTAACGGATTCGGGAGGTGTTCAAGAGGAGGCACCATCCCTTGGCAAGCCGGTTCTAGTGTTGAGGGATACGACTGAGCGGCCAGAAGGCATTGAGGCAGGGACACTGAAATTGGCGGGAACTAGCCGGGAGATGGTTTACAAGCTAACGAAGGAACTGCTTGTCGATGAAGAGGCGTATGCCCGAATGGCGAAGGCGTCGAATCCATACGGTGACGGGGAAGCCTCGCGCCGTATTGTCCAAGCCCTTCTTTATCATTTCGGCCTTGCTGAACAACGCCCGGATGACTTTTGTTCGTCTGTTGAGAAGGTTTATTAATGAGCTGTAAGATAGAACAAGACCATCCCTTGACGTGATGATATGATCTCTCTAGTGTAGACAGTTAAGAAAATACCCACACTGTTATTGAAAACACTAGGGGGATTTTTTTGTCTGAGACAGTATAAATGGATCACTTGATCTCAAAACAAAGCGGTGATTTTTTGGCACATTCCTTCAGAATTTCCCTTCTCCTTTTCTGAAAGAATGTGCTAAGTTTTTTGCGAATGATTTTAGATGGGGATTTCCATTGGTTTAGGGGAAGGGGGAAAAGGGGTAATTCAGTTTTCACGATTGTGTCATTGATGCCCAAACGTATGCCTATCGCAGGAAAGAAAATAATTTCTGCCTCGAGTGTTTTGTAGTCCATGCCCTCTTTGAAATCGAAATCTACGACTTTCTCTTTAAACGCTACATCATATGCCCGAGTTCGACAGTCACTAGGCAAACAAAATGCCTCTCGCCCCTTGATACAAAAGGGATCGGAGGCATTTGGGCACACTTCGGGCGTGTATCTAGGTGCGAGGGTGGATGCCTAGAATCTTTGGAG
>Ga0310829_1001560_pt1 | contig 12366 bp, 17 predicted proteins | sample WT_ome_4_FD_202244 | JGI IMG/M metagenome (GOLD analysis project Ga0310829, IMG submission 202244) | Sorghum-adapted microbial communities enriched on wild type (WT) sorghum from Joint BioEnergy Institute, Emeryville, California, United... ... | reverse complement strand
AAATCAGACTGTTTGTCGGCCGCTTCTATGGACGCGATTTGATCTTCCTTCAAGGCGAGAACGACGTTGACATCTTGCCCGACGGCTATTTTGTCTCCGTTATTGGATGCCGAAACAATTTTTGCCACCGTCACGTCCGATAGGACTTTTTGGGCTGGTCCCTTGTCCGACGCCTTCATCCATACATCTACTTTCATCCCTTGTTGCAACAAAGGACCGTTGGCTTGCACGTAATTTTCTTTGAGAGTGTAATAGCGGACGGCATTGTTCTCGTCTTTTGTCAGAAGCGAAGGTGAGATCCACTCCCCGGCTTTTATCGACGTTTTCGCTACTTTTCCGATGATATCCCCGCTATTGATCTCTGGGACATTGCCTGTCACGTGCACCCAACGAATCATGTTCGGCTGGATTTTTTCTCCTTCAACAATGTTGGTAGCTGCGATATAAGCTACCCTCCCGTTGTTGGGTTTCGCGTAAAAGTAATAAGCTCCGCCAACTAATACTGCAATGACGAGAGAGAGCACAATCTTTAAGACTGACGACTTCATCGAATCCTCCTTAACATGCGATTTCCATCATGTTTCTTTCGGAGAAGAATAGAAACATGATGAAGACAAATGAAAAAAGCAACCCAAAAACCAAAGCCTTATGGGAGACTTTCCAACCTTGGATAAAAAAAACAGGCGCTCCCGAAAGGAATGCCAAGAAAAATGCGAAGGTCATGACTTCTCTTCCCTCCCCTTCGCTTCCAAGACATCCATTTTCGAAAGCGCGCTTTTTGCGACATCCGGTTTTCGACCGCTGTCGAAATGAGCGAGATAAAAATAAATGGCCGAACGAATGAACTCTATCTCTTCAAGTTCAAAGATATCGATCACTCTTTCACCTCAATTTCATGTGATCATTTCAACCAACCTTTTCCAAAAAACAAATAGGAGCAAGAAACCAAAGCCATATCGGGTGATTCGATCAATCATGAGGTAGCCTAGCCGTGGAACCGGAAGACCTATGGAGATTTTCAACGGGTAGAGAACCTTTACTTTTCCAGTTATCATGTCACCCAAGATATGGGCAATCAGGCCGGCCACCAATGCAAGATATCCGTTCCAAAAGGGATACAACACAAGGCCAATGATCCCGACGAAAATCAAGGAATGGGTCAACGTCCGATGCCCGAAAATGCGGTTTATCGGCAAGGAAATAAAAAAGAACGGTCGTCCGATATGCGACCTGGGCTCGTCAATGTCGGGTATCAAAGCGGCCACTCCTCCAACCAGAGCCCCCTTCCAATCATTTGTCGCGGCATACCCTGCTGCTACACCTGTCAAGAGATGTGTTGTCCACTCGATAAACAGTCCCTCCTCTCTTTCATAATGCCACTTTTTTTCCGCACTTTTTGCAGGTGCGAATGAGTTCATGATTTTTAACGGCCAAAGAAAATTGGCCCGATCCACAAACACATCGGCCAATCATTTGTCCTTGATCCTTTATCCGTTTTACAGCGGTTTTGGCCATTGTTATCACGTTCTCTTCTTGTGGTTAAAAGAAATTTCTTTCTCTGTTTTTTTGTTCGATTCAAGGTATTCCTCACGAATTACTTTCTTTTGCCACTTTATCCAATCATCACGGGATGATTTATTCATTTTATCACCACCCTACTAAAAAAGTGTCTTCATAGAAGAAAAAAACCACAACTCAATTAAGTTGTGGTTTGATTATTAGTTGAGTTAATAAAAGAGGTAACTTCTTTGCTATTACCCCGATACATCTGAATACCATTCTTCACGACAACAAATTCCAAATCGTCAACTCGTTTGATCGTAAGTTTTCCAATCCTTACAGTTTCTTTATCTATGCTTGCTATCATGTTTTCTGTGATTTTCATATAAAACCTCATTATTGTAAGAATAAATAACAATTAAAAAAGCCCGTTATGCCGGACTTTAGACAATTTCCATTATTTTACATATTTTAGAATAGGCTTCGCCCATCCATCTGTCAAGTATTTTAGCAGACAAAAATTCTTAATGCAACACTTTTATTTGAGTTTTTTTGTTAATATTTTATATAGATATGGAAAAGAGGTGCCATTATGTCTGAGAGAACGTCAATGGTTGTGGTTGGCTGCAATAGCTGTAAACAAAAAGCACGGGCGTTAGGCCAGGTTAACGATCTAAACAATCAAAAACGATTCTTTCAGCCCTTTCCGACAGAAACAGCATATCTCCAAGGTCATCATATAGAATTGATACTTGGCTATTCCTGCCCATTTTGCGGTAAAGAACTTCAACCGACGCCTTTGATGATGCAAATGTTTGATCGTTTTATGAAAGGTCCATCACATGTTGTTATTCGCCAAAAAGACGCTGAGATATTTGGCGACGGTGCCCATGCTTTTATTCCCCTTGATGAACCTATATCGTCGGTTGAAGATTATTTGAAACAAAAGGGTGTTCATATCGAGGGAATTGATCCCTATCTTTTTGAAAACCCAAAAGAAGATATTCGAATTTTACAAGAAGCTGCTCGCAATTACGACAGGAATCAATGGATAATTTTAATTCAATCTGCACATAATCCTGAGCCTTATCTCAAAGACGACGCAGCGTGGTTTAATCTTTTTGGCGAAATATAAAAGAGCAATAAGGGGCTGGTCGGTATTTTGGTGGCTGGGAAAGTACCTTAGGCCTTAATGCCCTTCAGCCCCTTTTTTTTGCCTATCGGTTTTCCTGAAGCAGAATAAGCGTTTTTGGTTCATAGATTCTGTCTTGTGCTTCTTTGACTTCTTGCGCCAGTTCATCAGTATAGGGCAGCTTGAGTTTTTTCCATGATTTTGATGTCGGGTTCTCGTTATTTAAAACGATGTTGGCTGTATATTCCGATCCATCGGCAGTATAGAGATCCACCTGTTGCACGTGCCCGTCTTTGAGGGCTTCATTAATCGCATCCCTCAATTTCTTTAGCCCATCTTTGGTACCAATGATGTAGGTATCGTCATTCCAGATTTCCTGCGCGTAAATGTGAACCAAGGCCGTGTTCTCCGGTTGGATCATCTAAGGTCTCATCTCCCTTTTATTTTCTAATACGTTTTATCCCAAAAAATTAAGGCATGGTGCATAATGATCTATTTTTCACTATGCATCGCTTTATTGTTTTTTTGGTTGGAAACTATATGAATAAAGAGTGAGAATATGTGACTCAGGCGAATTTCTAAAAAACCCTTTGATATCAAGGGGAAATGGGCGTAGGGGGTATGGAAAAAACTCCATAGAAGTATGGAAAAAATTCCATACCCCTTTTCGATACTTTCCCTGTAAAAAAGGTTATTAGAAAAAAACGACCTATTTCCCTTGGGTTTGAACTTTATATTTCAAGTAAGTTTTTCTTCGATACAGTCGTCCATAATTTTCGTTTGGTTGGAGCCACACTTTCCATTCCAACTTAATCCTTTGTTTTTCCATATGATCGGCATTGATCACAAGACGGCAGAGAGTTGCATCAATCTTGTTTCGATCCCCACAATAGACAATTTCCGGATTCATGAAAATCGGTCTTTGCGAAACCAATCGACGATATCGCTTAATTTCGTTCACATCCACGAATTCATAGAGAATCCCTTTTTCAATCAGCTTGTTGATACTTTTGCTGGTGCCGCTTAAGTCCCGCCCCAAAAAATTAGCAATCTCCGTGATTGTAAAAAATTGCCCGTTATCAGGCCGGGCAAGGGCGTTAGTATGCATCTCAATTAGGGGTGTAATTGAAAAAATAAAGCCTAATTCAGCGTTGGTCAAATATTTGGTCTCGACTAACTGAAATAGATTTTCCTTGATAATCTGAACAAATGAGGCCTTGTTCTTTGGGGTGATCTTGTATAAACCGAATCCGGCAGCGTTTGCCTTTCTCTCTTCCCTAGCTACCTTGTCCAAGTCAATCTTAATTTGATTGTACATGTTTGATCCTTTCTTCTGTAAAGGATATGAGCCGTTCTTTTAATTTTGTTCTTCTTTTGGTTATGCGATTATTGGAAATAGCCATAGCCATCGCTCTTTTTGACCCGATGAAGACTATTTTCTTTTCAGCTCGCGTCATTCCAGTATATATAAGGTTTCTTGCTAGCATAATGTAATGGCTCGTTGAAATCGGGATAATGATGATAGGCGCTTGTCCGCCTTGGCTTTTATGGATGGTGATAGCATAAGCCAATTGGATTTCGTGCAGTTCTTCTTTGATGTAGACAATACGTTGGCCCATAAAATCGCATATGAGGATTTTCTCCTCCTCCCCATCTGATTCTATCGTGTCAATATCCATAATGATCCCCATGTCGCCATTGAAAACGTTTTTGTCGTAATTGTTGACTGTTTGGATCACACGATCTCCTACTCGATAGGTGGTTTTCCCCACCTTCCATTCCTTTTTGCTCGGATGGGCAGGATTTAGGGCCTGTTGCAAAAAGATATTCAATTCGTTCGTTCCGATAGGGCCCTTCTTCATTGGGCTTAGGACTAAAATGTCTGAGATGGAATATCCAAGTTCACAGAAGCGCAATGCGCTTTTTGTGATCAGGTGGGCAATTGCTTTTGGATCTTCTTGTTGAATGAAATAGAAGTCGTTTTTACTATCGTCAATGAGAAGCGATTGTCCTTGATTCACCCGATGGGCGTTCACAATAATTTGACTTTCTTGCGCTTGCCGGAACACTTCGGTTAGCCGAACTTGTGGCAAACCAGCATCCAGCATATCTTTAAGGACGTTTCCAGGGTTGACCGATGGCAATTGGTCTGCATCACCTACAAACAATACCTTTGTCCGCCGATCAATTGCGTCCATAAGTAGAGCTGCCAATTGGACATCGACCATAGACATTTCATCTACGACGATAAATTGATGTGGGAGTGTGTTGCTTCGATTATATGTTGGCTCGTCCCCAACTTGATATCCAATAAGTTGATGAATTGTGGACGCTTTATATCCTGTGACTTCGGCTAGTTTGCGGCTTGCTCTTCCTGTCGGAGCCGCTAAAGCAATTTTGGCGTTCGGATAGCATTTACGATAGATGTCCAACATCGCCCGAATCACGGTAGTTTTGCCTGTTCCGGGATTCCCCGTTAAAACGAGGACGTTGTGTTTAAACAGTTCTCGAATGGCTTCCTTTTGTTTTTCTGCTAAGACGACTCTATTTTTCTTTTGGTACTCCCTGATTTTGTTTTCTAAAAAAGGCATGGCTTCGCCATCCCGCGACCCTCGCATTTTGGCGAGTTTCCGGGCTAAGCGTATCTCGTATTGATATAAGTATTTCGGAAACACACAACTATCTTCGATAATCAACTTCTGATCTTCCAACCGATAGATACTGAGTGCAACCTCTTTGCGGCTGACTTTATCATCGGCATTATGGACATTATGATTTAGGACTTTTTCGACTTCGTCAATGAGTTCTTCCTCCAGCAAATAACAGTGACCAAAACGATAACATTTCTCTTTCAAAACGTAATCGACACAAGCGTCGATTCGATACCCGGATAAGGGACTAATACCAATTTTTTGGGCTATCCCGTCAGCTTGGATAAAACCAATCAGACTCATGTCAGTCAATTTATACGGATTTTCTCTGATTATTTTCACCGTTTCTGACCCATATTGCTTGTAAATACGAATCGCAATATTTGCGGTGATTCCATAGCCTAAAAGCGCCTGTATCACCTGTTGGACTTCAAAAGTGTTTTGAATGCTGTCCACAATCCGTTGGGCTTTCTTTTTACCGATACCCCTAATTGTTTGCAAACACGAAGGGTCATTGATAATCCGTTGGATAGCATTATCACCCAGCTTATCCACGATTAGTCGAGCTTGTTTTTCTCCGCAGCCCTTAATGATCGGTGAAGCTAAGAACGCTATGACTTGTTCCTTATTGTCCGGCAAAGGACGTTCCCAACGTTCAACAATGAATTGTTTCCCATATTTCGGATGATGTTCCCAAGTTCCCCAAACTGTAACTCTTTCGTTCTTTTCGACCCCGTACATCGACCCTTTGATTGTCATAGTGCTTGCGTCAATTGTTAGTTTTGCAATAAGAAAATTATCACTACGGAAAATGATTTGTTGGATTAGACCTGTATAGGTTTCCATGCTCAATCCTTCATTCATTCAGAAGGCTTTTTAGGGTTTTCACCAATTCCGGGACAAGGAATTCCCCATTGGTGATTTTTTCAATCGGTATTTCTTGATTCGGGTCGATCTGTTGACGGGTCAGTTTAAAGAGGCTAAACGGGATCGTGTAGCGTGCTTTTTTGTTCTTGATGTAGGCTCGGCAACGTTTCAAAAGGCGTGACCAACGGCCTTCCTTGTTGCGTGCTTTCATATCATTGATTTGTTGAACGTCGGATTCCGTCATTAGGTCCATTTTCTCAAGAATCTTTTTCTTATCTTCCGGCGTTTTAGCCATATTTGCTTCATGGAGAAGTCGTCTTTCTTCTTCTGGTTCCATAACTTGGGCAGGGGTATTCAACTCTATGTCTGGCTCAATATCAGCTGTTTCAATTAAATGTTCAAACTCTTCTTGTGGAATATTTTCTTTGAATATCTGGCAAACTTTTGGTATTTTTTTAATGATATGCCAAAGCTGTGCCGGGATTTTTGTTAAATTGGCCTTTAACTCAATAAAAATATATCCCGGTACAGCCCCTTTGAATTTTTTTGGAGCTGATGTTTTTCCTGAAAACCTTTGAGTAAAGGTTTCAAAAGCATGTATTTTGGTAACCCATTGATCATTTGATTGTTTAAGCACTCTCTCAAGCATATCTTTAACTTGAATTTCATGACCGGTATATACCCGCACCGCAAATACAGACATACCTTTTACCCTCCCATTCTTTTCTGTACTTTTAACAAAGCTCTATTAAAGGTTTTTTTAACATCATCCATTTGAGTGTTTAACATCGACGCGATTTCAGAAAACCGTTTTTTATTTGTGAATCTTTCCGTGAATACGATCTTTTCATCTTTTGTAAGATCTCCTAAAAATTTTTCAGGTACAGCTTCGCCCAATCTTAAACCTAGTTGCTCATACGCCATACGAGCTTGATTTAAATATGACCTGATCCTTTGTTTATGTAGAAAATCTCTTATTTCATCGGAAGAGATATTTCCCGATAAATCATTCTCTTGTTCGATTAATACGTTTTCGAGTTGGTGAATCGTGTTTCTATATGAAAGACGCATTTTTAAAAGATTCATCACGTCCACCTCTTTTAACAGTTTGTAAACTATATACGACAAACTAACAAAAAAATATATTGCGAGGATCTTCCCCAAAGAACTCGGCAATTTTTATCATAGTTTCAGCAGTCACTTTTGCATTTCCATTTTCAATAGACGATAATGTTTGCCTGCTTAATCCGAGCGCTTTAGCTAATTCTCCCTGAGTCATATTGAATTTTTCAGAACGTCGCAAGAATTTTACACGGTTATTTAGTTTCATCGGTTGCGTCAATAAGTTATCCCTCCTATTGTCGTATATATCTTACAATATGATTGTAAGATATAACTTACATAAAGTCAATTATATACAACAACTATTTCAATGTATTTTTGTCGTATGTACCGTACAATATGGGTATAGTATCAATATATTATACAGGCCTTAAAAGTGAGGTTTTTTTATGGATAAAAATCGAAGTGAATTAGGAAAATATCTTGAACAGATGCGGAAAAAATTGTCACTTTCTTTACGTGAAGCTTCTGAAAGAAGTGGATTAAGTCATTCTTACATCCGTGACCTAGAAATAGGGTACAATCATGCTACAAAAGCGCCTATTAAACCGTCAACTCAAGTAATAAAACAATTGGCTGACGCTTATCAATGTTCATATGAAGAACTATTAAAAAAGGCTGGGTATATTACTGATATACAAGATCATATTTTAGGTGATGATCTAAAAAAACTAATTGAAGATCCAACGGTCGGTCTTATTTTGGATGAACTAAAAGACTCTTCTGAAGAAATGCGACGAGAGGCTTTAGCCATTTTACGCTTTGTTAAACAAAATCGAGAAAATAATAAAAATTAATGATTTATAACGGGAACATATGTTCAGTTTTTATTATTAGTATGGTATAATATTCCTAGATAAAATGGTCGATATATAAAATAAAAATAAGTGGAGGTATCGGATGCAATATCTTACTAATCATATTGAAGATATGGTTGAATTCATTTATCGGTCTGTAGGCATTACATCTCCAGAGCAACTAGAAGTTTATAATGTAGCAGATAAACTAAAAAATTATATAAATAATTTACAAATCTTTTTCGTACCACTAAAAACCTCTTTTGTAAGATTAGACAATCATGATACAATTATTATTTCTGATAATTTACCGCTGGAAGAGAAATGGGTAAAGCTCGGCTTAATGCTTAGTTATGTGTTTATGCCCACAACGAATTTGTTTGTGACTAAGGATTATGCACTTAAACACGCGAGAATTAAAGCTGAAACATTTGCTTTAAATTTTTGCGTTCCGTCATTTATGCTGACCCATTTGGAACTTCCTAAAAAGAGCTCTGATGCCATCAATATGGTTGCTAAAACCTTCAGTGTCCCATATTTATTCGCTGCCAAAAGAATTGAGGAGTATCTAAATCAGTGGAATGAAAGCATCAAAAGTGCATTTTCTGTCACTACTCGTCGCGTAAGTTATGTATAAATGTATAAATAAAAAAACGTAATGATGTGTAGTAAAATAACCCCGGTAAAGGGGCTATTTTACTTTTGGATGTATTTTTCGATTTCTGTTGTTTTTCCGTTGATCACACCCTCGATCCAAGTGTCTACTTCTGAGCTATTGGCAAAATCGTTAACCTTCCCACCAGTCGGATCTGTAAAATTGTCCAGTGACCCGACATACTCATCGTCGATATAGACGGACGTATTCCGCTTTTAGGACAAAAAATAACCCCTTGATGGGGTTTTAGATTTGTCTGCATGGCCTCGTCAGGGCAAGCTTCTCTCATGGCCTGCTTCTGTCATAAACCATAAAACCTAATAAACATCAATAATGTCCTTTACTGAAATACTTTTCACAAAACCTTCAACTGTAACCAATTGAATCGTATCCGTCATCAGATCGACTTTTTTAACCTCACCCATCAAAGTCACTTTCTTTTTCAATGGCCAGTCATAATATTGGATTGAGATGCAGTCATGATTTTTGATGGCATGGTTCATGATGTCATCCATGATTTCCTTTTGATGATCACAGATTTCTGGCTTTTCTTCATCATTCATCTCATGATATATCCACTCTCGTAACGCTTTCACGTGTTCAGGTAACATCATCGCCGTCCACTTTTTTGCTCCTCGATCACGTAGCATCATCCATTCATCCCCTTTAATAAGAACATATATTCTTAATATAAACGAATGTATGTTCTCTATACAAGGGCTATTTTTATGTGTTTTTTTAACTAAGAAAAACCGGGCATACGCCCGGTCTTTTTTTGGGTTAGAGGAAATCTGTAATTTTGTATTCCTGACCATAAATCCCTTTATAATATTCTGGATACATTTCCCCACCACATTTTTCACATGAAAATCTCGGTGGGACATTTGGATCTCCACCATCCATTATATCGAAATCCTGTACGATGCTTAACGGAATCTTTTCTGTTTCATGACACGTCAAACAAACAAAGTTGACAAGTTTGTTTTTCTGGTTGGGATGCAGAGGGGGTTTCTTTTTCTTTTTCTTTCCTAATTTTCGGTGTTTGGATACTGGTGAGATAACGAATCTCCTCCTCTAAAAATTTTTTGGTGTATGAACCCAAGGCGACTTTAATTTTTAATCCACCCTCTTCAAGGCAGACTTCCCCCTTATATTCATAATCATTCCCACATTTTTTACAGATTAGGGGATCTTTTTGGCCACTTGCGATGATTCTTTCACGCCACGTCTGACGACGTAATACCTTTTTTACTTTGACTACCCAACGTCTGGTATTTTGTTGCCAAAGAGCGAGTAATTTCTTAGACAAGTTTTTAGCTCTTCTGGAGTACATCCCATAATGGCGGATGGTTTTAAATTGCTCATCAGGAATATGCCGAATCAAACGTGAGATGAATTCTTCGACACTTACCGTTTCCCGCTTCTCTCTCCCATCCGTTTTGTCAATATATTTAAATGTCACAAACTGCCCATCATATGCCTCGATCCGATTGATACCAATCGCTGGTCGACGAATATAACGGCCAATATATCGAAGTTGCTCTTTGATTTTACCTTTCTGTTTTGGGGCATACACATAGAAGCCTTCCCCATTGTTGGTGAATGCCTTTTGAAGTCTTGGTTGAATGCGTTTCTTCTCTTTTTTCGAAACTCCGTTTCTAATTAATTTTAGAACGACCGTCTGCCATTGTTTCCGAAGCATCGCAAACGGCAAAAAATCATACGATTTCCATTCACCTTTTTTAGTTAATCCACCCATCGTCACTAACATATGAACATGGGGGTTGAAGTTCACCCTTGAACCAAAGGTATGTAATCCAGATATGATACCTGGTGTGACTTTAAATTTTTTCTGAAAGAAATCAATAATTAATTTCGCAGCGGCATCCATTAAATCCTTTAATAAATGTCGATGAAGCAGAAAGACCTCCCTTAAGCCTTCATCAATCGTAAAAATGACATGACGATGGTTGACTTGAAGGACATCCTCAGTCAATAGTCGACTCCACTCTTCACTTTCTCCAACTGAACATGTGGTACAAAATCGTCCTTTACAACGATAGGGTACCTTGCGTACATCATGGCAACCTTCGCAAACAAAGAGTTTAAATCCTTTTTTCAAATCCCCGCAGTCACGAAATTTTTCAACCTCTTTGATCACAATAAGGCGGATTCGACGTCTATATTTTCGTTTGAAAGCTTCCCTATGTTGATGTTGATCAAAGAAAATCTGCCTTAGTATATTTGTTTCCATATATAGAAAATACCACAGTTTACATCACTGTGGTAGACCCGAATTTTTATACATTCTTATCCTTTAAAATAAAAGGAACCATAAAATTTCCAAACGGAAATTTTATGGTTCCTGTCACAGCGTATAAAAAAACCACCATCGTTATGTATGGTGGAGACGGTGGGAATCGAACCCACGTCCAAAGGCATCGTAATTTAAGCTTCTACGAGCGTAGTCGATATATTCCATTTTCGCGAACACGTCGGCCTATCGACAGGCACCGGTGCTGCTAGTCCGATTGGTCTCTTCCCCTATCCTCGGACTGCGGACACAGGGCGTATCCCACTGCGTTGAGTCCCTGACCCTACCACGTGGGCGATGGAGGGAGGAACCGCTTTAGGCTAATTAGGCAGCTAAAGCGAGATTGTTGTTAGCTTTGCCAGTTATTGGCTTTGGCGTTTTTACGAGGCCGACCCCCTCGGCTCGCCACTTAAATCCGACCTACCCTTGTCGAATCCAAAACGTCCCCATGATGTAAAAGAAACGTTCTTGGACAGCATCAGTCTTCAATGGCTGACAGTTAATAGTATACCAAACCTGTGGATAAATTCAAGGGCTTTTTCAGTTTCTACCTTTAGTGAATCCTGCCAAATGTGACGTTTGCCCCCAACTTCAAACCTCCGCTCATTTTCGAGAATCTTTACAGGCCTTTTTCCGACCGGCGCAATGCCTTTTGAATTTGCCGCTCCGCTGTTCGTTTTTTCAGCGTTTCACGTTTATCATAATTTTTCTTCCCTTTTCCGAGCCCAATCTCCAGTTTGGCGAAACCGCCTTTTATATAAAGCTTCAATGGCACGATCGTATAGCCGGTTTCCTTCACTTTACCGATCAATTTGCTGATTTCCTTTTTATGCAAAAGCAATTTCCGGGTCCGCAAAGGATCGTGGTTGTAACGGTTGCCCTGTTCATATGGCGCGATATGCATGTTATATAAAAACACTTCGCCATTTTCGATGCGAGCAAAGGCATCTTTGAAATTGACCGAGCCTTTACGGATGGATTTGATTTCCGTACCTTTTAACACGATCCCTGCTTCATACGTATCCTCAATAAAATAATCATGGCGGGCTTTTTTGTTTTGGGCAATCAGATGTCCGTGTTCTGGCATGAGTTTCCCTCCCTTGCGTAAAAGTGACAGCGATTGAAGACTTTGACACAGCATTCATTATAAATGCTGTTTACAGAAAACGCCATAAGTGAAATTTTAGATGTTCACTTAAAACTCAAAATCAACGGCCAATTTATCAATACAGCCGATCTGATCCAGATACTGGACGACGGCTTGGTGCTCAGGCGACGGCCCGTAATGCTCTAACGCCTTTTTCGATTCAAAACGAACAACGAGTCCC
>Ga0310829_1001558_pt1 | contig 12370 bp, 8 predicted proteins | sample WT_ome_4_FD_202244 | JGI IMG/M metagenome (GOLD analysis project Ga0310829, IMG submission 202244) | Sorghum-adapted microbial communities enriched on wild type (WT) sorghum from Joint BioEnergy Institute, Emeryville, California, United... ... | reverse complement strand
CCCCCAAATCTCCCACTATGCCCCACTTTCCACCACTTCGCTTGTTCTATTCGCCACCACTTTCCCAATTCCTGCTGGCATTAGCCATTTTCGAAATAAATATAGAGGCTCGGAATTAAGCAGGTGTCCTGAGTCCGAATGAGGGGTGAAATAGGCAGAAACGTCGATGAAGCGGCACATATGAAAGCTGTTTTCAAAAATGCGCATGCCAAAGAACCCTAAAATAGGACATTTTTTAAAAATGCTATGGAGTCCTTGTGGCGTTAAGTTGCCGCCAAGCCTTTCAGCCATTGCTCAACAGAGAAGAGCTGGTTTTGCTTCTTTGCTTCTTCCAGCCATGCGTCGGCATGCTGGCACATGGCGATCAAGTAGACGCGGATGTTCCAATGGCGAGAACTCCGGCCGCGCGAAGCTTCCAGTTTGTAATCGACTTTCTGGCGCTTGATGCAGCGTTCTACGCCGGTTCGCAGCGCATACCGCATTCTCCATTCCTTGCTGTCGCGGCGGATGCGCGGAAAAAGGCGCGGGTTGTCCACGGTAGATGTGTAGAACGTTCTTCCGTAATCGGAAGGTGAGCACGGAGTCGGACATTCCCATTTTCCGACTTTGGCGGGACAGCGCCACTTGATGCGCTGTCGTCCTGGACACTTGCCCCAGCAGACCATCTTGCGTCCGATCGGGCAGACCGGAACGCCGTCGGAATCAATTTTCATTTCATGGTATACCGTTTGCCCGGAGCGCCTGAGATTCAGGTCGATGATGGCGGAAACATCATCATGCTCCAGCATGGTATAGATCGGGAGGGCGTCGTGGGCGGAATCCAGGATCGCCTCTCCCACCTTCCAATCCGCGTACCAGTAGCGAAGTTCGCGGTAACCGCAAATCCACGAAACAGCGTCGTGCTGGCTGGCACGAAACAATCGCGGATACACGGGCAGATTGTAAGGACTATCGGCTGCCGTGAACATGTAAAGCGTACGTCCGTAGTAATATTTCTCACGGTAGCTGTCCCAGCCCCAATCGGCATCAGGATCTGAAAATTGCCGTTTGCAAGTACATTTCCAGTTGCCCGACTTACGGCAATCACAAAGGAACTTGCCGTAGGAACGCGCTCCGGTTTCAACCGGAGAGCCGTCGCCGATGACGCGGAACGCGTTCGTATCGCCAAGTAGTCCTTTCGCCGCAGAAGGCAGGACGAACATCGTTTGGAATAGTTGCTGCAAGAGATCATGTTCTTTGGACGTGTAGTGGATCTTGCCTTCGCGCAGGATGCGGGAGACGAGTTTCTCCGTAATTTTCGGATTTTTGGGTTCCTGCTTTTCGTTCTTTTTGCCTTTCTTTCGCGGCTTCTTCAAGCGGCGTTTGAGTCGTCCTGTCTTATGCGGAGTGGATGCCCGCCAAAGCCGCGACAAAAAGTCGTAGAATGTTCCGACACCCGGGGTTTTGCCCGGCGGAAAGCCGCAAAGAATGGCATAGACCGGCGTCGTGCGGATCGCGATGACCCCCTCATCGACGCTCAACCCGAGCTTGGTCATGAGGAGCAAGCCACGGAGCATGTCAGCAGGATCCAGAGGTTTGCGACCTCGGGGATCGGAGGAGTAGGCGGAACGCATGTGGGAAGCGGTGGCGGAAAGATCGATGGGTGTAATCCAGAAAATCAAGTCGCTGTAAAAGTGCTGCAAAAACAGCAGAGCTTCCGGTGAGTCATACTCTTTTCGCAGTTGGTCGCATACGAAGGCCAGGTAGTCCTGATGAGAACGAGAAACAAGCTTCACCATAATCACCCAATTCGCTAAAGAGATAGGCAAAAAAGTGCCTTCTCGCGATTATTGGGGCGTTTTAAAAAAGTCAAGAGGAAAGTTTGTTCGCATCCCCGTTTTGGGGGTGAAACAATAAAAGACCCTGGCCGAAAGGCCAGAGCCTATGCGGGATTATAATTTCCGAGAGGCTATATAGCGCAAAAGGAGGTGATGATTTTGTCACGGTTCATATCCGCCGCGCTGGCCTTGTGTCTGGTCCTTACGGCTTCTCTCTCCCAGGCCGCCCCCGCCGCCGCGGCCGGATCCGGCTCGCCTCCGGTTCCGCGTGCGCCCGCGTTCGGCAATCTGTTCGGAGATCTTCTCGGTTTTCTCGCCGACCTGGGCGATCTGCTCCATGCGGCAATCACCGGAGGCGGCGGATCGAAAGACGGAAAGGACGGGAAGAACGGGAGCAACGGCAATAAAGGCAACAGCGGAAACAACGGCAACAACAAAGACAATAAGGGCAACAAAGACAATAAAGGCAATAACGGGAAAACCGGAAAAGACAAACACCCACCGGGCGGCGGAAATCCCAAGCCCCCGGACAAACCCCCGGGACACAAGAATCCGCCCTGGGACTGGAACAACGACTGGGACGGCAAGGGATACAAGGAATCCTACGACATATGGAAAAAATTCTACTGCTGACCCATGTCCCGCACCGCGGCCGGGAAGCGCCGGCTTCCCGGCCCGCCCCCTCTGCGAAACCGCGCGCATCCGGCGGCGCCGACCCTCGATTGTCCTTGCCATCGCCTTCCGCTATAATAGTTCCATTGTCAGAAGCGTCCGCGGACCGGGCCTCGCGGCGGATACGCGGGTCCGATGAACGCCGGCCGCAAAACTAGCGGGATCAAGGAAGGTCACTCCGATGTACATCGCGGATCAATGGAAAGATTATGAAGTGATTGACGCCGGAAGCGGCGAGAAGCTCGAACGCTGGGGAACGGTCATCCTGCGCCGGCCGGACCCGCAGATCATCTGGCCGATCGAAAGGGAGACGGATGAATGGCTTACGGCCCATGCCCATTACCACCGCAGCTCGTCCGGCGGCGGGCATTGGGAATACCGGCGCAAGCTGCCGGAGCACTGGAACATCCGGTACGGCAGGCTGACGTTCCTCATCCGGCCGACGAATTTCAAGCATACCGGGCTGTTCCCCGAGCAGGCGGTGAACTGGAGCTGGATCATGGACAAGATCAGCGGCGCCGGCCGGCCGATCCGGCTGCTGAACCTGTTCGCCTACACGGGCGGCGCGACCGTGGCCGCGGCCGCGGCGGGAGCCGCAGAGGTGGTCCATGTGGACGCGGCGAAGGGGATGGTGCAATGGGCGAAGGAGAACGCCGCCCTGTCGGGCCTTTCGGACCGTCCGATCCGCTACATCACCGACGACGTGTTCAAGTTCGTCCAGCGGGAGCAGCGACGCGGCCGCAAGTACGACGCGATCGTAATGGACCCGCCCTCCTACGGGCGCGGTCCGGGCGGCGAAATGTGGAAGCTCGAGACGAGCCTGTATCCGTTCCTCGAATCGTGTCTGCCGATTCTGTCGGACAACCCGCTGTTCGTCCTGATCAACGCCTACACGACCGGCCTCTCGCCGGCCGTGCTCGACAATCTGCTCCGGATGACGGTCGGGCGGAAGTACGGCGGCAGGATCAGCACCGGCGAGATCGGGCTGCCGATCACCCGCTCCGGCCTCGTGCTGCCGTGCGGCATTCTCGGCCGCTGGGAGGCGTCATGAACGGGCGCGAAAGCGGCGCGTCCGGGATTCGGGTGTTGTACGAGGACAACCACCTGATCGCGGTCGTCAAGCCGCCCGGCATGCTGTCGCAGGCGGACGGGACCGGAGCGCCGGACATCCTGACCGCCGTCAAGGCCGATCTGAAGTCGCGCTACAACAAACCGGGCAACGTCTTTCTCGGCCTCGTCCATCGGCTCGATCGGCCTGCCGGCGGCGCGATGCTGCTCGCGAAGACGTCGAAGGCCGCGTCGCGATTGTCCGACGCGGTGCGCACCCGCGCGTTCGCGAAGGGCTACGTCGCCTGCACGGAAGGCGTTCCGTCGCCGCGCGAGGCGAAGCTCGTCCATTATTTGCGCAAGGATCCGAAGACCAACACGGTCGCCGCCCTTCCCCGGCCCGCGCCGGACGCGAAGGAAGCGGCGCTGTCTTATGAAGTGATCGCCGCGAAGGACGGCCGGGCGCTCGTCGCCGTTCATCTGCACACCGGGCGTCCCCACCAGATCCGGGTGCAGATGGCCGCCATCGGCTGCCCGCTCGCCGGCGACCGGAAATACGGCGCGCGCGCGGGCGACTGGTCCCACGACACCGCGGCGCTCTGGTCGTGTTATATCGGCGTCGCCCATCCGGTGACGAAGGAATGGCTCGAGATCCGCTCCCTGCCCCCGCGCGAAGGCGTCTGGGCCGTCTGGCCCGAATCGGCGTGGAACGCGGCGGCAAGCGCATTCCCGGCGGAAGGGACGGACGCGCGATGAAGCGGCGCGTTGCCGTCGTCCTCATGCTGGCCGCCTCGCTCGCCGGGCTGGTGCTGATCTTCGCGCTGATCGTCTGGAACGGCGAATCCGCTCCGCCGGATGACGACGCGGCGAACCGCGAACAGGCGGACAACCATCGCGCGGAAGGCTCATCGGAAGGCCCATCCGATATTTCGCGGGAGGAACCGCGGGAAGCGCCCCCCGAACCGGAACCGGTCCCGCCCGGTTCGCCGGGTTCGGGCCTTGCGGCGGAAGGCCTGCTCGTCGCCGTCGGCGACATCATGATGCACATGCCTCAGCTTCCGGCGTATTTCGACCCGGAGAGCAAGCGGTACGATTTCACCCCGTACTTCGCCGAGGTGAAGCCGCTGATCGAGGACGCCGACTGGGCGATGGCGAACCTCGAGACGACGCTGTCGGAGAACGGCGACTACTCCGGATACCCCCGCTTCAGTTCGCCCCGCGAGCTCGCGGCCGCGCTGAAGGAAGCCGGCTTCGACATCGTCACGACCGCGAACAACCATGCGCTGGACCGCGGCGTGCCGGGCGTCAAGCGGACGCTCGGATTTCTGGAGGAGCAGGGCCTCGTCACCCGCGGCACCGCCCGTTCCGCGGAAGAAGCCGCCGGAACCGTCATCGTCGAGCAAAACCATATCCGCGTCGGGCTGCTCGCGTACACCTACGGCACGAACGGCATCCCGATCCCCGCTGACATGCCGTGGCTCGTCGACCTGATCGACGAGGAGCGCATGGTCCAAGACATCGCCGCGCTCCGGGAAGCCGGCGCCGACTTTATTGTCATTGCGCTGCATTTCGGCACGGAATACCAGACCGAGCCGTCCGATGAACAGAAAAGGCTGGCGCGCAGGCTCATCGCCGCGGGCGCCGACCTGATCGCCGGCTCGCATCCGCACGTCATCCAGCCGTACGAAGTCGTGGATGCGCAAGACGAAAGCGGCGCGGCGCGACAGGGCGTCATCATTTACTCCATGGGCAATTTCATCTCGAACCAGCGGGGCGACACGAAGGATTACGGCGCGCTGTACCGGATCCGGCTGCGCAAGGAGGAAGGGATCACGCGGATGACCGAGGTGGAGCCGGTCATTACCTGGGTGCACCGTTACAAAGCGGAAGGCCGCAATCATTACCGGATCCTGCCCGTCGAGCGCGTGCTCGAAGAACGCAACGATCCGCTGCTGACCGCGGCCGATTATGCACAGATGGAGAAAAATCTCGACACGCTCCGGAAGCGGCTGGCCGCCATGGGCGCGCCGGTCCCGGCTCCGTGATCCTACCGCTCGTCGCCCGCCGCGGCCGGCCGCAGCACCGGCTCGTCGGCGATCTTGCCGAGCAGATAAATAAGCAGCTGTTGATTGTGAGTCGATATCCGATCAAGCGCCTGCTGGATGTAACGCTCGCGGATTTCCACGCCGCGCCGGGCTTCGCGCACGCCCCGCTCCGTCGCGGTCACCCAGACGATGCGCCGGTCGGTCTCGTCCCGCGCGCGCGAAATGAGGCCGCCCCGCTCCATCCGGTCGAGCAGCGTCGTGATCGCGGCGGGCGTCGTGGACAGATAGTGCAGCATGTCCGACGGTTTCATCGGCTGATGCTCCAGGAGCAGTTCGAGCACGTTCAGCTGGCTTTCGGTCAGGGCGGGAGCCAGCGCCTCGTCGAGATGCAGTTTCCACTCTTTCGTGATTTTCATCCACAGTCGGGCAAATTCCGCGGCGAACATCCCCATCCCTCCCAATATCCGCCTGAATTCCATTATATCAGCCGCCCGTGTCGAAAAAAAGATTAACGCACTTAATAATTTACGCCGTGAATCGATACATTCCCCACCGAACCGACAGACGATGACAGAACGCGCCGCCGGCTCCGCGTCGAATGGCGCCGCCGGGCGGACAGCCGGGCAACACAAAACCCGCGGGCTCCGGAACGAATTCCGGCGCGCGCGGGTTCATATGCCGTTCGTCTGATGTCCGCCGATGCGTCCGTAGCCCGGTCCGACTCCCCTTCAGGCGTCGCTGTCCCGGACTTCGCGATCCGGCCGGCGGAAGCTGATGATTGCCGGATCCTGCCTGTCGATCGCGGCGACGCGCTTGCCGCCCGACCGCAGCAATTCGATCGGCGCATCTTCCGAACTGAACGTGAAGGACGCGCCCGAAGCGGTCGCCACCGTGTAGCGCGCCTCCTCCTTGCAATGGAACGCGCCGATCAGCCGGCTGCCGTTCGATTTCGTCCGCTTGCCTTCGTTGAACACGAACGTCGCGAGGCCTCTGCCGCCCCTGCCCTGCACCGGGTAGTCCAGCAACAGCGACCGTTTCGCCCATCCCAGGTCGGTGACGACGAGCACCTCGCCCTCTTCGCCCTCGACGAGCAGGGCGGCCGCGACCTCGTCGCCGTCTTTGAGCTGGATGCCGCGCACGCCGGCGGCGACGCGGCCCATCGGGCTCACTTCCGATTCCTCGAACCGGATGCTCATGCCGAGCTTCGTGATGAGCATCACCTGCCGCTGACCGACGCTCGGCAGCACCTGGACCACTTCGTCGCCTTCCGCGAGCTTCACCGCGGCGATCGGTCCCGTGCGGGTCGTCTGGTATTCCTTCAGCGGCGTCCGCTTCACCTGGCCGCGCTTCGTCACGAACAAGAGCGACAGATCCTCGCGCCCGAAATCCCGCACCGGGATCAGCCCCGCGATGCCGTCTTCCTTCGCGATCGGCACGACGTTGACGAGCGCCGTTCCGGTATCCTTCCACTTGAACTCCGGAATCTGGTGAACCGGCAACAGGAAATACGAGCCCTTGCGCGTGAACAGCAGCAGCTGGTCCAGCGTGTTCACGTCGAGCACGTGGCGGACGATGTCGCCCTCCTTCACGCCGGAACTCACGATGTCGCCGCCGGACCGGGTGAAGGACAGAAGGCTCGTCCGCTTGATGTAGCCGTCCTGCGACAGCGTGACAATCACGTCTTCGGAGGCGACCATCACCTCGAGACCGACCTTCAGCTCCTCCACCTCGCCGCGGATGTCGGAGCGGCGGTCGACTCCGTATGTATCGCGAATCTCCGTGAGCTCGTCCTTGATGACGCCGAGCAGCTTCTTCTCGCTCGCGAGGATCGACTTCAGGTACGCGATGCGCTTCTCGGTCTCGCGCAGCTCCTTCGTCAGCTGCGTAATCTCGAGATTCGTGAGCCGGTAGAGCTGGAGCGTCAGAATCGCGTCCGCCTGCCGCTCGGTGAACCCGAACTTCGCGACCAGGTTCTGCTGCGCGTCCTGGCGGTTCTTCGACGCCTTGATCGTCGCGATGACGTCGTCGAGGATGTTCAGCGCCTTCACGAGCCCCTCGAGCACGTGGGCGCGGTCCTCCGCCTTCTCGAGATCGAACCGGGTGCGGTTCGTGACGACTTCCTTCTGGTGATCGATGTAGGCCGTCAGCATCTCCTTCAGGCCGAGCTGGCGCGGCGCCTTGTTGACGATCGCCACCATGTTGAAGTTGTAGGTGATCTGCAGATCCGTCTTCTTGAGCAGATAGGCGAGGATGCCTTCGGCGTCCGCGTCCTTCTTCAGCTCGACGACGATGCGCAGCCCGTTCCGACCGCTCTCGTCGCGCACCTCCGCGATGCCGTCGACCTTCTTCTCGAGCCGGATCGTCTCCATCGCCGTCACGAGCCGCGACTTGACGACCTGGTACGGAATCTCGGTGATCACGATCTGCTTGCGTCCGCCGCGCAGATCCTCGATCTCCGTCCTCGCGCGGATATGGATGCGCCCCTTGCCCGTCGCGTACGCTTCGCGGATGCCTTCCTCGCCCATGATGATGCCGCCCGTCGGAAAATCCGGCCCCTTGACGATGCCGATCAGCTTGTCAAGCGTAATGTCCGGATCGTCCATGACGGCGACGCAGGCGTCGATCACCTCGCGCAGGTTGTGCGGCGGGATCTCGGTCGCGAAGCCGGACGAGATGCCGCTCACGCCGTTGACGAGCAGATTCGGGAAGCGCGACGGAAGCACGACCGGCTCCTTCGCGGTGTTGTCGAAATTGTCCTTGAACGGAACGGTCCGCTTGTCGATGTCGCGCAGCATTTCCATCGCGATCGGAGACAAGCGCGCCTCCGTGTACCGCATCGCGGCGGCCGGGTCGTCGTCGAGCGAGCCCCAGTTGCCATGGCCGTCGATCAGCACGTGGCCCATCTTCCACGGCTGCGCCATCCGCACCATGCCCTCGTAGATCGACGCGTCGCCGTGCGGATGGTAGTTGCCCATCACGTCGCCGACCGTCTTCGCCGACTTGCGGTACGGCTTGTCGGGCGTGTTGCCGGCTTCGTACATCGCGTACAGGATGCGGCGCTGCACCGGCTTCAGCCCGTCGCGGACGTCGGGAATGGCCCGGTCCTGGATGATGTATTTCGAGTACCGGCCAAAGCGGTCTCCCACGACCTCTTCGAGAAACGCCGGCAGGAACTGTTCAAGCGTGCCCATGCCGCCTCTCTCCTACTCTTCGTATTCGGTGAAATCGACGTTTTCGATGATCCACTTCTTGCGCGGATCGACCTTGTCGCCCATCAGCGTCGAGACGCGCCGCTCCGCCTTCGCGGCGTCCTCGATCCGCACCTGCAGCAGCGTCCGCGTCTCGGGGTTCATCGTCGTCTCCCAGAGCTGCTCCGGGTTCATCTCGCCGAGACCCTTGTAGCGCTGCAGCTCGCAGTTCTTGCCGAACTCCTTCAGATAGTTCTGCAGCTGCTCGTCCGTCCAGGCGTACCGCACCGTCTCGAGCTTGCCGGTCTTGCGGGTGATTTTGTACAGGGGCGGCTGCGCGATGTACACCCGGCCCAGATCGATGAGCGGCTTCATGTACCGGTAGAAGAACGTGAGCAGGAGGCACTGGATATGCGCGCCGTCCGTGTCGGCGTCGGTCATGATGATGATCTTGCTGTAGTTCGCCTCGTCGGGGTCGAAGTCCGGCCCGACGCCGGCGCCGATCGCCGAGATGATCGTCTTGTATTCCTCGTTCTTCAGAATGTCGGCGAGCCGCGCCTTCTCCGGGTTCATCGGCTTGCCCCGCAGCGGCAGAATCGCCTGGTAGCGCGAGTCGCGCCCCTGCTTCGCCGAACCGCCCGCGGAATCGCCCTCGACAATGAACAGCTCGTTGCGCAGGAAATCCTTCGACTGGGCCGGCGTCAGCTTGCCGTTCAGGTTGGACGACTCGCTGCGCTTCTTGCCCGAGCGCACCTCCTCGCGCGCCTTCCGCGCCGCCTCGCGCGCCTTCGCCGCCTGGATCGCCTTCTTCAGGAGCTGCTGCGCGACCTGCGGGTTCTCCTCGAGGAACACGGCCATCTTGTCGGAGACGACCGCGTCGACCGCGCTGCGCGCCGAAGCGCTGCCAAGCTGGTCCTTCGTCTGTCCGACGAACTCGACATCGGACATCTTCACGTTGATGACGGCGATCATCCCTTCGCGCAGGTCGGCGCCGTCGAGGTTCTTGTCCTTCTCCTTCAGGATGCCGTTCTTCCGCGCGTACTCGTTCATGACGCGGGTGTACGCCGTCTTGAACCCGGTCTCGTGGGTGCCGCCGCCGCGCGTCGGAATCGAGTTGACGAACGAGGCGATCGTCTCGGTGTAGCCGTCGTTGTACTGCAGCGCCACCTCGACCTCGATGTCGTCCCGTTCCGCGTAGAAATGGATGACGTCCGTGAGCACCGATTTTCCTTCATTGAGGAACGCGACGAACTGGCTGGCGCCGCCTTCGTAGTGGAAGACGTCCTCACGGCCCGTCCGCTCGTCCTTCAGCGTCACCTTCAGGCCGGCGTTCAGGAACGCGATCTCCTGCAGCCGCTCGGCGAGCGTGTCGTAGTTCAGGTTGATGTTGCCGTGGAACACCCGAGCGTCCGGCTTGAACGTCACCTTCGTGCCGGTCTTGCGCGTGTTGCCGACGATCTCGAGGCCGGTCACCGGCTCGCCGACATGCTCCTTGCCGTCCTTGTCCACCCAATATTCGAACCGCTGGCGATGAATTTTGCCGTCGCGGTAAATCTCCACCACGAGCCATTCGGACAGCGCGTTCGTCACGGACGCGCCGACGCCGTGCAGGCCGCCGGATTTCTTGTAACCGTTTCCGCCGAATTTGCCGCCGGCGTGCAGCACCGTGAACACGACCTGGGGCGTCGGCACGCCCGTCTTGTGCATGCCGGTCGGGATGCCGCGTCCGTTGTCGAGGACCGTCACCGAATTGTCGGCGTGAATCGTCACGTTGATCTCGGTCGCGAACTTCGCCAGATGCTCGTCCACGGCGTTGTCCACGATTTCCCAGACGAGATGATGAAGGCCGGAGCTGGACGTGCTGCCGATGTACATGCCCGGACGCTTCCGGACCGCCGTCAGCCCTTCCAGCACCTGAATGTCGTCCGCGTCGTATCCGCGCTCCCGCGCGGTCGCCTGGTCCGCGAACAGATCCAATTGTTCCGCCATGCGCGCCCTCCTTCACCGATTTGCGGCGTGCCGGATTCGGCTGCCTGAAGCCGCAGCCATCCTGTGCGGCAAACAAGCATTATTGTAATTCATTATATCCGGTTTCGTAAAGCTTGGCGGCGCGGCGCGGAATTCCGGGCGGTCCGTCGGCCGATTGCGCTTATCGTGATATGTTTACATAATATTTATTTCGTATACTCTCTCTTTCACAAAAAAGAAGCCGTTCCGCAAGACGGACCGCCGCCTTCGCGAAACAGCCTTCTTTTTTCCCCGCGTTCCCGATTCAGGCCGACAGGAACCGGTACTGCGCCTCGATCAATCCGTGGTAGACGCCGCGCTTCCGCATCAGCTCGTCGTGGTTGCCCTGCTCGACGATGCGGCCGTGGTCGAGCACGATGATGTTGTCCGCGTGGCGGATCGTCGACAACCGGTGCGCGATGATGAACGACGTGCGGCCGGTCAGCAGCGTCTTGAGCGCCTCCTGGATCTTCAGCTCCGTCTCCGTGTCGATGCTGGCCGTCGCCTCGTCGAGAATCAGGATGCGCGGGTCGGCAAGCAGCGCGCGGGCGAACGAGATCAGCTGGCGCTGACCCATCGAGAGGACGCTGCCGCGTTCCTGCACCTCGGTGTCGTACCCTTGCGGCATTTTCATGATGAAATCGTGGGCGTGGACCGCCCGGGCCGCCATTTCCACCTCCTCGTCCGTCGCGTCCAGCCGTCCGTAGCGGATGTTGTCGCGGATCGTGCCCGAGAAGATGAACGTGTCCTGCAGCACGATGCCGATCTGGGAGCGCAGGCTCTCGAGCGTCACGTCCCGGATGTCGACGCCGTCGATAAGCACGCGGCCGCGGACAGGATCATAGAAGCGGCAGAGCAGGTTGATGATCGTGCTCTTGCCCGAGCCGGTGTGGCCGACGAGCGCGATCGACTGCCCCGCCTTCGCCTCGAGGCTGACGCCGCGCAGCGCCGGCCGGCCGGGCTCGTACTCGAAGACGATGTCCTCGAACCGGACGTCGCCGCGAATCTCCGGCATCCGCTTCGCGTCCGGCCGCTCGGCGACCGTCGGCTTCTCGTCCAGAAACTCGAAGATCCGCTCGGAGGACGCCATCGCGATCAGGAGCTGCGAGTACATCTGGCCGAGCCGGGTGATCGGCTCCCAGAAGTTGCCGATGTAGTTCGCAAAGCCGACGAGCAGCCCGACCGTGATCGCGCCGGTCTGCACGAGGTGCGAGCCGTACCAGACGAGGATCAGCGTGCCGACGGCCGCCGTCACCTCGATGACCGGCCCGAACGACTGGTTGAGCGCGGACGCCTTGTTCCAGGCGAGCCGGTTCACCGTGTTCATCCGGTCGAAATAGCCGATGTTCGCCTTCTCCTGCACGAAGGCCTGGGTGACGCGGATGCCCTGAATGCTCTCGTTCAGATGCGCGTTCAGCCGCGACTGCTTGATCCGGACGTCCTGCCAGGCGAAGCGGATCCGCTTGCGCAGCGAGGTCGACACGACGAACATGAGCGGCACCGTGATCATGACCGCAAGCCCCAGCTTGAAGTTCAGCACGAGCAGCAGAATTGCGATGCCGACGAGCTGGACGCAATCCATGATCAGGTTGAC
>Ga0310829_1001557_pt1 | contig 12373 bp, 12 predicted proteins | sample WT_ome_4_FD_202244 | JGI IMG/M metagenome (GOLD analysis project Ga0310829, IMG submission 202244) | Sorghum-adapted microbial communities enriched on wild type (WT) sorghum from Joint BioEnergy Institute, Emeryville, California, United... ... | reverse complement strand
CTGCGTATTCAGGAGGATTACCAAAAGAGCCGGAATTTAATTCTTTAAATAACCCTTCCAGTTCCGCAGTTGGTTCGACCTTTAAATAAATGACATTGTTTACAGGATGAAAAGAACTAATTTTATTTGTTCTTAATTCAAACGGTTCATGCCTTTTTGCAATCTCTTCTAATTTTGCGGAAATCTCTATTAATTGTTCTTCGTTTGTTTCAAATGCAGCTTTTAGAGTCAAATGGGGCGGGATAAGTGCATATTTTGAGTCATATCGTTTTCGATATGAGTTAGCAAAATCCTGCAATTTTTTAGACGGAAAGATAACAATCCCAACTTGCATTACGAATAACCTCCTTTAATTTGGTTCCTTCATGTCATTCTTTTAACTAATAGGAAAGTAAATTTTTCAATTTTTTCTTTCCTAACGCATAAGTGCGCAAGAAAAGCTTCGCGGGAAAACATCGCAGCCGAAAAAATTTTATATTTTTTCGGTGACTACGGCTCTGCTTTCGCCTAAAGGCACGGACGCCCTAGTTTTCTTTATTATAACAAATATGAATCAGATAGAGAAATAATTATTAGACTATAAAAAATATTGGATAATACAAAGATTATAAAGGGAAAAGTTCAATAAGTCCACGTTTTAAATCTTTTTGCCAATATTTCCAAGTGTGATTGCCCTCAATTTCATCATAAAAGTAGTCGACCGTCTTTTTCTTTAATGTTTTTGCAAGTTCTCTGTTAGGAGCGAGAAAATCGGCGGTATTCCCGTCTGTCATATCGACCTCTGTTTCTTGCTTGCCGATGACATGATATATTTTTAACCGGTCCCAATCCTTAAACTTGTCGACTTCTTCGTAAACATATTCGTCAATATACGGTGAATGAAGCATCACTTTTCCAAATATATTCGGGTATTTTAGCGCTGTCAGTAACGATATCGTTGCCGCCAACGAATCCCCGGCCAATGCACGGGATGAGGCTGCTTCGGCAACAGAAAATTGATTTTCAATAAATGGAACAAGTTCATTAGCTAAAAATCGTCGATAATTTGCCGAAAGTTTGCCTTCCGGGTGATATTTAACCTTGCGATCCGGTACGTTCTTATAAGGGATACCGAAAAATAAAATCGGTTCAATTTCACCGTTTTCAATCAATTCATCTAATACTCGGGCAATTCGACCTAATTGAAAATAATCTTTTCCGTCTTGGGCAATACAAAATGGATATGTATATAATGGTGTATATTGCGGTGGCAAATAAACCAGAACTTGGATTTCCTCCGCTAATTCGTTACTGAAGAATGTTAAGTCTTGAACAGTACCTTTTGTCATAAATATCCCCCACACTTTGTTTTTCAAAATCTATCTTAGCATAAGTTTGTTTTAATAGGGATGAATATGACTTCAGTGGAACCTGATAATCATGTATACTTTTCTCTGTATATTTCAAGGAAACATTGGTAAAATCAAATAATCTGGAAATGATAACAATTGAAGTTGGATAGAAGGAAGGAATTTTGACGATGGGACATTTACAGGCTGGTACAGTTGTTACTCTAGAAGTGGTCAGAAACACCGATTTTGGGCATTTCCTTAGCGATGGGTCAAATGATGTATTACTTCATAAAAATGAGCAAAACGGTGACATACAAATTGGGCAAAAAGTGGAAGTGTTTCTATTTCAAGATAAACTAGGGCGCCTGACTGCGACTATGTCTTTACCTGAAGTTCGGGTTGGCACTTATGGCTGGTGTCAAGTTGTTGAAGTGAAAAAGGATTTAGGTGTGTTCATCGATATTGGAACGAGTAAAGATATTTTAATCCATAGAGATGATTTACCAAAGCTCAAGGAAGTTTGGCCGCAAATCGGGGGCAGTTTGTATTGTACATTAAAAACGGATAAACGAGGTCGTCTTCTGGGAAAATTAGCGACGGAAAATGTAATGGAAGATTTATTCGTAAAAGCGGATCGTACTGTGTTAAACAACAATGTGACGGGCATTGTTTATCGGACTTTACATAGCGGTACTTTTATTATCACTGAAGAAGGTTATCGCGGTTTTATCCATGAAAGTCAACGAGATAAGGAACCGCGGGTGGGGGATCGTGTGACAGGGCGGATTATTGATGTCAAAGTGGATGGAACTGTTAATGTCTCTTTATTAAAGCGAGGATATGAAACATTGGACGATGATGCTGAGAAAATTTATACGTATTTGCAAAGTCGCGGCGGAAGTATGCCATATTCGGATAAAAGTGCCCCGGAAGATATTGAAAAACGTTTTTCCATGAGTAAAGCTTCCTTTAAACGAGCACTTGGACGACTATTGAAGGCAGGAAAAGTGTATCAAGAAGAAGGATGGACGTATGTAAAGAAAGACTAAATAGGGGAAGATTCCGGTATTAAAGTAAAGAGAAGTAATTTCAAGTACATTAAGATATATAAAAACTTTACAGCATAGATGCAAATTCGGCATAGGGTTTATGTATAATTTTTCAAAGACCACCACGTCTAAATTTGACGTGGCGGTTATCTTTACTCTATTCCGCAGCAGCTGTTAACACCGGTACAACTTGTTTTTTCCGGGAAACAACGCCTTCTAATAGGGCAGTATTATTTTCTAATTTTACGTTATATGCCTTTTCAACGAGCGCTGTATTCGTACCGAGGGCAAGAGCAGTTGAATTACTGTTTAAAATATCTGTGATCACAAACAAAAATAAATCAAGTTCTTTTTCATCGATAACCGATTGAATGGCAGCTTCCACTTCATCTTGTCTTGCCAAAACATCTTGCGGGTCAACCGTATTAACTTGCGCAATAATCACTTTATTTCCGCCAATATTAAATGGTTTGGAATCAAGGGAGATTAATTGTTCAGCTGTTTTTGAAGAAACATCTGCTCCGGCTTTTAACATTGCCATTCCGTATGTTTCCAACTCTACATTAGCAATTTCAGCAAGTTCTCGTGCTGCTTGTACATCTTCTTCGGTGCATGTCGGTGATTTAAAAAGCAAAGAATCAGATATAATTGCGGAAAGCATAAGACCGGCAATATCTTTTCGAATGACAACATTGTTTTCTTTATAAAGTTTTTTAATAATCGTTGCCGTACATCCGACCGGTTCAGCACGGTAGTATAATGGATCAGCAGTTTCAAAATTGGCGATCCGATGATGGTCAATAACTTCTAAAACTTTAACGCCTTCTATATCGTCTGCGCTTTGTCCACGTTCATTATGGTCAACTAAAATCACTTTATCCGTTTCTTCGGTCACTTTTTGGACAAGACGGGGCGTATCAATTTTGAAATAGTCAAGCGCATATTGGGTCTCGCTGTTTACTTCACCAAGACGAACCGCTTCGGCATCATAACCCAATTCCTTTTTTAACTCCGCATAAGCGATTGCCGAACAAATTGTGTCTGTATCAGGATTTTTATGTCCGAATACAAGTATCTTTTCCATTTGTGCCTCAACTCCACTTCCAAAATTTCTAGTTATTTTAACATTAATATGGTACTCCAAATGAAAAAAATTAACAATATTTTCAATGAAAATATTGAGAAATCGTACGGTTTTCTAAAAAAATTATTATTATATAATACTCAAGAGTTATTCGACATTCTTCTTCAAATTTCTTGCAAATTATGATATACTTTTATAGCTTGAAATAAGAAGAAAAATAGTAAGATTTATTCAATTCGATATATGAAAAAACAATAATTTATTTAAAAGATAAAATATTCCTGGAATATTTTTTAAGAATATGATATAACAAGACTAATGAAATTTTTCTAGTATAATTTTATTCACATTTTCTGAAAATTCACTATTAAGAGGAGAATAGAACAATCAGGAGGCGCAAAATGGAGAAAGAAAAAGTGTCATTTTCAGAGTATTTAGTGATTGGAGTCATGTTATTTGCACTGTTTTTTGGAGCGGGTAATTTAATATTCCCGGCACATCTTGGTCAATTGGCAGGGGAAAACCTTTGGCCGTCGGTTTTTGGGTTTTTGATTACGGGTGTTGGATTACCTCTGTTAGGGATTATAGCCATTGGATATTCCGGAACGAATAATTTACAGGAGCTATCCAGCCGTGTACACCCGATATACGGTGTTATATTTACCAGTTTGTTATATTTAACCATTGGACCTTTTTTTGCAATTCCAAGAACGGCGACGGTTCCGTTTGAAGTGAGTATTTTACCGTTAATGGGCGACGTAAACCCAAAGATTAGTTTATTCATATTTTCATTCCTGTTTTTTGCATTAACCCTTTGGTTATCATTAAATCCAAGTAAAATCGTTGACCGGGTTGGGAAGTTTCTATCACCGGCTTTAATCATATTGTTAATTGTATTAATTGTTCTATCGGTAATTAACCCAATTGGATCAGCGGGCAAGGCGCAAGGTGAATATTTATCAAGCCCGTTTGCAAAAGGTTTTGTAGAAGGCTATAACACGATGGATGCGTTAGCTTCTTTAGTATTTGCGATTATTGTGATCAATGCGATTAAGGCATTAGGTCTTAAATCAAACAAAGGAATTTTGCTGGCAACTTTTAAATCAGGTGTTATTTCAGCGTTTTTCCTCGGAATTATTTATATTGGGATTGCGTATATGGGCTCAATCACTGTTCAAACATTTGGCTTGTTTGACACAGGCGGACCGGTATTAAGTAATGTTGCCTCAAATTATTTAGGGACTCTTGGTTTAATTATGCTGGCAATTATTATGATTCTTGCCTGCTTAACAACAAGCATAGGTCTGATTACTTCATGTGCAGAATATTTCAACACGCTTTTGCCGAATGTAAGTTACAAAGCGCTGGCAATTATCTTTTCCGTTGTCTCATTCATTATCGCAAACTTTGGGCTGGCTAACATTATTGCATTCTCGGTTCCGGTATTAATGTTTCTCTATCCATTGACAATTGTGCTTATGTTATTAACTTTTCTTTCACCATTGTTTGACCATTCGCAAATTGTATATGCAGGAACAATCGGTGTCACGTTCTTAATTAGTATTGTTGATGGATTGAAAGCACTATGTGATTCGCTAAAAATAGATTATTTTGGCTGGTTGTCATCAATCATATCTTTTTATAAAGATTTCTTGCCTTTATATAATCAAGGTTTAGGCTGGTTGGTTCCGGCTATCATTGCCATTGTGTTAACAACAGTGATCAGTAAATTTTTTGTCAGGGAAGGAAAAACCGTTATTCAATAGAATGAAAGATTCATAAGATGTATTTGGGGCTGTCCCTAAGATTAGGGACAGTTCTTCTTTCGGCTAATAGGAAAGTATAAATTTTTCAGCTTTTTTACGTAAAAAAAGTGACTATTTGGCACCCCACCAAATAGTCACTGATTTGATAACCGACAATTTTGACGTATGCAGGTATCTCCCTCCCGCCAATCTTTGCCGTTATGAATTTAGAGAGGGACTCTGAGTTTCGTAAAAAAATTGCCGTTTACCGAGTTTTCACATGAATATTTTTTTCGTTTCCTTTTGCAAGTGCTTGATAGATTCCCAACCCCAAGAAAACCATTGTTAAAACAAACATAATTAATGCAGTTCCATAAGATCCTGACATACTCATAACCCAATAAAGAAGCATAAAAATAATCGATGCGACAAATGATAAGTTCATATATAAAACCCCTTCCGACCGTTAAAATAAAAAATATTAAACACTTTGTCAAATTTGTTACGTTTTATTGTCTATATTTTAAAACTCCGGTGAAAAAAAGTAAAGAAAAATGATTGCGATTTCATTATTTTTATATAACTAATGGTTGTTGAATTATAATGGTAAAATATATATTTTTTGGAAAAACGAAGGGCAAAAGAGGGAGTTTATTATGAAAAAATTTTTCCTTAGCTTCATTTTATTCATTCCTGTTTTTGTGTTAATAAATTTTCGGCTCAATATGTGGCCTCATTTTTTTCATACCAACAAAATAAACCCGCCGGACCAAGTAAAAGGAATGAAAACGGAAAATATGGACGATACTTACTTAAATTATTTTCAATCAGTCTTGGAAACGAAGGGAAAATTAAAGATTGCAGTAATAGGAAGCAGTGTAACAAAAGGAACCGGCGCTTCATCACCAAAAACGGGTTGGCCAGCCCGTTTGAAAACTTTTTTACAAGAAAGGAATGAATTAAATTACCGTGACATTCAGCTTGTCAATTACGGATTTTCCGGATTTAAAGCAGAAGATTTGTTGAAGAAAGGAAAAGCTGATCAACTGATTTTGGAAAAGCCGGACTTTATTATTCTGGAAACATGTATCATTAATAACTACCGACAATCATCAACCTTATTTGAAACAATAAAATACATTGATGATTTAGTCAATAAAATAAAGATAGAACTTCCCGAAACAAAAATCCTAATTATTTCACCAAATCCGATTCTTTCTTCTAGTAAAAACCAAGTTGGCTTAACATATGATGATTACCAAATGCAAACCGCTGCCTATTTTCAAGAAAAAAGATTAAACTATATAAATATTTACGAGGAAATGAATAAATTGCTCTCCCAAAATAACCAAAAACTTCAAAATTATTTGGCTGACGAAATCCACCCGAATGATCAAGGATATAAAGTTTGGTTTGAAATTTTACTCAAACACTTATGAAAAACAGCAAAACGATTTTGAAATAAATTTTAGAATATGTTAAATAATTCGGTATAGAGCTAATTTTCTTTTCCCTCTTGTGTAGGAAAACGTATCTGCTGCAGCCTGGGTTCCTGCTCTACTCTGCTTTTTTTCATCTCGCTGTACATAGTATATTTTCTTCCATAAAAATGTGTATTAAGATAGGGTTAGATTTTTTTATGGGAGGAACAGGTTATGTTACGTATTCGTGAAGCTGAAATAGAAGATTTACAGGAGATATTAGCTATTTATAATTATGCGATTAAAAATTGGACGGCGACCTTTGATCTTGAAGAACAAACGCTACATCAGAGAAGAACATGGTTTGATCAGCACGGTGATAAATACCCACTTATTATTGCTGAAGTAGATGGAACAGTAGCTGGTTACTGCAGCCTCAGTCCATTTAAAGATAAAAAAGCATATGAAAAAACTGCAGAGATATCGATTTATCTATCTGAAGCATATCATGGGTTTGGTATTGGCAAAAAACTAATGGAAGAAATTATTTCCAAGGCAAAACAATTAAACTACCATACGATAATTGCTGTAATTACCGGTGGGAATAAAGCAAGCATAAAACTCCATGAAAAATTTGGATTTGAATATGCCGGGTGTTTGAAAGAAGTAGGGTATAAATTTGGGGAATGGTTGGATGTTTGCTATTATCAGTTACGCTTGTAGAAGCCCGCTTGAAAAATATGCTAGACAGCCCTCTGTACACATAATTTATTTTTAAAATTCCCTAATAGTTATACTCAGTTCCTTGTTCGAACTCGAAACTTTCTATTATGTTCATACCTTTGAAAGGAAACGGGCAAACTGGTAATAAATTCGAACTGGGGGCTGTATAACATATGAAGATGGAAGGAATAATCATGTCCGGGGAATTCGATAAGAATGCGCAGGAATTTACCATCCAAAAAATTAAAAATTGGTATACTGAGACAGTTGTGAAAGAAGAACAAGTCGAAAAATTATATGCTTATTTAATACGAAATAAGGATGCAGAGGAGCAAATACTCACTCTTTACGATCAATTATTAGTCCGACTAACAAAAGATGAAATGAGTCAATTGCTATCCGATTTAGAAAATGTCGTTTCTTTATATCAGTAGTATTAAAGGCTGCCGATTAACGGAATAAAACTAGGAAAATGCGTCTGTTTCTGCACGTTGGTAAAATTCAAACTAACTTCCAGAAAAACCAGACGCATTTTTTTCTTCATGCCGTGTGATAGCGTTGAATGAATCAAAGTCTTCCGATGACCCGCATAAGCGACTGAATATGGATAGACATGTGTTGCAACAGGGCACCCTGAGCCGGCCGCTTTATATGTCAAAATACGCTGTACTATTTTGCAAACAATTTATTTTCATTTGGCAAAAGTGCTGCCAAAACCGCACCGATTAACGGTAGTAATGAAAGTATCGTAAAGACGGTCGAAACGCCTAAGAAATCCGAAATACTGCCTAAGAATACAGAACCGATTCCCCCGGCACCTACACCGAAACCGATTGATAATCCGGATGCAAGCGCAATATTTTTCGGCAATAATAGTTGCATATAAACAACACTGATAGAAAAAGAAGAAAGTACAGTAAAGCCGAATAAAAGCAATACAATTACGGAAAGAAAACCACTGGTATGTGGAAAAAGTAACGCAAATGGTGTTGCCAAAAACATGGAACCGACCATGAGCCGTTTCATCCCAATTCGATCCGATAGTAAACCGCCAATAAATGTTCCCAGGGCCCCTGCTCCGACAAAAATGAAATTCAATAATTCCGATTGCTCCAAAGTTAAGTGGCTTAAATAAAAAGGTAAAAAGATAACGACTCCGACTTGACACCAGGACCGTAATAAAATGACCGTGACTAATAAAATGGTGCCGGGAATATGATTTTCTCCCGGTAGTTCCTTCTTTTTAAATTGAAAATCTTTCACTTTCCCGTTAAGCCAGTTTAACAACGGAACGGTTAACACCAAGGATAACAAAGCAAGAGGTAAAAGCCAGATCAAACCATCAATCCCGGTATGAACGAGAAATAACGGAATCATTAACGGTCCAAAAGCTTGCCCTCCATTTCCGCCAACCTGAAAAATTGCCTGTGCCAACCCTTTCTTCGCACCTGATGCAAAATGAGTCCCTCTTGAAGCTTCCGGATGAAATACACCTGAACCGAATCCGGAAATGGCAACAAAAATTAATAACCAAATTAAATTCGGTGCAATTGCAGTCAGCGCCAACCCTGATATCGAGAGAAATAAACCGACAGAAAAAAACCATACCCGCGGCTTTCGGTCCGTTAACACACCGAAAATTGGTTGTGTAATGGAAGAAGTTAAATAAGAAATTAGTACAATTAATGTTGATTGTGTATAGTTAAGATTGAATGCTTCTTTATACATAACGACAAGCGCCGGTACCATACCGGTCGTGACTAAGTCATTTAAAAAATGCGCCCCGCTAAACGTGTAGAGTGCCCGCCGATAAAAACTACCTTCACCAACAATTGGGGCATTTTCAATCTTTGCTTGACTTCCCATAAAATCGCCTGCTTTCACTTACTAAAAATGGATATATTTCGTATTTTAACATAAAAATGATTGGTGTCGGTCAAAAATTTTTTGGATTTACAGTCAAGAGGTGGGCAGAAAAGTAAAGGACACAAAGACCAAGCAAAAATGCGTCTAAATGTTTTTTGGCATTTTTAAATTTTGCTTGAAATATAGATGGTTTTCAATCGTCAAATGAAACAGTACAGCCAAATATAGACAAAATGACAGCATATTCACCATATTTATCTTTTGTTTGACAAAATTCCAACAGCATTTGTGAGAAACTGTCGAACAATTTTTAAAGGGTTTCCGTCCATATTGTCAAATTTATTTATATACAGGTAAAAATTGTTTGATTTTGTGAAAATTCACCGGTAAAAGATTTATTGGAAAAGGGGAGAGTAAGTTGTACTGGAGAATTAGTGACTTTACGGAAGAGATTAAGCAAGCTGTCGGGGATAAAAAATTGAATCGAAAAACGGTGGATATTTGGTTTAAAAAATTAGAAGAAGAAAGAATTCATTATGTCAATCGGACAGAAGATACAAATGAAAAGGTATATAATGAGCTTGATTTACGAATCGGCATTTTTATAAAAAAGAAGCGAAACGAAAATTGGTCACTAAATGCTATTTTTCATGAGATTGTCGATCAGTTGGAAGTTCGACCATTTCCTATTGAACATCTTGAACCAGCTAAAAATGAATTACCGGTCCCGTCCATTGCCAGTGTATTGCCGCATTTGAATCTGAATCGCTTTAAAGAGGATCTACTTGTTGAGATTCGAAGTGCAATAGAAGAAGTTGCCGCGGGTCAGTTGCTTGAAATGAAAAATCAAGTCGAATCCATCGCCCAGCTGATATCTGAACCGGAAAAAACTGAAGATGAGAGGGAAAGAAGATTTCAAGATATGATTGTAAAAAGGCGAGTCGAGTACCAACTGGAAAAAGAGGCACTTCTACTTTGGACAGCAAAACCGGTGGAAGAACGTTTCAAAAAGGTTGGATTACTTCGGAAAGAGGAAGATATTACAAAAAGAGATCTATTTGTTAAAGATTTTATAAATCGCCATTTTGCTGAACGTTTAAAGAAAGAAATTATTTTTGAAGATAATGTCAGACATGAAGAAATATCGATTTGAACACTTTGCGAATCAGGGAGGGATGATGGCTTGCGTAAAGTTACAATAATTTCCCGTCCCTGTCTGAAGAATTTTTATTTACCGGGTAATAATAATGGAGAAAAGCATCTAGATTTTGCAATTCTTTTTCCAACTGTCTTACTTTCTTTACTGCCTTTTTAAATTTTCTTAAATCTTGGTTTCTCAATTCGGGACATTCCGGGTTGGTTTTTATCCAATCAAAATATTCACCAATGTATAGATTGGCGGCTTGATGGCATCTTGGGCAAGTGGAAGGTGTTAAATAGGTTGAATTAATCAATGAATGTAATTCTTCTTGATATTTCCGATGTAATTTTCCGCAAGATGTACATTGATACAATGTATTTAAATCGTCTAGTTCTATTTGTTTCTTATAACTTTTCTTCATTATAATATAAGTGATTATTAACGTAATAAAAAGGACAATGAAAACGAGTGGCCACATAAGATCATCTCCGTGTTACCATTTTCGTCGATAATGAAGGGGCAAGTATAAAGAAATGCCCCATATTCAATGAAACGAGAGAGGTTTTATTAAATATTCATTGTAAAGTTCCTTTCAACCAAGCTTGGATATCTTCAAAATTTTCCTGAGTTACCCAATGACCTGCTTGATAGGATTTGAAAGTGACATTTGCTCCACGTTCTTGTAAAAACTCTTTACTTGCAACTCCCCATGAAAACGGCAATACTGGATCATCCTCACCGTGGGAAATAAATAAGTTAAGTTGCGTTAATTCAGCGTTTTTATACTCCTCTTTTATAAATGCAGGAATATACCCACTTAAGGCAAGGACTCCTTTTATTTTTCCCGAATGGATTATGGCATAAGTCAGTGATAAAATCGCCCCTTGGCTAAACCCCATTAAAAATAAGTTGTTTTCATCAATCGGATAATTCTTTGTTGCAAACAAAATAAAGTCATCGACACTTTTTATCGTTTGATTAAAACTTTTCTCGTTCGGTTGACCGAGGTCTGCCATAGTAAAAAAAGCGTAACCCGGTGGTTGTACAAGGGGTCCACGGAGACTGAAAATAAACATTTTTTCATTGAATGCCTGTACGAGTGGCGGTAAGTCAAGTTCGTTGCTACCCATACCGTGCAGAAGAAAAATAGCCGGGTACTTTTTGTCTGTTTCTATCGTCTTCGGTTTCATTAAGTTGAAATAAAGTGGTGCTTGCAAAATCTTTCACTCCCTCTCAACAGGTTTATTTATCTTCTATCATAGCAATAATAATGAGAAAGATAAAATTATTTTGCCCCGCACAAACGGACACTAAATCTTCCCTTAAGCTTAAAAAAATGAAGAGGCAAAGGTGGAAAATAAGTGCCCGAAAAGCTTAGGGGATTCAAAGACGATAAACGGGAAGATAAGTGCCCGTAAGTGCCCGATTGGTTCAACTAACAACCAGTGGGATAAGGAACCCCCACTGGTTGAAGTTTCACTGTACCCCGCACAAACGCATAGGAAAATAAAAGAAGCAAAGGTGAAAGACAGATGCTCTAACGCCTTAAAATCCCTAAAGGCTTAGGTAATCCAAAGATCAATGACTCAACAAAGCTATCCTATTGACAAAAAGAATAATGGAGAAGTAAGCTGTTTACTGCAGGAAACTTTTTAAGTCAGGACCATAATTATCGATTAAATGATTTTCCATATCTCAAGTACTTTAAATCTTTTTTTTGCTAAATGAACGTCATGTGGTCAGAAGCAAAAATGGAATATATAGTAAGACAAAACAAACATTTCAAACAAGAACAGACAAGCTTGATATAAGAGGGGAAACGAGATTATGATAAATTTATTTCAAGATTTGAGCCCGATTGAACAAACTTTTTTAGCAACATTATTTACTTGGGGAATGACTGCTCTCGGAGCTGCCCTTGTTTTTGCTACAAGAGGAATGAGACAAAAATTGTTGGACAGTATGTTAGGTTTTGCCGGTGGAGTAATGATTGCGGCTAGCTATTGGTCTCTG
>Ga0310829_1001550_pt1 | contig 12417 bp, 10 predicted proteins | sample WT_ome_4_FD_202244 | JGI IMG/M metagenome (GOLD analysis project Ga0310829, IMG submission 202244) | Sorghum-adapted microbial communities enriched on wild type (WT) sorghum from Joint BioEnergy Institute, Emeryville, California, United... ... | reverse complement strand
CATTTGGAACTACATCATACATTTGATCATCCACGTTTCTTAACGGAGCGCTCCTGTTCCCCATCACGGGTCCCGGGGAGGATTCGGCTTCGCTGCTGAGCGAGCAGGAGTTGCGCGAGATCCTGATGATCTGAGAACGCAACAAGAACGTGAAAAAGCCTGGCCCCTTGATCTGAAGGAGTCAGGCTTAAACTTTATAAGAGATGTGCAAACTAAGAATGGATCATGAACGGATCAAGCAGCAGTTGTGCCGCTTCTGCCTGCTGCGCCAGCCTGCTAAGCGGATGCCTGCTTCGAACGAGCCAGACCAAGCGATTCGACAGCCGAGGTTTCGATCTCATGAATCAACTCAGGCTTCTTCAGCAGTGATTCACCGTAGGACGGAATCATCTCTTTGATCTTCGGCTCCCAATCCTTCAGCTGTTGCGGGAAGCACCTGCGGATCACTTCGAGCATGACGGACACAGCCGTAGATGCGCCAGGTGATGCGCCGAGCAATGCCGCGATCGAGCCATCCGCTGCGCTGATGACCTCTGTGCCGAACTGGAGCGTTCCCCGGCCAGCTTGTGTATCCTTGATGATCTGGACGCGTTGCCCAGCTACGACAAGCTCCCAATCCTCGCCTCTCGCATTCGGATAGAACTCGCGCAGTTCTTGCACCCTCTGCTCCTTGGTCAGCATCAATTGTCCGATCAGATAGCGGGTCAGTTCGAAGTTCTTCACACCGGCTGCCAGCATCGTCGTTAAGTTATGGGGCTTGATCGATTTGAACAGATCCCACATCGAACCATACTTCAGGAACTTCGGAGAGAAACCTGCGAACGGTCCGAAGAACAGGGACGCCTGGTTGTCGATGAACCTCGTATCCAGATGCGGCACGGACATTGGCGGTGCACCAACCGGCGCGATGCCGTATACCTTGGCATGATGCTGCCTGACGATCTCCGGATCGCGGCATACCATGAACAAGCCGCTGACCGGGAATCCGCCGATTCCCTTGCCTTCCGGGATGCCGGACTTCTGGAGCAGATGCAAACTGCCTCCGCCTCCGCCGATGAACACGAACTTGGCCTGATGGCGTTCAACTGAGCCCGTCTCGACATTGCGCACGATCAACTCCCATGAGCCATCGCTGGCACGGCGAATATCATCCACTTGACGGTGATAATGAATGGCTACATCTTGCTCTTGCAGATGCTGGAACAGCATGCGGGTCAATGCTCCGAAGTTGACGTCTGTGCCCGACTCGATCCGTGTCGCTGCGATCGGCCCCTCGATCTTGCGGTCCTTCATCATGAGCGGGATCCATTCCTTTAATTGATCCGGGTCGTCACTGAACTCCATGCCGTAGAAGAGCGGGTTCTTGGACAACGCTTCATAGCGTTTCTTCAGGAATGCGACGTTCTTCTCTCCTTGCACGAAGCTCATATGCGGCAGCGGCATGATGAAGTCACGCGGACTCTTGATCAGATTGCTCTTCACGAGGTAAGACCAGAACTGCTTGGACAACTGAAACTCTTCATTAACCTTGATCGCCTTGCTGATATCGATCGAACCGTCCGGCTTTTCGACGGTATAATTTAACTCACACAGTGAAGAATGGCCAGTACCGGCGTTGTTCCATTCGTTGGAGCTTTCCTCTCCGGCGCTTCCCCGTCTCTCGAACACCGTGATCTCCCAATCCGGCGCCAACTCTTTCAGCAGGGAACCAAGCGTGGCGCTCATGATGCCGGCACCGATCAAGATCACATCGGTCTTGGTTTGTCTGTTGCTCATTTTGATCGTCCTTTATATGTGAAATTTGTAACTGAACAATATATGCCATAGTAACACTATCAACGAGATAAACCAATAACAGATATATTCTCGTATATACCTAAGTATAAGACAGATGAAGCAGATTTGAAAGCCGGTAAATTACACTAGAGTACCTGGAACAAGCATCACCCGATCTTGAACGTCTTCACCTGATCTTTAAGCGTCAATGCCAACCTCGCCAACTGATCAGCGCTGCGCGATACATCCTCCATCGAACCGTTGCTCTCTGCAATGGAGGCTGAGGTTTCCTCTACTCCCGCTGCTGTCTCCTCTGACAAGGCTGCTATCTTATGGATGGCTTCGGCATAATCCTCGGATTGTTGCGTAATTCCATCGATCGTCTCGGCGATGGCTGTGAGCTTGTCCGAAACTACGGAGATGGACGCATGGATCTGCTGAAGGGTGCGCTCTGTAAGGTCAATCTGATCGGTGCCGATCTGAATCTGCGCATATCCCTCTTCCAATGATTTCACCATGTACTGAGTCTCCTCTTGGATGCCTCCGACGATTACCGTAATGTCTCGCACAGCCTGAGCGACCTGATCCGCCAGCTTCCTGACCTCACCGGCTACGACCGCGAACCCGCTGCCGTGTTCACCAGCCCGAGCCGCTTCGATCGAAGCATTCAGCGCCAGCAGATTGGTCTGGTCCGCGATCGATCGGATCACCAGGACCAACGAGGAGATCTGTTCCGCCGAAACGCTCAGTTGTTTCACTTTGTCAACAGATCGCTTCATTGTCTCATTGATTTGTGCCATCTGCCTCATCGACCTGTCCATCAGCTGCGTGCCATCCTGCGACAGCCTCTCGATCCCTTCAGCTTCCCCGGAGATCTCCTTGCCGAAGCTGTTCACATTGCCTATCCGTACAGCGAACAGATTCATATCGTTCTTCAGCCTGCTCAGCTCATTCGCCTCTCGATCCACACCCGACGCGAGTTGCTCCATCGTCATGGCGATCTGTTCATTGGCCCCCTTCACTTCCAGAGAGGATTGGGTCAGAGCTGCGCTTCGGCCGCTGACAGATTCCGCTGCGTGCAGGATATTGCCGATCATCTCTCGCAATTTATCCTGCATGCTGTTCACCGCTTGAGCCAGATACCCAATCTCATCCTGACGCTGCACATCGATGCGTGAGGTCAGATCCCCCTCACCGATTCTCATGACCTGTTGCTTCAGATGATGGAGCGGCCTCAGCAGTCGGTATAGATAGAAGAAAATCAACACACAGCTGATCAACGAGATACTGAGGAGGGTGATAACGAGCCGCCCTTGCTTCGACTTCATCGAGCTGTAGACGTCGGTGATATCGATATCTGCTGCGACGATGCCGATAACCTCACCGGAGTCGTTCATGATCGGCGTATAAGCCGAGATGGCTACACCCCATATATCCGAATGCGAGATTTCGGCCTGCGAGGTGGCGGTATCGAAGGTCTTCACAATCCCGGGATAGGCAGCGATCTCCTCTTCGCGATCACCCAACAGGGATTCGTTCTCATCCCCGATCGGCAGACCGTCAACCATATAGTAATATTCATAGCCGTTCCCCGTCTGGTGCCGGGACATCGTGTATAGATAGGTAAGGCCAGCAGACTGCCTGATCTCATTCAACTTGCTTCGCAATTCATAATAGTAATCGTTTTCACCCGTTTCCAGCGTAATCCCCTCGTAACGCTCTATATCGATCACTCTGCTGGCTTGTTCAATCACCGACTGCGCGATATGCCCCATCGAATCAACTGCCAACCTCTCTGTCGAGGTGAAGCTCACATAGGCAATCACTAAACTGCTTAATAAAGTGAAGAACAGGACGATCAAAGTAATTTTGGTGCTGAGTCTGGTTTTGAGTCTATTTGTCAAGCTGGTCAACATGCTTATCGATCCTCCACTCGCAGCTCATCGTGATTAGGGTTATATACAGCCATGAATATCGTTGTGCGGTTCTTTCGCGTGCGGTTCTTTAAGTGTACGACATCCACGGCATGATTGGTATCCTTTTCTTGTTGACATCAATAAAAAACACCGACCATCTCCCGATGATCAGTGTTGTCTGACAGAAGCTCATCTGCGGCGGCTGCGCCTGCCAGGACGTCCTCCGCCTCCGCCGGACTTAGCGCCTCTCCGTGCATGTGCGGCGGGCCCGCTGTCACCCGCACGCGGCGACCCAGAGCGTTGGCTGCTCGAAGCAGCAGCAGAACGACTCCTCCTGCTCTCACGGGTCCCGGCATGCTCGTTGCTCCTCGAAGCGCCCCTCCGTGTACCGTCCGCTAGACTCTTGCTCAGCTCTCTGCCGCGAGGATGCGTTCGATCATGGGGGGCATCACCGCCATCGCCGCTAGTAGTGGACCGGTTAGCCTGCCGCCTCTCCAATCGCATGCCGATCCCTCGCTCAATCTCGGCCAATGCCTGCATATCCTTCGCGGCCGCCAGCGTGATCGCCAAGCCCGACTCGCCTGCTCGGCCAGTTCGGCCTATACGATGAATGTAGCTCTCCGCATCTAACGGTACATCATAGTTAAATACGTGGGTCACACCTTCCACGTCCAGCCCGCGTGCAGCAACATCCGTTGCTACCAGCATCTGAAGCTTCGCTTCTCTAAACCGCTTCATCACCTGCTCCCGCTTCGCCTGCGACAGATCGCCATGCAGTTCATCGGACAGGAAGCCTCTGCGCTGCAAAGCTTCGTTCAACGTATGCGCCCGCCGCTTCGTCCGGCAGAAGATGATCGCCAGGTACGGCTGCTGCTCCGCAAGCAGTTGCACCAGCGTATCCTGTTTGCGACGGTCTGTCGTCTCGACGACCCATTGGCGGATGCCCTTGACCGTTACACGTTCGGACTTCACGGTCACGTGTGCTGGATCGTGCAACAGACGCGCAGACAGCTCGCGTATCTTAGGCGGCATCGTGGCCGAGAACAGCATCGTCTGCTTGTCCTCCGGCGTATGCCGCAGAATATCCAGCACCTCTGGCAGGAAGCCCATGTGCAGCATCTGATCGGCTTCATCAAGCACGAGCATGCGCACATCGCCCAGCGAGATCGTCTGCCTGCGCAGATGATCCAGCAGCCGCCCCGGCGTCGCGATCACGATATGCTGACGGCCCTTCAGCTTACGAAGCTGCGCCTCCACATCCTGCCCGCCATAGACCGCCAGCGCCTGGATGCCGCTCTCGCCGATCAGCTTCTGCATCTCAGCTGTGATCTGCAGCGCCAGCTCCCGGGTTGGCGTCAGGATCAGACCTTGCACAACAGGCAGCTCGGGTTGGATGCGATCGAGCATAGGCAGCACGAAGGCCAGCGTCTTACCTGTTCCTGTCTGCGCCTGGCTGATCACATCCCGTCCTGCATAGACGATCGGAATCGTCTCCACCTGCACATCCGTCGGCTGCGTGATCCCTGTTCGCATCAGCCTCTCAGCGAGACCCTTGGACACACCTAACTGCGTAAAATCCGCCACATGATCCACTCCGTCCTGTACTCTGTCCATTCCTGTACGTTGCCTATTGCTCTGTTCAGGCTTTACTTATTGTACCACTTATGAATGGAAGATACGCTGCGGAACACACTTTGCGGTTTACACCGCTAAACTGGATCAATCACCTAGCAATAAAATCCTGCAGGCCGACGAACCGATCAAGCTCCTCTCACCTGGCGAATATAACGAACCCGGATGAGCAGGAAATAAATCAACTGCACCAGCACGAAACTTCCTAACACGATAGCCGATTCCTTGACAAGCGAGTAACTGAACATATGCTGCAGAGCGGTGAGGGCAACCGCACCATGTACGGTCGCAACTCCGATCGGCACGAGGAACAGGATCGCCAGTTGCTTGGTGATGACGCTGGACAACTCCCCATCGGTCAGGCCCAGCTTCATGATCGCCTTGAATTTGCGCTTGTCTTCGTCCAGGTCCGTGTACAGGCGGAAGTACAGGAAACTGCCTGCCGCAACGAAGAACACCGCACCGATGAAGAAGCCGACGAACAGGATCGCTCCGAAGCCTTGGTTCAACAGATGAAGCTCATGCGCGAGCGCCAGAAATGAATACTCTGCCGATCTCGGGAGGACTTCCGACAGCTGTTTGCCCGCTTCCCTCGTTCCGCGCCACTCCTTGACGTCATAGGCGTAGAAGCTCGTCGTGCGCTGCGGCTCCTGCAGACTGCCGATCAGATGATCCGGCAGCACAAACGCCTTGCTGTAGATCGGCAACAGATACGACTCTCTGACACCGATCACATCCAGCTCTACAACCGAATCCGAGCCTGACAGTTGCAGTTGATGCACCTCCTCATCGAGCCCGGCAGTCAAGGCATTGGCATATTGCAGCATCAACGCCTCATGATCCCTAAGCTCCACCGTCTGCTGTCCAGCAGCAGCAGCGAGTGCGTTGAACTCGCTCAGACCGATCACATGGACTGCCTCATCTGCATCTGCCAGCGGTTGCAACCGGATAACACCACTCAGTCGACGATAGCCGATGCCCTCCGCTTCCAGTGTCTGTTCGATCAACCCGAGATGCTCCTCCACCGTCTCGGAAGCAAGCGAAGAAGTTGTATATTCGAACGCATATGGATTCTCCAGCAAGAACATATTGGTCGTCATCGACTTAAAACCCACCAGTGTACCAATCGCGGAGAATGCCACCGTAGACAGGATCGCGACGATAAAGAACATCCTCGCGTTGTCCTTCATCCGGTAGGACAGATCGGAGAACAGCAGCATATTCGTCCTGCGCCAGAACAGATGCCGTCTGTTCCGGAGGAAACGAACGAGATATACGCTCAGTTGAGAAAATAAGAAGTAAGTGGCGATGATGACCACGATCGTTACGGGGATCATCGCTGCGACCACCAATACCCCCCGCACACATAGCGCAACGCCGTATCCAACGCCGAGCAGCAGCACAGCCAGCAGCGACAGAAGCACGGAAGCCCTCGGTTCCGGCTTCGGCTTGTCGCTTCCTCTGATCAGCTCGATCAAGCCTTTGCTGCGAATGATCATCACGGTAAAGATCGAGATCGTCATGAACAGCAGCATAAATGCGCCAAAGGTGAGCAACACCGCTTCAATGGGGAGATAGAACGGCAGAGTCTCATCTAGCTCAAGGAGATTCTCAGCAATCATCAGGATCAGCTTGGCTGATATCAGTCCAACACCGATGCCGCTCAAGGTGGCGAAGAAGCCGATCAGGATGTTTTCGAGGAACACCATGAGTCTCAGTTGGAAACTCGTCATCCCTTGCATCATGAGCAGTCCGAATTCCTTCTTGCGGGACTTGAGGAAAGCGCTCATCGAATACAGTACGAAGAAGAACGAGAAGACATAGATGATCCCCTCGGCCAGATGCATCCCTTGCGCCACGCTGGATTGCAAGCTGCCCCCGGACAGCCCAGGATGAAAGGCAAACACCGCATAGACGAAGAATACCAGCACCGAGAAAGCGCTGCTCAGGAAGTACGCCGCATAGGTCCGCTTGTTGCGCAGGACGTTGTTAAACGCGAATTGACGAAAGGTCATGTGCGTTCCCTCCCAACAGCGACAGAACATCGATGATCTTCTGGAAGAAAGCCTGCCGGTTGTCACCGCGATGAATCTCGTTGTACAGCTTGCCGTCCTTGATGAAGATGACACGGTGACAATAGCTAGCTGCCAGCGCGTCATGCGTAACCAGCATCATCGTCGTGCCGTCCGTCCGGTTGATGTTCTCGAGCGTCTCCATCACATCGCGCGAGGACTTCGAATCCAGATTGCCCGTCGGTTCATCGGCAAGCAGCAGTTTCGGAGAGTGAATGATCGCCCGTGCGATCGCCGTCCGTTGCGCTTGACCGCCGGATATCTCGTACGTGCGCTTCCCAAGGATCGGTGTGATGCCGAGTCTGTCAGCCAGCCTCTTCACCTTCTCTTCCATCACCTTCACTCGTTCGCCTTCCAGTGTCAACGGCAGGACGATATTCTCCTCCACCGTCAGCGTGTTCAACAGATTGAAATCTTGGAAGACGAAGCCCAGCTCCCTGCGGCGAAACTTCGCCAATTGGTTGGGACGGAGCTTATGAATATCCTGGCCATTGATCCAGACATGGCCGGTGGTTGGCTTGTCGATCGTCGCCACCAGGTTCAGCAGCGTCGTCTTGCCGCTGCCGGAAGGTCCCATGATGCCGACGAATTCTCCTTGCTCGATCGTCAGTGAGATATCATCCAGCGCGCGATACGTAACCTGACCGCCATACACCTTGCTCAGATGCTCGATTCTTAGCATTTCCATGTATGATTTCTCCTTTCAAACCATCTCTATGTCCCGAATTGTAAACGAAAGGAGAACGCCTTCCCATCGAACTAGCTTTCAACTACCTTACAATGATGTAAGCTGGCAGGCTGGCAGTTGTAAGTTTTCCCTTCGATCTGTACAGCTTGTGCAACACAGGGGCAAGTCATCCTGTTCTTATGTTCAGAGAGGCTTGCGGTCATGTGAAGCGAAGCAGATCGATACCGTCGTCCCTTCGCCAACCTGAGACTCAATCTCTACGCGATGTCCGAGTCGCGTACAGATCTCCTTCACCAGATAGAGTCCCATGCCGGTCGATTCCCTAAACTTGCGGCCGTTCTCACCGGTATAGAAAGGCTGAAACACCCGCTTCAGATCGCTGGCCGGGATGCCGACGCCATGATCACGGATCGAGAGTCGCGCCTCTCTGCCTTCTGTCTGTGACGTGAACGTGATCTTCTGCTTGCTGCCGGCTGAATATTTGATCGCATTGGACAGCAGCTGATTCAGCATAAAATGCAACCACTTGGCATCAGATTCCACGAACAACGCATCATCCACCTGGACATCGGGATATACATAATTGCGGATAAAAGACCGCTTGTTCTCATGAATGACCCGTTCCACAACCTTGCGCAGCGGGAGCAACTCCACGGCAAAATCATGCTCGAACGCTTCCAGCCTGGCTGCGTACAGCACCGTCTCCAGCCCTTTCTCGATGCGTTCTGCCTCCTCTCGGACGCTCGCGAAACGCGGATCATCCTCCCCCTGAACCGTCAGATGAATGACCGACACCGGCGTCTTCATCTGATGCACCCACTGGTTCATGAAGGTCATATGTTCACGGCGTTTCGCCTCCCATGACTTCAACTGCTGCTTATAGTGCCGATATTGCGCATCGAGCAGTTCATCCAAAGCTCGAGCGAGCGGAGCCTGACCGCTCGGCAAGAGCGACTCGTCCAACGACGCAAGCGAATCGGTCAATCGCTGATAGAACCTGCGGTGGCTTGCGTAACGATAGATCAGATAAGCCGTTAGCAACACCAACCCGATGAAGACGGCATACAGCGCGGTGGGCAGATTGCGGTAGCCATCCAGCCAATACACCAGCAACACCAGGAACAACTGGACGATCTGTATGAGGATCAGGGGGATATGTTCACGAATAAACAGCTTCATACGGATGCACCTTCATCCCAAACGACCTGCAACCGGTAGCCGGCACCTCGAACCGTTTCGATGCAATTGTCAGCGCCAAGCTCCTTCAGCTTCTTCCTGACGCGTGTGACATTGACATTCAGCGTATTCTCGTCAACGAAGGATTGGTCATCCCACAGAGCTTCCAGCAGATGCTCACGGCTCGTCACGCGCGGGTATTGCTGCATCAGGCATTCGATCAGGATGCACTCATTCTTCGTAAGCGGCACGCTCTGACCATGCAGAGACAGCTCCATCCGCTCAGGATACAGCGTCAGCCCTGCCAGCGAGACCTTGCGCTCCTCGACGGCCGGTGCATATTCGCCATAGACCCGCCGCAGCTGACTGCGGATCTTCGCCATCACGATCTCATAGTGGAAGGGTTTCGTAATATAATCATCACCGCCATACTCCAGTGCCAGCACCTGATCCATCTCCCCCGCGCGCGCTGATATGAAGATAATCGGGCAAGTGGACACCGTGCGGATCTGCCTGCACCAATAGTACCCGTCGTATCGCGGCAGGTTTACATCGAGCAGCACCAGATGGGGGTTATACCGGATGAACTGCTCCAGCACCCGGTCGAAATCATCGACCAGTTGCACCTCGTAGCTGTATTTCTCCAGATGCGACCGAAGCAGCTCGGCCAGCTTCGGATCATCCTCACAGATCATTATCCTCTGCGTCATCGACGGACTCCTTTCATCCCGTTTCCATCATTTCACCTTACGAACCATTTTAGCACAATCCTTGCCGACCCACTTTCCTCATTTCTAAGCAGCAACCTCTTCCATTTTCCAGAATTTTGTGTTATAGTACATTACAACAGTAATGTACTAACTAACCTGCTGTCTCTGGGAGGCGATGCCGTGTTCCCTAGGTCCGATACGACGAAACCCCTCTATGTTCAGATTGCCGAATGGCTGGAGAACGAGATCCTGGCCGGCAACCTGCTTCCTCACGAGAGAATCTATTCCCAATATCAACTGGCCGACATGTTCAACATCAATCCTGCGACTGCTGCCAAGGGATTGACGATTCTGTTGGAGGAAGGACTCGTGTACAAGAAGCGAGGACTGGGCATGTTCATCGCCGAGCACGCTCAGGCCAACATACACAAGAAGCGCAGGGAGCAGACGCTGCAGCTGCTCATCCGTGAATTGGTGACCGAAGCGCATAATCTCGGTGTCGAGGAAAGTGAATTGCTCGAGATGATCCATCAAGCCATAACGAGTAGAAAGGATGGTTCCTCATGAATGTGATCGAATGCCGCCAGCTGTCCAAGTCCTATTACAGGAAGCGGGCGCTGCAAGATCTGAGCTTCTCGATCAGGGAACATACCATAACCGGCGTGATCGGCCGCAATGGAGCAGGCAAGACGACCTTAATGAAGATCATCGCCGGCTTCTACCGTCCCAGCTCGGGAGAAGTTACGGTATTCGGTGAGAGACCCTTCAACAGCCTCAAGGTTTCTCAGAATATGATCTATATCGACGATCAGATGCCCCTGCCGACCTCACTCACTTTGCTGGACATCCTGCACATGGCCGGCCGCTTCTACCCGAATTGGGATCATGATCTCGCAACGCGCATGCTGAATTACTTCTCCCTGCACCCTGAGGGTCGTCACCATCAGCTGTCCAAGGGACAGCGCAGCACGTTTCATGCGATCGTGGGTCTGGCCGCCCGATGCCCGCTGACGATCTTCGATGAACCGACGACCGGGATGGATTCCTCGATTCGCAAGGATTTCTATCGGGCACTGCTCAAGGAGTATCTGTCCCATCCGCGAACGATCCTCTTGTCGAGTCATCTCTTAAACGAACTTGAAGATCTGCTGGAAGACGTATTGCTCATCCACCAGGGGAAGCTGCTCTTCCATATGCCGATCGACGAGCTGAGGGAATACGCGGTTTCCATCACTGGACCTGAGAAGCTCGTTGAGAGAGTCACTGCCGATCGGGAGATCTATCATCAGCAGCATACCGGGAGCAACGTGTACACCACTGTAGTCAGACGTGATGCGTCCATCTTGGAGGCTGCGCGTCAGCATGGGCTGGAGACAGCACCCGTATCTCCGGAGGATATCTGTGTATATGTGACCAAACAGACGAAAGGGCGGATCGATGATGTCTTTAACCGAAACCAGCCTTAAGCGTGTAATCTGGAATCAATACGTATACAAACTGATCGCCCTAAATGGCATGTTCACCTCTCTAATGGCAACGCAACTCGCCGCCTTCGCCCTGTCACTAAGCGGGACCGGAGGCACCACAACAGGGTATGGAGATATCACCATCAAAGTCAAGTACTTCTCTGGTGACATCATCTTCTACTTCACGCTGATATGGGCCTTTATGGCTGGCATGAGCATCACGATCAAGGCTTATCGCGATGCGGACTTTATCTTCGTCACCAACCGATGGACCAGCCATCTGTCGAACATCGCACTGCTGCTGACCGAAAGCCTGTTTGCAGGCCTCACCTCTCCTTTGCTCGGCAATCTGCTGAAGTTGGTGGCCTACTGGGGGAATCCAGGTAACGTGTTGGGTGTGATGGCTCCGCCGCCGGGATCCTTGCTGATGAACATCCTGGTCACAACAGGATATGCCGCTCTCCTCTCCTGTCTCGGATATCTGACCGGCATGCTGGCCCAAGTGAACAAGCTGCTGGCGTTCGTTGTCCCATGCGTGCTGTTCGGATCACTATTTCTGCAAGGTTCGGACGGAATCGTTGTTGACGTGATCCGGTTCTACGCTGCTGAGGCCTCTGTCTGGATCTTCTGCTTGAAGGCTGCGCTGACCCTCGCCATCGTCTATCCGGTGATCATGCTCATGTCGGATTCGATGGAGGTGCGGCGATGATTACAGGGATCGGGATATTGGTGCTCATCGTCGTCATCATGATCATGGGGAGAGTCATAGGCAGGTTCATCTCATTCAGCGGCCGCAAGGCCTGGTACCTGATCATCGGCTATCTGATCCTCTTGCTGCTCGTCGTACCGCTGCTCTATCTGATTCCGTCAGCCAACCCCATACAGGATGGCGTCGATCAATCAGACATCGCGTTGCGTGCAGAAAGATCCTCTGCTGCATTCTTGGATGCGATCCAGCAAAGTCAGATGCCGCCAGAAGAG
>Ga0310829_1001548_pt1 | contig 12425 bp, 10 predicted proteins | sample WT_ome_4_FD_202244 | JGI IMG/M metagenome (GOLD analysis project Ga0310829, IMG submission 202244) | Sorghum-adapted microbial communities enriched on wild type (WT) sorghum from Joint BioEnergy Institute, Emeryville, California, United... ... | reverse complement strand
CGGTGATGTATATCAAATTAGTCCCTATACAATGAACAAAACATTTGCAGGTGCAGGTTCATTTAATACGGCCGAGCAGCTTTATGTCTATAACCATCGTAGCAACACAAATACTTTTGACAACGATGTAGTCGATCAAACGAACAGTTTTAATGTCTAAACGAAATAATCATAAGAAGACTAACAGGTGAAAAAAATGAATATTTATGTTCAACAAACGATCAATATTAATATACTGCGAATTAATAGCATTGCGAACTCCTCAGTTTTACAAATTGGCACTGCCGGAAAGATTAGCGCGATAACAGAAGCATATAATACCGGCGGATTTACTGGAGATGCGCCGGAACCGGAATACGAAGGGTTTACCAGTACAACTACAACACACCACCTCACCATTCCGGTACAAGAGGGAGGAGCGAGATAAATTGCTTCTTTAATGGAACAACTATTCTTTCTCTATATTCAAACTGCAAAAGGAAGTGATGTCGTTGCAAAATGATTTCTATACATTTATCAATCAACTTGCCTCACAACTGAAAAGGCATGAAGAAAAATTAGCAAAGTTAGAAAAGGTTCATGCAGATGTAATGAAATCGATTGAAACATTAAAAAATCAGCCGCCAATAAATGTGGAAAGAATCGACTACCATTTTGATCAGTTGAAAATTGAACGGTTGGACGGGACATTGAATATTGGTTTAAACCCGCAAGATCTTCAAGAAATGGATGAATTCTCAATTCCAGCACCCCATTTCCGCAAAGAACAAAGTGAAAAAAGTAAGGTGCAACTAAACCAATTACAGGATAGACTTAATACCTACTTAGAAAAAGAACTTCCATTATTTATTGAAAAAGCAAAAAAAGAAATGGGACTTGAACTGGATCAATCCTATGCGGCATTTATTCAAGAAGATATTCGCAGGCAACTGCCGGATAGACTCGCCTTTTATTCACAAAAAATAGCTAAAACTCGTCGCGATTTATCAGCTAACGAGGAAGAACAAGAAATTTATCAAATGACGATTCACGACATACAACAAGCTATCTACGCTTTTTTACGCCAATTTCCAACGAAAGGACAAAAAGGAGAGGAAAAGAATGATCTTGGAAGTGATTAATCATGATTTGCATGTAGTGAATGTAAATATTATTGCGATTGCCAGCTCCTCTGCTGTTTTAGTAGGAGACACAGACTCGATGCAAATGGTGTGTGCCTATGATTCACCTTCATCTTCCTTGTTAATCGGTCCATTCGTCCCTCTAGCGACACGTTAATATGTTAAAACGTATATCAAAGGTGGAAAGAATAGACATACAAATTCTTACTTTTTCCTCACAATTACTAATTGGCGACAGCACCATTATTAACGCCAAAAGCGACACATTTGCAGTTAAACGCGATAAAGAGTTGTTTTTAGAAAATGAAGGTGATGTAATGAACTACGGCATTTTTTCTCTGCCGCTTGTACTTCCGCCAATAGATCAGCAAATTTATTACCGGAACCAACATATGTGTGGTTGTATTGTTGTTAACCGAATCAATATTTTAGGGGCAACGAGTTCGGCCATTATTCAGATTGGCAGTAATAAAAATATTTATTTAGAAAATCGCCGAAAAGAGATTAGACAAATTGCCGAGCCCGAAAATATTCAGAAGGCAGCAAATCAAGCGGAATAAGAACATATTGCGCCAATTTTCATAAATTATTAGAAGTAGTGATTGAAAGCATAAACCTTATGTAAAAGGATGGTAAAAATGCCAGCCATCATCGGTTCAATTCAACTTATTAATATAGGCGGTGGTGTTGTTAATTTTGGAGACACATTGAATATTGCACCAAAGTCAAATTTGAAACAAAATCAAGGTTCCGGATCAGGGAATGTCGGAGGATTTACCATTACAAATAACGGATTTAGTGCCACAAATGCCGTCGATCCTGACCTGGTAGACCAACCTTCCGGACAGAATAATTAGTAAGACAAGGCTATCGTGGAATTCCATCCGTGGGAGAATTTTCCCACGGATGGTTAGTTGAACCAATCATGTCTGTACGACCGTATTTCACTCAACCGGCAATATATGGCCACCGTCAAAAAAGTATAAGTATGCATCCGTTACGGGAACTGCCAATATGGTTTCAACCGCTCTCCGATATAAATAGATTTGTGTTTGATAACGTTGTAATAATACCGGCTTTGCTTCATCATACCCCTTTGTAAATCGGTCACTGATTTGATCCGTTTTATAATCGACCAAAACAAGACCGGATTTATCTTTAAATAAACAATCAATGATCCCTTGAACAAAAACCGGGTCATCCCCTTCCGACCAATCGGGATAAATTTCTTTCGGGTGTACAGTAAAGCTGAACGGAACTTCTCGTTTCACCCAGTCGGCCGCCAATATTCTTTGCCCTAAATCTGAATGATAAAATTGAACAATCTCTTCCAGATGAATCATATTTGCCTCATCTTCTGTCAGCAATTCTTTCTCTTGCATATAAAAAATTTGGTTTGTTAACGATTCGACAGTTGGCATCCTGCGTAAATCAATATGTTGCATGACTAAGTGCATGGCTGTTCCCTTTTCTGCAGGAGTCAACGTCTTTTCCTGCATAAACTTGGGCCTTTTTGTAATAGGCTTTTTAAACGGTCGGATTAGTTCTTCACCACTATATTCATCACGTATTTCTTTCAGTCGTTTGATTTCCGAGACAGATTGTTTGCTGCGATGCACGGTTGCCGCTTGGTAGCGATATTGCCAGTTCAACTGATGAGAAATTTGCTCTTTATATGCAGACTCAACAGGAACCAACTCTCCCTGTTTCACAAAAGTTAAGAAATGATCACCGGCATTTTCTCCATTTTCTGTACTTACCAATTGTTGACTTGGTATCAAATGAATCTTCCATTGGGACGAATGGTTAACAATTTCCTGTACAGTTTCATTATCCAAACGGTCGGACGAGTGTAAACGCAATTCCTCCCCATCGCGATGGCGGATTAAGGCCGGACCGATCCAGTCCAAATAATTTTTACTTTCCATACGATCAAAATCATTTAATAACCAATTTGTTTCTTCCAGATACTTTTGCCATTTAGCCAGTAATTTTTCTTTGTTTTTGCTTGAGGCAATGAGATAAAGTTTTTCCTTTGCCCGTGTCATGGCAACATAAAGCACACGCATTTCTTCCGCTACTAATTCAAGCCGTTTTTTTCTTTGCAGAGCCATTTGAAACAGAGACGGGTAGACAATTTGCTTTTCCGGATTGATATATTCCGTTGCAAATCCATATTCCTTATCGAATAAGTAACGTTTAGTCAAATCCTTCATATTAAATTTCCTAGCAAGACCGGCAATGAATACGACCGGAAATTCTAATCCCTTACTGCTGTGAATCGTCATGATCCGGACGACATCTTCTTTTTCCCCTAAACTTCTCGCAACCCCGAGATCATCACCACGCTCTTGCATTCGTTCAATAAAGCGCAAAAACCGGAACAAACCGCGAAAAGAAGTCGATTCATATTGCCGTGCCCGATCATATAAAGCACGCAGATTCGCTTGTCGCTGTCTTCCCCCGGGTAAACCGCCGACATAATCGTAAAAGTAGGTATCTCGGTACAATTGCCAGATTAAATCAGATAAAGAACCTTGCCTTGCTTGCGTACGCCATTTTTTCAACTGGGAAAAGAACAGATTTAACTTGTAAATAATTGATTCCTCAAATTCATTTTTTCCTCTTATCCGTTCAAATTTTTTTGCCGCTTCATAAAAGCTCACCTTTCGATCAATGATTCGAATCCGGGAAAGCTCTTCTTCATGTAATCCGACAATCGGTGAGCGAAGAACTGAAACTAACGGAATATCTTGATAGGGATTGTCAATAACTTTCAATAAAGCAAGCATAATCGACACTTCGGAAGCTTGAAAATATCCTCCCGCCAGCTCTGCATAGGCGGGTATACCGTATTCCTTCAGTGTTTCCATAAATTGCGGTGCCCAAGTAAAGGAACGAAGCAAAATAACAATATCCCGGTATTGAAGCGGTCGATACATTTTTTTCTTTGCATCATAAACTTGTTTTTCACTATCGATGAGCTCCCGGATCTTTTTCGCTACAAATCGGGATTCCATTTCCGATTGTTGTAATTCTTCTTCTGTAAATGAAACCGTCTCAGTGTCATGGTCCTCTGTTTTATCCTCATTCTTCTCCAATTGATCCTCTTCATCATCCTCTCGATAAAGAATTGTCAGTTCAACGGGATAGGGCTCATCTTCCGGATAGGCGGCACCTTTTTTCAATTCTGCCGCTTCATCATATTCAATTTCTCCGACTTGAACCCCCATTATTTGTTTAAACAAAAAGTTCGTTGCATCCAAAATTTCCTGTCTGCTGCGAAAATTTTGCGCTAAATCAATCCGAAGACCATGGTCTATTCCATCATGGGTAAAAGATAAATATTTTTGTAAAAATAGATTCGGCTCAGCTAACCGAAACCGGTATATAGACTGTTTAACATCCCCGACCATAAATAGATTTCCATTTTCTTCCGTAGGTTTTTTCACCAATTGAAGGATGGTTTCTTGCACCATATTCGTATCTTGATATTCATCAATAAAAACTTCTTTGAACTGCTTCTGATAGGCAAGGGCTGCCTCGGTCGGCCGAAGAATACCGGATTCATCCGTTTGTCCAAGTATTCGAAGCGCAAAATGTTCAAGGTCAGAAAAATCAACAACGGCTTTTTCTCTCTTCAACGAATCAAATTTTTCTGCAAAAGATTTAACTAGGCGAACCAATGTCTCAACCGGTTGTTTCATTTCCTGCATATCTTTTAAAAATGTTTCCGGTTTTCTGGAGAACAAGTCCACTTGTAATTTTTGAATGATTTTTTTCCCTTGATCCCGTAAGTTTTTCGACTCCTCTATCAGTTCAGGAATGAATTCATCACCTCTGCATGATTTAAGAGTCGTAAACTTAATGTTTTGAAAAATATCATAAAGAGCTTGAAATGATTCATTTTTCGCACGGATAATTGAATCCAAAAGCAATAAATCACTTTCGAAATTTTCCGCACGTTTATACGGTCCACCCGGTACTTTCGTCAGTTCCAAACCTTTCTCAAAAAAACTTTTGGCTTCATTTAGTTGCAGTTCTAAATCAAATAATAGCGGCTTGATAAACGGAAGATCTTCCACCGATTGCCCTTCTTTAATATCATAATTGGCAACTAAATCATCAAGCCATTTGTCTGGATTTGGATTGGCTCGGGAAAATTCGTATAATCTCAAAATTAAATCTTGTAAAGCGACGTCACTGCGGTCATTGGTATACATATCGACAACTTTGAAAAACGCCTCATTATTTTCCTTACCGTACTCTTCTTCCAACAGGCTTTCAATTGCTTCGTCCTTAAGCAATATCCCTTCTGTTTCATCAAGGATACGAAACCCCGGATCAATATCGATTAAATAATAATATTTTCGGACAATTTCTAAACAAAATGCGTGCAAGGTTGATATTGTTGCATGATTCAATAGGTTTAATTGTCTCCGTAAATGCACGGAATCGGGACGGGCCGCGATTTCCTTTTCAAGAGCAATGCCGACGCGATGACGCATTTCCGCAGCAGAAGCGTTCGTAAACGTGGCAACAAGTAATTCATCAACATTTATCGGGTTTTCTTCATCAAGAATTCGCTGAATAATTCTCTCGACAAGAACGGCCGTCTTTCCTGAACCCGCTGCCGCAGCCACTAATATATCTCTGTCTCTTGCATGGATTGCCTTCCACTGGTCATCTGTCCAAATGGCCTCGGCCGGTTTTTGTGGTATATTCAAGATTTCACAACCTCCTTAACCCGCTCCATTGCATTCTCATTATTTAGTGAAGGTAATATTCGATAATTATTTTCCTTTAACGTCTGATCAAACTGGCAAACAGATTTAAACGGGCAATAGGTACAAGGAACTCGATCATCCATTTTATAGGGCGCAATATCGACATTCCCTTCGACGATTTCATTCCCGGTCTTTTCAAATACTTGCCTTACATATTGCCGCAAATGGGAAAAGTCTTCCTTATTTGCTACTTTTGAACGAGCTGTTAGCGTACCATCTGTCTTTAAACCTGCGGAAATAATCTTTGAATCCCCACGCTCCAATGTTTGGTCCATCATCCGAACAACTTCCGGATCCGCTAAAACTAATCCGGTCATCTTGAAATCTTTAAAAATTAACTCTTCTATTTCCTCTATTGTCAATAACTTCTTACTTTTAATAATTGGATTGTGGATGTGGAAATATAGGACACCGGCCGGGTCAGCTTTTGTACCGACGAGCTGTTCTGAGTAGCGAACCAATATATCCAAGTACGTAAGCATTTGTAAAGCAAGGCCGTAATACACTTCCCCGATGTTTAAATCATGACTGCTCGATTTATAATCAATGATTCTTAAAAAGACACCATTTTCGTTCTCTGCCTTATCTATTCGGTCGATTCGTCCAGCTAATGCCATTTTCATTCCATTCTTTAATTGAAACAAAACCGGTGGAAGATCTCCGTTTGGTCCGAATGATAATTCCATACGATACGGAACAAATTTGCTTGATTTTGCCTGTTCCTCAATGACTTCGGTCGCGCGTAAAATAACCCGTTCCAACTTCCGCAATAAATACTGATGGCGATTGGAGCTTAATAAAATTTCGTTTTGCAACTTCGGAGCGAGATATGTAACCGCATCAGCAACCAATGCCCGGATTTGTCTTTTTGTTAATTTTCCCCAAGACAAATTTTCCTTCATTACCTGATCTCCGACATATTTCAGTGCACTGTGAAACATCTCACCGATATCCGGTGCATCAAGGCGGTAAATCTTTCTTTCTTGTAAACGAAGACCATGGGACATAAAATGTGAAAACGGACAGCGGTTAAACATTTCCATTCTTGAAATGCTCCCATTTATTTCTTCCCCGTAGAGATCTTTAACCGTAGATGCTGAGAGCCGTTTTGCTTTATTTTCATAAAATAAACTTGAGAGTACCTTTACAGCCGAGTCTCTGTCCCTGCCGGTCATCAACAGGTTATATCCGTCCCACCAAATCGCATCAATAGGTTCATGACGTTTGTAAGCTTGTAACTGGTACGTTACATGTGTTAGTGCCTGCTTCCGGTTTAATAAAAATTCAAGTTGTTCTTCCGTTGGTAATTCACTTACCTCATTTCCAAAAAATAAATGGTTTCCATTCGGGAACATTTCTCCCAAACGTTTTAAATACGGTGAAGGGATTAACGCTTTCCCTTCTTCATTTGCTAACGGATAACTAAGGAATAAAAGTTCCGCCGGAGTCGTAAATGCCTTATAAGCGATAAATTCTTCGTCCAGCAAGCGCATTTTATTGGTAGGAGCGAGCGTTAAACCGGATGAGAGCAGTTTTTCCCTTTCCTCATCGGTCAAAATACCATCCTCCTGAAATTTCATCGGCATAATTCCGTCAATCATACCGATGACAAACGCAGCCTTAATGTCTGATAGTCTTGATAATTCCAAGTCGGCAATGACCACTTGATCAATCGCAGGAGGAACTAAAGAAAAATGTAGGGATTCAAGGCCCGCTTCAATGATTTCGGAAAACTGTTTAATCGATAGTTCTTTATCTCCTAATATTTCAACATATTCATCTAGTAATTGGAGAACTCCGTCCCAGGCTTGTCCATGTTCACGACTTAGCATTAATTTCCCGTTTTCCTCGGCATCTTGCTGCATTTTTTCCAATTTAGCAGGTATATCAAGCTCCTCTAAATATAAAAACAAAGCGGTACAAAGCTCTTTGCCGTTCTTTGCTTTCTTCAATCTGCCTGCTAAACGGTTAATCGGAGCGGCGATCATCAAACGGGATTCATTCAATTCTTGCTCAAACTGTTTTTCTTCATCGGTTTGAGGAAAATCCCGATCCAGTCCGCTAATCCTCCGATAGCGCCAGCGTTCTTTCCGCGTCCACTTGTCCCCTTGAATACCGTATGCCAAGCAATAATTTTCAAGTCGGTCCATTTTTTCCCGCATGACATGAATATTTGCATTTAATGGAAAAAGCAAGTCGGTTTTAACCGCACGAAAAACAGGATCATAGCGCCAATAGCTCGTTATAATTTCCAAAGATGAACGAATAAATTCGATTAACGGGTGGTTTAGCATCGGTCGCTTTTGATCAATATAATAAGGTATTTCGTAATCATGGAAAATCGTCTCAAACAGTTCTTGGTAATTTTGACCGTTTCGGACAAGAACGGCGATGTCTTTATATCTGTATCCTCGATCGCGAACAAGGGCAACAATTTTCCTCCCGACTCCTTCAATTTCCGCCCTTGCGTTAGTAGCTTCACAAAAGTAAATATTGGCATCCTTTGTAAATGGTTGAACCGGGAGCGCTTCATAATATTTTTCAAGATGGGCAAGTGATTCATCTTGAAAACGTACTGATTGATTTAAAGCGACATCTTCCTCTACTTCAATTCCGTTAATCCTGGCAATCTCATAAACGGTCGCATAGGTTTCTCCCGTCATTCGGAACAAATGAAATTCTCCCGGTAAACTTTCACGATAAGTTCTTTCACCATTTAAGGCAATTGTCACCCTCCTTGCACTTTTAAGCAACTGTTCGATGACTAAATATTCCTGTGGGGTGAAACTGTAAAACCCGTCGATAAAAACTTCGGCATCCTTTAGTGTTTCCGATTCCTTAATTTTTTCAGCCAAAAGCATTAAATAATCTTCTGAAGCTAAGTATTTTTGCTTAATTGCATTTTCAAATTGCTCATAAATCAGCTCTAGGTCATGAATTTTTCCTTCCAGTGTCGGTTCTTTGGAAATGGTTTCGAGCTCATTATTTAGTTCCGATGGGGTAATACAGTATCTCTTAAATTCTGTTACTATTTTTTCCAGATGGTCAATAAAACCGTTTTTTTCGGCACTTTGTTTGAAAACAAGAAACTTTTCTTTGTTTTCATTAACAATTTTCCGAATTAACATATTTAAACCGGTCGTACTGATATGTAGCCGGGTAATCCCGCCTGTTTCTTGAAGGATTCGCCAGGCAAGTCGGGTAAAGCTATATACTTGCAATCGAATCATACCTTTAAGATCCGGTTGCGACACCATTTTATATTCAGTTAAAAATGTCATTTGGTCCGGGACAATCAAAAAGATTGGTTTCCCGTCAGGTTTTTGTTGCAATGATTCCTTCATTTCATTTAACAAGAAAGTTGTTTTTCCACTGCCGGAACGACCTCTAACAAATCGCAGTGACATCCGCATCTGCCTCCTTACATAACTTTAAACGACATTTTCAGAAAGAGCCTCGATTATTCGTCTTGCTCACCCTTTTCCCTTGATTTCAAATTCGAGATTCGATCCGATTCTATTTTTTTATCCAGATGGGCCTCAATTCGCTTACCAATATACCAGAGAATGACAATCACAATCCCTAGTATAATCGTCTTTTTTGGATTATGGATTAATGACGGGATATCATGTCCGATATAGCTGATACTAAAAATCATGACCATTTTTCCTGCTAATACCGCCACACCATATTGATAAATACTTATTCTCGATAAACCGGCGACAATATTCACGACTGCAGAAGGTGTAAACGGAAAACACATTAACAAGAATAAAGGTCCGAATCCATGCCTGTCCACCCAGTCTACAAGTCTTTTCACTTGTTTATGATTTTTTAAAAACGCTAAAAACCGTTTCTGTCCATATTTCCGAACAATTGAGAAAACAATCAACGCACCGGTACATGCACCAATCCATGAAAACAAAAAACCCCATCCCAACCCGAATGCACTTGCATTGGCAGTCACAAATACGAATAAAGGTAAAAAAGGTAAGAAGGCTTCAATGATCGGTAAAACCAGTCCGGGTATTGGACCAAAAGAACGGTAATCTTGAATTAATTCCATAAGGTTTTCTTGCATATTCGAAAAATCCATATAAAATCTCCCTTGGTCAGATTACAAGCAGTATGATGAAACCCTTCAGTGTTTTTTAGAAAATTATATCATAAAATATGACCAAAATAGAAAGATCAAAAAATCCTTTTATTTTACCATTTGTTAATAAAACCAATTATATCATTGGAAAAGGATGATTTGAATTTTCCGGATTTTAGCCGGTTTTGTAAAGAAAACTCGGGCGTCCAAGCCTTTAGGCGAAAGCAGAGCCGCAAGAGCACTTATACTTAATTCTTAAAATTTCCAACTACGTCGAATTCGCTTCTTTGCTGGAAATTTATACTTTCTTAACGTATAAAAAAAGAGAGGGATTTCAGTAATAGCGGTTTGCATTTTAGAAGAAATTTTAATAAGATATTCGTATATACGAACTTTTGTTCTTGAGGAGGAAGGGAAAATGACAAGGATTCCTTCAGAAAGCAGGGATTTATTAGAAAAAGCCATTTATTACCCAATGTTAATTAAAGTATTGGAAAAAGATTTATCTGTATTTAAAAGCAGTCCGTTCAAACTGCCGAATCCATATATTGAACTAGTCGAACACATATTAAATCTTGTCCATAAAGAATTATATTATGTAAAAAGAGAGTTAAAAAAGCAAGGGATGAAAGTACAAAAAACGAAATGGGATGATACATTTACGACTTACCTGTTCATTTACAAGGGGTATGAAGAATATCACAGTTATTTCAATCCGCGATTACGTAATTACGTTGAAAGTTTATTGACAAATTATTTATTTAAACGATTTGACGACCAATATGATCGTCCAAAAGGCTCGTCCAAAGATACGTCATAATGACTTCTTCTTTCCATTGCCTCAAGCCCTTGTTCAAACCTTTGATACAAAATTTGTCTGTTTCTTTCAACTTGAATAAATCTTGGGTCAATTTTTGTTTTTAACAATGCCGTTCTTAACATTTGCTTATCAAAAGATCCGCATGACATCGGAACTTGAAGCCTCATTTTATTAGTAAAAATAACTTCCGTATTCAGACTTCCCGCATTATTATAGGCCAGAACATGACTGTGGGAAATCCACATACAATGCCGTTGTTTCGGGGATGCAGTCGGAAAAAAGTAAATGGATTGAATCGGATCAATGACGATGGGCGGTTTATGTGTGACACCAATTAACTCCTTTGTCCCTTCTTTTCTTCCTTCAAAACTGGAAGCATATAAATGACAACTTTTCTTTATAACTTCCAAGGGACTGTACGGAATCAACACTTCTCCATCTGTTTTTAATACCCTTGAATATAATTTGCTGCCATACTGCTCGGGGATGATGGCCATAATCATTGAATCAAATTGAAATTCAAAACATGTTTTTACCACTTTCTGCGACATAATTTCCTCCTTTTTATTTTAAGCACACATACAGTTTTATTTTATCATGTTTTTTCTATATAGTCCATAGACATTTTGTATTTTTATAAATAAATATAACAATCACCATTTAAAACTTTTTCTGAACATTAGATAAAATAGGTTGAGTTTTTACCCGTTTACGAATATAATGTTACTAATAATTATTTTTCGTCGGCTGAAGTCTAAGGGAAGTAAAAAATGAGAGGAGGAAACGTTATGAAAAGGGAAAATTCTTTTGCTGAATTGACAAAAGCATCATTAGAGAATACACAACAAAAGGATAAATTTATTCAATCGGTCTACATCGATTTGTTGATTCAAGAAGCACTCTTAAAGGAAAAGAGAAGAGTGATTAAAGAAAAAATTGATGAAGCAATTGATCAATGTGATAGAGAATCATTTTTCCTTCTTGCAAAACAATTGACAGAAATAGAAGAACAATTAAATGCTTAGCTTAAGTTTTACAAGCAACCTTCTAACTGCTGTTTTAGCAGTTTTTTTCTGGGTCTTCGTTTCCCCCATCCAGTTTAAACCACCGATAATGAAGCTTTGCGACAAAATCAATTCCAGTAAAAAGTTAAGGCCCGGACCTTTTCTTTTGCCCGGACCCTGAATAACAGCATCTACTTATTTTGCTCATATGTTTCAATCATTTCAATCCGCTCCTTCATGGTCGGATGGCCATATCGAAACCATTTCACAAGTTTCGGTGGATTTACTTGACTAAGTCCTGCTCTTGTTAATTCATGAAAAGTTGAAATCCCTGCATCGACATCTCTTGTCATTTCAATGGCATAACGGTCGGCTCGTTCTTCTTGATAACGACTGACGGCATTGGATATCGGGCTTGCTGCAAAGGACAAGACCGATAAAATAAGTAAAATAAGCGGTAAAGAAGAAAGGTTTGTTTTGTCAGAAATCCTCAATATCCCGCCATATTTATCACATAAAACGTCCAACAATTTTGCCGTTATAAATAACCCTGCCAATAATAACAATAGAGTACCGGCAATCCCGAAATAAATATGT
>Ga0310829_1001545_pt1 | contig 12435 bp, 14 predicted proteins | sample WT_ome_4_FD_202244 | JGI IMG/M metagenome (GOLD analysis project Ga0310829, IMG submission 202244) | Sorghum-adapted microbial communities enriched on wild type (WT) sorghum from Joint BioEnergy Institute, Emeryville, California, United... ... | reverse complement strand
ATTCGTCAGTTCATTTGGGAAGTTGGCTAAGGAGCTGAATATGGCTATCGGAATCACTTTTCTTGAAAAATACGATCCATTGCCAAGGAACACGCTCTGCCTCTTTGACCGCTTTGGCAACAAGATCTTTACATACGCAAAAGTACATACTTGTGATTTTGATGTTGAATGTAATTTGACGCCTGGGGATGACTTTTTCGTGGCAGATTTAAACACCTTGCAAGGCAATGTAAAAGTCGGGGCGATGATTTGTTATGATAGAGAGTTTCCGGAAAGCGCCAGGATTTTGATGCTGAAAGGCGCTGAGATTATTTTGGTGCCAAACGCCTGCCCGATGGAGATCAACCGAATCTCACAGCTGCGAGCGCGGGCTTATGAAAATATGGTCGGTATTGCCACGGTCAATTATCCGATTGGTCATCCCAACTGCAATGGACATTCTACAGCATTTGATGGGATGGCATACAGACCTTCAGAAAAGGGTTCAAGAGATACACTGATTATTGAAGCGGGAGAGCGAGAAGGAATTTATATAGCTGATTTTCCGATTCAAGAAATGAGAGAATATCGAAGTCGGGAAATACATGGCAACGCATACCGCTGTCCGCAGAAATACAAGCTCCTAATTTCTGAACATGTCGAGGAGCCTTTTATCAGAGAGAATTCTCGTTATAAAGGAGAAAGGGGTTGATATGTTTTTCAGAAATCATAACAGCAAATGGCACAACCGGTTCAGCCAAAAGACTGTCACGAACGTTTCCTCCTCCGCTGTGATTTTTTATATCGAAAGGAAGAAAGCACATGACCAAAAAAACCAAAAGTGCAGAACGGGTTAGTCAATTTGTAGCGGCATTTCAATGTCCACTCTGTAAAAGCGCGATGAGGGTTGAGGAGCTGAAAAGCCTCGTATGCGCTAAAAACCATACGTTTGATTTCTCAAAACAAGGATATGTCAACTTGATGACTCGTCCCGCTCATAGCCATTACAAGAAGGAATTGTTTGAAGCAAGACACAAAATCATTATGGAAAGCAACGTATACACTTCCATGCATGAAACGATTGCGAAAGTAATAAAGGAGTATATGGATGTTTCGCTTAACCCTTTTATGGTTATAGATTTAGGATGTGGAGAAGGTTCTCACTTACAAAGGATTTTGGACGAATGTATGATTCCGTCAATGACTGGCGTTGGCCTCGATATTTCAAAAGAAGGCATCGCTATGGCTGCTAAAAGATACGAAGACCAAATTTGGCTAGTCGGTGACTTGGCAAAATCGCCGCTGGCGGATCAATCGTTTCATGTGATTCTTAATATTTTATCTCCTTCCAATTATAAGGAATTCAAGAGGATTTTAGTTAAAGATGGACTCGTGATTAAAGTGGTTCCTCGCCCGAATTATCTAAGAGAGCTACGAGAAGCACTCTTTGATGACAAGGAGAAAAAGGTCTATAAGAATGATGAAATCGTGTCGCTTTTTCAAAAACAGCTCCATTTACTGGATGTATTCCATTTATGTTATACAAAAGAACTTAATAATGCCGAACTTGAACATTTAGTCCAAATGACGCCGCTTGCTTGGTCTGCGGATCAAGCACACATTGATGCGTTTCTTCATCGGGGTTTTGCGAAGATCACCGTGGATTTGGATATTTTAGTTGGAGTGAACAGGGGATGAAGCAGCATGTCTAAGATGGGGTGCGCGAACAAGCAATGTGTTGATCAATATCAGCACATTGCTTGTTCTTTTTTCGACAGAACTTACTGGTTACTATTTTTGGGTTGAGAAAACGGTTTGCGCTCCCAATAATCCAGTTCATCACTGTATTCCCGAAAATAACGAATCCTCTATATGTCACTGAAGTTTTTTACAAGCTTTCCTAATTGGTTGCTCCGTCAGTCTGCCTGATTATCTATTTTCTTTCTCAAATAATATACATAAGAAATCGGAACGACTCCGCATAGAAAAACGATTCCGGCAATGAAAACACCATTCATTGCAGTAAATCCTTCAGTGAATGATGTAAGGATTCCTATTATAGTTGAAATCAATGTTAATACAACAAGTGATATTAGGAAGCTTTGTTTAGATGACCTTTTCCGACTTTCATATTCTACACTAATGTTCATTGATAAAAAAGCCGATACAACGGTTGTCAGGATAAACACAAACCATAACGGATTTTTCCTCATTCCATCTAGTCCTTTTGTGATGAAGTCATAGCCCAAGATTCCGATGATGCCAATCGTCTGTAACATGTAGGCGATTCGTAAATTTTGCAGATTTTTTAATAGTAATCGTTCGTCTTTTATTTTTTGCAATTTCACCACTCTCCCTTTTCTACCCAAAAAATTTCATCTAACGTTTTATTAAGCGCATAACAAATTTCGAGGCACAATTTTAAAGTAGGATTGTATTTTCCTTTTTCGATTAAACTGATCGTTTGTCGAGTTACCCCGACTTTTTCTGCCAGTTGTTGTTGGGTCAGGTTTGCTTGGATACGGGCAACTTTAAGATTGTTTCTCACAATTCCAACGACCCCTCCCTGAATGTAATTTATATATTACATTTTAAACAATATATATTACATAATTCAATATATATATTACATTAAGGATGAAAAATTTTACATTGTCTATATGTTTGATTTGCCAAAAAGGAAATGGTAGGTAGGACAAAGCAAGGGAAAGAGGCCGCCATATGATGGGGGCGATTGCTTCTTCAAGTGGAGTAGCCAGTTTGTTTCTTTTTTAATGGTTATGATGATGGGAATTCCCCGTCTACAAAACGAGTTGTAACATTCTTTTTCATCATATCTGTATGCTCAAAAAAGAACTTTAAAAATTTTTCTCTTTTGTTAAAATTATCAAGAGATGAAGAAAATCATTTTTTCTTTATCAATCTTGTCTTTATCATAGGTTACCTTGTAGATACTGGATTTCCCTTTGGTTCTTTTGTTTGTTGCTGGTATCGTCCTGTCCGTTCTGTTTCGTTATCGAAGGGGCTCGAATACTCATCTATTTTTATCGCTTGCTATCTTGTTAAGCAGCCTGAGTTTGTTAGGTCTTTGGAGTTTTTATTATTATTTCATTTGGGTTATGGGAGAATAAGAGAAGGTTGGGGAGGACATTCTCTTTTCATGAAAACCATTTATCTACCAGCAAATAAAATTGATGATGTTACTTGAAAGGGGATACCTATGGTTTTAGGTGTTGCTTTCGAGGAGGGCTCAATGTATGGAAATTAGAAAACCGAACGATGCGGAATATAAAAAGATTTTATCACTTTCACCGCAAGCATTATTTGAAGGTACATTAGGTGAAGTAAAACTGTCGGATGAAAAAGCCAAACAACTGATTGAAGCATTATTGCAGAAAGGGAGTGATTATTTAATCGCAACGGAAGGCGATCATCTCATGGGTTGGATTCTGATCGGAACAAAGAAAGACCAACTGACGGAAACGATATATGGGTTTATTTATGAATTGTTTGTGTTAGAGGAATTCAGGGGAAATGGCATTTCCAAACGGTTGTTAGAGGCTGGCATCGAACATCTTAAACGAGAGGGGTATTCAGAGGTTCGCTTAAGTGTATATGCAGGAAATCAAGCGATGAAACTATACGAAAAATTAGGATTCAAACATCGAACCATTACAATGAGTATGAACATCCCCCGCTCTTAAATCAGCATAGTTGGTTGTTGCCAACCGTTAAATGTGAAGGAACACCGCTATGAGCAAGGCAGGCACTCATCGGTGAATCATACGGGGGAGCAAGTTTCATTTTAAGTTATGTTTGTAGATTATACGGGTTCATTTCGACAAGTAGGAGGACGAACTGGTTAGCTGGTGGGGATTATGCGCCAGAAGCAGAGATGTTCTGCAGCGGCTGCTGTAAAATAGGGAGGTGAGTAATTTTGTTCCATATAAGAAGTTTAGAAGAAAATGATTTTGAATTCTTATTAGATATGATGTATGAATCCATTTATATTCCGCATAATAAGCCACCGAAAGAAGAATTGCTCAATTCACCGCATATTAAAAAATATCATGAAGGCTGGGGAAGAAAAGGGGATAGAGCTTTCATCGCTTTGAACAAGGACAATCAACCTGTTGGTGCCGCTTGGTATCGCTTATTCAAAGGCAGCCAAAAAGGATATGGATATGTTGATGACCATACTCCAGAACTAGGAATAGCTGTTATTGATGCTGAACGAGGTAAAGGGATAGGTACGCTACTTATGAAAAAGTTATTTGAACAAGCTTTGAAAGATGGCTATACCTCTATATCTTTGAGTGTTGATCCAAATAACATTAAGGCTGTACAACTTTATAAAAAACTCGGATTTAAACGATGCGGTTCATCAGGAGCATCTTGGACAATGGTATATAACATTTCTTCGAATTCATTTTCAACAGATGTGATAGGTAAACAAGGCCATCCGCGGTAACGCAAGTGATTCGTCACCTTTGCTTATGTCTTCTGCTTTGAAGCATCTAGGTGAAAATATGTCAGATGAAGTAACTAAATATCGGTTGTAATATAGGCATGGTACATACGATGAGTGACACACAAACCCAAAGATAAAACGACCGAGGCGTATCTCCAGCTAGCTCATAACTTTTGAGAAGCTTGTTCTAAAGTTTTGTCTAATTTTTCTTCAATTCCATCCTATTCATGAGGCGAATGGATGGTATTTCGGAGGAGGAACAAAGCAAAACAGTAATGTATAGAGGAGCGAAGGAAAAAGCTCCTTCTTTTTTGTTAGTATTCCCTGGCCATTCTCGTCCCGTAAAAACTCCTGTCACCATACACGAAAATCACCAATACCATCGAAAAAGGATAGGAAACGAATATGCAAGAGGTTGATGTCAAATCAGGGGAGGCCAAGCTAGTTTTAGTGAAAAGTCAAAATTATAAATAAATAAAACTATGTGCTAAATAATCAATCAAAATACCTCAACAACGAAAAAGGAAGAAAAACGAATTTTGGCTGTTTTTTCGTGAAATCTGTAGCAACCAAAGGCGATTGCATAAAAGCATGGAACAGATTGGAGAAAAAACAAAATGACCGAGCTGTTAGAGAGATTAATGAAAGAATCACACACAATGAATCCACAGCTGATGATGATTGAGTCGTCACATTACGCGCCATGCAGTTGATTATGGCCGATCACCCCGCCGCATGTAAAACGAGTGTACTGTGGATTTGGCAATCCTGAGAAGGCAGAAGAAAGGACTATGTTTCAGCATGTTCGCGATGAGCTTGGAGAGAGGATAAAGCCAGTTTGCGGAGACGGGAGAATAAAGATGGCGTTAGTTACAAATGGTAAAAAAGGAGGGGCGCCTGGCCTACATATTGATTTCTAGCCAGCCCCTCGAGCCATTCATCCTAGCATTTTTCCACATCGACGCGGCCGGAGAAAAAGGTCGCACCGCCGCCCATGTCGGCGATCCGATCGGGAGTAAGGGAGTTGACCAAATGTTTCGTGTCCGGAGAATCAGCCCATAACCCTTGCGTGACGACGACACCGGGGAGGACATGTTCTCCAACCGATGCTTTCAACACGCATTCTCCGCGATCGTTCCATACCCGGACTCGATCCCCATCTTGAATTCCTTTCGCTAGGGCATCTTTCACATTCATATACAAACGCGGTTCTTTTTCCAACGAAATGTGCTTTTCATTATTGGAGAACGTGGTGTTTAAAAAGTTGTGGTTAGGACCGGGCACAAAGAAAAACGGAAAATCTCCATCGTCAACAATCGGCGTATACGTTGGCAGCGGAGGATAGCCATCTTGTTCCATTTTCTTCGAATACAGCTCAATTTTTCCGCTCGGCGTTGGTAATGTTCCCGGCAGCAACCGTTTGACCTTTGCTTTGATATACTGTTTTTCTACCAATGTTTCATAACGGATTCCTTCCAAGAAAGGGTTGGTTGGGTTATCCAAGGCTTGCGAAATCATTTCTTCTTCTGTCTCGTATAAACACGGATCCTCAAACCCCATTCGTTTCGCCAGCAATTGGAACACTTCGACATTCGATTTAGACTCTCCGTATCGTTCAATCACTGGTTGTTGAATTTGAACATAGTGATGCCAATAGGATGTATACAAATCTGTATTTTCAAACGAAGAAGTGGCTGGAAGCACAATATCGGCGTATTTGGCGGTTTCTGTGACAAACAAATCATGCACGATGACAAAGAGATCCTCTCTCGCCAATCCTTGTCGTACTTTGTTGCTGTTTGGGGCAACGACTGCCGGGTTTGTGCCGTACACGAATAACGAACGAATCGGCGGATCCAATTCCAACAATGCCTCACCGAGCCGATTCATGTTGATGATTCGTGTATGTTTGTTTTGCAATAGATCCGGGCGCTGCAAGCTTATTTGATTAAGAGCTAGGTAGCCGCTGTTGGATTTGATGGCGCCGCCACCTTTGACCAGCCATTGTCCGGTCAGGGCCGGGAGACAAGCGATCGTTCGGATGCACATTCCTCCGTTATCGTGATGCTGCAAACCGTTGCCGATTCGAATGAAGGAAGGAGTTGTTTGCCCATACCATCTGGCGAGCGTATAAAGATCTTCAACAGGAACGCCTGTTATGTTGGAAACAGTGACGGGATCATATTGGACAACGTGCTCGCGCAGTTCCTCATAGCCGACCGTATACTTTCTCAAAAACTCATCATCTATGAGATTTTCCGCAAACAAAATATGCATCATGCCTAAAGCGAGAGCGGCATCAGTGCCTGGCAGAATCGGAATGAACCAGTCAGCGAGCTGTCCGGTTTGGTTTTTATGAACATCAATCACAACAATCTTCGCCCCGTTTTTTCGGGCTTTTTGGGCTAAGATGACTTGATGCATGTTGGTGCTGACCGCATTAATTCCCCAGAAGATGACGAGTTTGGCATGAATGGTTTCTTCGGGATCGATTCCAAAGCCGCCTCCCATCGTATATTGAAGCCCTTGAGATCCAGCGGATGAACAAATGGTCCGATCAAGCAAGGATGCGCCTAGCCGATGGAAAAAACGCCGGTCCATGCCTTCGGCGCTGAGTCTTCCCATGTTGCCATAAAAGCTATAAGGGAGGATGCTTTCAGGTCCGTATGTTTCAATCAATTCTTTCCATTTGGCCGCAATGGTCTCGAGCGCTTCGTCCCAGCTGATTCGTGCAAATTTCCCTTCCCCTTTGGCACCTATACGTTTCAGCGGGTATTTCAAACGTTTCGGATCGTAGATTCGTTCCATCATATTCCGCACTTTATTGCATATATGGCCTTTTGTCACAGGATGAGACGGGTCGCCTTGGATTTTTACGATTTTCCCATCCTTCTTATGCACGAGCAACCCGCATTGATCAGGACAATCGAGAGAACAGACAGACGGAAAGACGCCGGTTGGCTGTTGTACAAATGAACCCATCGTTTTCTCCTTTCTTAATCAAATCAATGATGGCGACTGAGTTAGATGGTTAATATGATAAAATAATTTGAAGAGTATGGCAACAATGATATATAAAACTTTTGGATTCTATGACATCTAAAACGAGAGAAGGATGGCTTTTGCCGCTGCATCAACTCGAGTTCGTTTGATTATCACCCACTTACGCTCACGTGTAGAAGTGAGGATGAATCGCTATTCGCGCTCACTCTCTCCCTTGCCTTCAACGAACAGAAGGTGTAAAATAGAAAAAGGAACAAATGTTCTGTGCAGAGAGAGGAAGGTCATGCACAACCTCTATTGCTTTCGATTGTATCCTACCCGAACATACGCAAAAACAGAATAAGCAGGAACAATGGAAACGGCTATACTGCAGGTCTGGGATCGATGGTGCATTCTATTTTGACTTAATATTTTATGAGGAGAATGCTGATGAAAAACAGTCGAATGAATCCTAAAGTTGATCAATATTTAACTGAGGGCTGTGGACGCTGTCCGCTAGTGGGTACTCCCGATTGTAAAGTAAACAAATGGCCGACAGAATTAAGAGCATTGCGAACAATTGTTCTTGAATGTGGATTGACAGAAGAAGTGAAATGGGGAATTCCATGTTATACATTCCAAAAGAGCAATGTCGTAACAATCAGTGCTTTGAATGAATACTGTGCACTTGGTTTTTTCAAAGGCGCCTTGTTAAAAGATGACCATCACATTCTAGAAAAGCCCGGGGAGAATACGCAGGCTGCGCGACGGATTCGGTTTACAAATGTTCAACAAATCATCGAGCTTGAACCTGTGGTGAAAGCATATATTAACGAAGCCATGGAAATTGAAAAAGCGGGCTTAAAAGTGGAGTTCAAAAAGAGTCCAGAGCCAATTCCTGAGGAGCTTCAAAAAAAATTTGACGAAATGCCGGACTTAAAAACAGCGTTTGAATCATTGACACCTGGACGGCAAAGAGCGTATATCCTTTATTTTTCTGGAGCGAAACAATCGAAAACGCGAGAAGCAAGAATTGAAAAGCATATCCAGCGCATTCCATTCATCTTCACGCCTAGATACACGCCTGAAGTATGCCCAAATGCCTCCGTTCCCTTTTGTATCAAGGAGCGAGAGGCATTTTGTTTTGATAAGTTAACATACAAAAAAGTGCATGCAGATTCTGTATTCCATCGCTCGTTTACTGATTACAAAGAAGTAGTCAAAGGACTTGAGCTATTGAGCAAAAATGAAAAATGGGCAATACAACTAACGGAATACAAAGACTTAAAGATGGCTGAGCGGCTAAAATGGGTGAAAGAGCATAAAGAATTGAAGATTTATGGAATCGCTATAACGGGAACTGCCAAAGATGTTTTGGCTCTAGAAAAGATGAAGGAAGTGAATGTGATTCGATTAGGTCAGATTAATTAATTTGCCATAGCACAAAAGGAGGATTGTCGAAAATGAAAATAGCAAGAATCAATATACTGAATACGCTGGTGGCTATATTTTTTGCTTATTTTGTTAAATGTACAAATTATAGCGGAGATTCCTGTTTTTGATATCCGTTATATTTGGATTTCATTGTTCAGATTGCTTATATGCTTGCTTGGTCTCCTAAAAGAAAATCGATTCTACTCCTATTTAGGCGGCATTCTTCACTTCATTCTAATCGTTTCTTGTATGGGAATGATTTGGTTTGGCTTAGGAATTAACTATCAGCCATAAGAAAACTCATGGAAATTAGTATTACAGCGGATGTCGAAGTTGCCATCCATTATATTGAACAAACGCAGGAGAAGGAAATAGTATGAAGCAGAAAAAACAGCAAGAAGTATATAGAGGACTGTATATATTTCCAATGATAATAAGAAGTGGAACACGATGAATTTTGAGATAAGTTGATTAAAGTAAATGGATGGTATTTTGGAGGAGGTACAAAGCAGATAGATATAGAGGGGAACGTGGGTCTAGAGGAGCTGATTAAAAAGCTCCTTCTTTTTTTGTCAGCATTTTCGTCTACTCTCGTCCCGTAATGGCTTTTGTCAACAATATATGAAAACAGGATTGACAGTGAATATTCCAGTGGTGAAAACGTGATAGAAAACGTCAATAGTACAAATTTAAACATATCCAAATGTTGAATTTTAAATCGAGGGAGAGATGAAGGAAACAGACAAGCTGATTTTGGTGAAAAGTCAAAATTATGGAATAATAGAACTATGTGCTAAATAATCAATAAAATTAAACGAAAGAACTCTAAACAACTAAAAGGATTAGTGTTATCGCTCATACAGAACCAGATGCCCAATTTGGGACAAACGACCCTGCAACCATGACACTTGTCTTTACATAACTGACAGTAATGATTTTGAATTAGCGTTTGTCGTAGCTATTGATGGTTTTGAGACCCATTCTCTAGTACAGCATTTGCCGCTGTCATTGGACCGCTGATGAAAGTGCCTGTCATGATTTCATTGGTCAACGTGGTACTATGGTTTCAACGAAAAAGCCAGTATCATACTACCGACGGAGATGGAATGAAACATGAAAGCCAAAAAGATCAGTTACTTCTTATGCACAGACAACTCTTGCCGCAGCCAAATGGCAGAAGGAGGGGCAAAAAATATCTTGGTGATGATTTGAAAGTGGTACAGTGCCACAAGCTAAATCCAAACGCGGCAAAAATTACATCCTTTGTGTTTGTCCGTTACCAAACTTTTATTCTAAATCATTTTAAGAAGGAACTTCAAATAAACATCTTGAAAATGATATTGGCCCATTCCTAAAGAAAGCAAGGTTGTTGTGATATTCAAATGAAAGCGAAGATGTTGCAGACAAAGCCACGATAGAATGTGAATGCCGCCCATCTACATTTCAACGTAAGTAGGGTTGCTAATGTAAAGGGCATTAGGGCGATTCCTAGCGCCTTCTATTATGAAAATAAAGGAGGGTCCATATGAACATTCGCCGCTTTCGCGAAGAAGATTGGCTGCAAGTAAAGGAAATTTACGAGCAAGGAATTGCGACAGGACAAGCAACATTTGAGACGGCAGCACCATCGTTCGAAAAATGGGTATCGACCATTGCGGCAAATTTATGTTTCGTCGCTGAAGACGAAGAAGGCATTCAAGGATGGTGTAAGATCAGTAAAGTATCGGATCGCTGCGTGTATCAAGGTGTAGGAGAGGTGAGTGTGTATGTTCGAGAGGGGAGTCGGGGAAAAGGAGTGGGAAAACGGCTTCTAGAAGTCATAATCAAAGAATCAGAGGAAAAAGGATTTTGGACATTAACAGCAGGGATCTTCCCTGAAAACATACCGAGTTTACGTTTACATCAAAGTGTTGGATTTCGTGTAGTTGGTATAAGACCAACGTATAGGAAAGTTACATGGAGTATGGCGTGATGTTGTTATGCTTGAACGTCGTAGTCAAATTGTGGGTATAGATTAATAATGACTTTTAAATATTCAATTAAATTATACGGGCTCATGGTGTTAGATGATAATAGACGTTAGTTAATTATGTATTCTCCACATGTCGTGATCGCGTAGAAAAAGCGAATTATGAATTTTATTAAAAACAAAGCTCTGAGACAAAAGGAAAATCGAGCAATGAAAGATCATATAAAACACGACGTTTATATGCCTTTAAAAGATATTCGCAAAATAGTGAATTCTATTTTGCCAAATGCCATTATCCGAAGACATTTGTTCTGGAGATATTCTTTGATTTGGAAAAAAGAGGTGTAATAAATGATTATTTGGATAAATGGGGCTTTTGGTTCGGGAAAGACAACATGTGCTTATGAATTAAATAAAAGGTTGCCCAAATCTTTTGTGTACGACCCAGAAAATATTGGTTATTTTATAAGAAAAAATATACCGAAAGAACTGCATGAGTCAGATTTTCAAAATCATGAACAGTGGAGGTTATTCAATTATCAAATGTTAAAATATCTATCTGATACATATGATGGTATTATTATATCACCCATGACATTAATTAATCGTCAATATTATGATGAAATCATTGGACGACTTCTCGAAGATGGTATTGGGATAAAACATTACATTCTTTATGCGGAGAAGGAAACTATAGAAAAACGCCTTAACAAACGATTGGAATGGGGCAATTCATGGGCAAAATCACAAATTGATCGATGCATTTATGCATTTAATCACGAGATTACCGAGGAAAAAATAATAACTGACTACAAAACTGTTGATAACATAGTGGAGGAAATAGCTGAAAAAAGCGGTCTAACTCTACTAAATGACAAAAGAGGCCGCTTTAAAAAATTAATTGATAGATCCATTATTCTTATGAAACACATACGGTAGTTCGCACTTATTTTGAAGAATAAATATGCTATTTAATTCGAAAATGTCCCCAGCGTGTACGTCGGGCGAGTCCATGACAGACCTCGACGGTGCCGGAGTTTTCGCAGCGCTTCAAGGGAAATGGAAACGCCGAAGTGCTTTTCGCCATAGGACTGCAGGAGTTTGGTGTTCCACGCCGAAGCCACACCCCACTCCCGTTCGGCGGGAGTTGTGGTGGGCACGAGCCGCTGGATCTCTCCCTGCTGTTCTTTAGTGAGAAACGGCTCGCGTCCGGGGACGAAATCCCGATGAGAGGTCCAGCCCACCTTCGTTGAACAACGAGACAGAATGGGAAACAGTTTGTCGACACACGTTGTGGAGGCCGCCTCTTTGCCTAAATCACCTTCCATGACCAGGCGAACGACCATCACTCGTTGACGGTAGAAGAACAGAATGTTTGCCTCAATCTGTGATGACTTGAAATGCGACATGGGTGGATAAACGAGCAGAAAGGTTGAAGGAGCAAGTAATTCATTTTTAGCTAAAACGGTTAAACAAAAGGGGATGGGGAAATGATTGTGCTTGAAACACAAAGGTTGATATTAAGGCAGTATGAGGATGAAGATATTACTCCTCTACATCATATTTTTTCTGATCCAGAGTGTAAACTAGCACATTATTT
>Ga0310829_1001531_pt1 | contig 12546 bp, 13 predicted proteins | sample WT_ome_4_FD_202244 | JGI IMG/M metagenome (GOLD analysis project Ga0310829, IMG submission 202244) | Sorghum-adapted microbial communities enriched on wild type (WT) sorghum from Joint BioEnergy Institute, Emeryville, California, United... ... | reverse complement strand
TAATCTGTCTTCCTCCTATGATTATTGAAGCTTAATGATACGGTCACGCTGACTGATGATGTCTGTTACACGAACGCCGAAGTTCTCATCGATAACGACAACTTCGCCCTTCGCGATCAGCTTGTTGTTGACCAGGATATCTACCGGTTCCCCCGCCAATTTGTCCAATTCGATGATCGAACCCTGAGACAGCTCCAAGATATCCTTGATCATCTTGCTTGTTCGACCGAGCTCAACCGTAACCCTGAGCGGAATATCCAGCAGCAGATCGAGATTGGTATTACCTACACCGGTCGGATCCATCGGATTCAGATTCGAATACTGCACCGGTTGAACGTTCAGATCTCGACCAATCCCTTGTACTGCCGGATTAACCGGAGGTTGAACAGGCTGCTGATACGGCGTCTGGTATGGATTGTGCATATAACCAGGCTGAGGCTGCATCGGCGGCTGCATGAAAGGTTGTCCATACGGCTGCTGCGGATAGGCCGGTTGTTCCGTTGCAGGCTGTTCCGGAGCAGATTGCACCATCGGATCGCTCTGCGGCTTCGTTTCCTCTCGCACCGGGGCAGTCGCTTCAGCCGTGGCTGCAGGTTCGTCGACACTTCCGCTGATTAAAGAATGCACCATTTCCTTCGCAAAATCTACAGGAAGCAATTGCATGATCGTCGAATCGATCAAGTCACCGATTGTCAGTCGGAACGAAACCTTGATGAAGACGGAATCGACCGGCAGATTCTCCATGCCTTCCCCTTGCGGCAAGTCCATGATGTCGATGCCAGGCGGAGAGATATTGACGAAACGGTTGAAGATCGTCGACATGGAAGTCGCCGATGAACCCATCATCTGGTTCATCGCTTCCTGAACGGCGCTGATATGGATCTCGGTTAATTCTGCCTCCTGTGGTACTTGACCCGTACCGCCGAGCATCAGATCGGCAATGACCTTTGCGTCGTTGGTCTTGATCACGAGGAGATTGATTCCCTTGAAGCCTTCCACATAGTTGACATGAACAGCTACATGCGGCTTAGGAAATTCCTTGATCAAGTCTTTCCTGAGGATGGCTGAAACCTTCGGCGTGGTGATATCGACCTTCTTGCCGAGCAAGGTAGAAAGCGCCGTGGCAGCACTTCCGAAGGTGATATTGCCGATCTCACCCAGCGCATCCTGTTCCAATGCGTTCAAGTAGTCATAGATATCTGAGGAGACTGCAGATCCAGCTTCGCCGGACGGGAAATCTTCTTCCGCCGTACGCTTTAACAACGCGTCGATTTCTTCTTGGGACAAATAATCCTTGTTACTCATTCAGATCCTCCTCTTCCTCAGCCGTATCGATAATCTGTACTGCCATCTTCCCATTCACAGTTCCAGGATTGGCGATGAATTTCAGTTTGTCGCCGATCCTGACATGCAGTCCTTCGTTCAATTGCTTGTCCAGCTTGATCACATCGCCTGCAGACATCTGCAGAAATTCTTGTACGGAGATGGTTGAATTGCCAAGCTCGACGGCAATATCCAGCTCGGTTTTCTGTACCCTTGCTTCGAGCATCTCCACTTCTTCAGGAACTCGTGATTTCTTCTGTGAGACGAACCAGTGATGCACGGACAATCTCGACATGATCGGCTCGATCACCACGTGAGGGATACAGAGATTGATCATGCCAGTGGTGTCGCCGATCTTCGTGCTGAGTGAGATAAGCGCGATCGTCTCATTCGGCGACACGATCTGCATGAACTGCGGATTCGTCTCGATGCCATCCAGCCGCGGTTTGATGTCCAACACTGTCTTCCACGCCTCTTGCAAGCTGTCGAACGCCCTGCTGAAGATGCGCTCCATCACGATCGTCTCTATCTCCGTCAGCGAATTGATCCGCCCGACAACATTGCCCGATCCGCCAAGCATGCGGTCGACCATCGCAAAGGCTACGTTCGGATGAACCTCCAGCACCATGCGTCCTTCCAGCGGCTCTGCCTCGAACACGTTCAAGATCGTCATCTTCGGGATCGAGCGGATGAACTCATCGTAAGGCAGCTGCTCGACCTGAACCACATTGATCTGAACGAAGGTCCTTAGCTGTGCTGAGAAGTAGGTCGTCAGATACCGGGCAAAGTTCTCGTGTATGCGTGTCAAGCTTCGGATATGATCCTTGGAGAAACGGACAGCGCGCTTGAAATCGTAAGATCGGATCTTCCTCTGCGATTCTTCCTTTTTCAGCTCTTCGGCATCCATCTCTCCGGATGACAGCGCTGCAAGCAAGGCGTCGATCTCATTTTGCGAGAGCACATCGACCATTTATGTCACATCCTTCATTACAGCGTTACAGTCTATCGACGACAAAGCTCGTAATATTGATCTGTGTAATCTTCCCGGCTGATAGGATCGGGTTAATCGCGTTCATCAGGCTGGTGGTGAAATTGTCGAAGCCATTTTCTGCAAACAGATCGCCTGGATTCGTCTGATGCAAGAGCTTCAGCACGATCGGCTGGATATAGATGGACTTAAGCTTCTCGAACTCATCATAGGCTTTTTTGTTTTCTACTTGAAAAGCTAGACCGATGTTGATGACATGCTGCTGATCAGCCAGATTCGTCGTTACACTGTCGAGTGTGACCGTCAGTGCAACGATCTCATCCGCAGTGAGCGATCTGGTCTCAGTCTTGGCCGCCAGATTGGCCGCCTGCCCGGCAAGGTCAGCTTGGTTGTCTTGATTAAAAACGAACATCCAAACAACAAAAGCAGCACCGACCAGGAGCGTAACGCATATGAGAATGATCAGGACTACGTTTACGATTTTGTTACTGAACAAGTATCATCCCTCCGTATCTAAGCTCTTGACGGTTGCTTGGACGATCCCAATACTGCTCAAATAAGCCCGAGTCTTCTCGATGACTTCTTCGGCGGTTTCTTTCACTACGATCTTGTTACCGGTAGTCAGGCTAATGACGGTATCTGGTGTCTGCTCGACAGTCTCGATGAACAGCACATTCACCGTTACTTTCGAACCGTTAAGTCTCGTCACGGTTATCATTCCGGCAACCTCCACATATCGGGGGACTTAAGTCCCCCTTTATTCAATCATTATCGTTTCAGATTCACCAATTCTTGCATGACTTCATCCGATGTCGTAATGATTCGTGAATTGGCTTGGAAGCCGCGTTGCGCGATGATCAGCTCGGTGAACTCCGTCGTCAGATCGACATTCGACATCTCCAGCTGACCGGAGATGATCTTGCCCGTTCCCATCTCCGCGTTGGCCGCTGTTGTCAGCTCCCATTCGCCTTCGAATACAGCGTTCGGCGTGATCTCATACAGGCTGTTGCCGATCTTGGACAGACCAGCAGCGTTGATCACGTTGATAATTCCGATGAACACTTCGGTATTGATGGTCTCCCCGTCCTCCGTCTTCGCTATGATCTCACCCGTTTGCGAGATGGAGATGGATGTCCATTCATCCTCCATGATGATCGGCTCACCTTCACTGCTGAGGACGAGTAAGCCGTCTGTTGTGACAAGCTTGCCTTCCGCATCAAGCGTGAAGTTTCCTAGGCGTGTCAGATAAGGTGTCTCCTGATCCTCATTGTCGATAACGGCGAAGAATCCATCGCCATCGATGCGCAGATCCAGGACGTTGTTAGTCGTCATTGCCGCCCCTGCGGAATGATTGGTGTTGATCGCCGCGATCGTTACGCCGAGGCCGATCTGCATCGGGTTAACGCCGCCTCTTCCGTCAACCGGTGCGGTTACGCCTTGCATGGTTTGACTAAGCATATCCTTAAAGGTGACAGTCGACGCCTTGAAGCCTACCGTATTAACGTTTGCGATATTGTTCCCGATCACATCAAGCTTTGTTTGGAAACCGCGCATGCCGGAAACGCCCGAATATAAGGATCTAAGCATTTGATTACCTCCATATCATGAATAATATGATGCTAGTGCTGCTTCTGTCGGTCAGCAGCCTGAGGGCTTCCTGATCGGGCCAGCCCTGTATCTGTCGTTCAGTGTTCATGATTGAACGATCACTGCGCTATCGATCTGGGTAAACACATGCTGATCTAGCGACGCGTGGTCGATCGCGGTAACAACCGTGCGATTCTTGATATTGACGATAAACGCTGCATCTGCGGTCAGAATGAGAGATTCGCGCGCTCCCTTGGCTGCCGCTTGCTGGACCGCATCCTCCAGCTTGGCAAGCTGATCTGCGCTCATCTGAATGCCGCGCTGCGCTAATCTTGTTTCAGCGTGATTGCTGAACTTGAGCAGATTCGTGCGAAGCATCTGCTCAAAAGCCGAAGACTCAGTTCTGTGAACGGATGTCTTATCAGGCCGACTCGCCGGCCGATGCTGTATGCCAGGCGGAATGCGCTGATACAGCTGGCTGATCGTTAGCTTGTCGCTCATGATGCATCCCCACCGTTCTCACTGCCTTCTGGGGAATCATCCTGATCATCGCCATCCTCACTGTCATCGTCGCCTGGAGTCTCATCTACCGGATCAGGCGGTGTCTCGTCAGCTGGAGTCTCATCGACTGGTTCAGTCGGAGTCTCGTTCTCGTCACCTTCTGACTTCTGGTAGACTCGAATGATCGAATCGAGACCTACCTCATGGTCGCCGACGACGACCACCGTTGCTCCATCTCGAAGCAGGATGGAATCAACCTTGCCCGAGAGGACGCCGTCCGTTCCTTGCCATTCGATCGATTTGCCGATCAGGTCCGTAGATAGACTGAACAACTGGCGTAGTCCTCGCAGTTCGTTCGCCACATTATTCATCTGCTCCAGAGAGCTGAATTGCGCCATCTGCGCGATGAACTCCCTGTCTTCCATCGGATTGGTAGGATCCTGGTTGGCTAGCTGTGTCACAAGCAGCCGCAGGAACGCATCTTTGCCAAGTATGGAGCTGCTGTTAGATTGTGATCCAGTAACAGCCTGTTGCACAGTTGGTGTCGTGTTGCTGCCTGGGGCAATCGAAGTCACGTCTTTCACCTCCCTGGGTTAAGCCATCGCGTGAAATGCGCGCCCGCGGTATACGGTCTCATATTCGCTGTCGATCAGTTCCAGTTCCTCATGGAAGTCTATCGTTTCTTCCTCATAACCGGCTGAACGTGAGCTGGACTGTTGCTGGAACTGACGAGCGGACTGTTGTTGTCCATGATCCTTCAGGAATGAAAATGAAGCAGCTGTATGACTCTGCTGGGTAATCTCAAGCTTCTCTACTTGAATGCCTTGAGCCTGTAGTGCAGAGCGCAAGACTCCCAACTGTTGCTCGAGCGCTTCGCGACCTGCGGCTGTTTCCGTCACGATCTGAGCAGTAAGTTGACCGTTATGCATCGATAATTTGATATCAACCTGCCCCAGATGCTCGGGAACAAGCGAGATCTTCGCTTCCGTGAAGCCGTTCTGCTGCGTGATCTGGAACGACCTCGTCACGAACCGCTCCAAGTGTTGGACGAAGCGATCATAAGGAACTTGTGCTGTCTGCGGTGCAGACTGGCGCACAGTTGCTGCGTCTGTGGAGACCTTCGCTGCTTCCTGAGTCAGCGTCGATTGTAATTGGACAAGAGTTGATGTCTCACCAGATTTGCTTTCGGTCGAAGCGGCTTCAGTTGCACCGTCTAACGCTAGTTCCAGCAGTTCCGGTCTTAGGAGAACGACCTTGGGGAAGAGCGCTGTCTGGGTTGCACCGGTAACCGGCAGAGCATTCACCTGTTGCTGACTAGAACCGCTATTCGCAGAAGCCTGTTGTTCCCTTGGCGACGCTGCATCGGTGATACGCGGCATCACTCCGTTATGTACGAGAACGGGTTTCGTACCGATGCTCAGACTGGATGACCACACATGCTCTTGCTGCTCCACCAGCACATTGGTATTGGTGGACGGCAGGGATTGCATGAACTGCCGGAAGGCTTGTGCTTGACCCAATGCAGTCTGGGCTATGTCATCACCGTGCTTGATGCTGGCGATCCATTGGCGGATGGTTCCCATCAGCTGTTCTACTGGTATTGCCCGTTGCTGAACAGCTTGCTGAGTTTCTCCTGCTTGAGGTGAGCTGTTGGAAACTTGCACCTCGATGAATCCGGTCCACGCTGCCGCTAAGTCAGGATTCTGCTCCAGCAGCTCGAGAGATGACGGCTCCAGTTGCTCCAATTGCTGAAGCAGTTGCTCAAGCCAATTCACAAGTTCCTCTTCTTCCGTGTTGCCTGCCAGAAGAGGAAGCAAACTGGACATCAGCGGAAGGGACTCGTTCATGTTGCCGAGCTTGGACTCGCCGTCAACCTGACCAGAGAGCTTGGCCAGCAGGCTCTGGAATGCAACGCCACTCTTGCCGCTCTGGTCGACTGACCATGAGGTGCTTGCGCTGCCAGGGTCGCGACTGATGTTGCTCGCCGCGGTCACATCCATCATCATATTCATGAATTTCACCCCCTTTCCTTAGCAGGATCTTGCCGGATCGTACTGTGGCCCTCAACTATCCTGCAAGCTTCGAGGATACGCGAGCTGCGACCGAGCTGTCAGCATTCGAGATCGCAGACAGTACTGCAGAACGCGCTGCGCTGCTCATCGCTCGCAGCACACTGATGACTTCCTTTTCATTGATCTCAACCATCTCCACTAGAACGGTTGCTGCACTAGCCGGAGCCATGGAGGCGAATGTTTCGGCGAGCTGCTCGATCGTGAGCGCATCAACATTACCGGCAAGCTGCGTTTCCAGCGTTTGGATGCGTTCCTGCAATGCAGCGATCCTCTCGTCCTCCACCGTCCCCAGATCTTTGAGTCCTCTCGTCGCTTGCGCAGCAGACTGCGGGGTCATGCGTTGCATGATGGCGGTCCGTGTCTCTTGGGTCATGCGGCTCAGGATCAGCACTTGCTCACTCGGCAAGAGCTGCTCGAGGATAGGTGCAGCCTTGCTTGGCGTCATATCCGCATACATCCTCGCCAGACTCTGGATCTGCGCCTCATAATCTTCTTCACTGAGCTTCTTGTCCGCAAGCTGCGATTCCAACTGAACGATCTGTTCCTTCAGCGCTTCAATCTCGGATTCTTTCTGCCTGATGGTCTCGATCGCCGTCTTCAAATCAGCCTGCATCGCTTCTGTCTGTTGCTTGGCTTCCTTCTGTATCTGTACCAATTCCGGAGACATGATCACATTCGTGACGTCTTCCGTTTCAGGCTCAGGCACGATCTCCCTGATCACGGGAATCTTGTTGAGCGATTCGAGGAAAGATTCGCGGACGTCACTGTTGAAGATCAAGAATAGAATACTAACCAGAATCGATGAATACAGCATCGGGATCAGGAAGAAATACAAGAAGCGCTCAAACGCACCGTATGTAGTCCGCTCTATACTTGCTTTAGCCAATTTGCGCTTCCCCCCAGCTCATCTCATGGTTTGCCATATCGAACGGATGCAATCTCATCCATCACCGTTTGTTCTCTGCGGTTATAATCCGCTATGAACGCATTCAAACTGCGCTCCCTGGCCTTATGCCAGATCTTCTCATCCTTCATCCGAGCGACCAGTTGATCGCTCCTCTCCACTACCTCCTGCCGAGCAAGTTTAAGCTCCTGCAGCTTCCTCTCAATCAGCAAGTCGATATGCTGCAAGTAGGCCTGCAGCATCGTCAGCTCAGCTGCTGAAGTGGTGGCCGCAGCAGCTTCCTGCATCGAATCCATCAGCGACCGGCGAGTCCGTTCAAGCTCTTCCAGAGACTGTTCCTCCAGCTTCATCTTCGACATGGCCATCGAGAGCATCCACTCTGCCTGGGCTTTCTGATTGGACTTTAGGTCTACGATCTTCTGAAGCTTATAACGGAACCGCATCCTTAACCATCTCCAAACAGTTTGATCAGTTGCTCGCTCGCTTCTTCGAATGTTACTTTTTCGTCTACACCCTGTTGCAGGAAGTTAAGAATCGTACCATAATATCGGATCGCTTCATCAATCTCAGCATTTGATCCGGGTTGGTATGCGCCGATATTGATCAGATCTTCAGAATTGCGATACACCGCTAGCAGTTTCTTCAGTCTGGTTGCGGATTGGATCTGTTCGCGCGAGACGATCTCATTCATCACCCGGCTGATGCTGGGCAGTACATCGATCGCCGGATAATGGCCGCGGCTCGCAAGCCCCCGATCCAGCACGATGTGACCGTCCAATATACCGCGAACCGTATCGGAGATCGGTTCGTTCATATCGTCCCCATCGACGAGCACCGTATAGAATGCAGTGATCGTCCCCTTCTGCGACGTTCCAGCACGTTCCAGCAGCTTGGGAAGGTTCGCAAACACCGACGGCGGATAACCGCGAGTTGCAGGAGGTTCACCAACCGCAAGGCCAACCTCGCGCATGGCCGTCGCATACCGGGTCACCGAATCCATCATCAGCATGACATTCATGCCGAGATCGCGGAAATATTCGGCGATTGATGTGGCGATCAGCGCTCCCTTGATGCGAATCAAGGCGGGCTGATCCGAAGTCGCTACCACAACGATTGAACGTGCGAGCCCTTCTGGTCCGAGATCTCGCTCGATAAAATCCAGCACCTCACGTCCGCGTTCGCCGATCAGCGCAATGACATTCACATCGGCTGACGTATTGCGGGCAATCATGCCGAGAAGTGTACTCTTGCCGACACCGGAGCCGGCAAAGATGCCGAGACGTTGACCTTTGCCAACGGTGAGCAATCCATCGATCGCTCGTACACCAACGCTGATGGGTTCTCTGACCCTCGTGCGATGCAGAGGATTGGCCGGAGCGTTATATGTAGAATACATCCCCATACGAAGCGGCAAGGTCGACCCGTCGAGCGGTTGCCCCAGACCATCCAGCACTTTGCCGAGCAATTCATGCCCGACCTTAACCGTCAGTGGCTGCCCCGTGGCAACCACTTCGCTGCCAGGCGATATGGCATGCAGATCACCGAGCGGCATCAGGATAACCCGATTATCCCGGAAACCGACAACCTCGGCCATGATCGGCTTCACAGCTCGGGATGGATATATGTAGCAAACATCGCCGATGCTGGCGACCGGTCCCTCGGATTCGATCGTGAGGCCGATGACTTGCGTTACCCTGCCGTTCTGGCGTACCGGATCCACCAATCGAAGTTGATGGATATACTTATCAGCCTTCAGCAGAGTATTCACTCTTCTTCAACCCCTTGTTCAGCAGTATAGACTTGAAGAAGCGCCTGCTTGATCTCCGAGAGCTGGGCATCGATCCTCGCATCCAGGCTGCCGAAGTCCGTCCGGACCACACAGCCATAACCTCGCACGGTTGTATCAGGGATGATCTGCAGATCTGCCTGGGAGTCGAGCACCATCCGGAGCTCTTCTCTTGCTTCCCTGATATATGGAAATTGTTCTGGTGATACACAGAGCGTAACGAGCCCTTTGCGCCGTTCACGGGACAGGACATTGCGGATCATGTCCAGCATCCATTCCGGCTCCAGCGTCAGCTGGCGACCGATGATCGATTCCGCGATCTGGACGCTCAGCTCCAGCAGGAAAGGCTCCGCTTCGCTGATGATCTCGCCTCTCAACACAGTGGCCTCTTGCAGTACGCGTGATGCCGTATCCACATCCTGCCGCCACTTCTCCTCGGCAGCTCGCTCGCCGCTTACATAGCCCTCATGGTACGCCTGTTCACGTACCTCTTGGCGCAAACGTTCGAGTTCTGCTTCCAGTTCTTGCCGCCTAACCTGTTCCCAAGCTGCGAGTTCCTGTTCCATGCTCTCACGAAGCTGCGCAGCTTGTACTTCCGCTTGTTCGATGATCCTGGCAGCTTCGGCCTTCGCTTCATCGATGACGCGCACCATTTGCTCCTCTACCTGCTTGTCGCGGATCGCTTGCTCCAGGTCCGAAGCCTGATGCGCCGAGCCGGAAGCCGCATCAGTTGCTCGCTTCACCGGCCTCAAGGTTGCGGCTTCGATCAGCTTCTTGCTGTCGAGGGGCACATAGTGAGATGACTTGATCACATTAGACAATGATATCATCTCCTCCGCCTCGAGCGATGATGATCTCGCCTGCTTCCTCCAGACGACGGATCGTTGCTACGATGCGTGTCTGAGCTTCTTCAACGTCACGCAGCCGGACAGGACCCATATATTCCATCTCTTCGCGGAACGTATCTGCCATCCGTTTGGACATGTTGCGGAAGATCGCCTCTCGCACCTCTTCGCTCGCCACCTTGAGTGCGAGTTGGAGATCGGCATTTTCCACGTCACGTATGATGCGTTGGATCGAACGGTTGTCGAGTGTGACGATATCTTCGAATACGAACATGCGTTTCTTGATTTCCTCAGCCAATTCAGGATCCTGAATCTCCAGCGAGTCGAGAATCGTCCGCTCAGTGCCTCGATCGACGCCGTTCAAGATCTGTACGATCGCCTCGATGCCGCCCGCTGACGTATAATCCTGAGTTACAGTTGCAGACAGCTTCTGCTCCAGCACCCGTTCGACTTGACTGATCACTTCCGGCGAAGTCGAATCCATCATGGCGATCCGCTTCGCGACATCCGCTTGCTTCTCTTGAGGAAGTGCCGACAGGATGAACGAAGCCTGATCCGACTGCAGATAAGACAGGACAAGCGCTATCGTCTGATTGTTCTCGTTCTGGATGAAGTTTAGGATCTGTGATGGATCAGCCTTCCTGGCGAAGTCAAATGGGCGAACCTGCAACGATGCCGTCAGTTTATTGAGAATATCGATTGCCTTCTCCGGTCCCAGCGCCTTCTCGAGAATCTCCTTCGCATACTCAATGCCGCCTTGCGTCAGGAACTCTTGAGCGACACAGATCTGGTAAAATTCTTCCAGGATCATTTCTTTCTCGCTTGCATCCACCTTGCGCACATTGGCAATCTCGAGTGTCAGCTGCTCGATTTCTTCTTCACGAAGATGCTTGAAGACTTCTGCCGATGTTTCAGGACCTAAGGTAATCAGCAAGATCGCAGCTTTCTGACGCCCGGTCAGCGGTAGGGATTGTTGCTGAAGTAGTTTAGCCATGTGTATCCCCCTATTCTTCAACCAACCAAGTTCGCAGCAGGTTGACGAACTCTTCCGGCTTCTTCTGCGCCAACATATTCAATTGTTTGCGAACTTGAGTCTCGTTCGATAATCGGCTCAGCTCCAACGCTTCGTCATCCAGAGATGGTACGTTCGATTGCTGAACCTCCTCCACTTCCGGATCGACTCTTCTCCGTCTGATCAGCGCATAACCGCCCACAAGCAAGAGAGCAACAGCAATTCCGCCAAGTGCGTACATCCAAGCGTTCGAAGCAGACAGGATGGAGGAATCTCCAGCACCCGCGACGCTCGACTTGCCAAGGAACGGCTGAGCAAACACCAGAACCTTCTGCTGCAGCTGCTCCTGCGAATATTCAACTCCGCTATTCGCCAGCGCAGCGCTTACGATATTGACCAGCAGCTGCTTAACGGAATCTCGCATCTCCTGGGTCAAAGATTCGGGATCCGCAGGATTCGGCGGTTCGATGCCGACATTGATCGTCAGGTCGATGATCGCATACGGACTTTTGACGATTTCGTTGGTAATCCGATTGACATCGAAGTTGACGATCCGTTCGATCTCTTCAGAGTTCGTCTGTCCGCCGGATGAGCCGGCAGATGGATAATTGATGATATCTTGATCCCCTGTACCGACGATGCCCCCCGGGTTGCTTGCCCCTTCACTGGAGAAAGTCTTCTGAACCTCCTGCAAGCTGATCTCGATCCCTTTCTGATCGACGGTATTGACCGGAGTCACCAATTGCTCCAGGCTGTTCTTCTTATCAAAGTTCACGGTAGCAAAGACGCTGGCCACAACTGAGTCTTGACCCATAATTGGTTTAAGCAGATTTTCCACGTTGCTGCGAATGTCTTGTTCGATCTGCTTCTTCACCTTCAGCTGTTCTTCGAATGTTGTCGGAATCCCCGTTGCACTGGATTCCAACGTAAATGATGGCGTCAGCTCGCCATTCGGGTCTCCGGTGACGATGTTCTCCATCGGCAGATTCGGGAGCGTCATCTGCACCGTGCGATACATGCCGTCGATTTGCTTCTGGCTCGGTCTGTATCCCGGCTCGAAGCGAACCTGAATCGCGACGCTAGCTTCTTGTTCTTTGTCCGTATTGATGAATACACTTTCCGATGGCAGTCGAACGAGGGCAGTCACTTTCGTGACCCCATTGTACTCGTAGATTAATTTCTCGATTTCGCCGGCAAGGGCATCGACTTTGAGCACCTGAAATTGATTGTCCGTCATGCCGAATGACCCGATATTTTCCGTAAAAATGCCGAAACCGATCGAACCGCTATGGATCAAGTTCTGTTCGGCAGCGGCGGCTTTTACTTCGGTCACCAAGCGGGTCGGCACTCCAACCGCACTCATGTCCGGGGTGAATTCGTAAGGAATTCCTCGTTCGTCCAAATAGTTTTTAATTGCTGCTGCGTCAGTCTGGTCCAAGTTCCTGAAAGCGATTGAGTATTCGGTCTTGGCGGCGTTATAGACAACCAGACTTATGGCAAGAATCATAAGCACGATTATGGAAACGAT
>Ga0310829_1001528_pt1 | contig 12568 bp, 9 predicted proteins | sample WT_ome_4_FD_202244 | JGI IMG/M metagenome (GOLD analysis project Ga0310829, IMG submission 202244) | Sorghum-adapted microbial communities enriched on wild type (WT) sorghum from Joint BioEnergy Institute, Emeryville, California, United... ... | reverse complement strand
TCAGAACATTCCGCCGATTCTCGGGCAGGGGAGGGATCGCCGTGAACAAAAGCGACGAGGTGGAGTACTGCAACCTGGAGATCCGGTTCGACCGGCGGAAGATTCACGATCTGATCCGAGAATTGATCCAGGCCGGCTACTCCCTGTTCTGGAGCGAGGCGAACGGGCTGTTCTTCATCTCGATCCGCACCGGACGCAGGCTGGTCAAACTGCGATTCCGGCGCATCCGGAACTGCTACAAGATGATCGGCGACTATACGATTCGGGACGTGAGATTGACGGAACTGCTGGAAAGAATGATCAACGATTCCCGCGGCCATGCCGTCGTCAAACGGATCAAAGACCGCCGCATCGTAATCGAGGACATCATGTTTGGCGAAATCATCCGATTGGTGGAGGTGTCGGGTATGGAACATCGCGTCATCTACCAGAAGAATGCAACGGTTACGACGGAAGAGATGATTCGCGCATTTCAGAACAAGCGTGCGGAAGAGCGCGTGCATGTCCTGCGGCTTGAACTCGATTACGAGCTGGCGGTGCTGCACGAAGCGCTGGCCGAAGGCCGCGTCGCCGATGCCGAAGCGTCCAGGAAGCGGCTGATGGAGATGCGCACGGAGATGCTGCAGCTCGAAATGTGACGGACGGAAGGATGGGCGTATGACCGAGTGTCAATGGAACAAGCCGGATTGACAGGCTTCTCTGGCTCCGAAACGGAGGAAGGGAAGCCTGTTTCTGTTCGCTCCCTGTCCATTCTCCCGGTTCGTTCTCCGCCATTCCCAAGCAAGTTGCGCCGCAAGCCCGGGATGCACTAGAAGTCCGGTGATAAAGTCCGCGTAAGCAGGCTTTTATCACGGTTTTGTCGAATTAATATCGTAACACGACTATCGAAAGAGTGATTAGGTATGAAAGCCCGCAAGTCATCGGCTATCCAGCCTCAGATGTTCCAATTCGTGGATATGGATGAACTCGTGCCGAAAAAGCACATCCTGCGCCAACTGAACGAAGCGCTTGATTTTTCCATCGTTCATGATTGGGTGGCGCCTCTATATACGGAACGTACCGGCCGCCCGGCGGCTGACCCGGAGCGGATGGTTCGACTGATGCTGCTTTCGTATTTGTTCAACCATTCCGAACGGGAATTGTATCAACTGTTGCCCATGCATGCGGGCTATTTGTGGTTTTGCGGACTGGATTTCGAATCCGTCGTGCGCCCGGACTCATCGCGGCCGTCCCTGCCGGATCGGACGACCTTGGTGAAGACCCGGAAATTGTGGCGAACGCACGGTGTTTTTGAGAAGCTGATGAAACATGTCGTCGATCAGTGCATCGCCGCGGGACTGGTCCAACCCGATGTGCATGTCGGCGTCGACGGCACCCAGGTACGGGCCAACGCATCCATTCACAGCTTGAAAGAAATCACCCTGGCCCCGGTGGAGTCGATTGAAGACTATTTGGCTCGCATGGCCCGGCAAGATGAAGAGACCGGTGGTGTCGCCCATGATTCCGATGATGACCGACAGCCGCCCGCACCGCCCGCGCAAAAAGAGCGGCTGCTGGAAGACGAAGCGACGCATGAAGATTTTCATGGCAAAACGTTCTCGAACAAGACCCACCGCAGCGTAACGGATCCGGATGCCCGCTTGTACAAAAAGAGCAACGGTCAGGAAGCGCATTTGCGGTATTTGGTGCATGATGTGACGGATATCAAATCCGGCGTCATTCTGTCTACGCAAGCGAGCATCGCGTCCGGAACGGCTGAGCGTGAAACGAGCTTGCGGCAGCTCTTCGCGATCCGTTTTGCCCATCCGCAAATCCGGATTCGGACGCTTTCTGCCGATAAAGCCTACGGTACGACAGATTATCTGCAAGCGTTGTTCGAGCAAGGGATTGTTCCCCTGGTTTCGCTTCGCAACCTGACACTGGAAGATGTACCTGCTTGGAAACGTCAAACGAACGATCCGGAGAAACAACGCAAACGGCTGGCCAAAATCCGGGAAATCCAAATTCGAAACAAAGCCAAACGAATTCAGCTTATGGGTTCTTACCGTCATCTGCAAAAGTTGCGGACGCGGTGCGAGCATGTGTTTGCCGAAAGCAAAGTCGCGCATGGCCTGGGCCGCGCACGGAGCCGTGGATTGGACTGCATGCAAGAGCAGGCGGTGCTCACGGCCATCGTTCAAAATCTGAAAAGACTGTGCCGGTTTAAGAAAAAGCGACCACAAACCGGTGTTTTGGCATGTCCAAAACCGAAATCCGTGATGATGGAGGCAGTGTCGGACCTGCTCATTTCGGCGTTGGTTGGGTTGTTTTCCTCTTTTTTTATGCCGAAGAGACGGTTACAACTGACCTAAATCACCGGACTTCTAAACTTGAGAGGTTCATGATGAAGCGGACACGAGCAATGGTTGATTTGCTTCTGATCATCACAATATCCGTTGCCATATTCTCGATTTACTCCTTCACACCCAAGAAGTACGCAAAAACATTGGAAGGCGTGTACTACCAACTAGGGACGGAAGGCATCATCGAGCATGTAAAAGTAGAGCTTGATGGAAAAATACAGCGTCAATAAGGAATTATGAAAATAAAAAGTAAGGAAGATCGGGGCATACGTCCCTCGGTCGCCAGAAGTCGAAACCCTCATGAGGAACGAGCGGGCTCCGGGACGGGGCCCGTCGGCATTTGCTGCGAGTATCTCCCGTGACAGAGCCGTGCATGCGCCGCATGACATCTCCTTCCGCAAGAAAATCTCATCCCCGCAAAAAAATCCAATTCCCCGAATCCCTTTGCGCAAAATTGTACGATTGCCTGCAAACCGCGCCATCTTTACCCTCGGATTCGGGAGGGAGAAACTTGCCGACGAACGAGAGACATCCAATGCCGCCGGCGGGCGGACAGACGGTTCAAATGGAAGCGCTCGACCGGGGGCTGAAGGCCGTACGGACGGATGAAGGCGTCTTCCTGAGCTGGCGGCTGCTCGGCACGGAAGTGACCGGCCATACGGACCGGGGCATGTCCGGCCCGTCCTTCCGCGTCTACCGGGACGGCGTCCGCGTCGCCGACGTGGAGCACGCCACGAATTATTTGGACGCGGACGGCAACCTCGGCTCGCGCTATATTGTATGCGCTGTCATGGACGGGCGGGAGATGGACCGCAGTCGGGAAGTCCGGCCCTGGTCCGCGCCGTATCTCGAGATTCCGCTGAAGAAGCCCGCGGACGGCGTCACGCCGGATGGCAAGCCGTACACATATTCGGCGAACGACATAGGCGTCGGCGACGTGGACGGGGACGGGGTGTACGAGTATTTCGTGAAATGGGATCCGTCGAATTCGAAGGACGTGTCCCAGACCGGATACACCGGCAATGTCTGCATTGATTGCTACCGCGAGGACGGCACGCTGCTCTGGCGGCTCGACCTCGGCGTCAACATCCGCGCCGGCGCCCACTATACGCAGTTCCTCGTCTACGATTTCGACGGCGACGGCCGGGCGGAGCTGATCTGCAAAACGGCTCCCGGGACGAAAACGATCCGCTTCGGACCGGACGGCTCGCCTGAGCGAGAGGGATACATCACGATGCCGCCGGAAGATACGGCGGCCGGGTTAAGCCACGCCGACGACTACCGGATGAGCGCCGCCGACTACGCGGACTACATCACCCGATTGTTCATGCGCTGGCACGAGCACGAGGAAGTGAAGGCCGGCCGCTGGCCGGAGCGGGTGGAGACGGCGCTCGGCTGGGACACAAGCGGCGTGCGGTTCCAATACCCGCTTTCCCGCGAAGACGCGGAGCAGCTCCGCGACTACTTCTTCGACGTCTACGCGCCAAGCCGCAGCCCCCGCAACCGGCTGCGAGAGTTCGAGGGATTTATCCTCAGCGGGCCGGAATATCTCACCGTCTTCGACGGCGAGACAGGCGAGGAACTGCAGACGATCCGCTACAAGCCCGGCCGGCACGACGACGGCCTCATGTGGGGCGACTATTCCTGGCACCGGATCGAGCCGGGCAACCGCGTCGACCGGTTCCTCGCCGCCGTCGCGTACCTCGATGGCCAACATCCGTACGCCGTCTTCGCGCGCGGCTACTACACGCGCGCCGCGGTCGTCGCGTATCGCTGGGACGGCCGCCGGCTCCATGAGCATTGGAGCATCGACAGCGGCTGGGTGCCGATGAACAACCCGTTCGGCGACACGCTCCATGCGGAGGACGGCCTCGATCCACAGTACGGCGCGCTCGCGGGGCAGGGCGCCCACTCGCTCGCCGTCGCCGACGTCGACGGCGACGGCTGCCAGGAGCTCGTCTACGGCGCGGCGACGATCGACCACGACGGCACGCTGCTTTACGTGTCGCGGGGCGAAATGCCGCCGGACAGCGCCGCGCCTGGCAGCCCGAGAAAGCTCGGCCACGGCGACGCGCTCCACGTCGCGGATATCGACCCCGACCAGCCGGGGCTCGAGATCTTCATGGTGCACGAAGGCGGGCGGCACGCTCCGTACGGGTTCGCGCTGCGCGACGCGGCGACCGGCGAAGTGCTGTTCGGCGCCCATGCCGACCGCGATGTCGGCCGAGGCATGATCGGCCAGGTCGACCCGGCGCGCCGCGGGCTGCAGGTGTGGTCATCCGCCGACCACGCCGGCCGCGAGCCGTTCGGCCTCCTGACGTGCCGGGGCGAGCGCATCGCACAAGAAACGCCGGGCACGAACATGAACATCCGCTGGGCGGCCGACATGACGACGCAGATCGTCACCGGCACCTTCGATGAGCCGGCTGCCATTGACGACTGGAGGAGGGGCCGGCTGTTGACGGCGCACGGCACCCGCACGAACAACGGCACGAAGGGCAACCCGTGCCTTGTCGCCGACCTGTTCGGCGACTGGCGGGAGGAGCTCGCCGTGCGCACGGCGGACAGCTCGGCAATCCGCATCGACATGAGCACAGAGCTTACCGACCGCAAGCTGTACACGCTGATGCACGATCCGCAATACCGGGTCGGCGTCGCGAATCAGAACGTCGTGTACAACCAGCCGGGCTACCCGAGCTTCTATTTCGCATCGGACATCGACTGGGCGAAAGTGCCGGTTCCGAATATTCGCACACCGCGACCTTCCGGGCCCGGAAGGGAGGTGACGGCCGGATGAAATCACCCGAAACCGCAACCGCCGCAAACACGACCACGACCGCGTCCGAATCCGAACCGACCATCACCAATACAAGCGGATCGACGCGCCGGGGCCGGCTCTGGAGGAACCGCTGGCTGTACGCGCTGCTTATGCCCGGACTGCTCTATTTTCTCGTATTCAAATACGTGCCGATGTGGGGCGTGCTGCTCGCGTTCCAGAACTTCTCGCCGTACCACGGCTTCTGGAAGAGCGAGTGGGTCGGGCTGGAGCACTTCCGCGTGTTCTTCACGAACCCGGAATTTTTCATGCTGCTGCGCAACTCGCTCATTCTGTCGCTGTACAACCTGATCTTTTTCTTCCCGGCCCCGATCGTGCTGGCGCTTCTGCTCAACGAAGTGCGCGTCGCCCTGTTCAAGCGGACGATCCAGACGCTCGTCTACGTGCCGCACTTCATCTCGATGGTCATCGTCGCCAGCCTCACCTACGTCTTCCTGACGACGGAAGGGGGCCTCGTGAACGAGCTGCTGGACCAATATTTCGGCTTCAAAATTCCGTTCCTGACGAGCCCGGACTGGTTCCGGCCGATCATTATCCTGCAGACGATCTGGAAGGAGTGCGGGTTCGGCACGATCATCTTCCTCGCCGCGCTGGCCGGCGTCGATCCCGAGCAGTACGAGGCCGCGATCATCGACGGGGCGAGCCGCTGGCGGCAAATGTGGCACATCACGCTGCCGTCGATCCGCAGCACGATCGTCATCCTGCTCATCCTGCGCATGGGTGACGTGCTCGACAACGGCTTCGAACAGATCTACCTGCTGCTCAATCCGCTGAACCGGGAAGTGGCGGAAGTGTTCGACACCTACGTGTATTTCATGGGCATCACCCAGGGCGCGTTCAGCTACAGCACGGCGATCGGCCTGTTCAAATCGGTCGTCGGCATCATGCTCGTCGTCGGAGCGAACTGGACCGCGAAGAAATTCGGCCAGTCCGGCATCTACTGACGCGCGGGACAGGAGGCGCATGTTGCGATGAGGCGTTACCGTACCGTTTCCGGAACCATTTTCGACGCAGCCAATTATCTGTTCCTCGGCCTGTTCGCGCTCGCGGCGGTGCTGCCGTTCGTGTACGTCTTCGCCGGCTCGTTCGCCTCGGACGCGGAACTGACGAAGCGGGCGTTTTTCCTGATCCCTGAAAAATTCACCACCGCCGCGTACCGCTACATCTTCTCAACCGACACGATCATGCGCAGCATCGGCGTTTCAGTGTACGTGACGACCGCCGGCACGCTGATCAACCTGTTCTTCACCGTGACGATGGCGTACGCGCTCTCGAAACGGCATCTGGCGGGGCGGAACTTCGTGCTCAACCTCGTTGTGTTCTCGATGCTGTTCGGCGGCGGGATGATCCCGACGTATCTCGTCGTGCGGGAGTTGCAACTGCTCGACACGTACTGGGCGCTCATGCTGCCCGGCGCGATCAGCGCGTTCAACCTGATCATCGTGAAGAACTTCTTCCAGGAGCTGCCGGCCGAACTGGAGGACGCGGCGAAGATCGACGGCTGCTCCGATCTCGGCCTGCTGCGGCGCATCGTGCTGCCGCTGTCGATGCCGGTGCTCGCGACATTCACGCTGTTCTACGCGGTCGGCCACTGGAACAACTACTACTCGGCGCTGCTCTACATCAACGAGCCCGCGAAGTGGCCGCTGCAGGTCATTCTGCGCCAGATCGTCATGCTGTCCCAGATGGCGGCCGGCGATCTGAACGCGATGGACCCGAACTTCGAGCAGCCGCCCGATCAGGCGATCAAGATGGCGGTCATCGTCGTCGGCACGATTCCCATACTGCTCGTCTATCCGTTCCTGCAGAAACATTTCGCGAAGGGCGTCCTGCTCGGTTCGGTAAAAGGGTAACGGATATGCGATACCATTTTCTACCATTCACACAGGGAGGTTCCAGAAGCATGAGAAAAGCGAAGAAATGGGCCGTCGTCCTGACGGCGCTGCTGCTGGCGCTCAGCGTGCTGTCCGCCTGCCGCGGCGGGAAAAACAGCGGAGGAGGCGGGGATGCCGGCGGCACGGGAAGCTCCGGCAATGCGGGCGCCACGGGCAGCTCTTCCGGCGGCCAGACAAGTTCCGGCACCGGGACGGGCGAAGACAAGAAAGAACCCGAACCCGAGCCGCCGCTTGACATCAGCATCATGCTGCCGATCTTCAAGACGAACTATCCGGGCGACGACAGCCCGGTCGTGCAGGAGATCAACAAGCGGGCGAACGTGAAGCTGCATCTCGAATGGGTGCCGAACTCGTCCTACACCGACAAGTTCAACATCACGCTCGCCTCCGGCAAGCTGCCGACGATCATCTACGTCCCGGACGTGAAGAACCCGAACTTCGTCAACGCGGTGAAGGCGGGCGCGTTCTGGGAAGTCGGCGAGAAGATGAAGAACTACCCGTACCTGTCCCAGGCAAACCCGGTCATCATGCAAAACTCCTCGATCGAAGGCAAAAACTACGGTGTCTACCGCGGCCGCGCGCTCGGGCGGAACGGCATCAACTACCGCAAGGACTGGCTCGAGAACGTCGGGCTTACGCCGCCGAAGACGATCGACGACTTCTACAACATGCTGAAGGCGTTCAAGGAGCAGGACCCGGACAAGAACGGCAAGAACGACACCTACGGCCTGGTGCTCGTCAAGTGGACCGGCCAGTGGGCGAGCGGCTTCGACATCATCAAACTGTGGTTCGGCGCGCCGAACAAATGGGGCCTCGTCGACGGCAAGCTCGTGCCGGAGCATCAGACGCCCGAATACCTCGAAGCGCTGCGCTTCATGAAGAAGCTGTATGACGAGAAGCTGATCAACCAGGATTTCGCCGTCTACGATTCCGCGAAGTGGAACGACCCGGTCGTGAACGGGCAGGCCGGCGTCATCGTCGACGTCACCGACAACGCGGCGCGGCTCGACGACGCCATCCACCGGGCGCTGGCGGAGGAAGGCAAGGACCAGCCGGACGTCCACTTCGTCGACAACATGATCGGCGTCGTCGGCGACCACGGCCTCAAGGCGCTGCCGACATCCGGCTTCGCGGGCATGCTCGCCATTCCGAAGTCGGCGGTCAAGACGGAGGAAGAGCTCGACCGCGTCCTGAAGTTCCTCGACAAGATGAACGAGCCGGAGATGCAGACGCTGGCGGGCTTTGGACTCGAAGGCGTCCACTACACCCTCGAAGACGGGTACGTCGTCCGGATCGACGACACGGTGAAGCTCGAGTCCGAAGTCGAAGGCCTGAACCAGATGCTGCCGTTCATTCCGGCCGACCAGGGGCTGAAGGTGAAGCAGACGCCGCTCCGGCAGAAGACGGCCGAGCTGCAGCTCGAAGCCGAGCAGTACGTCGTGCCGAACCCCGCGGAGCCGTTCATCTCCACGGTCTATTCGCAGAAAGGCCAGCAGCTCGACAATATCATCAACGACGCCCGCATCAAGTATATTGTCGGCCAGATCGACGAGGCGGGGCTGCTTCAGGCATTCGAGACGTGGAAGCGGTCGGGCGGCGACGATCTGGTCAAAGAGATGAACGAGCTGTACGCCGCGGCGAATCCGTAAGCCGCGCGGCGTAAGGCAACCGGGCCGCGTCCCTGGAGGGCGCGGCTTTTTGCGGATGCGGAAGATTGTGCGCGGATGGCATGCGGCCGGTTCCAACAAACCGGAAAAGTAACAGATCCTGACGGAAAAATGAACACTTCTCCTGGCCGGAATGCGGTACGATCAAAAAAAAGCATCCCGGAGCGGGTTGGGCGGAAAGGGAGCGGGGGATGGACGCGTGGTGAAGCGGATCTTCGGCCTGACGGCCCGAATTACGTCCGGCGGAGGCCATTTCTATCGGCGCAGCCTGATCTTGCTGTTCGTCGTATCGGGCGTGCCGGGGCTGATCATCGGCTCGCTCGTGTACGGGCTGACGGCGGGCCGTGTGGAGCGCGAGCTGCTGGACAATCACGTGCGCCAGATCGAGCAGCGCTCCGTGCATTTAGACAACCAGCTCGGCAATCTGGAGCTGCTCCTGTCCCACTGGGCGTTCGATCCGAAGTTCGACTACCGGCTCAGGGAGACGGATTTCGTCCGCGAGTTCGACGTGACGCAGGAGCTGACGCGGACGCTCGTCGCGATGCAGGGATCGAACGCGATCGTGAAGGCGGCGGAGCTGTACGTGGGCGGCGAGGGCGGGCGCGGGCCCGTCCTGCTCCATCCGGAGTACATGGCGCTTGACGAGGCTGCGGCGGCGCGCTACGACGCGCTGATCCGCTACCGCAGGTTCACCTACTGGACGCATTGGGCGTTCGACCCCGCCAGACCGGACGAGCGGGAACCGGCGCTCGTCCACCATGTTCCCGCCGGCAGCCTCGAGCCGTTCGGCGTGCTCGTGTTCCGCCTCGATCCGGCCCGGTTTGCGGATCTGCTGGGCACGCTCGCGCCCTATGACGAAGGCGAGACGTTCATGTGGGACCCGGCCGGCAGCTTCTGGCTGTCGGCGGGCGCAAGCGCCGCCGATTCGCCGTTTGTCCGCGCGCTGAAGGAGCGGGTCGAGGCTTCGGATGCCGGGCGCGGTTCGTTCCTGACCGAATGGGAGGGGCAGACGTACGCCGTCTCCTACGGCACACTGTCGCGCATCGCGGACGACTGGCGGTACGTGTCGGCGTCGCCGATCGGGAGCATCACGGCGCCGGTCGTGTTCATCTCGAAGGTCATCATCCTCGTCAGCCTGGCCACGCTCGCGCTTGCGGCGCTGCTCGCGTGGCTCGCTTCCCTCCGCATCTACTCGCCGGTCAAGCGGCTCGTCGCGCTGTTCGGCGGCGGGCGGAGCGGGCTTGCGGGCGACGAATTTTCGCTGATCGAGCGGGAATGGCGGGATCTGAACCGCGAGCGGCTGGAGCTGCTTGGCCGGATCGCGGAGCAGCTTCCGTTCGTGAAGCACGGCTTTCTGCATCAACTCCTGCAGGGGCATCTGCACGCCTATTCGGAGACGGATCTCCGGCGCCGCATGGTGCGGCTGCTCAGGGGCACGGAAGGCTGCCGGTTCGTCGTCGTCTACGTCCGGCTGATCGGCATGCTCGGCGGCGAAGGGAAATTCCGGGACGGGGACGAAGGGCTCGTCTCCTTCGCCGCGGCGAATCTGCTTGAGGAACTGGCCGCGCCTCGGTTTCCGCGCAGCGAGACGATCCATTTCCACGACATGTCGGCGGGCGTGCTGCTGTTCGTGCCGCCCGACGCCTCGTTCGCGGAGGAGATCGAAGCGTTCTGCGGCGAGGCGGCGGCGCGGATCAACCGCATGCTGCACCTGCATGCGGTGATGGCGTTCGGCGAGCCGGTGCCGCTCATCAAGGACGTGCCGCTCGCCTTCGAGCGGGCGAAGCAGGCGGCCGGCCGCCGCCTGCTGGACAACGCGAACCAGATCATTCGCATGGAGCGGGAGATGGCCGACCAGGACGCGGCCGCCGAGCTGCGCTACTCGTTCGCGCTCGAGCGCGAGCTGCTCCACGCGCTGCGCACCGGCGACGAGGCCGGCGCCCGCGCGCATCTCGAAGCGTTCCTCGGCTCGCTGTGCGGCGGCGGCGCGAAGGAGATCGACGTGCAGCAGGGGATGCTGCAATTGCTCGGGCAGGTGCAGCACGCGATGATGACGTCGGGCTTCCACCCGCACCGTTTGTACGGCGGGGCGAACCTGTACGCCGAGCTGTCGCGCCTCCGGGAGCCGAAGCAGATGCTGCGCTGGTTCCTGAGCCGCGTGCTCGCGCCGTATTTCAGCGAGTGGGAATCCCGTTCGGACGCGCGCGTGAAGCGGCTCGCCGAGCAGGCCGCCGAATACTTGCACCGCAACTACATGCGCGACGACATTTCGCTCGAGAGCTGCGCGGACGCGCTCGGCACGAGCCCGTATGTGCTGAGCAAGGCGTTCAAGGCGGCGACGGGCACGAATTTCATCGACTATCTGACATCCTTGAGGCTGGAGAAGGCGAAGCAGCTTCTCCGCGAGTCGGAGCTGAAAATTCACGACGTCGCGGGCATGGTCGGCTATCAGCACAGCTATTTCAACCGGATTTTCAAGAAGCTGGAGGGCATTACGCCGACGCTGTACCGCGAGCGGAGCCGAAACGCATGAAAATTGGGGAGGCCACGTCTTTGACCTATCATGACCGACACGCTGTCGAACAACCGGTTCTGGCAGCTTCCCTCGACATCCGCGCCGCCGGTCCGCGCTGCCGGATGCTGCTCGGCGATCTGGACGGGGACGGCCGGATGGAAATCGTGCTCGCGCAGCCGGACAACCGGCAAGATGTGCGGTACATTCCCCATCAGGTCGGGGCGATCACGGCGTTCGATCTGGACGGCCGGCTGCTGTGGCAGTTCGGGCGGCCGGACCCCGGCGCGGGCGGTCCGGGCTCGGACTATCCGGCGCAGATCGTCGATTGCGACGGCGACGGGCGGCTCGAGGTGCTGTGCGTCATGGACAGCCGGCTGCTCGCGCTCGACGGGCGGAGCGGCCGCGTGAAAGCGAGCCAGCCGCTTCCCGCGCCGCATGCGCACGACTGCGTCATTCCGGCGGACTTGACCGGGCGCGGCTATTGCGGCGAGCGGCTGCTGAAGGACCGGTACCGGAACGTCTGGGCGGTGGACGGAAGCGGGCGCGTCCTGTGGCGCCATGAAGGCAACCCGGGCCATTACCCGTGGGTTCATGATCTCGACGGCGACGGAAAAGACGAAGTGATGGCCGGCTATACGCTGCTCGATCACGACGGACGGCCGCTATGGACATGCGAGGGGCTGACGGAACACGCCGATTGTATCTGGATCGGCGACGTGAACGGCGACGGGGAGCCGGAGATCGCGATCGGCGGCAGCGCCGTCGTCCTGTGCGACCGGCACGGCCGCGAGCTGTGGCGCTACGAAGGCGCGGTCGAACCGCAGCATCTGGCGCTCGGCCGTTTCCGCCCGGACCTTCCCGGCCTGCAGATCGCGGGCGTCGACCGGATCGTGCGGGAAGACGACGGCCGCGGCCGGCAGGGGCGTGACGCGCTGTTTTTGCTGGACGGCGCGGGTCGCCTGATATGGAAAGAAGAGCGCCGGACGCCGGGCTGGCTGACGATCATGGAGCCGCTCACGGGCTGGGCGGAGGACGCGCCGGACTACATGCTCGCGTACCGGCGCGGCGGCGGGCTGCCGCCGGCGCTCTACGACGGCCTGGGGCGGGCAGCCTGCACGTTTCCGCTGGAAGGCTGCGCCGCTTACGCGGATCTTGCCGGCACGGGTCTCACGCAGGTCGTCCTGTACAACGACGAAACGGCGGCCGTGTACGCAAGCCGGCCGGTGCGGTTGAAGGCCCGACCGGGAGCCGGCCCGCTGCCGCAGCCGAAGCGGCTGTCCCACGCGACGCTCTATCCCGGCGGCGAAGTCCGG
>Ga0310829_1001522_pt1 | contig 12618 bp, 2 predicted proteins | sample WT_ome_4_FD_202244 | JGI IMG/M metagenome (GOLD analysis project Ga0310829, IMG submission 202244) | Sorghum-adapted microbial communities enriched on wild type (WT) sorghum from Joint BioEnergy Institute, Emeryville, California, United... ... | reverse complement strand
TGCCGCCTATGCCCTGCTGGTGCTGTTTTCGCCGGCCCGGATCTATACGCAACTGTTCTTTTATTACCAGTATGGCGTTTGTCTGCCGGTCGTGCTGTACATCTTCGGGGTACACATCCTGGCCGTCTTCCGCAAAAGGCCGGGCGCGGCGGCGAATTGTCTCGGATTGGCCGGCCTCTGTCCCGCCATCATCCATGATACGCTGTTTTACGGCCATATTTTGGGCACCGGCGATTGGGTGCCGTTCGGCTTCCTGTTCCTTCTGCTGACACAGTCGGTTCAATTGTCGATCCGCTATTCCCGCGCCTTCCGACGGGTCGAGACGTTGTCGGCGGAGCTGGCCATGCTGAACGAATCGCTGGAGGAACGCATCGCCGCGCGGACGGCCGACCTGCGGCAGGCAAACCGGGAGCTGGTGCGCAAGGAGGAATTCCGGCGCCGGCTGCTTTCCAACATCTCGCATGAGCTGATGACCCCGCTGGCCTCGCTCAAAATGTATCTGATCGGCATCATGGACAAAGTGGTGCCGGCGGACGACCCCAGGCATTGGCAGATGCTGCTGGAGAAGGCGCAATTTCTGGAGCACATGATCGTCGACCTGTTCGAATTGACCAAGCTGGAGACGCGCCAGATCCGCTTTCACTTCCGGGATGTTCCCCTTGTGCCGCTCATGCGGGATCTGTTCGGCAAATACGAGTTGGACATCCGGAACCTGGGAATCCATACCGGGCTGCTTCTGTCCCTCCCGCTGGAAGCGGAGGCGGAACGTCTGTACGTCCATGCGGATCCGGTGCGGATTGAGCAGATCGTCTCCAATCTGTTGTCGAATGCCAAAAAATTTACTCCCCCCGGCGGAAGCATAACCCTCCACCTGGATTGGCGGAGGGACGAAGGAACGGCCGCAATCCGGGTTGCCGACACCGGCCCCGGCATCCCCGAGGAGGAGCAGGAGCATGTGTTTGAGAGATATTACCGCGGCTCCAATCTGGTAAAAAGCAAAGGCTCGGGAGCCGGCCTGGGACTGGCCATCTGCAGGGAAATCGCCCTTTACCATCAGGGAAGCATCAAAGTTGAGAGCAAGCCAGGCGAAGGCGCCGCGTTCACGATTGAGCTGCCGGCCCGCCTGAAAGAAGGAAACAGGCAAAAGGGGGAAGACGTCGGATGAAAGACTCGACGATCCTGCTGGTCGAGGATGAGAACGAGATTCGCGTCCTGCTTTCACAGTATCTGCGCAATGAGGGGTATCGCGTGCAGACCGCCGCGGATGGTGCCGAAGCCCTGGAACGGCTGCAGCGGGAATTTCCGGATCTGATCCTGCTGGACGTCATGCTGCCCGATATCGACGGCTTTACCATCTGCCGGAACATCCGCGAACGCTCCGATGCCCCCATTTTCTTTGTCAGCGCGCGGCGGGACGCCGAGGATATCATCCAGGGCCTGGATACGGGGGCAGACGATTATATCGTCAAGCCGTTCGACCCGAAAGTTATCGTTGCCAGGGTGAATGCCTTCTTCCGGCGGAAGAAAGCGGGATCGATCTATATATGGAAGGACGAGCGGCTGGTAATCGAAAGGGACAGTCTGGATGTGCGCGTGAACGGCGAAATGGTGATGCTTTCCGCCAAGGAGAGGCAGCTTTTGCTGTTCCTGGCGAAGCACCCGATGAAGGTGTTCAGCGTCCGGCAGCTTTTCGAGGAAATCTGGGGCTGGGACCGCGCCAGCGATGAACGGACGGTCATGGTGCATATCCGTTATTTGCGCAGAAAAATTGAACAAAATCCGGCAAATCCGAAATATATCGTTACGGTCAAAGGCTTCGGTTACCGTTTTGAAAAAGGCGGATAGCCCGCAGGCCGATGGCGGCCCGGGTCCGGGCACAGACAAAGCATCCGCAAAAGCGGGTGCTTTTTTTAATGCGAATGCGGGCGTTTCTCCCTCATTTAAACGGGTTTTAAACTGAAGGACGTATAATCGTACCGGAACTTTCGGCCGGGACGTTCGGCCCCGTCCTTCCGGAGGGTCCAATCCATAACAGAAGGGTGTGAGCGATTGCAAAAGTTCGGTTACCTCGCGTTTGTGGCGGCGGCCCTGCTTGGCCTTCTTTTTTCCGTACCTCGGACTCATGCGGCTTCGGCGCCTTATTTGTCGGCCCTGTACGGCAATATTGCCAATGGATACAATCATGGCTGGACGGCCGGCAGTACGATCATGATATACGTGGATTTTACGGAAAATGTAACCTTCAATACCGCTAATCTGGTGCTTACGATCGGAGGACAGCAGGTAACTGTGCCGTGCAGCAGCGGCAAGGGGACGAATCATCTGACATTTCAGTATGACGTCCGTTCCGATTCACCCAACGGGAAAATTATCGTGAGCAGATGGGGAAACCAGGACATCAAATCAGCCGGCATGGGAGTACCCTATGTCCCTCTGGACGGCGGGGATTTAAGCTCCTACTACATTAACGACAAGAACAACTATGTGGATACCGTTGCGCCTCGCCTTGTCAGCGTGTCGAGTCCCGACCCCGATTACAGCTACAAGGCCGGAGAAACGCTGACCCTGCAGGTGAAATTCAGCGAGGCGGTGCAAAATTCGTATTCCGCGTCCCCGGAGCTTATCCTTAACAACGGAGGATGGGGGAGTTACGAGAGCGGGGAAGGCTCGGATACCTTCAGTTTCAGCTACTACGTGACGAGTGGGGACGATACCAACAACCTGGATATCACCAGGATCGATGGCCAGGTTTACGATTTGGCCGGGAATGCCGCTTCCCTTGATTTTTCCGCGGTACCGCACCTTTCGGATGTGAAACATCTGCGGATCGATACCACCGGCCCGGGAATCCAGATTGGCCAAAATCCGGCGCAAACGGTCTGCACCCGGGACCATGCCCAGGTGACGGCGTCAGACGCCGGAAGCGGGCTTGGCCTGATCTATTATAAATGGGTGAAGGCTGGGGAATCGCCCGATTGGAGCACCGTTACCGATACGGTGCCTTCCGGAGGCATTCTCTGCACACCTGTCGATCCGACGGTGAACGGCAGCTATCACCTGTACGTGCGCGCGGTTGACAAGATTGGCAATGTGAGCCTGGCGCAAAGCCGGGCTTACCTGATCGACAATGAGAAGCCGGTTGTGCAGTTATCGTCGGAGAGCGGACCTGCGCGCCACATGCATACTGTTCATATTCAGGCGAACGATGAGGGAAGCGGTCTGGCCTCCCTTGTCTACACCTGGACGAACCGGGATAACAATCGCATCTACGGCCCGTTCCCGGTTGGCGTCTCGGGGATGGATGCATCAGCTGACGTAACGACGCCGACGGAAGAAGGGGATTACGTACTGTCGGTAACGGTGATGGACGTCCAGGGGAACGGAGAGACCCGGGTCAGCCAGGGACAATATATCGTCGACCGGACGCCGCCGGCGGTAACCTTCCAATTCAGCGGCAACGATACCGCGGCCCAATCGCATACTGTAACGGTTCACGCAGCCGATGCCAAAGGCGAGACGGGACCCCTCTATTATGCCTGGGCAGACAGGGTGGATTACGAGCCGGCGAACGGGTGGACGCCGCCGGATGGCTGGGCACTCCTGCAGAACAACACTGCAACGACACCTCCGGGCGTCAGCGGAACGATGTATTTATACGTGAAGGCGACGGATAATCCCCGGTTTCCGGATGAAAGCAATGTCGGATATACGGTGGAAACGTCCGGTTTCCTGCTGGACAATACGCCGCCCGCCAGCCATTTCACCGTTGACGGTACGGATACGTATGCCCGGCAGATCACCACGGAAATCGTCGTTCCGGACGATGTCGCCTCCATCCGGTATACGGTATCGGAACAGCCGGATACGGACGGGGACGATTCGGGCTGGCAAACCAGCAGCGGAACGGTCACTCTGATGGACATGACCGGCCAATATTACATACATGCCCATATTTACGACCTGGCCGGCAACATGTACACACTGCACAGCCGGCGGTTTCTGCTCGACAACGAAGGGCCGGTTGGCGAAATTACCGCCGTGGCCCCATACACCAACCGGATGCGGCTGCCTTTGCACCTGTCGGCGGACGATCCCGGCGGGGTCGCCGAGATGTCCGTCTATTCGGAGACAACCGGGTGGAGTGCCTGGATTCCCTTCGCCTCCACCTACGAGACGGAATTATCCCCCGTCGAGGGCAGTCACACCCTCAAGGTGAAGTTCAGGGACAGCACCGGCAACGAAAGCGGGGTCATCACGGGTACGGCGTTCTACGATGTTACTCCGCCGACCGTGGCGCAGGTGGTGTACAGCTCGCGGGAATGGACGAATCAGCCGGTAACGGTGACATTGAATCTGGCGGACAATCTGACGGCACCCGGACAAATCCGCGTAACCAATCATTCCGGGCCGGCGTATACGTTCCAAAAGAACGGAACGTTCGAATTTGAGTTCGCGGATCTGGCCGGCAATGTGAACCGGCAGACCGTCGCCGTCAGCAATATCGACACCACGCTTCCGGAGATCCGGTTCATGCCGGACGGACAGCCGGGCAAGCGGCAGCAGGCGGCCAGCGCCGTGACTGCGGCCGACAACGCGGTGGAACCATCCCGGCTCGTGCTCTACGCCGCGTGGTCATCCGACGCGGATCATGCCCCATCCGATTGGAGGTCCGTTGACCCGGGCGAGGCTTTGCGGCTCAAGGATACGGACGGTACCTGGTACTTGTGGGCCAAAGCCGTTGATCCGGCCGGAAATGTGCGAATCAGCCGCAGCGCACCTTTCTTTCTGGACAATACGGCGCCGGTCGGCACGATTTCGTACAGCACGACCGGCAGGACAGCCTCGGAGGTCACCGCATCGCTTACCGTGAATGAGACCGTTACCGTTACGGCCCCGGCCGACGGATCCCGGACCCATACCTTCAGCGAGAACGGTTCATTTACGTTCGAGTTCGTCGACGAAGCGGGCAACCGGGGAACGGCGACAGCGGTTGTGGGAAACATCGACAAGAATGCCCCTTCGGCCCATGTCACGCGGACGCCGGATTCGTGGACCAACCAGCCGGTCAGCGTATCGGTCGACGTCTACGGGCAGCCTCCGCGGGCCTTGTCGGATTTCTCCTGGACCGGGGAGGCGAAGCTTCTCTCGCTGTACACGGCCGGGGGGCAGACCGTCACCGGCTCGGTCTATGGATATACGGATGGAGGAACCGTCGCCGGTTCCGTCTATGGGACGATTGTCTCGGCCGTTTTCGAGTTTAACGGCAACGGACAGTTGAATTATACCATCCGCGATCTGGATACGGGGCTGGAAAGCGCCGGAAACGCTGTAGTTGACCGGATCGACCGGACCGCTCCCGCGGCGCGGATCGTCTACAGCCGGACGGGATGGACGAATCAGGACGTGACGGCGACCCTGCTTGCCGAAGACGACCGCAGCAGCGTTACGATTTTGAACAACGGCGGCGGCAATACGTACACCTTCCGCGAGAACGGCAGCTTTACGTTCCGCTATCGGGATGAAGCCGGCAACGAAGGGGAACTGACAGCAGTGGTCGATACCATTGACAAGGATCCTCCCCACCCGGTGCTGGCTTACAGCGAGACGGGGTGGACCAACCGGGATGTAACGGTCGATCTGTCGTTCGACAACGAATTCCGGCCTGTGACCATTCTCAACAACAATGGCAGCAGCCGGTACATCTTTACGGAGAACGGTTCGTTTACATTCGATTACCGGGATGCGGCGGGCAATGCCGGACAGGTTACTGCGGAAGTACACGGGATCGACAAGGAGGCGCCGGCCGGCAGTTTGACCTACAGTACGCTTCAATGGACGAACCGGGACGTGACGGCAGATTTGACCGCCACAGACAATTCCGGAGAGCCTGTCCGCATTCTCAACAACGGCGGAAGCCCCCGCTACGTGTTTACGGACAATGGGGAATTTACCTTCCAGCTGGAGGATGCCGCCGGCAACCGGAACGAAGTGAAGGCTGTCGTGAACCGCATTGACAAGGATCCCCCCGCCGTACAAGTTCAATACTCCACGACGGATCCGACGAATTCCCATGTGCGGGCGGCCGTGTTGGCGAACGAGCCGATTATCGTGGAGAATAACGGCGGCTCAAGGGTGTACGATTTCGGGGACAACGGAGAATTCACGTTTATCGTGCGCGATTATGCGGGAAACACTTTGCCGGTCAAAGCCGTTGTCGGCAATATCGACCGGACGCCGCCGGTACCTGCCGTGACCTACAGCACCACGGCGCCGACGAAGGATCCGGTTGTTGCGACGGTGACCGCAGATGAACCGATCCAGGTGCTGAACAACGCGCGAAAATCGCAGTACGTATTCGACAGCAACGGGGAATTTACTTTCCTGATTCGTGATTTGGCCGGAAATCAGACGGAGGTTCGGGCGACGGTCGGCAACATGGACAAATCGCTGCCGGTGATCAGCCTGGACTACAGCGAAACGGCTCCGACCCGCAACAACGTGACGGTTACCGTCCATTCCGACAGGCCCCTTACGATTTTGAACAACAACGGCAGCAGCCGGATCGTGTTTACAACGAACGGAGTGCAGTGGATCGAAGCCAGGGATAGCCTGGGCAATCAACTGGAAATCCCGGTCAGGGTCGATAACATCGACCGGGAGATGCCCACGTTCCGATTCGCAAAGGGGGATGTTCTCCTGGTTCCGCTTGGCCGGACGGTCGATCCGCTTGCCGATGTACAGGCGGAGGATGCGGCTGACGGGGATCTTACCCGGCAGGTCAAGGTGGAGGGGGCGATCAATCCGGAGGCGGCAGGAGATTACAATCTGCGGTACACCGTAACCGACCGGGCCGGCAACACGGCGGAAGTCACGCGGAAAGCGAGAGTGCTGGGCGCGGACCATCTTGAAGTGTACGTCAACGGAACGATCCCGGTGAACGACGAAGCCATCGTCAACGACCATACGATCCGCCTGGATCTTTTCGGAGCCCGGGGCGACGTGAAAGCGATATGGGTTTACGGCAAGAAATCCCGGGGCGACCTGAAAAATGCCGGCCAGGAGATGGCGAACGGCACTCTGGAGGTAACCCGAAGCGGTTATTATACGATTCTGGTACAGGATCAGGAACGGAATACACGACTTCTTTATGTTTACGTGTTTATCCGTTAGCCTGAACCGGGCCCGCTTCCCGCGGGAAGCTTCTGCTTTCAGTTTCGTCTTTCCCGGCAAAGGTTTTAGGGGGGCTCTTCCGGTGAAGAGCCCCGGGAAAGACCCTTAGGAGGGAACGTGGGGATTCATGATCAAAAAAATTGTTTCGGTCATGCTGGCTCTGCTCCTGACGCTGCCGGCATGGAACGGGCTCGTTCTGGCGGCCGCGGACGATGAGCAAACGCTCAGTCTGAACAACGACTTTGTAGCTGTTGCCATCAGCAGGGACACGGGCCGGTTCAGCATTGAAACCAGGGAGGGGTCGCCGCTCCGCAAGAGCGACAACAACAAGCCGCTCCTGTTCCGGCACGACGTGCCGGAAACTTCGTTTACGACCTTCCGCATTAACGGCAAGGATTACATTTACGGAAACGGTTACGGTTTTCTCGGTTCGGACGGGCAATTTACGTTCCGACCATCAAGCGAGGGTCTGATGAACCAGTCCGTCTGGAATGTCGGAGGGCTCGAGATCACCCAGACCTTGACGCTGATGAACGACAAGAGCAACCCGAACGTCGGAAATGTGAAGATTTCGTATACGGTCCGCAATGATTCCGGTCAGGATGCGGAGGTCGGGACGCGGATTTTGCTGGACACCATGCTGGGGGCAAACGATGCGTCGCCGATTACCGTGCCGGGAAGCGGCCAATATATCCAGAAGGAGACGGAGATCGCCCCGGTGCCCGCATATTGGAAGGCGGCCGACGATCCGCTCGCGCCGAAGGTCATGTCTTACGGTCTTCTGAGCGGCTGGGGCAATATCGTTCCGGACCGGATGGTCGTCGCCCACTGGGACGGGATCTCGGAGACGAAGTGGGATTACCAGGTGAATCCCGGACTGGACTTTACCAGCTTCAAAAATCCGTACGAAACTCCCGACAGCGCTGTGGCGCTGTATTGGGATCCGGCAACGGTCAAGGCGGGCGAGCAGAAAGTATTCGAAACGTATTATGGGCTGGGCAGCTTCTACACCTCGCTGATAAAAGCGGGTTACAACCTGCAGGTCCTGGCACCGGAGAAGCTGACTCTGAATGCGCAAAAAACCGGATACAGCGAGGAGGAATTCGAAATCCGTGCGGAAATTGACAACGCTGTCGACCAGGCGAAGCCGCTGGAGAACGTGACGGCCGTGCTGACCCTGCCGAACGAGCTGGAATTTGCGCCGGGCGAGAAGATGACCCAGTCGCTTTCTGCGATCGGGGTGAACGAGACCAGGACGTTCACGTGGAAGGTGAAGCCCAAGCCGCAGTATACCTACAAGGCGGCCCGTTATCAACTGAGCGTCCAGGCCGCGGGCGAGGAGGAAACGCTGCAGGCCCATTACGTCATCCTGCCGGCAATTTCCGGTGAACCGCCGGAGGTGCAGGTTCAGGATCTTCTGCCCAACAAGATCTATCTGAAGGATGACAAAAAATCGGTCGGCATCAAAGGAAAAGGCTTCGAAGTCCTTAAAGGCTCGTCGGACTGGAGCGTGCAGCTTATCCGCAGCAGGGACCAGAAATCGTATACGATTCCCGCGACCGATGTCACCGTGCTGGGCGACCGGAATTTGACCATCCGGTTGAACGATGCCGATTGGGCGGCGAATTCCCCGCTCGAGCCGGGGACCTATACGCTGCGCATCTCAACGGCAAATTACGGCAACTTCGAACGTACGCTGGAGCTGACGACGGAAGAGCAGTACAAATCGCGGAGTTACGGCATACTGCTTGTGGTCGGCGACGGCGATACCTATCAGCTGGCGGCGGCTGCAAACGAAACGGAACTGGACACGCTTGCCGGGCAGTATACGGGGAGCCGGCGGATTCTGCTGGAAATGCGCGGCGATGTCCGGGAATACCAAAGCGGCGGACGCAGCATCTACGAATTGGCTCCCGGCAGCACGATCAACTCCGTCATCCGTTTCGACACGAATGACAGGATGAAGGCCCTCTACGGGGAGGCCTCCCAGAAAATCGTGATCCAGAAGATGCCGCGTGATTCGCAGCACTCCGGCGACTACATCGCAATTTCCGGCAACGGCGTACTCTCGATTCCGAACTTCCCCTTCGAGCAGGGCGAATTCAGCGTAGAGATGGTAGACGGGGAGAATTATTCCCTGGAAGCGGATCCGGACAACGGAGAATCGCCGATTGAAATCGAGTGGACGGTGCTTCAGGGAATGGGCGTGGTGCAGGAGATGGACTACTTCCCGGTTACGATCAAGAACGCAGTAATCGGCAAGCAATCAGTTTCCTTCGGGGGCTCGCTGAAGCTGAACCTGGGTGGTTTGGGCAATTCGCAGCAGAAGGATCAATCCGGCTCGTCCGGAACCTCGGGCGGAGGCGAAGGGAACGGCGGGTCCGGAAGCAGCGGGGGAACCGCAGGCGGGGGCGGCGGAACCGGAGACAGCGGCGGCGGAACCGCGGACTCCGGAGGAACCGGGAACACCGGAAGCGGGAACCCGGGCAATGAAGAGGAAGAGGGCGGCAACGAAGGCGGAATCTCCGTCTCCGTGGATGAAGCCCGATTCGGCATACGCCAGAAGGCGGACGTTTTCGGCGATGCCGGCAGTTACGGTTTCCTCGGCCTGCGGGCGGAGGGGGAAGCCAATCTGCCTGAAAACCTCGTTCCCGGCATGGAACTGGGGGCGGGCGCCCGCGTAGCCATCGACACGATTGGCAAAAAATATGAAATCGAAGCGAATGTCAAGTTTCAGATTGTCGAGCTTTACGGTTTGTTTACCCTACGGTTCACCGAAGGAAACATCCCGATTCCCGACAATTTCGTATTTTCCGTCGGCGGCGAGCCGGGCATTCCGCTCGTTCCGCCCGCCATCGTCGCCTACATCACCAAAGGAGGGGGCGGATTCCGGAATATTTACGATACGGTTATGGGCAATTTCAATGTACTTCCGCCTCTTCAACTGGTCATGATCGGCGGGCTTGACATCGAGAAGGTGGTCAAGGGCGACAATTTGACTCTGGGCCTCTCCCTGCGCGGGTTCGATTTTTCCGGGGAGCTGGAAATTGCCCGATTCAAGATTCTCAAGGAAGTGTACGGACATATTCTTGTGCAGGATTCCCTCGAGAAATTCGGTGTTTCGATCGGCGCCGGAGCCAAGCTGGAAATTTTCGACGTGATTACCGGCGAAGTATATGCCGAATTCGCGTTCGACTCGTCCCGGAACGGCTTGTTCGGGCCGGTTTCCTTAACCGGCGGAGGCAAGATTGAGGCCCACATTCCGAAGGACGTCCCGATCTTTGGAGGTCTCAGGCTGGCGGAAGCCGCGGCTGAGCTGAGCACGGAGAGGGTTTACGCCGAAGCAAAGGTAATCGGCATTCCCGTATCGGTACAATACGTATGGGGGGACAGCATGCCAACCTTCGCTTCCGTGCGGACGGACGCGATGCTGCTGGCGAACCGGGGTCTCTCCAGCAAGACCTATTATGATCAAGAGAGCGGACTGCCGGAAGGTACAGTTATTTTCGGCAGCAACATCCGCAAGGTCGGCAGCTCGCGCGACCGGTACGCGTCGCTGGATCCCGTACGGGCGCCGGTGGTCGCCGCGGCGGACGAGAAAAGCCAGACGGTCTACATCAACCCGCAGGATGCGGTCGTGCTGCAGTTCGATTATGAGGGCGAAAGGCCGGACATCGGGATCGCCGATCCCGACGGAATGCCCTACGAGATCAAGGAAGACGTGAATATGCGCATTCAGGAAATTCCGGCGGATGAAAGTAAATCGGGAATACCGGAAAAGCATATGTATGTGTCGATCCTGCAGCCGAAGACGGGTGCCTGGAAAATTACTTCCAGCCAGCCGGTTGGCGTCTCCCTGTACAGCGTCACCATTCCTCCTTCCCTGAACCAGGTCCAGGCGGAAGAGACTGGCGATCACACCGTACGGGTTCATTGGCAGGGGGATCATACAACGGATGAGAAGGTCGCTTTGTATATCAGCCAGGACAACGGGAAGGATCCCGGACATCTGCTCGCGGACGGGCTGGATGTTCGGGAGGGCCGGGCCGATGTCACGCTTCCGGCGAGCCTTCCGACCGGCAACTATTATATCCGGGCCGCTGTCTACAAAGGCGGAACGACCTACAACAGCGCGTACAGCATGGAAAGCATCCGGGTGGTCGATCCGAACCAGCCGTCCCCGCCGACCCGCGTACAGGTCTCCCCGGCGGGCAGCGGACTGATGAGCGTCAAGTGGGAAAGCGGCGATGCGGCCGACGGGTATTATCTTCAGCTTCTCGACAGCGAGGGCAAGCCGGTGGATGGAGCCGGGGTCATGGAAGTTCGGGGCGATCAGCATGAGGCGCTGGTAGGCGGAGTCTTCCGGGATGACCAGGGCCGCTCCTTCGGTCTTCAGCCCGGGCAGGATTACCGGATCTCGGTCGCAGCCTACCGAAATGCGGATGGAGGCAAGCACTTCAGTCCGCCGGCTGTTTCGGCTGCCGCGCACATTCCGCAGCCGAATCCGGCCGCGCTTGAGCTCGGTGTTGACCCGGCTTCCGGATCTGTGCACGAAGCGTATGACGAAACCGGACGGCTCTATTATATCGTCAATCGTCTTAATGCCGCCGTGCAGCTGCATGCGGATCAGCCGGTGGAGGCGGATATGCGGCTCGACGGCAAACCGGTGGCCAGCCATTCCGGTGCGGATTGGCGGCAGACCGTCGACCTCAAGGAAGGCACCAACATCGTTCAGGTGGTTGCGAGAAACGGGCAGGGTGACGTCTCTACGACGGGAATCAAAATCGTCGCCGATACGAGCCCGCCCGAGCTTAAGATCGAAAGCCCGGCTCTCGGCGCCCTTGCGGCGGGAGATTCCGTTACGGTCAAAGGCGCAGCGGAGCCCGGCAGCAAAATAACCGTAAACGGTCAGCCCGTCACGCCTTCAAATCAGGGAGTATTCGAAACCAGTATAACGATGGACGGCCGGATGAACCGCCATATTGCGGTCGTGGCGGAGGATGCGGCCGGCAACCAAAGCAGGTACGAGACGGATGTCGGCAGTGTATCCTATGACTCCATTGAACAGGTGCGGATCCGCCCGGTTGACGGCCATTCTTCGGGGGATACCGTGCGGATTCAATCCGCTTCACCGGACAATTTTCTGCTGCCTGTCGGGCAGCAGCGGTCCTATGAGCTGGTCGGCACGGATTCGGCCGGCCGCGATATCGTAATCGACGGGGCAAACGTCAAATGGAGTCTGCTTGCCGGAGAGCCATATGGTACGGTTTCGGAGACCGGCATCGTTCAGGCAAAATCGGAAGGGGATATGATCGTCAAAGCTTCGTTGCCGTTGTCCGACGATTACGCGCTCGAGGATGCGGTTCTGGTAAAGGCCCGGGAAAACGGCGACGGCAGCGGCGGCTCCGGTTCTGCGCCGGATGAAGGCTATGAGCAATGGTACCAGCC
>Ga0310829_1001502_pt1 | contig 12756 bp, 16 predicted proteins | sample WT_ome_4_FD_202244 | JGI IMG/M metagenome (GOLD analysis project Ga0310829, IMG submission 202244) | Sorghum-adapted microbial communities enriched on wild type (WT) sorghum from Joint BioEnergy Institute, Emeryville, California, United... ... | reverse complement strand
CTTCGACGAGGTCGAGGCCGCCTGGCGGGAGCACCTCGCCGGCTACGGCGGCGGCGCGCCGCGGCGGCGGGGGCGGCGGTAAGCCGGGCGGCCGCGACCGCGGGGTGGCGGGGCGGCGGTAGCCGGACGCGCTGCCGCAACGGCGAGTAGGCCGGGCGGCCGCGGCAACGGCGGCACGCCGGGCGGCCGCCTCCCCTGGCGGCCAGGGCCGCCCTCGGCGAGCGGGCATGCGCTTCTGACTCCTCGACGCCGCCGAGGAGGTCCGGCGTCAGAAGTGCATGACAGTCATGCGCTTCCGATCCCGGTGCCCGGCGAGGGCATCGAGGAGTCAGCAATGCATGCCGGGAGCGCCGCGTCCCGGGCGCGCCCGGCCCGCGCACGCCCGCAGCGCGTCGCCTACAGCCCCAGCGTCTTCGCGATGATGTTCTTCTGGATCTCCGACGTGCCGCCGAAGATCGTCGTCACGACGGCGGCGCGGAGGTAGCGCTCCATCGGGTACTCGGTCGCGTAGCCGTAGCCGCCCATCGCCTGCATCCCCTCGAGCGCGCACTTCTTCGCCAGCTCGGTGCAGGCGAGCTTCGCCATCGAGGCCTGCTGCGGCAGCATCCGGCTCGGGTCCTCGTCGGTGAGCTGCGCGACCCAGCGCACCAGCAGGCGCGCCTGCGTCAGCTCCGTCGCGAGCTGGGCGAAGCGGTGCTGCTGGGCCTGGAAGCTGCCGATCGGGCGCTCGAACTGCTTGCGCTCCTTCACGTAGGCGAGCGCGTCGTCGAACGCCCGCTGCGCGAGGCCGAGCGCCTGCGCGGCGAGGATGACGCGCTCGTTGTTCAGCCCGGCCATGAGCTGCATCCAGCCGTTGCCCTCGACGCCGAGCAGGTTCTCCTCCGGCACGCGCACGCCGTCGAAGTGGAGCTCGTTCGTCTCCTCCCCGCCGAGCGTGGAGATCGGCGTCATCGAGAAGCCCTCGGCGTCGGTCGGGACGAAGATCATCGAGAGCCCCTCGTGCTTGTTGCCGGTGTCCTGGGTGCGGCAGACGACGAGGACGTGGCTCGCCTTGTGCGCGTACGAGCACCACATCTTCGCCCCGTCGATGACCCACTCGCCGTCCTCCAGCCGCGCCTTGGTCCGCAGCGAGGCGACGTCGGAGCCGGCGTCGGGCTCGGACATCGCGATCGCGAGCACGCCGCCGCGGGCGACGCCGCCCAGCAGCTCGCGCTTCTGCTCCTCGGTGCCGAACTTGTTGAGCTGGCCGACGACGATGAGCGTCACGCCGTAGGCGCCGGACGGGGCCGCCATGCCGCGCGAGGACTCCTCGAGGAAGAGCGCCGCGTCGAGGAACGTGCCGCCCGAGCCGCCGTAGGCCTCGTCGATGGTGAGCCCCCACCAGCCGAGGTCGGCGAACCGCTCGATGGTCTCCTCGAAGCCGAGCCCCTGCTCGCGCCGGCAGAAGTCGCGGACGGCCTCGACGAAGTGGCGCTGCTCGTCGCTGAGGCCGGCGTCGGTGGAACGGGACAGCGTTGCGTCGATCACGGTGTGCGTACCTCTCCGTATGTCTCTGCGGCCCGCCGTTCGGCGGGGTAGGTGGGCGGATCGTCCTTCCAGCGGTTGAGCTCGCGGCGGGCGATGACCATCTTGTGGACCTCGTCCGGGCCGTCGGCGAGGCGCAGCATCCGCAGCTGGCGCCACATGACGGCGAGCGGCGTGTCGTCGGAGACCCCGAGCGCGCCGTGGACCTGGATCGCGCGGTCGAGCACGTCCATGCAGACGTTGGCCGCGACGACCTTGATCATCGAGATCTCCTGGCGCGCCTCCCGCTTGCCGGCGGTGTCCATCTTCCAGGCGGCGTGGAGCACCATCAGCCGGGCGGCGTCGATCTCGATCCGCGAACGGGCGACGAAGTCCTGGACGAACTGCTTCTCGGCGAGCGGCCCGCCGAACGCCTCGCGCGCGTTCGCCCGCCGGCACATGAGCTCGAGCGCGCGCTCGGCCGCGCCGATCGCGCGCATGCAGTGGTGGATGCGGCCGGGGCCGAGCCGGGCCTGCGCGATCTCGAAGCCGGCGCCGCGCGGGCCGAGCAGGTTCTCCGCCGGCACGCGGCAGTCGCGGTAGCGGACCTCGCAGTGGCCGGGGCCCGCGTCGTGGCCCATGACCGAGATCGGCCGGACGATCTCGAAGCCCGGCGTGTCGGTCGGGACGAGGATCATGCTCGCCCGCCGGTGCGGGGGCGCGTCGGGGTCGGTGACGACCATCGCGATCGCGACCGACGCGCCGACCGCGCCGGAGGTGAACCACTTGTGGCCGTTGATGACCCACTCGCCGTCGACGAGCTCGGCGCGCGTGCGCAGGCCCGTCGGGTCCGAGCCCGAGGTGTCCGGCTCGGTCATCGAGAAGCAGGAGCGGACGTGGTCCTCGAGCAGCGGCCGCAGCCACCGCTCCTTCTGCTGGGGGGTGCCGTACTCGGCGAGGATCTCCATGTTGCCGGTGTCGGGCGCCGCGCAGTTGAAGACCATGGGCGCGACGAGGCTGCGGCCCATGACCTCGCAGAGCATCCCGTACTCCCAGTTCGCCAGCCCCGCGCCCTGCTCGCCGGGCAGGAAGAAGTTCCACAGCCCCTCCGCCTTGGCGCGCTCGCGGAGCTCGACGAGGATCCGCGGGTAGGCGACGCCGGGTCCGACTTCCCGGTCGAGCGCCTCGAGCGCCTCCATCTCGACCGGGTAGACGTGCTCGTCCATGAACGCCTCGAGGCGGCCCCGCAGCTCCTCCACCTGCGGCGACGGCGAGAAATCCATGGCGCGCAGCCTACCGCCACTGGCCGCGCGGCCAGGCGCTCAGGCGGCCGCCTCGATGAGCAGCCGGGCGATCGCCGCCGCGAGCGCGCCGCCGGCGAGGACGGCGAGCGCGATGACGAGCCGCTGCCGCAGCGGCGGCATCCCCGCCCCGGGCCGCATCGCGGCGGCGCCGAGGTCGGCGGCGCGCAGGACGTCGCGCGCGGCCTCCGCCGCCGACGCCGGCGCGAGCACGTCGCGCGGGCCGGCGGCGAGGTAGTCGGGCACGTCGAAGCCCCGGCTGCGGCGGAGCATGCTCGGGATGCCCTCCTCGAGCAGGAGCCCCTGGATCATCTCGGCCTCCGCCTGGTTCTGGGCGAAGGCGACCTGGACGAGCGGGCCCTGGGTGTAGGCGGGATCGACCTTGCGCGCCCGCTCGCGCGCCGGGTCCGGCGCCGGCGGCTCCTCGACCGGCACCAGGGGGATCCCGCAGCTCAGGCAGAAGCGCTCGGTGGGCGGGTACACCGAGCCGCAGGACGGGCACTCACCCGTCGACGACAATCTCCTCTTCCTCGACCCGCCCGTCGGCGATCCGCCAGGCGCGGATCTCCGGCTCACCCGCGAGCGAGACGATGAGGTACGTCCAGTGCGGGTAGCTGGCGAGGTTGATGTCGGTCTGCGAGGGCTCGGCGGGGCTGCGCGGGTGCGAGTGGTAGACGCCGATCTCGGCGCCCGCCTCCTCCGCCTCGTAGGCGGCGAGGAGCGCCTTGGCGTCGAGGCTGTAGCCGTAGGGCGACTTGCGCTCGTTCTCGGCGGGGACGACCTCCTCGACGACGCCGTCCTTGGCCTTGAGCCAGCCGCAGCACTCGTTCGGCGCTTCCGCCTGCGCGTGCTCGATCATCGCGTCCCATTGCGCTCGCGTCATCCGCATGACCGGCAAGGCTAGTGATCCCGAGGACGTGACCACCGACCGCCGACAGCTCCTCCGCCTCGCCGCCGCCGTCACGGCCGGCGGGGCCGCCGCGTGGGCGGCGAGCTGCGGGGGCGGGGACGACGACGACGACGCCGGGCCGACGGACACGACGAACCCCCAGAGCGACGTCGCCGTCCTCAACGCCGTCCTCGACCTCGAGCACCTCATGGCCGCCCTCTACCCGCTCGCCGCCGCGCGCCTCGCCGGCGAGGCGCGCGCGCTCGCTCGAGCCTTCGCCGCGCACGAGCGCGAGCACGCGCGCCGGCTGACCACGACGATCGAGCGCCTCGGCGGCGCGCCGAACGGGGCGCGCCCGGCGGAGGTGTACGCCGAGCAGCTCGCGGGCGTGCGCGGCGAGCGGGCGGCCCTGGGCTTCCTCGCCGACCTCGAGGAGACCGCGCTCGCCGGCTGGGGCGCCGCCGTGCCGCGACTGTCGGACCGCGCGCTCCGCCAGACCGCGGCGGCCGTGCTGGCGTGCCAGGCCGAGCACCTCGCCGCGCTGCGCGCGGCGCTCGGCGAGCTGCCGGCGCTCGCCCTGCCGACGGAGGTGGCGAAGTGAGCGCCGGGCCGGGAGGCGCGCTCACCCGCCGCGACGCGCTGCGGGCCGGCGCGCTCGCCGCCGCGGCCGCGGCGCTGCCGGCGCGGACCTCGCGCGCGACCTCGCCGCCGTGACCGATCTGCTGCGCCGCGAACGGCGGGCGGCGGACGCCTACGCGGCCGCCTCGCAGGCGCCGCAGCTGTCGGCGCGCGTGCGGCGGCTGGCGGCGACCTTCGCCGCCCACGGGCGCGAGCGCGTCGCCGAGCTCGCGGAGGCGCTCGAGGAGCGCGACGCGCCGGCGTCCGCCTTCCCGGGCGTCGCCGAGCGCCTCGCCGTCCGCTCGGACGCCGCCGCGCTCCGCGCGGCGGCCGGGCTCGAGCGCGCCGCGGTGGCCGCCTGTCACGAGGCGCTCGGGACGATCGACGACCGCGGCCTCGCGGCCCTCGTCGCCGCGGTCATGGCCGGCCGCGCCCAGCAGCTCGGCGCCGTCCGCCTGGAGCTTGGCGCGGACCCCTCCCCCGCGCCGTTCGAGACGGGCGCGCGGGTGGAGTAGGCTGGGTTCCGATGCCGAACGTCGGCCCGCTCGAACTCATCGTCATCCTCGTCATCGCCCTGCTCGTCCTGGGCCCGCGGCGCCTGCCGGACGCCGCGCGGGCGATGGGCCGCGGCGTGCGCGAGTTCCGCGAGGCGCTGTCGTCGCCGAAGCCGCCCGAGGACCCGCGCGACGACCACGAGCGCGCGGCCTAGCGGCGGTCTACCAGAAGCTCGCCGACTCGAGCGTGCCGTCCGCCTCGAGCTCCTCGATGCTCTTCGTGTAGACGCCGGAGCTCAGGTACTTCCAGCCGCCGTCGGGCGAGATGAAGACGACGTTGCCCTCCTCGAGCTCCTGGGCGACGCGGACGGCGATCGCGCAGATCGCGCCGGTCGAGACGCCGGCGAAGATCCCCTCCTCGGCGAGCAGCCGCTTCGTCCAGACGACGGCGTCGCGGTTGGAGACGAAGATCTTCCGGTCGAGCAGCGAGAGGTCGATGATCGGCGGGATGAAGCCGTCGTCGAGCGAGCGCAGCCCCTGGACGAGCTCGCCCTGGAGCGGCTCGGCGGCGACGATGAGCGTCTCCTCGTTCTCCTCCTTCAGCCGCCGGCCGTTGCCCATGAGCGTCCCGCCGGTGCCGAGCCCGGCGACGAAGGCGGTGACCTCGTCCAGCTCCTCGAGGATCTCGACGGCCGTGCCGTCGTAGTGGGCGCGCGGGTTGGCCTCGTTGCCGTACTGGTACGGCATGTAGTAGCGGGAGTCGGCCTCGGCCATCTCGAGCGCCTTCGCGACCGCGCCGTTGGAGCCCAGCTCACCCGGCGAGTAGGTGATCTTCGCCCCGTACATCCGCAGGAGCTGGGTGCGCTCCTCGGTGACGTTGTCGGGCATGACCACCTCGAGCGGGTACCCCTTGCGGGAGCAGATCATCGCCAGCGAGATGCCGGTGTTGCCCGAGGTGGGCTCGAGGATCGTCTGGCCGGGCTCGATCGCCCCGCGCGCCTCGGCGTCCTCGATCATCGCGCGGGCGACGCGGTCCTTGACCGAGCCGGTCGGGTTGAAGGACTCGAGCTTGGCCCAGATGCGGACGCCCGGCTTCGGGGAGAGGCGCTTGAGCTCGACGAGCGGGGTGTTGCCGATCGCCTGGACGATGTCGCCGTAGCGCCCCCCGCACGGCTTGTTCCCGAGGCCAGACTCGATCATCGCTTCAAAAAGTGTAGTCCCCTGCCGGGGAAGGCCGCGCCCGTAGCGGGCCGCCCTCACCCGCCGACGAGGTCACGCCTCCCGCTGCGGTCGAGCGCCCGCATGAGCAGCACCACCGGGACCAGCCCGACGGCGACGATCGCGAGCGCCGGCAGCGCCGCCGCCTCCCACAGCGACTCGGTCGTCGACTGCCAGACGGCGACGGCGAGCGTGTCGCCGCCGAAGGGCCGCAGCAGCACCGTCGCCGGCAGCTCCTTCATCGTCTCGACGAAGACGAGCAGCGCGGCGACGAGCATGCCCATCCGCAGCAGCGGCAGGTGCACCCGCCACATCACCTCGAGCCGGTCGGCGCCGAGGCTGCGCGCGGCCGCGTCGAGGGAGGGCGGCAGGCGCGCCATCTGCGACTCGAGGCTCTGGAAGGCGATCGCGAGGAAGCGGACGACGTAGGCGAACACCAGCCCGAGCGCGCTGCCGGTGAGCAGCAGGCCCAGCGACAGCCCGGCGAGCTCGCCGGCGTCCTGGAGGCGGTGGTCGACCCACGACAGCACCACCAGCGCGCCGACGGCGACGACCGAACCGGGGACGCCGTAGCCGACCGAGGCGACGCTGGCGGCGACGCGTCCCAGCCGCGACGGCGCCACGCGCAGCCCGTAGACGAGCAGGAGCGCGACCGGCACGGCGATGAGCGCCGCCATGAGCGCGAGCAGGACGCTGTTGCGCGCCCAGGTCGCGAAGCCCGAGCGCACGAGCGGCTCGTCGAACGACTCCGCCGACCACAGCAGGAGCTGGACGAGCGGGTCGAGGAAGGCGATCGCGAGCACCGCCGCCGGGAAGGCGGCGGCGAGCAGGCCGCGCATGCCGCGCAGGCGGACGCGGTCGGCGGCCGGCGCGCGCCCGCCCTGCTGCTCGAAGCGCGCGCGACCGCGCGCGAGCCGCTCAAGCGCGAACAGCGCGAGCGTGAGGCCCATGAGGAAGGTCGCGAGCTGGGTGGCGGCGAGGCGGTCGAAGGCGCCGAACCAGACCTGGTAGATCGCGACGGTGAACGTCCTGACGCCGAGGAGCTGGACCGAGCCGAAGTCGGCGAGCGCCTCCATCATCGCGAGCAGCGTCCCGGCGGCGAGCGCGGGCCGCGCCATCGGCAGCGCGACGCGGACGATCGCGCCGAGCCGGCTCGCCCCGAGGCTGCGCGCCGCCTCGATGACGTGGCCGCCCTGCCCGCGGAAGGCGGCGCGGGCGAGCAGGTAGACGTAGGGGTAGAAGGCGAGCGTGAGGATGACGATCGCCCCGGCGGGCGAGCGCAACGGCAGGTCGAAGCCCACCTGGCCGAGCCAGACGAACGTGAGCACGTACGCCGGGAGGGCGAGCGGGAGGATGAGCGCCCAGTCGAGCACGCGCCGGCCGGGGAAGTCGTAGAAGGAGACGAGCAGCGCGAGCGAGGTGCCGAGCAGGAGCGTCCCCGCCCCCACCCCGGCGCCGACGAGCAGCGTGTTGCGGACCGCCTCGCCGAGGACGCTGTCGGTGACGTCCCACCAGACGTCGACGCGCGGGTCGAGGAACGCGCCGGGGAGGACGAGCAGCGGGGCGGCGACGACGAGCGCGACGACGAGGGCGGCGACCGCCCAGCCGTCGGGGCGGGGCAGGCCACCAGCGGGCCGGGCGCCCGCCGCCGGGGCGTCCGGCGCTACCGCCACCCGACGTCGTTCATCAGCTCGACCGCGTCGTCCTGCAGCTCGGCGTCGCCGGCGACGTCGATCGGGTCGGTCTTGAGGCCCTTCCAGGAGGCGATGTGGCCGGGCAGCTTGGCGTTCGGGTTCGCCGGGAACTCGCTGTTCGTCTGCGCGAAGAGCGACTGCGCCTCGGCCGAGGCGAGGAACTCGAGCAGCTCGCGCGCGCCCTCGACGTTGTCGGCGTGCTTGACGATCCCGGCGCCGGAGAGGTTGAGGTGGGTGCCGCGGCCGTCCTGGTCGGCCCACACCGGCGCGACCGGGAAGTCCGGGTCCTCGGCGAGCTTGCGCCCGAGGTAGTAGTGGTTCGTCAGGCCGACGTCGCACTCGCCCTCGGCGATCGCCTCGAGCACGTCGACGTCGGAGCCGAGGATCTTCGGCTCGTTCGCCATCCAGGCGCGGAGCATCCGCTCGGTCTGCTCGCGGCCGTCCTTGGCGAGGCGGTCGGCGACGAAGGACGAGTTGTAGACGCTGTCGCTCGTGCGCAGGCAGAGCCGGCCGCGCCAGCGGCGGTCGCCGAGGTCGGCGTAGGTCCGCGGGGCCTGCGACTCCGGTACGCGCTCGGTGCTGCGCATGATCGTCCGCGCGCGCGAGGTGAGCGCGAACCAGCGGTCCTGCGGGTCGCGCAGCTCCTCGGGGATCTGCTCGCGGATGCGCTGCGAATCGAAGGGCTGGAGGAGGTCGCGCTCGACGGCCTGGTGGAGGTTCGCGCCGTCGACGGTGATGAGGACGTCCGCGTCGGTGTCGGCGCCCTCGGCGGCGAGCCGCTCGTTGAGCGCCGGGCCGTCGCCGCCGAAGAGCTCGACGTCGTAGCCGCTCTCGGCCGCGAAGCGCCGGAACGCCTCCTCCTCGCCGTAGTGGAGGCGGGCGGTGTAGACGACGATCTTCTCGCTCGACGAGCCGGAGGTCAGGGCGACGACCGCCGCGAGCCCCGCGACCACGACGACGGCGAGCGCGAGTAGTGAGAAGAGGATCCTGCGCCGGTGCATCGGCGCTGAAGCCTAGCGAGTTTTAGGCTTCCCTAATGGCTCGGGCCCGGCGACGCCGGCGGCTCAGCGGCCGCCGGCCATCGCCGGCAGGATGACGAGCGTGTCGTTCTCGCCCGCGGGCGTGTCGAGCCCGTCGAGCACCCGCACGTCCTCGTCGTTGAGGTAGACGTTGACGTAGCGGTTGAGCTCGCCGTCCTCGGAGAAGAGCTGGCGCTCGGTGTCGGGGTGCTTCTGCACGAGCGAGCGCAGGGCCTCGCCGACGGTCGCGCCCTCGACGGCGACCTCCTTCTCGCCGCCCGTGGACGCACGCAGGACAGGTGGGATCTTGGCAACGGGCATAGCGCGGGAACCCTAGCCTGCCGCGGCGCAGAAGGCCTCGTAGTCCGGGAACACGCCCATCTCCTCGTCGGAGATCTCGCTCGGGTCGCGCGAGCAGATCGGGCAGTTCGGGTCGCGCCGGACCTTGAGCTCCGTGAACGTCGCGCTCAGCGCCTCGTAGAGGAGCAGGCGCCCGATGAGCGGCTCGCCCTGGCCGATGATGAGCTTGACGACCTCGGTCGCCTGGAGGATGCCCATCGTCCCCGGCAGCGCGCCGAGCACGCCGTTGGCGCCGCAGGAGGGCGCGAGCTCCGCCGGCGGCGGCGTCGGGTAGAGGCAGCGGTAGCACGGGCCCTCGTAGGGCGCGAAGACCGAGAGCTGGCCGTCGAAGCCGAGGATCGACGCCGAGACGACCGGGATCTTCAGGCGCACCGACGCGTCGTTGAGGAGGTAGCGCGTCGGGAAGTTGTCGACGCCGTCGACGATGACGTCGTAGCCCTCGATGATCTCCATGATGTTGGAGGCGTCGAGGCGCGTCTTGTACTTGACGACGTTGACGTCCGGGTTGATCTCCTTGATCGCGATCTCGGCCGAGTCGACCTTCGGCATCCCGATGCGGTCGTTGGCGTGCACCACCTGGCGCTGGAGGTTCGAGAGGTCGACCTCGTCGTCGTCGACGATGCCGAGCGTGCCGACGCCCGCGGCGGCGAGGTAGAGGGCCGCCGGCGAGCCGAGGCCGCCGGCGCCGAGCAGCAGCACCTTCGCATCGAGCAGCTTGAGCTGGCCCTCGAGGCCGATCTCGGGGATGAGCAGGTGGCGCGAGTAGCGCTCGCGCTGCTCGGGCGTCAGCGACCGCGGGACCTGGACCTCGTAGCCGCGGTCCTTCCAGAGCGTGATGCCGCCGGTCATCGACTCGACGCGCTCGTAGCCGAGCAGCTCCTGGAGGGTGTGCGCGGCGAGCGCGGAGCGCGTGCCGGACGCGCAGTAGAGGATCACGCGCTGCGAGCGGTCGGGCGCGGCGCCCTCGATGCGCGACTCCAGATGGCCGCGCGGGACGTGCTTGGCGCCGGGGATGTGCCCCTGCTCGAACTCGTGCTGCTCGCGGACGTCCACGACGACGGCGTCGTTGCCGTTCTGGATGAGCTCGTGGACCTCCCGCGGGTCCACCTCGCGGACCCGCTCCTTGATCTGCCGGATGACCTCTGCGCCGCTGGGCATGAAATTCCTCGAAAGCCAGTAGGGATTTGCTACTCGCAGGATAGCGGGCAGGCGACGGGGCGCCCACCGGGGGCGCCCCATCCCTCAGACCCGAAGTTTGCTGCGGCATCCAAGGTATCGGCCCCGTGGCGGCGTGCCGATATGGGGTGGGGACCCCATCTTCGCCATGAGCCGCAGCGACACCCTCCTCCAGCGCGTGCTGGCCGCGAACCTCCTGCTCTTCGTCGCGGTGCTGTTCGCGGCCACGGTGCTCGCTTCGCTCGATGTCGAGATCCAGCGGCGCGAGTACGCGCTCATCGCGATGGCGATGATCCTCGTGCTGCTCGTCAACTTCCTCCTGCTGCGGCGGCGCTTCGACCCCCTGGAGCGGCTGATCGCGCGGCTGGAGGCGATCGACCCGGCGGACGCGCGGCCGCTCCCGGCGGTGGAGGACGGGCCGGAGGAGATCGCGCGGCTGACCGCCGCGTTCGCCCGGCTGCTCGAGCGGATCGAGGCCGAGCGCAACCGCGCCGGGCGGATGGTGCTCCGCGCCCAGGAGGCCGAGCGCAAGCGGGTCGCGCGCGACCTCCACGACGAGGCCAACCAGGCGCTCGCGGCGATCACCATGCGCCTGGAGGCGCTCGCCCAGGACGCGCCGCCCGAGCTGGCCGCCGAGCTCGCGGAGACGAAGCGACTCGCCGGCCGGGCGCTCGCGGAGCTGCTCGCGCTCGCGCGCCAGCTCCGGCCCGCGGCGCTCGACGACCACGGCCTCGTCGCGGCGCTCGAGGACCAGGTCCGCCGCTTCGGGGAGCTCACCGGCGTGCGGGCGACGTTCACCGTCGACGGCGACGCCGGGCGGCTCGACGACGACGCCCAGCTCGTCGTCTACCGCGTCGCCCAGGAGGCGCTGACGAACGCCGGGCGGCATGCGGGCGCGCGGGCGGTCGAGGTGGCGCTGCGCGAGCGCGACGGCGAGGTCGAGCTGACCGTGCGCGACGACGGCGAGGGGTTCGACCCCGGCCGCGTGCTCCGCGGCGGGGACGACCCCGAGCGCGGGCTGGGGCTCGAGGGGATGGCCGAGCGGGCGCGGCTCGTCGGCGGCGCGCTCGAGGTCGCGAGCGCGCCCGGGCGCGGGACGCGCGTGACGCTGCGGGTGGGCGGCTGATGCTGCGGCTGCTCGTCGCCGACGACCACGGGATCGTCCGCGCCGGGATCCGGATGCTCGTCGAGCGCCAGCCCGACATGGAGGTCGTCGCCGAGGCCGAGGACGGCGCGGACGCGGTGCGGCGCGCGCTCGCCGAGCGCCCGGACGTGGCGATCCTCGACGTCGCGATGCCGCGCATGACCGGGACGCAGGCGGCGCGCGAGATCCGCTCGCACCTGCCGGACACCCGCGTGCTGCTGCTCTCCATGCACGACGACGAGCGCTACATGGCGGACGCCTTCGCCGCGGGCGCCGGCGGCTACGTGCTCAAGAGCCAGGCGGACGCCGACCTCGTCGCGGCGGTGCGCGCGGTGGCGCGCGGCGAGCCGTTCGTCTCCCCCACCGCCCGCGACTGGGCGGCCGAGCCGGTGCGCGACCCGCTCACCGCCCGCGAGCTGCAGGTGCTCAAGCTCATCGCCGAGGCGCAGAAGACGGTCGAGTCCCACCGCGCGAACCTGCTCGCCAAGCTCGGCATGCGCGACCGCGTCGAGCTCGTCCGCTACGCGATCAAGCGCGGCCTCGTCGAGCCGTAGCGAGAACGTCCAAGAGCCGTAGCGAGAACGTCCAAGAATGGCCCCTATGGGGTCCATTGCTGGACGTTCTCAGCGCGCGACGCGGTAGCGGAGGTGGGTGACACCGTCTCCGGCGATCGCCTCGGCCGGCTCGAGGCAGGCGCCGAGCTCGGCGTCGAACAGCCGCACGCCGCCGCCGAGCGCGATCGGGACGAGGTGGATCGTCACCTCGTCGAGCAGGCCCGCGGCGAGGCACTGGCGCGCGACGTCCGCCCCGCCGGCGACGGCGACGTCGCGGCCCTGCGCGGCCGCGCGCGCCTGCGCGACGGCCGACTCGACCCCGTCGGTGACGAACGTGAACGTCGTCTCGCCCTTGACCAGCGGCGGGCGCTCACGGTGGGTGACGACGAAGACCGGGACGCGGAACGGCGGGTCGTCGCCCCACGGCCCCTCGCCGGCGTCGAGCATCCCCCGCCCCATGACGGAGGCGCCCTCGGTCCAGGTGGCGGCCAGGAGCTCGTCGTCGGGGCCGGTCTCGCCGCCCTCCAGCCCGTGGCGGGCCCGCCAGCTCGCCAGCCGGGTGACCCAGTCGTGGAGCTGCTCGCCGCCGTCGCCGAGCGGCGCCTCCGGGCGGGGGTCCGGCCCGGTCACGTAGCCGTCGAGCGACATCGAGATCTCGAAGCGCGTTCGCATGACCACCGAGACCGGCGGGGCGGGGCGAACTCATCGCCCCGCGCCCCCTGGGGGTCAATTGGCTGGGGGTCAGTTGGCTGCCCGTCGAGAGGTCCGCCGGCCAGCTGACCCCCA